>Ga0335069_10017355_pt1 | contig 10033 bp, 7 predicted proteins | sample Lox_Sample_11_FD_206714 | JGI IMG/M metagenome (GOLD analysis project Ga0335069, IMG submission 206714) | Soil microbial communities from Loxahatchee National Wildlife Refuge, Florida, United States - Lox_Sample_1.1 | ecosystem: Environmental > Terrestrial > Soil > Wetlands | place: USA: Florida...
CACGTTCTCCAGCATGAAGCCGCCGGTGTCGGTCAGGCTGCCGCGCACCGGAGTTCGCTGCGGCGCCGTGGCGGCCGGGGGTTGCACGAGGCGGGCGGGCGGCTGGGGGTTCAGAGGCGGCTGGCGGTTCAGAGGCGGCTGACCGGGGCGCGCGGCCGGCTGTTGGGCCAGCGCCGGCACTGCCAGACACATCGCCAGCACTGTGATGACAAATGCTCTACCGGATCTCACCGCTTACTCCTTTTGCGCCGTCGTGGCGCCTTTGTGCTGCTGTTGTTCCCAAATCTGCCGCTCGGTCTCGTTCAGCTCGGTCTTCTTGCGGACCCACACCTTCTTGCCGAAGGGCGTGGCGCGCTCGAAGCGGATGGAGTCGCCTTGTGCGACGGCGGTGGTCTGCTGCGGCGCGCTGCTGGCCTTGGCATCCTCGGCATCCTTGGCGTCCGCCGGCCACCTCGACACACCGAACGGCGAGCGCCGGAACATCCATGTCTTGCCCTCTTTGTCGGTCCAGCGATAGAGCCCCGGCGAGGTCTCGACCGCGTCCGGCGGAATGGTGGGGCGGACCACGGGTTTGGCTGGCGTTTGCGCCGCGGCCGTGCGCTTGGCGGCCACGGGTTTCGCGGGCGGTTTCGTGGTAGTCTTGGCGGGATCATCCGCCGCCAGCGAAATGCCGGCCAGCAACATACAAGCTAAGATCTTCATTGGTTATGACTCCCTTTCATGTGCACGGCGTTTAGACCAGGCCGGCTCCCGCACTAGTTGGCCGGCTCCCAATAGCAACTCTTCCCGAACGGCGTACCCTTGATGACCTTGCGCATGCCGTCGTTGACCGTCCCGGCAGGCGAGGAGTCTCCCGGCGCGCACGCGTGGATGCCCCTGCCTAGGTCGACGCCCGGCGCGGACGGAGCGGTCGTGGCCGGCTGTGCCGGCTTCGGAGGGGCTTCCACCGCGGCTTTCACGGGAGCCGCATTGGACGGCGGCGGGGTGCTCCGGTCGAGCAACTCCTCCACCTTCCTGGTGATCGTTTTGCCGTCCCACTCGAAGGTGATCTCTTCCCGGTCCACGGCCACCAGCTTGAATGGCCCCACACTCTCGCCCGGACGGTAATCGCGATGCGGCGCCTTGGCGTTCTCGCTCATGACGGCGATCGGCCCGTCGCCAAAATCCACCAGGCCGTGGAACAAAGGCAGTGCCGGCATGGGCTTCGGCGGCGGAGGCGGTGGCAGGGCGATCACCACCGTGGGATTCCGGTCCTTCGAGAACAATGTCTTCTGCGCGATATCGCTGTAGACGGCCGCCTTAACCGGCCCGGCGACGGGCAGCGGCGCCATCGGCGGAGGCGGCGCCGGTTTCATCCTGCGCTGCAATTGCGCCTGTTCGTAGGTATGCGCGTCCACCCATTCCTGGCGCAAGTGGACGGCCGCGGCAGCGGCCAGCGCCAGCAGTACCAGGTCGGCGAGCAGCAGTTTGCGCTTCATAGCACCGCGGGGCCTTTCTTCTGCGGCACGAGCTTGCGCGGGACCACTCCCGAAAGCCCCAGGCGCACCGATACGGTCTTGTCTTTCGGATTGGAGGCCGCGATGCGGATGTCGCTGGTGGCCAGCAATTCCGGCCGGTTTGCCAGGTCCGCCATGAAATTCACGAACTGCTCGATGGCGCAGGTGAACGAAACCGCCACCACCACTTCGCCATAGTCGTCGGCCAACGGCAGCACCTTCATCTCTTCGGCGCCGCGCACATCGATGCCTTCATCTTTCCCCACGCGCCGGATGATCTCGAGCAACTGTGCCTGCGCCTGCGCGGCGGTGTCGGCGTGGATCATACCTTTCTCGCGGCTGGCCAGTTCGGAGGCGGCGCGATTGGCCGCGACTTCCTTACCCGGCACGGTGGCGGCCATCTCGCGCAGATGGGCCAGACGCTTTTCCGCCAGCGGTATCGATTCCACGGGCGCGGCCACGGCGGGCGTGGAGCGGTCCGCCATCAACCCAAAGCGCACGATCAGCACCGCGGCCACGCCGATCGCCAGCACCATGATGCTGCGCCGGTCGAGTGTGCCGGTAGTCATCGGCCGGGCCTCCGTTGGGTCCGCAGGCGGAAGGTCTCCGAGCCGGGCCCCTTGCTGATGCCGTTGAACTCGGAGTTGTGGAACAGCGGCGAGCCGTCCAGTACCTTCAGCAGCGGCGCGGCCTGGTCGGCTTCGCCCAGGATCGTCACGGTATCACGCGAGAGCTCGATCGTATGCGCCCAAGTGGGCGGCGCCAGCAGGCGGCTCAACTCGTTGATGGCTTCCATGTCCGCGCGCGTACGCGAGCGGAAATCGTCAAGCAGGCGCGTGCGGGCGCGCGTGCGTTCGATCTGCCGCTCGAGCGTGGTGGCGCGGTCCGCGCGCGGCCGCACGCGCGCGATGGCGGTATCCAGTTCTTTTTGATATTGCCCCTGATCGTAGCCGGGCCAGGCGAGCGTGGCGCCCAGCGCGATCAGCAGCAGGGCGGCGGCGATGGCGGTGGGCACAAAGATCGCGCGGGAAGCCGATGCGCGGCGTTCGGACGGCAGCAGATTGGCCGAGGGCGCCAGGCGCGGGCAGGCGCAGGTCAACGCGGCCGCGTACGGCAGGGGATTGCGCGCCAGGTCGTTTTCCACGGGGTTGACCTTGGGCACCGGCAGCACATTTTCGATATGCAACGCCGCGGTTTCCGGCGCCAGCCGCAACTCGGCCGCGGCCAACGCCACGGCTTTGTCGGCGGGTAGTTGAAACTCGGCGGAGAAGACCGGCCGCGCCTGGCTCTCGCCGTAGATCTCGACCCCCGAACCGGCGCGGTGGCCGATCGCCAGAAAGTCGCGCGGCGGAGGTCCGAAGAGGCGAATCGCGCCGTGGATGGCCGCCGCCGCGAAGGTGAACGATGCAGTCGCGACGCCAGCCTCGCTGAACAGCTCGAGGTAGTGATCGACGGCTTCGCGGCGCGCGATGCCGACCAACACGCTGCCTTCCGCCAGGCGGTTCCACCCGAACAGCACTTCCTGATCGCCGTAGGGGTTGATGCCGTCCAACTGAAAAGCCAGGGCGGCATCCAGGTCCTTCGTCTCGACGCCGCGCATGGGGATCTGCCGCACGATGACTTCCGGACGCGGCAGCAGCACCGTGGAGCTCAGGTGCGGCGTCCCCAGCTTGGCCAGGAACTCGCTGTATTCAGCGCCCCATTGCGCCGCAGGACGCTCGCGAAATCGCGCGATCGTGGTGTGCCCCAGCACCTGGATGCCATTGGGACGCACGTGCGCCACCGCGATTTCCAGGTCCGGTCCGGCGATCTGGATGCCTACGCCGGTGCCGAAAGCCAGCATCTGGCGAAGTCCGGGCAGCAGGGATCTTGGTTTGGAATCGTTCCCCAAACCGTTGAGACGCTGGAGACGGCGGAAAAGACGAAGTTATGCCGCCTGGCAAGACTGGCGGAGCAGTTTGGCCAGGGCCTCCTGCTCCACCGGCGGCGAGAAGTAGAACCCTTGCCCATAATCGCAATCGAGCGACCGCAACTGCACGAGTTGGTCCTGCCGTTCGATGCCTTCCGCCACCACTTCCATGCCCAGGTTCTCGGCCAGCAGCAGGATGGTGCGCACGGTTCCGGTGGCGCCGTTGTTTTCGGTCATATTGACGACGAACGAACGGTCGATTTTCAGCACGTCGAACGGCAGCCGGTTCAGACATTTGAGCGAGGCGTAGCCGGTGCCGAAGTCGTCGATCTTCAAGCCCACGCCCAAGGCCTTCAATTCGGAGAGCAGACGCGCCACGGCATCGAAATCGTCCATCAGCACGCTCTCCGTGATCTCCAGTTGCAGCGTGCGGGGGTCGAGCTCGGTCTCGGCCAGAATCGTGGCGATCTGCGCGCGCAGATCCGGTTCGCGAAACTGGCGCACCGAGACGTTGACGCTCACCTCGAGGGGCGGGGTCACGGGAAACTCCGCGTGCCAGCGCTGCATTGCCATGCACGCCTCACGCAATGCCCACAGGCCGATCGGCACGATCAGCCCGGTCTCCTCGGCCACCGGAATGAACAGGTCCGGCAGAACCAGCCCGCGCACGGGATGGTTCCACCGCAGCAGGGCTTCGACGCCTACGATCCGATCGGTCTTCAGGCTGACCTTCGGCTGGTAGTAAAGTACGAATTCCTGGTTGTCGACCGCGCGCCGCAAATCGTTTTCGAGTTCCAGCCGGGCCACCGCCTGCGCGCGCATCCCGGTCTCGAAGATCTCGAACCGCGAACGGCCGGCCGACTTCGCTTTGTACATGGCCGTGTCCGCATCGCGCAGCACCTCGTCCGGCGTGCGATAAGCGCGGTTGCCCGGCGCGATCCCGATGCTCACCGTGGCAAATACTTCGCGGCTCTCCAGTTTGAAAGCGGCATGGATCGACTCGCGGATACGCTCGGCGATGCGCACCGCGCCGGCGGCATCCACGTCCTCCAGGAGAATGGCGAACTCGTCGCCGCCCAGGCGCGCGATCAGGTCGTGCCCGGCATCCCGGCCGGAAGGCGGCGCGCAGCGCACCACGGCCCGCAACCGCTGCGCTACATGCACCAGTAACTCATCGCCGGCCGTATGGCCCAGGCTGTCGTTCACCACTTTGAACCGGTCCAGATCGAGAAGCAGCACCGCGAACGGATAGTTGGGGTCCTGCGCGGCGCGCTCCAGGCAGGCGGCCAGCGTTTCACTGAACAGCGTGCGGTTGGGCAGTCCGGTCAGCGCATCGAACGCCTTGGTGCCGGTGATATCGGTCTGCGATCCGGCCATGCGAATGGCTTTTCCCTGCGCGTTGCGCTGGATCACGCCGCGATTCAGCATCCATCGGTACGTGCCGTCCTTATGTCGCACGCGATGTTCGATCGCGCATTCGCTATTCGAAGCCCAGTGCGCCGCCAGTTCGGCTTCGAGCAGCGTCCGGTCGTCCTTGTGTACCCGCGAGAGCCACTCTGCGGGGCTGTCGCTCAGTTCGGCCTCCTGGTAGCCCAGCATGGCCTTCCAGCGCGGAGAATAGTAGACGCGCTGATTCTCCAGATCCCAGTCCCAAAGGCCGTCGTTCGTTCCGCGCGCCGCCAGGGCGTAACGCTCCGCGCTCTCGAGCAGCGATTCTTCAGAATGCTTGCGGTCGAGCTGCGCCTTGATGCGCGCCAGCGCCACCGGAAAATCTACCGGCTTCGAGATGTAGTCGTTGGCGCCGAGGTTCAGTGCTTCCACCACGCGCTCGCTTTCACCCACCGCCGTCACCATGATGATGGGCAGGCGCGCGGGCGAGAAGCGCTCGCGGAGCTGCCGCAGCAGCTCCACGCCGCTCATGCCGGGCATCATGCTGTCCAGCAGCACCAGGTCCACCTCGTGCTTGGCCAATACGTCCAGCGCCTCGTAGCCGTCGCCCGCGAGTTCCGTGTTGTAACCGGCTCGTTTCAGGCGGCGCGAGAGCAGGTCCCGGTTGGTCGGGTCATCATCGACCAAGAGCAGGGGTTTCGCGTTCGTCAACATGGCGGATCTCCCAATAGGGCCGCGGGCGCGCGGTCCAGGCTTGTAGCCACGATATTTGCGGCGGGTGCGGAGGCGTTCCGCGCGGCCAGCAGCGATTTCACGGCGCGCATCAGGCGTTCGAAGTCCACCGGCTTGGTGTGATAGTCGTCGCAGCCCGCATCCATGGCCTTCTTGCGGTCGCTGGCCATGGCATGCGCGGTCAGCGCCACGATGGGGATGGCGCGCGTGGCCGGGTCCGATTTGAGGCGGCGCGTGGCTTCCCAGCCGTCCATCTCGGGCAGGCTCATGTCCATCAGGATCAGGTCCGGCGACTGGCTCTGCGCCAGCAGAATACCGCGCTTGCCGTCGGCCGCCAGCACCACCTGATATCCGCGCCGCGCCAGCCGCCGCGCCAGGATATCGCGGCTCCATTCGTTGTCTTCCACCACCAGGATTCTAGGCATTCGCGGCCTGCCTCCCCAAGCCCACTGCCACGGGCGCGAACTCGTCTTTGAAGTCTTCCTCCAGGCACGCGCCCGGCAGCCGGATCGTAAACGCCGAACCCATCCCTAATGCGCTCTCCACGCTCAACGATCCGCCCATCATGTGGCAGAACTCGCGGCTGATCGCCAGTCCCAGGCCGGTGCCGCCGTACTTGCGCGTGGTGGAGGCGTCCGCCTGCGTGAACGGCTGATAGAGCCTGCCCAGGTGCTCCCGGCTCATCCCAATGCCCGTGTCCACGACGCGGAACTCCACATCCAGCGCGCCGGCGCTTCCCGCCTGCCGCACCTCCAACCGCACCAGACCGTGCTCGGTGAACTTGCAGGCGTTGCTCAGCAGGTTGATCAGCACCTGCCGCACGCGCGTCTGGTCGGCCAGCAGCGCGCCCAGCGGCTCCTCGCAAGTCACTTCCAGGCGGTTGCCATTCCGGTCCGCGAGCGGACGGATCGTGCTGATCACCTCTTCAACAATCGGCCGCACCGGCAGCCGCTCGATGAACAGATCCACCTTGCCCGCTTCAATCTTCGACAGATCCAGCACGTCGTTAATCAGGCCCAGCAGATGTTTGCCCGCCGACTGGATGCGGTCGAGGTCCGGCAACAGGTCTGTTTCCTCGCGATCCTGCAACACTTCCTGCAGCATCTCGCTGTAACCGATTACGGCGTTCAGCGGTGTGCGCAGCTCGTGACTCATGTTCGCCAGGAACGTGCTCTTGGCGCGGCTGGCCTCCTCGGCCGCTTCTTTGGCGCGCATCAGCTCGCGCTGTACCCGCTTCAGTTCCGTCATATCCTGCGCCAGCCAGACATATCCCTCTAGTGCCCCGGAACCGTCGCGCATCTCAGCCGAAGAAAAAAGCACCGGAATCAGCCGGCCACTCTTGGTGCGATACGTCCGCTCCACACCGCTCGCGCGGACCGAGGATTCCCGTTCCAGAATCACCTGCCGGGCTGGCCGGCCGATCAGCTCTTCCTCGGTGTATTCGAGCAGCCGGAGCGCGCTGGGATTGACCCGCCGGATCTGCAGGCCGGGATCGGTTACCAGCAAGGCCTCGTCCATGGAACGCAGAATGTTGTCTACGTAGTCCTGGTCCTGCTGCCGGCTAATCGACGCGCCCAGCATGCGCGCGGCCGAGCGGAAGCCATCCCGCTCCGCCTCGGTCCATTCGCGGTCGCGCCGGCGATCTTCAAATGCCAGAAACCCGAACCACGCGCCGGCCACTTCGATGGGCGCCAGGATAGCTTGCCTGTCCGCCGCTCCGCTCGCCGGCGCGGTGACCAGCGAACCTCGCCGCAGTCGGGCGGCGCGCGCGCTCCATTCGGTCCCGGCCCAATCCACTTGCGTCTGCCGCGGCGCCTCGTCGCGCTCCGCGGACCCGCGCTCGGTCCAGTCATGCAGGATCGTGCCCGAGAGTCCCGGCGCCTCGGGATCCGCTTTCACGACATACGCCCGGCTGACGCGCGCGGCGATGCCTATCTTGGACAAGGTCTCCGGTATAACCGTCTCCCAGCCCGCCACGCTCAACATGCGCCGCGCGGCGAAGCTGAGCGACGCCATCAGGATGTCCTTGCCTTCGTTCGCCGCCCGCGAGGCCTGTTCCGCGCGCTTGCGCTCGCCGATTTCCACCCGCAAGACCTCGGTCTGATTCTCGAACAGCGTCACAATCATGCCGAATGCGACGAAATACTTGGGCAGATCCCAAACCACGTTGTCGCCCGGAATATTCAACCCCAGCGCCACGCACAGCTCAGACACCGGAAAAACCAATCCCCAGGCGAGAAACGACAGCGAAGTCAGCAAAACGCCGGGTGTGAGGCGGTGGAAGTATCTCCAGTAGCGCCATCCGGTGAGCGCGAATCCTTGAAATAGCAGAAAATCGATACCGCTTTCGACGTTCGTCGGCGTGCGCTGGAGCGCCCAGAGTCCCGGCAATAGACCGGCCGCGGTCCACGCGATCACGGTTCCCGCGCGCCGCTTGGTCCGGCGCAGAGCGGCGGTTAGCCCTGCCGAAAGCGAGGTCGCCAGCAGTGCCCGGTACAGCAGCGGATTCTGCACTTCGAAGACCATCGCAGTCCAATAGCCCAGCGCCGGTGCCACGATTCCGCCCCAGAACAATACATGGTCGAAAGGCGTGCCTCGCGTGCGGCAGACCGACAGGAAAAACACCGCGGCGCCGAAGATCAGCGTCGCGTATGCGGACCAATCCGCCACGCGCGGCGAAATCAGCTTGAAGCTGAACAGCAGCATACCGGCGAAGTGGAGGACGATGCACGACCACCCGATCATCCACAGACGCGCCCGCGGGCGGCGGTCGCGCAGGTAGATCCAGGCGAACAGCCCGACCAGGATGCACATCACCGAAAGGGTGACAAGGCGTTGGAATTGGGGAGGCATCTAAATCCTGTTCCTCAACTGGCCATCGCGGTCCACGCCGCCGGCGCCACGTGCATCTCCAGGCTGCCGGGCAGCCGTCCATCCGGTCCTTTGGCCGCGGCCAGATCGCCGGGCAGCCTGACCGTAAACGCCGATCCGCGGCCCAACCGGCTCGTTACGCCGAGCGAGCCGCCCATCATCTCGCACAAGCGGCGGCTGATGGCCAGGCCCAGCCCGGTTCCGCCATACTTGCGCGTCGTCGACGCATCGGCCTGCATGAACGGGTGATAGAGCCGGTCGATCTGTTCCGCGCTCATGCCGATGCCCGTATCCGCGACGCGCACCTCCACCCAGTGCACGCTGTCGCTCGCGATGCGCCGCGCCTCCACCCGGATCACGCCGTGCTCCGTGAACTTGCACGCGTTGCTCAGCAGGTTGAACAGCACCTGCCGCGTGCGGGTCTGGTCAGCCACCATGTGCCCCACATCGTCGGCGCACGCCACTTCCAGCCGGTTTCCGTTTTTCTGCGCCAGGGGATAGATGGTGCTGGCGACATCGTGAATCACCGGACCGGCCGCGAATCGTTCCGTGCATAACTGCAGCTTGCCCGCTTCGATCTTCGACAGATCCAGCACGTCGTTGATCAGGCCCAGAAGATGTTTGCCCGCGGTTTGAATCTGCCGCAGGTCGGGGAGCAGATCTTCTTCGCCGCGCTCGTCCACGACTTCCTGCAGCATCTCGCTGTAGCCGATCACGGCGTTGAGCGGCGTGCGCAGTTCGTGGCTCATGTTGGCGACGAATTCGCTCTTGGCGCGGTTGGCCGCCTCCGCGGCCTCCTTGGCGTGCAGCGTCTCGTCTTCGGCGCGCTTGCGTTCGGAGATGTCGCGCGCGATGCCCAGCAGTCCCGCCACGCGCCCGCCCTTACGGATGGCCTGCAGGTTTACTTCGACTGGCGTGCGATGTCCGTCCTTGGCCGCGAACTCCCATTCCTGCACCGGGAGCGGCTCGCCTCGCCCGGCCGCGCGTGCCGCCTCGCCGACCTTCTCCTTCCACACCGGCGGCAGCAACTGCCCGAAGGACAGGCCGCTGGCTTCCTTGCCTGTGTAGCCCAGGATGCGCTCGCCGGCCTTGTTGAGCGAGGTGAGCGTCTGCTTCAGATCCACCGTGAAGATGATGTCGTTGGCGCTCTCAACCAGGTTCTGATAACGCTGCTGCAACATCGCCTGGCGCTGTAGAACCACCACCCATGCCAGGCCCGCAAGGATCGCGGCGGCCAGGACACCCAGCAACGTGAGTGCCTTCGGCAGCGTCCACCACGGCGGCCGGCGCACCACCGTCACATCATTGGCCGATTGCAGCAGAATGCGAAAAGCCTGCTTGTGCTCATTCTCGTCCTTCTCGTCCACACAGATTCCCGAGACGCGCACGACGCTATCGGCCGGAATGGCGCCGAACACCGCCGTGCCGTCCGGCCGCCGCAATGACGCGTGGAACACCACGCCGCCATTTTTCAGGATCAGCGTCTGGCTGTCGGCCACCACGGACTTGGCCAGCAGGTGTCCCTCGATCGAGACCGGCCGCGAGTCGTAGTCGCCGTTGACGATCTGCTCGACGGTCACCGGGCCGGGCGCGGCCGGCGCCTGGCTGCCGATGCGCCGGCAAACGGCGTCCTCGA
>Ga0335069_10017356_pt1 | contig 10033 bp, 13 predicted proteins | sample Lox_Sample_11_FD_206714 | JGI IMG/M metagenome (GOLD analysis project Ga0335069, IMG submission 206714) | Soil microbial communities from Loxahatchee National Wildlife Refuge, Florida, United States - Lox_Sample_1.1 | ecosystem: Environmental > Terrestrial > Soil > Wetlands | place: USA...
CGCCCGCGCCGTTCGCCGCGACGGACGCGTAGCCGGGCTTGAACGGGCCCGCGTAGTCGCCGCGGTTCACGAACGTGTGGATCGTGTCCCCGTAGGTCGCGATCGCGGACAGCTCGATCGAGCCGTGCTCGTCCTCGGCGCGGTGCGGCTCGACGACGCCGCGGGCACCCCGCTGCACCGCCTGGCGGTACGCCTCGGTCGCGTCGGGGACGGTGAGCGCGATGTCCTTCACGCCGTCGCCGTGCCGCGCGACGTGCTTCGTGATCTCGTGCTCCTCGCGGAGCGCGCTCGTGACGACGAAGCGGATGTCGCCCTGCTCGAGCACGTACGACGCGCGGTCGCGCACGCCGGTCTCGGGCCCCTCGTAGGCGGTGCGGGAGAACCCCATCGCGTGCTCGTAGAAGTACGCCGCCTGCTTCGCGTTGCCGACCCAGAGCTCGACGTGGTCCCAGCCCAGCAGCGGCATGAAGTCGTCGGCCACGGGACGGATCTTAGTCCCCGGTCGGAACGGCGGCCGGTTGCCTCCGCCAGACCCGCTCGAGCGCGATCCCGGCCGCGATGAGCACGCCGCCGGCGATCTCGAAGCCGCTCAACGACTCCGAGAGCAGGAGCAGCGCGAACACGACGGCGAAGAACGGCTGCGCGTTCCCGAACAGCGCCGCGCGCGCCGGCCCGACGCGGTCGATCGCAGTGAACCAGAGGATGTTCGTCAGGAACAGCGGCCCGACGACGGCGTACGCGAACCCGAGCCAGACCTTCGGGCCGAACGAGAACTCCTGCGCCTGCAGCTGCGGGATGCTGACGAGCACGAGCGGGATCCAGCCGATCGCGAGGACGAGCGCGCTGATCCGGAACGGCGAGTAGCGCTGCATGAGCCGGGCGATGACGATCGTGTAGCAGCCCCAGCTCAGCGCCGTCCCGAGGGCGAGCAGGTCGGCGGCGCCGTTCGACGAGAAGCTGCCGCCGGAGCCGAGGGTGATGAGCATCACCCCGGCGAAGGTGAGGGCGGCGCCGAGCCAGAACTGGCGGGGCAGATGCTCGAGCCGCAGGGCGATGGTGACGAGCCCGACGAAGACGGGCGTCGTGGCGAGCAGCAGCGCCATCGTCGTCGCCGCGCCGAGCTTCAGCCCGTAGACGAAGCAGAGCTGGTTGAGGAAGATCAGCACGCCCGCCAGGAGCACGAGCGGCAGGTCGCCCCGCTCGATCCGGAACGAGCGCTCGCGCCGGTAGGTGAAGACCCAGAAGAGCGCGGTCGCCGCGAAGTAGCGGATCGAGGCGTAGGCGAGCGGCTGCCACCCGTGCAGGAACATGTACTTCGTGACGGTGACGTTGAGCGCCCAGAGCAGCACCGTCCCGAGCAGCATCGCGTCCACGGGCGAGGGTCGGCGCACGTCCTGAACCTACCTCCGTTAGGGTTCCGGCGATGCCCGAGCCCACGTTCGCAGAGATCGACGCGCTCGTCGGCCCCGCGACGCCGCACTTCGCGTACCAGCTGCGCGCCCGCGTGCGCGAGCTCGTGCTCGACCTGCCGGACGACCATCCGGTGCGGCGGTACGCGGAGGAGAAGATGGAGCTGCTCGACCGGCTCGGCCACGCCTCGTCGAAGGCCGAGCACGGCGGCCGCGAGCCCCGCACGCGCCCCGGCTGGGACGAGCTGCCGAGCTCCGCGCCGGTCGACGAGCCGCTCCCCTCGGGGCGATGAGCCGCGCCGGCGCCTCGGTCCTCGTGACCGGGGGAACGCGGGGGATCGGGCTCGCGATCGCGCTGCGCCTCGTCCGCGACGGCGCCTCGCGGGCGGTGCTCGGGTACATGCGGAACGACGCCGCGGCGGCGGAAGCGGCGGAGGCGGTTCGCGCCGCGGGCGCGGAGCCGGTGCTCGTCCGCGGCGAGGTCTCGAAGCAGCGCGTGATCGAGGAGCTCGCCGCGGCGGCGGCGCCGTACCGCGTCGTCGTCCACAACGCGGCGACCGGGGTGATCCGCCCGGCGCTGGAGACCGACGACCGGCACTGGGACTGGACGCTCAACGCGAACGCGCGGGCGCTCCTCTCGCTCGCGCGCGCGACCGCGCCGGCGATGGAGCCCGGCTCGTCGATCGTCGCGATCTCGAGCCTCGGCTCGCAGCGGGTGCTCGACAACTACGTCCTCGTCGGCACGTCGAAGGCGGCGCTCGAGTCGGTCGTCCGCTACCTCGCCGTCGAGCTCGGCCCGCGCGGAATCCGCGTCAACGCCGTCTCCGGCGGCGTCGTCGACACGGGCGCGCTCGACTCCTTCCCGAACAAGGACGAGATGCTGCGGACGGTCGAGCGGACGCCGGCCGGCCGCCTCGTCGAGCCGGACGACATCGCGGCCGCGGTCTCGTTCCTCTCCTCGCCCGACGCCGAGATGGTGCGCGGGCAGACGATCGTCGTCGACGGCGGCTTCTCGCTGCGCGCGTGATGGAGCCGACGGACTACAACAGGCGCATGTTCGACGAGGTGCATCGCCGCGCGCCCGGCGACGACTCGCTGCCGCCGATCGTCCGCCGGACGCTCGGCGACCTGAAGGGGAAGCGCGTGCTCCACGTCCTGTGCGGGAGCGGCGGCGCGACCGCCGAGCTCGCCGAGCTCGGTGCGGTCGTGACCGGCGTCGATCCGTCGCAGGAGCTGCTCGACGCGGCGCGCGAGCGGTGGCCGTCGATCCTCTGGGTGCACGGCGACGCCGAGGCGCTGCCGACCGAGCTGCGCCGCGGGCGCTTCGACCTCGTCTACTCCGGCGAGGGCGTGCTCGCGCGGATCTCCGACCTCGACGCGTGGGCCCGCGGGCTCGCCGACGCGGCGCACGCGCACGGCGAGCTGCTCGTCTTCGAGGATCATCCGGTCGCGGACTGCGTCGACGGGCTCCTGCACTGGCGCGAGGACTACTTCGTCGACCCGGCTGAGCCGGAGCGGATCTGGCGGCTCGGCCAGATCGTGACCGCGCTCGCGCGGGCCGGCTTCACCGTCGAGGCGCTCGAGGAGTACCCGGGCGGGACGGGCCGGCGGCGGCACGACCGCCGCGTGCCGGCGACGTTCCTGCTCTACGCGCGGAGACGCTAGCGGCCGAAGGCGCGGCCGACGGTCGCCCGCGCGATCGTTCCCGCCATCGCCGGGTTCTCCTGGAGCCGGCGCAGCGAGTACCCGTACCACTGCTCGCCGTAGGGGACGTAGACGCGAAGCCGGTGGCCCTCGGCGACGAGCTCGGTGGCGCGGTCCTCGCGGACGCCGAGCAGCATCTGGAACTCGTAGTCGCCCGGCGGGAGCGAGCGCCCGCGGACGCGTGCGAGCGCCTCGCCGATCAGCCACTCGTCGTGCGTCGCGACGCCGACGTACGCACCGCCGTCGAGCAGCGCGTCGAGGCAGCGCACGAAGCTCGCGCGCACCGCCTCGTGGTCGGTGAACGCGATCGACGGCGGCTCGACGTAGATCCCCTTGCACAGGCGCACGTTCGGGCGCAGGTCGGCGAGCGCGCGCACGTCGTCGAGCGTCCGGCGCAGGTAGGCCTGGAGCACGACACCGACATTGTCGTGTCCCGACTCGCGCAGCTCGCGGTAGAGCCGCAGCGTCTCCGTCGTCGTGGTCGAGTCCTCCATGTCGATGCGAACGAAGTTCCCCCGCGCCGCCGCCTCGTGGAGGACGTCCTCGAGGTTCTCGCGGCAGAGGTCGTACGAGAGATGCAGCCCGAGCGCGGTCAGCTTGACGCTGACGTTCGAGTCGAGCCGCTCGCGCTCGATCTCCGCGAACACGCCGCGGTACGCCTCGGCGATCGCGCGCGCCTCGTCCTCGTGCGTGATCTCCTCGCCGAGCACGTCGATCGTCGCGAGCTTGCCGGCCGCGTTGAGGCCCTTCACGGTCCGCACCGCCTCCGGCAGCGTCGCGCCGGCGATGTAGCGGGCGGAGAAGCGCTGGACGACCGGCTTGGGGACGGCCGGGAGCAGGCGGACGATGGCGCGGTCGAGCAGCGTCACTTGCAGCGCGATCGTACGCCGCGCTACGGGCTCTCGCGCATGAACCCCTTGCGGGCCGCGCTGACGAGAGCGACCGCCTCGGGGAAGAGCACGCGCATGGCGTCGCGGAGCGCGATCGATTGCTCGTCGACGCCTCCGGTCGGCTGCACCCGCTGGAGCGCCGCGGCGGTGAGCTCGACGGCCGTGTTCAGCGTCAGCGTGGCGAACTGCTCGCGCTGCGCCTCGGCGACGCTCTCCGCCTGCTGCTCGGCGAACTCGCGCAGCCCGCGCATGAGGTCCTCGGGGTCGCCCCCGAACGGGAATCCGAAGTTGCCTTCCATGCCCCCACTGTACCCGGGCGGGCTACGCCAGAGGCCCCTTGTACCCGCGCTCGACGTCGGCGGCGAGCGCCTCGACGGCCGGCATCGCCTGCTGGAGCGCGACCGCGAACGGCGAGCCGCCCTCGTCGCCGAGCGCCTGCTCGAGTCGCCGCGAGGCGACGCCGAGCGCGTCGAGATACGCCGCGGCGGCGATCCGCGGCTCGGGCTCGATCGCCGCCTCGAGCGCCGCGGCGGCGGCCTCTGCCGCCTCGATCCCGTCGGGCGCCTCGGTCGCACGCAGCTCGGCCAGGCGGAGGCGCAGCTCCGCGAGATCGCCGCCGCCGGCGGCCTCCTCCGCCACCTCGCACAGCGCGGCGAGCGACGCGGCCTCGTGCACGAGCCGCCGGTCGCCGACCGGACGGCCGTCGTCGTCGAGCGCGAGCCACGCATACCCGCCGGCGGACTCGTAAGCGCAGAGATAGACGCGCCCGGCGCCCACCGGCTCCGCCGCGACGACCCCGGTGACGCGCTCGCCGGGCGCTGCGAAGGTCTCGGCGGCGGCCGCGGCGCGCTCGAGATCCTCGCTGAGCGACATCGGCCAAGAATAGACTCGACGTCTTGGCAGAGCTCTCGGCGAGAACGCGCGGGGCGCGCGACCTCTTCGCGCCGCTCGGCCCGACGTACGACCGCTACGCCCGGCTGCTCTCGTTCGGCCAGGACCCGCGCTGGCGCCGCTTCCTCGTCTCGCGCGTCCCGTCGGATGCGACGAGCGTGCTCGACGTCGCGACCGGGACCGCAGCGGTCGCAATCGAGCTCGCCCGCGCCGTCCCCGGCCGCACCGTCCTCGGAGTCGATCAGAGCCCGGAGATGCTCGGGGCGGGACGGGAGCGCGTCGCGCGCGCCGGTCTCGGCGGACGGATCGAGCTGCGCGAGGGCCGCGCGGAGTCGCTGCCGTTCGAGGACGCGTCGTTCGACGCGCTCACGTTCACGTATCTCCTGCGGTACGTGGACGACCCGGCTGCGACGCTCCGCGAGCTCGCGCGCGTCGTCCGCCGGGGCGGGACGATGGCGATGCTGGAGTTCGCGGTGCCCCGAGGCGCGTGGCGACCGCTCTGGGAGCTGTACGTCCGTGTCGGGCTGCCCGCGGCCGGGGCGGTCGTGTCGCCGGGCTGGCACGAGGTCGGGGACTTCCTCGGACCGAGCATCCGCGGCTTCTGGGAGCGGCTGCCGCTCGGCGAGCTGCTGCGGCTGTGGCACGAGGCGGGGATCGCCGAGCCGCGCGCACGGCTGCTCAGCCTCGGCGGAGGCGCCGTCGTCTGGGGGACGCGCGCGTGAGCGACGGTGCGAGGCCCGCGTTCTACGCGCTGCGCCCGGGCGGCTGGCGCGACTACGTGACGCTGCTCCATCCGCCGTACACGGTGTGGCACCTGTCGTACGTCGCGATCGGAGCGGCGCTCGCGCCTGCGATGAAGTGGGGACTGCTCGGCTGGACGGTGCTCGCGTTCCTGCTGGCGATGGGCGTCGGCGCGCACGCGCTCGACGAGCTGCACGGGCGGCCGCTCGGGACCCGCATCCCGGGATCGGTGCTCGTGGGGCTCGCCGTCGCGTCGATCGGGGCGGCGTGCGCGATCGGGATCGTCGTCGCCGCACGGACGACGCTCTGGCTCCTCCCGTTCGTCGCGTTCGGCGCGTTCGTCGCCGCCGCGTACAACCTCGAGCTGTTCGGCGGGCGGCTGCACTCCGACGTCTGGTTCGCCGCCGCATGGGGCGCGTTCCCGGTGTTGACGGCGTACTTCGCCTCGGCGGAGACGCTGCGCCTCGCCGCCGTCGCCGCGGCCGCGTTCGCCTTCCTGTCGAGCCTCGCGCAGCGGCGGCTCTCGACGCAGGTCCGGCTCGTCCGCCGCCGCGTCGCGTCCGTCGCGGGCGAGGCACGGCTCGCCGGCGGCGGCGCGGTGCCCGTCGGTGCCGACCTGCTCGCACGCGCGCCCGAGGTCGCGCTCCAGGCGCTCGCCGCCGCGATGGCGCTGCTCGCCGGCGCGCTCCTGTTCTTCCGGGCCGGCTGAGTACGATGCGCCGATGGCGCTGACGACGGCTCTCGACATCGCGTTCGCCGCGGGCGTGGTCGTCGCCGCCGTCTCGCTCGCACTCGCCGCGTTTCGCCTGGCGTCGGCGCGGCTGCTGGTCGCGGTGACGATCGCCGTCTCCGCGGGGGCGGTCGCCGCATGGGTGATCTACGCGCTGCACAAGCCGCGCGAGTCGGAGCTCGCCGTCGCCGCCGGCGGCCTGGTCGCGTGCGCCGTCGCGACCGCCGGATCGGCCCTGCTCCGTCGCGCGCTCGAGCGGAGCGACGACGTCGACGCGCGCCTCGGCGAGTCGCGGGCGCAGCTGTACGCCGTCGTCGACGCGGAGGCGGCGGAGCGCGCAGCCGAGCTCGAGCGGACGCTCGCTCGTGCGCGCGCCGACTCGGTGTCGCTGCTCGTCGAGGAGGAGCGCCGCATCGCCGAGGAGCGGCGGCGCGAGTTCGCCGCCCGCGAGCGTGAGTCCACGGCGTCGCTGACCGAGGCGCTGACGCGCACGCAGGCGCAGGTCGAGCAGCGGCTCGCCGCCTGGGCGCAGGACCTCGACCGTGCCTCCGACGCGACCAAGGCCCATATCGCGGAGCTGGCGGCGCGGCAGAAGCAGCTCGTCTCCGACGTCGAGCTCCGGCTCACGGCGGACGCCGACCGGCTCTCGGCCGAGAGCGACGAGCAGCGCGCCGCGCTCGCGCGCCTGCGCGGAGAGCTGGACAAGTCGCTCGAGGACGTGCTCGCGGCCGCCCAGGCAGAGATCGAGGCGCACGCCGCCGAGCGGCGGAACGCGCTCCACGAGCTCGACGATCGGATGCGGCGGCGCGAGCGGGCACTGCAGGAGCAGGTCGAGCGCGAAGAGGTCGAGGCGGTGCAGCGGATCCGCGCCGGCTTCGAGGATGCGTCGCGCCGGCAGGTCGAGCACATGGAGCGTCTCGTCGCGCGCGCGACGGCGACGTACGCCGAGGAGGCGGCACAGCAGTTCGCGGCCGTCGCGAAGACCGCACGTGAGGACGCGGCGCGGCGCCTCGCACGCGAGCTCGACCGTGCGGTCGAGGTGTTCGCCCGCGAGGCGGAGGCCGTCCTCGCCGAGCGGCTCGCGCACGTCGGCGACGCCGGCGCGCAGCGGCTCGAGCACCGGCTCGCCGAGGTGACGAAGGGGCTCGAACGCCAGCGCGACGAGTGGATCGCCTCGGTCGACCAGCGGATCGCCGATCTCGAGGCCGACGTGCGCCGGCGCCTCGAGGAGCTGAACGCCGACGCGGAGGCCGAGCGCGGCATCCTCGAGGCCCGGCTCCAGGAGCTGATGCGGCGCCTCGACGCCGAGCGCGCGGCTCCCGGCTCGCGCTAGTGGCTGCAAACAAACCGCGGCAGGGTTCGTCCAAGGGAAGACGAACTTCCGGAGCCATGAGCGAGATGACCGAGATCGCAGAGCCTGAGACCAGCGAGCGCTCGAAAGTCGAGAGCTGGCGCCTCCACGTGCTGATCGAGGCCGGGTATCCGCTCTCCCTCGCCGAGCGGATCGCCGCGAGCGAGGCCGACCTCCACCTCGCGGTGAAGCTCGTCGGCAGCGGCTGCGCGCCCGCGACCGCCGCCGAGATCCTGCTGTAGGGCCGGCTCGCCACCTCCTGATCGGACAACGGCCGGCGGCGCGCCGGGCGAGTACGCTGGCACGGTGAAGGTCGAGCCGCTCCCGTACGCGGACCGGAAGGTCTACTCCGTCGCAGCGTTCAACCGCGGCGTCGCGCAGTGGCTCGGCCGGCTCCCGACCGTCTGGGTCGAGGGCGAGGTCACCGAGCTGCGCCGCCACGACCGCTGGGCGAGCGTGTTCCTCACGCTCAAGGACCCCGCGGATGGATCCACGGTCCCGGTGACGATGGCACGGGGCCAGTACGACGGCCTGCGGCTCGACCTCGCCGACGGCGAGCGTGTGCACGTCTACGGGCGCCCCGAGCTGTTCGAGCAGCGCGGCGACTTCCGCCTCCGGGCGCTGACGATCGAGCGGTTCGGCCTCGGCGCGCACCTCGCGGCGCTCGAGCGGCTGAAGGCGGCGCTCGCCGCCGAGGGCCTGTTCGCGAGCGAGCGGAAGCGCCCCCTGCCGCTGCTGCCGCGTCGCATCGGCCTCGTCACGGGCAACGACGCCGCCGCGAAGCGCGACGTGATCACGACGATCCAGAGCCGGTTCCCCGCGGCGAACGTGCTCGTGGCCGAGACGTACGTCCAGGGTCCGCGGGCGGCGCTCGGCGTCGTCGACGCGCTCCACGCGCTGTGCGAGCAGCCGGAGGTGGACGTGATCGTGCTTGCCCGCGGAGGCGGGAGCTTCGAGGACCTGCTGCCCTTCAGCGACGAGCGGCTCGTGCGCGCGGTGGCTGCGTGCCCGGTGCCGATCGTCTCCGCGGTCGGTCACGAGCAGGACACGCCGCTCTGCGACCTCGCCGCGGACGTTCGGGCGTCGACGCCGACGATGGCCGGCAAGCTCGTCGTCCCGGAGCTCTCTCAATTGTCGGGGCGTCTCGACCGCGCCCGCGAGTCGCTCCGCCGGAGCGTCCGGCGCGCGCTCGACCGCGACGCGCAACGTCTCGGCCGGACCGCCGAGAGGCTTCGCGCCGCGCCGCGCCGTGCGCTCGAGCGGGAGCGGCGGCGCGTCGAGCAGACGCACGAGCGCCTCCGCCGCGCGCCCGCGCTCGCGGTCGAGCGCAAGCGGGCGGCGCTCGAGGCGACAGCCGGAAAGCTCGCTGCGTTGTCACCCAGGGCAACACTCGGACGAGGATACGCGATCGTCCGGACGGACTCGCGCGTCGTCGTCTCGTCGGCGGACGTCTCGCCCGGCTCGCGGGTCGACGTCCAGCTCGCGGACGGCGCCTTCGGCGCGAGGGTCGAGGACGTCGAGTGAGCGCGCCGGAGCAGGCCGAGCAGACCTTCGAGCAGGCGCAGGCCGAGCTCGAGCGGATCGTCGAGCGGCTGGAGCAGGGCCAGGCGTCGCTCGACGAGGCGATCGCGCTCTGGGAGCGCGGCGAGCAGCTCTACGCGTTCTGCCGCGAGCGGCTCGATGCCGCCCAGGGCAAGGTCGAGGAGCTAGCGCGCCGCGTCGACGAGGCGCGCCCCGAGCCGGAGCCCTAGCTCCCGCAGGTCGTCGGCGGCGCGCGTCGGGTCGCCGGAGAGCGCGATCGTCTCCGTCTCCGGCAGCGGCTCGACGACGACGCCGCCGAAGACGACGCACTCGACGCCGTGCGCGGCGGCGCGGCGCACGACCTCCGCCGGCGCCTTGCCCTCGCGCGTCGTCCGGTCGACCGTGCCCTCTCCGGTGACGACGAGCTCCGCGCCCTCGAGGCGGCCGTCGAAATCGAGCGTGTCGAGGACGAGGGCGGCACCCGGCACGAGCTCGGCGCCGAGCGACGCGAGCGCCGCGCCGAGGCCGCCGGCGGCCCCCGCGCCGGGAAGCTCCGCGTACGGGGCGAGCGCCTCGTCGGCCGCGAGACGGCGCTCGAGCTCGACGACCGCCGCGTCGTCGGCGCCCTTCTGTCGCGCGAACAGCCGCGCCGCGTCGAGCAGCGGCGATGCGACGTCGCAGGCGACGCGGGTTCCCTCCGGGAGCGACGACACGACCTCCCGCAACCCGCGGCCTCCGTCCACCGTCGCCGATCCGCCGAGACAGACGAGCAGCCGGCGGACACCTGCCGCCTCCA
>Ga0335069_10017357_pt1 | contig 10033 bp, 8 predicted proteins | sample Lox_Sample_11_FD_206714 | JGI IMG/M metagenome (GOLD analysis project Ga0335069, IMG submission 206714) | Soil microbial communities from Loxahatchee National Wildlife Refuge, Florida, United States - Lox_Sample_1.1 | ecosystem: Environmental > Terrestrial > Soil > Wetlands | place: USA: Florida...
GCACGCAGGCACAGCGACCGAGACCTTCACCGCGACGGCGGCCGATGGCGCGCGCGTCGGCGACTTCATCGCGCTCCTGAAGCCGCGGGTGATGTCGCTGGTCGTGTTCTCGGGGTTCGCCGGCCTCTACGTGGCGCCCGGCCACATCCATCCGGTGATCGCCGCCGTCGCCGTGCTCTGCATTGCGGTGGGAGCGGGGGCCTCCGGTGCCATCAACATGTGGTACGACCGCGACATCGATGCGGTCATGTCGCGGACCCGGAACCGGCCGATCCCGCGCGGCTTCGTGACACCGGACCAGGCCTTGGCCTTCGGCCTGGTGCTCGCCGGCTTCTCGATCATGCTGATGGGCCTCGCCGTCAACCTGACCGCGGCCGCCTTGCTCGCCTTCACCATCTTCTTCTATGTCGTCGTCTATACCATGTGGCTGAAGCGCTCGACGCCGCAGAACATCGTGATCGGCGGCGCTTCCGGCGCCTTCCCGCCGATGATCGGCTGGGCGGCGGTCACCGGCGACGTGTCGCTGGCCTCGATCGCGCTCTTCCTCATCATCTTCATGTGGACGCCGCCGCATTTCTGGGCGCTCTCGCTCTACCGCGAGGGCGACTATGCCAAGGCCGGCGTGCCGATGATGCCGGTCGTGGCGGGGGCCCGCTCGACCAAGCTGCAGATGCTGGTCTACACGCTGATCCTCTGCCCGATCACGCTCGCGCCGGTCTTCCTCGGCGTCGCCGGCTGGGTCTACGGCGCGGTGTCGGTGGCGCTCAACGTTGGTTTTGTCGGCCATGCGGTCCGCGTGCTCATGAGCGACGATCTCCGCCGGGCGAAGCGCATGTTCGGCTTCTCGCTGCTCTATCTCTTCCTGCATTTCGCAATGCTCTGCATCGACCGCGCGCCCGGCATCCTGGCGGTGCTGTCATGACGCGCACCATCGGCGCCGAGCGCCCGACCGGCATCGACGAGAAGCAGAGGCGTTTGCGCCAGCGCAACTGGGCGCTGGGCGTCGCGCTCGTCGCCTTCGTGGTGCTGGTCTACGTCGTCACCATCGTGAAGATGAAGGGAGGCTGAGGATGAATCGGAATAGCCGCCGCCATCTCAATGTCGCGATGATGCTGACCGGCGTGCTCGCGGGCATGGTCGGCCTCACCTATGCCGCCGTGCCGCTCTACCGGATCTTCTGCGAGAAGACGGGATTCGACGGCACGCCGATCCGTTATGAGGGGGGCGCCGCGGCGATCAAGCCGATCGACCGCACCGTGACCGTCACCTTCAACGGCGACGTCAACCAGGGGATGCCCTGGGCCTTCTATCCGAAGCAGAACAAGATCGAGGCGCGGGTGGGCGAGACCTATCTCGCCTTCTTCGAGGCGCAGAACTTGAGCGACAAGCCGATCACCGGCCGGGCGACGTTCAACGTCTCGCCCGAGCCCTGGGGCCCGTACTTCGTGAAGATCCAGTGCTTCTGCTTCAACGAGCAGACGCTGAAGCCGGGTGAGAAGGTCGAGATGCCGGTCACCTTCTACCTCGATCCGGCACTGGCCAAGGACAGCCTGCTGAGCCGGATGTCGGACGTGACCCTGTCCTACACCTTCTTCAAGGCGGCCGATCAGGCGCCGGTCACTGCCACGGCCACGGTCGGCACCGCCGAGCAACCGGTCGCCAAATCGGTGAATTGAGACATTGACGCTGCAGCCAGCGGGGGCTGGCGCGAAGGGAGAGAGTTGAGAGCATGAGCGAAGCCGCAGCCCACAAACCGAACCATCCCTACCACCTGGTCGATCCCAGCCCCTGGCCGGTCGTCGGCGCCATCGCCGCCGGCCTCTTCACCGTCGGCATGGTGCTCTACATGCACGACCTGCCGGTTTTCGGGCACAAGTTCGGCCTCGGCAGCATCCTTCCCGGCGTGATCCTGATCCTGCTGACCATGGTGCTCTGGTGGCGCGACGTCATCAAGGAAGCGGAATTTCAGGGCCATCACTCCCTCGTCGTGCAGATCGGCCTCCGCTACGGCATGGCCCTCTTCATCGCCTCCGAGGTGATGTTCTTCGCGGCCTTCTTCTGGGCCTTCTTCGATTCGGCGCTGTTCCCGAAGGCGGCGACCGGCGGGGTCTGGCCGCCGCACGGCATCACGCCGTTGGATCCGCTGGCGATCCCGCTGCTGAACACCCTCATCCTGCTGACCTCGGGCTGCACCGTCACCTGGGCGCACCACGCGCTGAAGAAGGGCGACCGTAACGGCCTGATCCAGGGCCTGGCTCTGACCGTCGTCCTGGGCATCATGTTCACCTCGTTCCAGGCATGGGAATACGCCCATGCGCCGTTCGGCTTCAAGGACGGCATCTACACCTCGACCTTCTTCATGGCGACCGGGTTCCACGGCTTCCATGTCATCATCGGCACCACCTTCCTGATCGTGTGCCTGTTCCGCGCCATCAAGGGCCACTTCAAGCCCGACCATCACTTCGGCTTCGAGGCGGCGGCCTGGTACTGGCATTTTGTGGACGTGGTGTGGCTGTTCCTGTTCACCTTCGTCTACATCTGGGGCAGCGGCCCGGGCCCCTACGCGGGCTGAGCGTTCACGGCGACCGATAGGCCAGGACGATGGCTGGCTATCGGTCGCCGATCGCTTCCGGCCTCGCCTGCCGCTGTCCGCGCTGCGGCCAGGGCAAGCTGCTGACCGGTCTCTTGAAGCCGGCGTCGTCCTGCTCCAATTGCGGCCTAGATTTTCATCCGGATGAGACCGGCGACGGGCCGATCGCCTTCATCATCCTGATCTGGGGCGCCATCGTGATCGGCGCCGTGTTCTCGGTTGAATTCGGCCTGAACCCGCCCTACTGGGTGCATCTCGTGCTTTGGCCGCCCATCATCCTCGGCGGCGCCGTCCTGCTGATGCGGCCGGCCAAGGGCGTGCTGATCGCGCTTCATCTTCACCATCGCGCCGGCGAGGGGCGACCCTAGCGCGGCGCCTCTCGAGGCTTGTCCACAGATGCGTCTTCCGTTCCGCCCCACATTCTGGCCGACCGTCTTCACCATTCCGGTCTTCCTCGCCATGGTCGGGCTCTCGGTCTGGCAGGTGCAGCGCCTGCATTGGAAGGAGGGCCTGATCGCCGAGCGCGTGGCCCGCACCACCGCGGCGCCCATCGAACTGCCGCCTGCCGGCGCCGATCTCGCGCCGCTGGAATTCCACCGCGTGATGCTGAAGGGCGCGTTCGACCACGGCCATGAGTTCTACCTGGCGGCTCGCTCGCAGAACGGCAATGTCGGCTACTGGATCGTGACGCCGTTCAAGGACGAGGGCGGCGAGACCGTCCTCATCAACCGCGGCTGGGTGCCGGAGGACAAGAAGCTGCCGGCGGCGCGCACCGAAGGGCAGGTCGCGGGCGAGACCACCCTCGACGGCGTCATCCGCCTGCCGCAGGTGAAGGGCTATTTCCAGCCCGGCAACGAGCCGGCGAAGAACGTCTGGTTCTACCTCGCGCCGGCGGAGATGGTGGCGGCCTCAGGGATCCAGGCGCGCACCGATCTCTATCTCGATGCCGGGACCGAGCCCAATCCCGGCGGCTTCCCGATCGGCGGCCAGACCCGCATCAACCTGCCGAACGATCACCTGCAATACTCCATCACCTGGGGGCTGCTGGCGCTGGCGCTGGCGGTCGTCTATGTAACCTACCACCTGAAACTGGAACGGGAGCGGGGTGCACGGTGACCCAAGCCTACGCAGATCTCGAGCATCGCTTCCGCCGCTGGTCCGCCCTGCGCGACGCCGCCGGCATGCTGCACTGGGACATGTCGGCGATGATGCCGGAAGGCGGGCACGCCGCCCGCGCCGAGCAGCTCGCCGCCCTCGGCGTCGTCAGCCACCAGCTCCTGACCGAGCCCCGGACCGGTGAGTTGCTGGCGGCGGCGGGCGAGGAGAGTCGCGGCCTCGACTCCTGGCAGCGCGCCAATCTCGCCGAGATGCGCCGGGTCCATGTCCATGCGACCGCGCTCAACGCCGATCTCGTGGAGGCGATGAGCAAGGCCGCCACGGCCTGCGAGGCGGTCTGGCGCCAGGCGCGTCCGGCCGCCGATTTCGCCGCGGTGAAGCCGCATCTCGAGCTGATCATCAAGCTGGTGCGCGAAGCGGCCGAGGCGAAGGCGGAGAAACTCGGCCTCTCGCCCTATGAAGCGTTGATGGACGAATACGAGCCGGGCAGCCGCACCGCCGCGATCGACGCGGTCTTCGCCGACTACGCGGCCTTCCTGCCGGACTTCCTCGCCGCCGTGCTCGAGCGCCAGGCCAAGGGGCCGGCGCCGGTCGAGCCCAAGGGGCCGTTCCCGGTCACGCTCCAGAAGCAGCTCGGCGAGCGGGTGATGAAGACCATCGGCTTCGACTTCGCCCATGGCCGGCTCGACACCAGCCTGCATCCCTTCTGCGGCGGCGTGCCGGACGACGTCCGGATCACCACGCGTTACGCCGAGGACCAGGTGACCTCGGCGCTGATGGGCATCATCCACGAGACCGGCCACGCCATGTACGAGCGCGGCCTGCCGGGCCGCTGGCGCCTGCAGCCGGTGGGGCAGGCGCGTGGCATGGCCCTGCATGAGAGCCAGTCGCTGCTGGTCGAGATGCAGGCGGCACGCAGCCGCGACTTCTGCGCCTTCCTCTCGCCGATGCTGGACGACGCCTTCCCCGGCAACGCCGCCGCCTTCGCGCCGGACAACCTCGCGCGGCTCTACAGCCGGGTCGAGCCCGGCTTCATCCGCGTCGATGCCGACGAGGTGACCTATCCCGCCCATGTGATCCTGCGCTACGGCCTGGAGCAGGCGCTGGTGGCGGGCGATCTCGCGGTCGCCGATCTTCCCGGCGCCTGGAACGACGGGATGAAGAAACTGCTCGGCATCGTGCCGCCCAGCGACCGCGAGGGCTGCCTGCAGGACATCCACTGGTTCGACGGCGCGGTCGGCTATTTCCCGTGCTACAGCCTCGGCGCCATGACGGCGGCCCAGCTCTATGACGCCGCCTGCCGCGCCGATCCCGGCATTCCCGGCGCGATCGCCCGCGGCGACTTCGCGCCGCTGATGGCCTGGCTGCGGCCCAACGTGCACGAGCGTGGCTCCAGCATGACCACGGCGGAGATCGTCACCGCCGCCACCGGCCGTCCGCTCGACGTCGCCGTGTTCAAGGCGCATTTGAAACGGCGCTACCTGCCCGACTGACCGCGGCCGCCAAGCCGCTTGCCGCGGCGCGGCGCCCTACGGCACCATGGCATGGGGCAGTGGGGTCCGTCGCGCGATGATGCCGAAGCTCGCCATCGATTTCCGTTCCGAGGAGAACCGGGTCCGGCTCTATTACGCCGTCGCGGTCTCTCTGTTCGGCGCGCTGGCGAGCCGGCTGGTCGCCTCCAGCCTGCTGCCCTGGAACGACGGCGGGGCCGGCCTCTTCTGGTGCGGCGCGGTCGCGCTGGCGCCGCTGGTGCTCTACGGCTGGAGGGCGCTGCCCGCCGCGGTGCTGGTTGCCGTCGCGGTCGAGGCGATCTCGCGCGGCGATCCGAGCTTTGCCCTGATCGCCGCGCTGGGTGATGTTGTCGAGGCAGCGGCGGCCTACGCGATCTTCGCCTGGTTCGCGCCGTTCAATCCGCGCTTCCGCACTCAGGACGATCTGCGGCGCTTCATCTTCTTCGCTGTCGTCCTGGTCCCGGCGTTGTCTGCGATCGTCGGCACGGGCACCGTCGGCCGGGACGTACCCCTGCCGCCGCTGGAGATCTGGTTCGGCTGGGCGGCCGCCGATGCGACCGCAGTCCTGATGACCGTGCCGCTGGCGCTGATCTGGGTCACCCAGGCGCGGGTGCGCGGCCCGCGCGGGATCGAGATCGCGGCCCTTGCGGGTGCCGCTTGCTGGCTGCTCTTCATGGTCGGTTGGCTCACGCCGACGCTCGCCCTCGGCATCACGGTGCTGGCGATGATCGGCCTGCCGTTCGCCTTCTGGGCGGCGATCGCCTACGGCCGCCGCGGCGCCAGCCTTTCGGCGCTATCGATCGCCGTGGCACTGGTGGGTGCAGCACGTTTCGGCGTGATGCCGTTCCCGGCCTTTGCTCCCCAGGGCGAGCAGGTGGCGCTGGCGGCGCTGCTGGCGGCGGTCCTGATCGGGCTCCTGGTCGTGGCGATCGCCCGGGCCGAGCAGGACCGGCAGCAGGACCAGATCCTGGAGAGCGAGAGCCGCCTGAAGATGATGATGGAGAGCGGCCGGGTCGTGCCCTATGCCAAACCGGGACCGCATTTCCTCGACTACAGCTTCATCAGCGAGCGCGCGGTCGCGATGTTCGGCCATCCGATGGCGGAATGGGAGAAGCCGCGCGCGTGGATCAATTTCATCCATGCCGAGGACCGCGACCGGATGCGCCGCGCTGCGGCGGAGCCGCTGCCCCCCGACCGGGATTTCGAATGGGAATACCGGCTGCACCATGCCGACGGTCGTGACGTCTGGGTGCAAGATCTTTTCCGGGTCGATCACAAGGTGGACGGCTCGCTGGAGCTCCGCGGCATGATGATCGACGTCTCGGCGCAGAAGCAGCGCGAGCTCGAATTGGAGGAGAGCCGCCGCGCGCTGGAGGCGGCAAAGGACCAGGCCGAGGCGGCGAGCCGCGCCAAGTCCATCTTCCTCGCCACCGTCAGCCACGAGCTCCGCACGCCGATGAACGCCGTCATCGGCTTCGCCGACGTCCTCAACGGCGAGGCCTTCGGCAAGCTCAACGACAACCAGCGCAAATACGTCGCCGACATCGCCGATTCCGGCCGGCACCTCCTGCGCATGATCAACGAGATCCTTGACATGTCGAAGATCGAGTCCGGCACCTTTCCGCTGATCGAGGAGGTGTTCGACGTCTCAGCCGTGCTGGGTGCCGCGGCCCGGCTGGTCGCGCCGGAGATCGACGGCAAGGAGGTCTCGTTCTCATCTCATGTCGCCCTGGGCGGCGTCGCCGTCAACGGCGACCAGCGCGCCATCACCCAGATCGTCGTCAACCTGCTGGCCAATGCGATCAAGTTCACGCCCAAGGGCGGGCGGATCGAGCTTCGGGCCAATGCCGATGCGGACGGCCTCGCCGTCAGCGTCAGCGACACCGGCCGTGGCATGTCGCCGGAGACGATCGAGCACGCCTTCGATCCCTTCTTCCAGGGCGGCCACAACGACGTCAATCGCAAGCGGGAGGGCACAGGCCTCGGCCTCGCCATCTCCCGGCGCCTCGCCGAGATGCACGGCGGCACCATCACGCTGAAGAGCCGCGTCGGCGAGGGCACCACGGCCACCCTCCGCCTGCCTCCGGAACGCCTGCAGTAGCTGATGGGCGTCGGCAAGGCGGCACCCCGGCTTGCATGGGCGGGGGCCGCAAACTACTGTGTTTCCGTCATTCCGGAGGATGGATTTTGCGTTATATCAGCACCCGCGGCGCGGCGCCGCGGCTGGATTTCGAGGCGGTTCTGCTGACCGGCCTGGCGCGGGACGGCGGTCTCTACGTTCCCGAGAAGTGGCCGTCCCTGAAGCCGAAAGCCCTCGCCGGCTTCGCCGGGAAGCCTTATGCCGAGGTTGCTGCGGCCGTGATGGCGCCCTTCGTGGGAAAAGCGATTTCGCAAACCGCGTTTCGCGCCATGGTGGCGGAGACCTATGCCGGGTTCCGGCATCAGGCGGTGGCGCCGCTCATTGAGGTGGGAGAAGGGGTCTGGATCGAGGAGCTGTTCCATGGCCCGACGCTCGCCTTCAAGGACCTGGCGCTGCAGCTGGTGGGTCGGCTCTACGACCACGTGCTGAAAAAGCAGGGACGACGCGTCACCATCGTCGGCGCGACCTCGGGCGATACCGGCTCGGCGGCGCTCGAAGCTTGCCGCGACCGCCGCGCGGTCGACATCTTCATCCTGCATCCGCATGGCCGGGTCTCGGAAGTGCAGCGCCGGCAGATGACCACCATAGACGCCGGCAACGTCTTCAACATCGCCGTCGATGGCAGCTTCGACGACTGCCAGGACCTGGTGAAGGCGATGTTCAACGACCACGCCTTCCGCGACAAGATCGGCATGTCGGCGGTCAACTCGATCAACTGGGCTCGGGTGATGGCCCAGATCGTCTACTACGTGACCGCTGCCGTTGCGCTGGGCGCGCCTCACCGCAAGCTTGCCTTCTCGGTGCCCTCGGGCAATTTCGGCAATGTCTATGCGGGCTATGCCGCCAGGGCGATGGGCCTCGACGTGGCGCAGTTCATCGTCGGCTCCAACCGCAACGACATCCTGGCGCGGTTCTTCAAGACCGGCACCATGAAGGTGACGGCGGTCGAGCCGAGTCTCAGCCCCTCGATGGACATCCAGATCTCCAGCAATCTCGAGCGCCTGCTGTTCGATCTCTTCCGCCGCAACGGGCCGAAGCTCGCCGAGGCGATGGCGAGCTTCCGCAAGTCCGGCAAATTCGTCGCGCCGAAAGCGGGCTGGCCTTCGGTGCAGCGTCTGTTCTCCGCCTTCAAGCTCGACGATCCCGGAACCCTGAAGGCGATGCGCGATATCCACCGCCGTACCGGCCTCCTCATCGATCCCCATTCCGCGATCGGCGTCGCCGCCGCGGAGGCGATGCGCAAGGACAAGTCGATTCCGGTCGTGGCGTTGGCGACGGCGCATCCGGCGAAGTTCCCCGACGCGGTCGAGAAGGCGACCGGCATCCGGCCGGCCTTGCCGTCACATCTCGGCGATCTCCTCACCCGCCGCGAGCGCTACGATATCCTCCCCAACGACCTCGCACGGGTGCAGGACTACGTCCTTGCACACCGGCGCAGCGGCAGCACCAACTGAACGGACCGAGAATTTTGAACATCCAGAGCAAGTCCACCCCTACGACCGTCCAGATCACGACCCTGCCGAACGGCCTCAGGGTCGCGACCGACCGCATGGATTCGGTCGAGACCGTCTCGCTCGGCGTTTGGGCCGGCGTCGGGACGCGGCACGAGACCAAGGAGCACAACGGCGTCGCCCATCTCCTGGAGCACATGGCCTTCAAGGGCACCGAGCGCCGCAACGCCCGGCAGATCGCCGAGGAGATCGAATCCGTGGGCGGCATCCTCAACGCCTACACCGGCCGCGAGCAGACGGCCTACTACGCGAAGATGCTGGCGCCCGACCTCCCGCTCGCGGTCGACGTGCTGGGTGACATCCTGCAGCACTCGACCTATGACGCCGCGGAGCTGGAGCGCGAGCGCGCCGTGGTCCTGCAGGAGATCGGCCAGGCCGAAGACACGCCGGACGACATCATCTTCGATCACTTCCAGGAGATCGCCTTCCCGGACCAGCCCATGGGCTGGCCGGTGCTGGGGCGGGCGGAGATCATCGGCCGCCTGCCCCGCGACGTGGTCGCTCACTATCTGGAGAGCCGCTATCGTCCGGAGCGGATGATCGTTGCCGCGGCCGGCAAGGTCGATCACGATCGCCTGGTGGACCTCGCCGCCCGCACCCTCGACTGCCTGCCGACCGGCGCCCGCCCGGAAACGCCGGCCGCGGCCTATCGCGGCGGCGAGCATCGCGAGGAGCGCGATCTCGAGCAGGTGAACGTGGTTCTGGGCTTCGCCGGCGTCAGCTATCACGACCCCGACTATTACGCGGCGGCGGTGCTGTCGCAGCTCCTGGGCGGCGGCATGTCCTCGCGGCTGTTCCAGGAGGTGCGCGAGAAGCGCGGCCTGGTCTACAGCATCCATACCTTCTCCAGCTCCTACAGCGATTGCGGCCTGTTCGGGGTCTATGCCGGCACCGGTGAGAGCGAGGCTGCGGAGATGATGCCGGTGATCTGCGACGAGGTCATGAAGGTCGCCGACACTCTGGAGGAGATCGAGGTGAAGCGTGCCGCGGCGCAATTGAAGGCGGGGACGCTGATGTCCCGCGAAGGCACCAGCAGCCGCTGCGAGCAACTGGCCTCGCAGCTCCTGCTCTACGACCGGGCGGTCCCGGCCGAGGAGGTGGTGGCGAAGATCGACGCAGTCGGCTCCCATGACGTGGCGCGCGTGGCGAAGCGTATATTCCGCTC
>Ga0335069_10017358_pt1 | contig 10033 bp, 7 predicted proteins | sample Lox_Sample_11_FD_206714 | JGI IMG/M metagenome (GOLD analysis project Ga0335069, IMG submission 206714) | Soil microbial communities from Loxahatchee National Wildlife Refuge, Florida, United States - Lox_Sample_1.1 | ecosystem: Environmental > Terrestrial > Soil > Wetlands | place: USA: Florida...
TCGGGCGTCGACTCGACGATCCCGGCGACGCGCGCGACGCACTCGGCGTCGGCGACCGAGGAGCCGCCGAACTTGTGGACGATCCAGCGGCGGTCGGTGGCCTTGGAACTTGGACGCGTCATGAACCCTGAGCCTCGTTGTTTGCGGCGCACAATCTACTGGCGCCTGCCCGCCCGGAGCAAGCGCCGCGTGGAGCCGGGATCCGGTATCAGTCGCGCGAGCGGCGCGCGTGCCAGTACGTCAGGAGCCGCATCGCGCCCGGCACCCGCACGAGCCAAACGAGCACGCGGCCGACGATGCGTTCGCGCGCCGACAGCTGGAAGCGCGCGAGCAGCGGCTCGTAGAGACCCGGCCGCGCCTCGTGCACCGGCTCATCGCTCATCGCTTGCGCCCGGCGAGCGGCGGGAGCCCGGTGTGCTGGGTCGCGAAGCGTCCGGCGCGCCGCGCCCGGGCCGCGCCCTTGGGCGGCGCCCCGCCGGTGCCGGCGGGCTGCCAGGCGGGGATCAGCTGGTGCTTGCCGGACCCGATCAGGTCGGCGCGGCCCATGCGCTTCAAGGCCTCGCGCAGCACCGGCCAGTTCTCGGCGTCGTGGTAGCGCAGGAACGCCTTGTGGAGCCGGCGGACCTTCAGTCCCTTGGGAACCTGCACCTCTTCGCTGGTGCGCGAGACGCGGCGCAGCGGGTTCTTGCCGGTGTGCCACATCGCGGTCGCGCTCGCCATCGGCGAGGGCAGGAACGCCTGCACCTGGTCGGCGCGAAAGCCGTTTCGCTTGAGCCACAGCGCGAGCTCGAGCATGTCCGCATCGGTCGTGCCGGGGTGCGCGGCGATGAAGTACGGGATCAGGTACTGCTCCTTGCCGGCCTCCTTCGAGTAGCGGTCAAAGAGCGCCTTGAAGCGGTCGTAGGAGCCGACGCCCGGCTTCATCATCTTCGAGAGCGGGCCCTCGCTGATCGCCTCGGGCGCGATCTTGAGGTAGCCGCCGACGTGGTGCTGCGTCAGCTCCTTGACGTACTCGGGCGACTCGACCGCGAGGTCGTAGCGCACGCCGGAGGCGATCAGCACCTTCTTGATGCCCTTCAGCGACCGCGCCCGCTTGTAGAGCGCGATCAGCGGTGCGTGGTTCGTGTCGAGGTTGGGGCAGATGCCGGGGTAGACGCACGACGGCCGTCGGCAGGCGCTCTCGATCTCGCGCGACTTGCAGTGCAGCCGGTACATGTTGGCGGTCGGCCCGCCGAGGTCCGATATGACGCCGGTGAAGCCCGGCGCCGCGTCGCGCACCCGCTCGACCTCGCGGATCACCGAGTCCTCCGAGCGGCTCTGGATGATCCGGCCCTCGTGCTCGGTGATCGAGCAGAACGTGCAGCCGCCGAAGCAGCCGCGCTGGATCGTCACCGAGAAGCGGATCATCTTGTAGGCGGGGATCTTCGCCGTGCCGTAGGCCGGATGCGGCACGCGCTGGTACGGCAGCTCGTAGACCGCGTCCATCTCGCGGGTCGTGAGCGGCAGCGGCGGCGGGTTCAGCCACACGTCGCCGTCGCCGTGCCGCTGCACGAGCGCGCGTGCGTTCCCCGGGTTCGACTCGAGGTGCAGGATCCGCGAGGCGTGCGCGTAGAGCACGCGGTCGTCGCGCACCGCCTCGAACGAGGGCAGCCGGATGACGCTGCGCTCGCGGTCGGCGTTCTTCACGCGGCGTGCGAAGCGCACGACGGTGACGCCACGCTCGGCGGCGGCGCCCTGCGCGCGCATCTCGGCCTCGCTCGCATACGGGTCGGCGGGCGGCTCGACCGGCCCCGGCGTGTCGACGCTCGTCGAGTCGATCTCGATCGCATCGGCGTGCGAGCTGCGCCGCACGAATGCGGTGCCGCGGATGTCGGTCAGCTGCGCCGGCACCTCGCCGGCGGCCAGGCGGTGCGCGATCTCGACGATCTGGCGCTCGCCGTTGCCGTACACGAGCAGGTCCGCGCGCGCGTCGAGCAGCACCGACCGGCGCACCTTGTCGGACCAGTAGTCGAAGTGCGCGATGCGCCTGAGCGAGGCCTCGATGCCGCCGATGACGAGCGGCGACTCGGGGAAGGCCTCGCGCAGCCGTTGCGAATAGACGATCACCGAACGGTCCGGGCGCCGCCCGCCCGCCCCGTCGGGCGTGTAGGCGTCGTCGCTGCGCACGCGCCGGTCGGCCGTGTAGCGGTTGACCATCGAGTCCATGTTGCCGGCGGTGACGCCGAAGAACAGCGTCGGCGCGCCGAGCACGCTGAAGTCATGGACGCCCTTCCAGTCGGGCTGCGCGATGATGCCGACCCGAAAGCCCTGCGACTCGAGCAAGCGGCCGACGATCGCCATGCCGAAGCTCGGGTGGTCGACGTAGGCGTCGCCCGTCACCAGGATCACGTCGCACGCGTCCCAGCCGAGCGCCTCCATCTCGGCGCGCGTCATCGGCAGGAACGGGGCCGTGCCGAAGCGGTGCGCCCAGTACTTGCGGCGTCCGAAGAGGTCCGGGGCGGGGGCTGCAGGCAGGGACATATACGTATTGTCGCCGATCGCACGCGGCCCTGCCCGTCCGGTCGCATTTTCGAAAAATCCGGCTTTTTGGCGGCGCCACGCGCAATCGAGGGCCGCATTCCGCCGTCAGTCAAGGGGCCGCCCGTGCGAATTACGCGGCCCAATACGTAGTGGCCGGGCTTCAGATGGCGCATTTGTACGACTACTTTGGTGCCGGATTTTGGATCTTCGGGTTCGGCCTAAGGAGCGGACATGACTCACGAACGCAACTGGCTCGCCTGCGCGACGCGCTTCCTCATCCCGCTGCTCGTCGTGCTTGCAGTGCCGACGGCCGAGGCCGTGCCGAGCTTCGCGCGCCAGACCGGCATGGCCTGCGAGGCCTGCCACACGGTGTGGCCGGAGCTGACGCACTTCGGGCGCGTGTTCAAGGCCAACGGCTACATCCTCGACAACCTCAAGCAGGTGCGCGGCGTCACGCAGCAGAAGGAAGAGATCCTCGAGCTCGCGAGCCTGCCGCCCTTGTCGCTGATGGTGCAGGTGTCGATGACCCAGCTCGCGACGCCGCTGCCGGACAGCTCCGGCACCGGGCAGTCGCAGAACGGCACGGTCGCCTTCCCGCAGCAGGTGAGCCTCTTCTACGCCGGCAAGATCGCGCCGCACGTCGGCGCGTTCATGCAGCTGACCTACGGCAACGACGGCGGCACGATCGGCATCGACAACACCGACATCCGCATCACGGACCTCAAGGTGCTGCCGGACAACAAGAGCCTGATTTACGGGCTCTCGCTCAACAACAACCCGACCGTGCAGGACCTGTGGAACTCCACGCCTGCGTTCGGCTTCCCCTACGCCGCGTCCAACAGCGCGCCGGGCGTGCCGTTCGGCACGATGATCGATGGCGCGCTCGGCCAGGACGTCGCGGGGCTCACCGCCTACGCGTTCTGGAACGAGTCGCTGTACGGCGAGCTCGGGCTCTACCGGACCGCACGCCAGGGAACCGCCGGGCCGCTCGACAGCACCCAGTCCGCGGTACTCTCGGGCGTCGCGCCCTACTGGCGCTTCGCCTATGAGCACAACTGGGGCCGTCATTCGATCGAGGGCGGCGTCTACGGCGCGACCTTCAAGCTCCTGCCCGGAGGCGGCACGCCGCTCTCCGGAAGTCCCACGGACCAGTTTCAGGACATCGCCGAGGACGTGCAGTACCAGTATCTGGGCGACCAGCACCTCTTCAGCGTGACCGCGACGCGGATCCACGAGAAGCAGACGCTCGATGCGACCTACGCGGGCGGCGCAGGCGGCTCGGCGAACGCCGACAACGACCTGACGACGTTGCGCGGCTTCGCGACCTACTACTACCGGCGCAAGGTCGGCGGCACGGTCGGCTTCTTCCGCACGACCGGCAGCGACGACGCCGGCCTCTACGGCGCGAGCGGCAACACCTCGCCCGACACGACCGGCTGGATCGCCGAGATCAACTACATGCCGTGGCTCAACACGAAGTTCTCGATTCAGTACACCGGCTACACAAAGTACAGCGGCGGCAGCAACTACCTGTGGTGCAACGCCGACTGCAGCGTCACGGTGCCGCGTAAGGCGAGCGACAACAACACGCTCTACATCCTCGCATGGCTGTCCTACTAAGCCGCACCGCGCCGAAGGAGTGAAAGCAATGAGACACGCAATCTTGGCGGCCCTGGGCCTCGCGGGTGCGATCGGGTTCGGCGTCGCGCGCGCGGATGACATCGATCCGGCCACCCACCAGCACGCGGTGCGCATCGCGATCGGCACCTGCGGCAGCTGTCACGGGCCCACCGGCGTCAGCGAGCAGCCGAAGTATCCGCGGCTCGCCGGCCAGAACGCGAACTACCTCGCGGCGCAGCTGAAGGCCTTCAGGAGCCAAACGCGCGGCGACGCCGACGCGATTGGCTACATGTGGGGCATGTCGGCGCAGCTCGACGACGAGACGATCGACGCCCTCGCCCAGTACTACGCCGCGCAGCAGGCGAGCCCCGGACACGCCAGTGATTCGGCGCTGATCGCCAAGGGTCGGCAGATCTACGAGAAGGGCGTCGAGGCGGTGGGCGTTCCGGCCTGCGCGGCCTGCCACGGCCCGGACGCGCACGGCATGGGCGACTTCCCGCGGCTCGCGGGTCAGCACGCGCAGTACGTGCTGAAGCAGCTCGCGTCGTTCCAGAGCAACATGCGCAAGGTCGCCGTGATGCACGGCGTCGCGCAGGGCCTCAAGCTCGACGAGATGTCCGCGGTCGCCGCCTATCTCGAGGCCCAGCGCTAGCGCACCTGAACGTCGCCCGGGGACCAGCGGCTCACCACCGCCGGCTCCGGGCGCGCGAGCAAGGGGTCGGGCTCGACGTAGAAGCCCCGGCATCGAAGTCCCGCGGACACCGCGATTAGCGCGGCGGTCTCCGCCTCCCCCTCGCCGTGATTCACCATCCACAGCTCGCCATCGGGCGCGAGGTTCGCGCGCACGCATGCAAAGAGCGCTTCTGGCGCGAGCACGCGCAGCGGCAACCGCCAGGCGAGCACCGGTGCGCGCGTCACGAACGGGAAGAACGCCGTGACGAGGCCCGCGCACTCGCGGACCGTCGCGTAGTCGGCGATCACGAACTCGGTGGCCGGCAGCTGCGCGGCGTAGCCGAGCGCCCGCTCGGCGCGGTTGATGCCACCCTGGAGCCGCCGGTAGCCCTCGACCTCGAAGCCGCGCAGCGATCGCGGCCTGAACGCGGCGTGCAGCGCCGGCGCGTACCAGAAGCTCGCGCAGCCGACGTCGTGGACGTCGCGTCCCTGCGGCAAGGCCGTGCCAAGCGCGCCGGCGGCGCGGTCGAGGAGCTCGAGGCGCGCGTAGTTCTGAAGGGCCGTCTCGCGCCCGAGGGAGCACTCGAAGCGCACGCCGAAGCGCCTGCGCAAGGCGTCGATGCGCGCCGCGAGTGCCGCCTCGAGCGGCGGATCCTCGAGCGAGCCGGGTGCCTCGGGGCGCGGCCCGCGGACGCGGCCGAGCCGCTCCGACAGGTCGAGCCAGAATGCGAAATAGGCCGAACGCAGCCGCTCGCCTAGCGACACGCGGCGCGCGCGCTAGTCGCCGCGCGCATAGCGCCCGACCAGCTGCGCCTCTTCGAGGACGTGCCCGGCGAAGGCCTGCTCGAGCGCCGCCTTGCTCGGCCCCTTGAGATCCGGCAGCACCACGTTGAGCGCGATGAGCCGGTGCACGTAGCGGTGGCGACCGACCGGCGGGCACGGGCCGCCGTAGCCGGTCCGGCCCCAGTCGTTGCGGCCGCAAAGCGCGCCGAGCGGAAGGCCGCGACGCGCGGCGTCCTCGCCGAACGCGCGGGTCGTCGGTGGGATATTGTAGACGACCCAGTGGACCCACGTCGTGCGCGGCGCGGCCGGGTCCGGGGCGTCCGGATCCTGGATGATCAGCGCGAGGCTCGCGGTGCCCGGGGGCAGGCCGCTCCACGCGAGCGGCGGCGAGAGGTCCTCGCCGTCACAGGTGTAGCGCGCCGGGATGGCGCCGTCGGCGGCAAATACCTTCGAGGTGAGGACGAGCGTCATGGAGCGTCCCGGTCCGGCGCAACGATTTTCCGAATGCGCCGACCGCGCCAGTGAACCCGAGCGAGGCGCGCGGCGCATTGGGGTTTGCCACGGTGCTCCGTCCCACCGCGACCATCGCTGGTCCCGCGACCGTGGCGTGCGCGCTAACGAGATGTGAGAATCGGTTCGCCCCGCATCGCAGCAGCCGGAGCGATCCACCGTGCTCGAGCCGCCGACGCCTCGCGAACCTTCGTGCGCGTGCTCCGCGTAGCCCGCGCGGCCGCCGCGTGCACTGCCGGCGTCGCCGCGCTCGGGCTCGTGGCCGGGCTCCCGGCGGCCGGCGCGGCCCCCGACCCCGGCGTTCCGAGCGGGCTCGGACGCTACTACGCGCAGCCGCGCGACGGCGCCGCAGGCATCGACGTCACGCCTCCTCCGGCAGCGTTTCGCGCCGGCGCGGCCGCGCGCGTCGCCGCGCCGACCAACCAGTGGTACTCGTCGCTGATGTTCCAGCGCTGGTCGCGGCCGCTCTACGCATTGCCGCTCACGGGCCTCGCCGGCGCGTCCGGCTTCGAGCTCGGCGTTCCGAGTCCTAAGCTCCACGTCCACCCCAAGAACGGCACGCGCGAGATGCGTTTCCTGCACGAGCCGGCGCTCACGGTCGCGCCGCTCGCATTCGAGCCGCGCGACGCCCGCCTGGCGCGCTTCTCGGACTGGCTCGCCGGCGTCCGGATGGGTGACGGACGCGGATCGGCCCTCGAGGTCACGCTGCTGCACGGGAGCCCCTTCGCGTACTTCGAATGCAGCCAGGGCGACGTCGCGATCCGCCTCGCGGCCGCGCCGCGGCGTCTCGAGCCCGTAGCCGGGACGGAGAGCCGCGTCGCTTCGTTCGTCGTCGGCACGCACGCCTTCGCCGTATTCGCACCGCGGGGCGCGCGGTTCAGCTGGCCGGATCCCGCGACGCTGCTGCTGCACCTCTCGCAGGCGCGCTACTTCTCGATCGCGGCGCTGCCCGACGAGACGCCCGCGACGCGCGCCGCATTCCTGGCGGTCGCGTATGCGTTTCCGATCGACACGCGGGCCGAATGGTCGTATGACGAGCGCGCCAGCGCCGTGCACACCATCTTTCGTGTCACGACGCGCGCCCGCGAGGGCGACACCGACGACACCTTCCTCGGCCTCTACCCGCACCACTGGTCGGCGCTGAAGCCTGCCGCCGCGCTCTACCGCTACGATTCGGTGCGGGGCCCGATCCGCGTGATCCGCGGTCGATCGTTCGAGATCGTCCGCCCCTATCACGGATTCGTTCCGTACTGGCCGGCACTCGCGGCCGGCGCCGACCGCGAGCGGCTCGATGCGCTGCTCGCCGAAGACCTCAGGCGCGCAGGCGAGCGCGTGGCGTTGGCGGGTGGCACGTACTGGACGGGCAAGGGTCTCGGTGCACTCGCGCAGCTCGCGGGCATCGCCGCGGCCGAGGGCCGGCCGCAGGCGCGCGACGCCGTGCTCGGTGCACTCAAGGGCGCGATGCAGGCGTGGTTCGACGGCCGGCACGCCGGCTATTTCCTCAAGGACGCGCGCCTCGGGACCTTCGTCGGCATCCCGCAGGAATACAACAGCGTCCAGAACATGAACGACCACCACTTCCACTACGGCTACTGGATCACCGCGGCCGCGCACGTCGCGCTGCGCGATCCCGAGTGGCTTGCCCGCGACCGCTGGGGCGGCATGCTCGGCGAGCTCGTCGCCGACATCGCGACCGCCGAGCGCGGTCGCGCCGACTACCCGTTCCTGCGGCATTTCGACGCCTACGAGGGGCACTCGTGGGCCTCGGGGACGGCGAACCTGCTCGCCGGCAACAACCAGGAGTCGTCCTCCGAGGCGATCAACGCGTGGGCGGGGCTGATCCTGCTCGGCGAGGCGACGGGAAACACGGCGCTCAGGGACCTCGGGATCTACCTGTACACGAGCGAGATCGCCTCGGTCGAGCAGTACTGGCTCGACCTCGATCACTCGGTGCTCGCGCCGGCTTTCGGCGAGCGCTACGCGAGCCTCGTGTTCGGCGGCAAGTACGCGTACGCGACCTGGTGGACCGCCGAGCCCCGCCAGCTGCTCGGCATCAACGTGCTGCCGGTGACGCCGGCCTCGACCTACCTTGCAGCGGATCCGGGCTTCGTACGCGAGGCGCTCGCCGACCTGCCCGCCAAGATGCGCGCGTACGCCGCGCAGGGCGAGACCGACGGCACGCCGCCCGACATCTGGCAGGACGTGCTCGCGTCGTTTCGCGGCCTCGCCGACCCCGACGGCGCGCGCGCCGAGTGGAACCCGCAAGGCAGCGTCGAGTTCGGGGAGACGCGCAGCCACACGTTTCACTGGCTCGCGAGCCTGCAGGCGCTCGGCACGCCCGATCTGTCGGTGGCGGCCGATGCGCCGCTGGCCGCGGTGTTTCGCGACCGAGACGGCGCGCGCACCTACCTCGCCTACAACGCGCAGGCGACGCCGCGCCGCGTCACGTTCACGACCGGCGTCGTGCTCGACGTGCCGCCGCATGCGCTCGCCCGGGCCCCGTGAACGGCCCGGCGCACGCTATCCTCCCGGTCGGGCCGTGGGGAGACCATCGATCGTGCGAACTTTGAACGCGACAACCGCCGCGCGCGCGCTCGGCGTGCTCGCATTCTTGGCCGGCAGCGCGCTCGCCCAGCACGCCCAGGACAACGCGGTCACGGCGGCGGAGGACGCGTTCGGGCTTTCCGTAGGCAACCAGTCGATCGGCCTCTATTCGATGAGCGATGCTCGCGGCTTCAACCCCCAGCAGGCCGGGAACCTGCGGATCGAGGGGCTCTACTTCGACAATACGAGTTCCTACGTCGGCAACTGCACCGAGCGCGCGACGGTCATGCGCGTCGGCATCACGGCCCAGACCTACAGCTTTCCGTCGCCAACCGGGATCGCGGACCTGCGCCTGCACATCCCGACCGGCCAGGTTGGCTACAGCGCGCTGCTGACGCGCGGTCCCTACGATGCGGCGCAGGCCCACCTCGAGGCCGAGACGCCGCTCGGCGGCGAGCTCGCCGGCTCGGTGTGCGCGGACTACGGCCATAACTTCACGCCCGACCAGGCCCACAAGACCGAGAACATCGGCCTTGGCGCGGCGCTGCGCTGGAGGCCGTTCGAGCACACGGAGGTGGTCCCGTTCTGGTCGAACATGACGGGCGGCCAGCACGAGGTCGTGCCGGTCGTCTACACCGATGGCCTGCTGCCGCCGCCACTCTTCGACATCCGCCGCCTCGCGGCCCAGTCGTTCACGAGCTACGGCTGGCGCACGACGGCGATGGGCGTCGTCGTGCACCAGAGCTTCGGATCGCAGTGGAACCTTTCGGCCGGACTCTTTCGGGCGCGTGAGCAGGACCGGCAGTCGTTCGTCGAGGAGTACCTCTGGCTGCTGCCGGCCCCGCCGCTCTGCCCGCCCAGCTGCCCGACGTTGCCGCGCCCCGTCTACCACGTTCTCGACGTATTGCCGGACTTCTCCTCGTCCTCGACGTCGGGCGAGCTGCGCCTCGTGCGACGATTCGGCGGCGATACGCACACGCGCAAGCTCGATCTGTCGATCCGCGGGCGCAGCTCCGATCATGCTTACGGCGGCGACTCGCTGCTCGACTACGGCTGGGCGTCGTTCGACAGCCCGCCCGCCGAGCTGCCGGTCAGCTTCGCGACGGGTCCCGCGAACATCGACGAGACGCGCCAGATCGACGCCGGCGCGGTCTACGAGGAACGCTGGAAGGACGTCGGCACGTTCGGCATCGGCGTCCTGAAGAGCCACTACCGGCGCACGATCCGCGAAGCGAACACCGCGGCACAGTCACTGCTGGCGACGCCGTGGCTCATGAACGCGCGCTTCACGCTCGAGCCGGCAAAGACACTGACCGTCTACGGGAGCTTCGTGCAGGGCCTCGAGGACTCCGCGCTCGCACCCTACTCGGCGATCAACCGCGGC
>Ga0335069_10017359_pt1 | contig 10033 bp, 6 predicted proteins | sample Lox_Sample_11_FD_206714 | JGI IMG/M metagenome (GOLD analysis project Ga0335069, IMG submission 206714) | Soil microbial communities from Loxahatchee National Wildlife Refuge, Florida, United States - Lox_Sample_1.1 | ecosystem: Environmental > Terrestrial > Soil > Wetlands | place: USA: Florida...
GCCAGCGCCAGCTTAACGGGTCTCGCGAACAATCATCGCGACTTCGACCTGCCGATCGCCAACATCATGCACGTCGATTGCCCGCATTATTACCGCTTCGGACACCCAGGCGAAACGGAAGAGGCATTCGCCACCCGCCTGGCGGAATCACTGGAACAGCGGATTTTGAACGAGGATCCCGACACCGTGGCGGCGCTGATCGCGGAGCCCGTGATGGGTGCCGGCGGCGTTCTGATTCCACCGGCAACCTATTTTGAAAAAATCCAGGCAGTCTTACGGAAATACGACGTAATGCTGATCGCCGATGAGGTAATTTCCGGATTTGGCCGGACGGGCGAGATGTGGGGAAGCACTACCTATGGCCTCAAGCCGGATATGATCACATGTGCCAAGGCCCTGTCGTCCGGTTACATGCCGATCGGCGCCGTGATGCTTGCGCCTCACATTTACGATGCTCTCGTGAAGCAATCCGAAAAGATCGGCGTGTTCAGCCATGGCTTCACTTATAGCGGTCACCCGGTGACGTCCGCCGTTGCGCTGGAAACACTCAAGATCTATGAGGAGCGCGACATCGTGGGACACGTTCGTAAAGTCGCTCCACGCATGCAGGCGGGGCTCCGCCGCTTTGCCGATCATCCCTTAGTGGGTGAGGTTCGAGGAGTCGGGCTGGTCGGAGCCGTGGAACTGGTCGCCAACAAAGCCACCAAGACGCCGTTCGAGCCGGCACACGCCGTGGGCCCGTTCCTGGCCAGGCGCACACATCATCACGGACTCATCCTTCGCGCGCTCGGCGACTCCATCGCATTCTCGCCGCCCCTCACCATCAATGAAGCGGAGATCGATCTGATGCTGGAGCGGTTCGGCGCCGCGCTCGACGATACCTGGGCCATGGTGCGCGAACGCGGGCTTGTCGATCAAAGCCCCGTTCCGGCGCTTGTGAAATAGACGCGCTCTAAAAGGTGGGTGGTGTGTTGATCCACAGGATCAGCGCTTCGGTTTTGCCCGGATTGATCCACCGGTGCTGGGTCTTGCTCGTGAAATAGAAGCTGTCCCCCGCGTGCAGCTGAAATTCATCGTCCCCGAGCCTGATCGTCAGACGTCCGCGAACCACGTAGAGAAACTCTTCGCCCTCGTGTGAGTAGGATTCGCCGCTGCCGGCCCCGGGAGCAACGCGGAACAGATGCGGCTCCATGGTGATCTTTCCGGACGCCAGCAGTTCCATGCGCACACCCGGACCGCCCTCCAGACTCTTCCGGTCCTGGGGACGAACCAGCGGCCCGGTACCGTCGATCGGATTGAACAGGTCGAGAATGTTGAGGCCGTAATATTGCGCCAGCTTGCGCATGATACCGATGGACGCGCCGCTCTGCGAGCGCTCCAGGTTGCTGAGGAATCCGATGGACACTCCCACCGCTCCGGCAACGGTGGCGAGCGACTCTCCGCGTTGTAACCGCAGCTTGCGGAAACGCGGACCGATCGACGGCTCCTCTTCAGCAACCTTCGCGGCACGATGATGCAACAGCCCCTCGGCCTTCAATTGGTGAAGGATCGCAGGCGCATTCAGTCCCCGCACCCGCCGCAGATAAATCGCGCGCCGAAGAACGCGGAGATCGTCGTTGGTGTAGAGACGGTACTTGCTCTGGCTGCGCGTGGGATTCGCCAGACCGAGTTTTTCCCAGGAACGCACCATCGAGGCCGAAACTCCGAGTCGTTTTGCGACCGCCCCGACTTTGAGCGCTTCACCAACTCGCTTGGACGGCCGGACTGAGTTCTGATTGCGACTCACGCTAAGTAATGTACCAAAATGCTCTCAACGGAGGGCTTCGTTTGCGGCTCGGCTGATCAAAGCCTCGCGAATCAAGGTCCGTGCCGTCGATTCCAGAGCGCGCGCGACAAAACCAGTCATATTAGCTACTGCAAAGCTGACACCTTGCAGATTTGCGGCCACGGGCACCCCGGGAATTGGCCGCGGATGTGGCGAAGCATAGAAAATGCCGTCCCTGTAGCGGAAGATGTCGCGAGGACAGTCTGCCTCGGGGGCAACCCCAATCACTCCTGGCAGGCTTCCCGGAAGAGCCTGAGCGGCGCTGACCACCAGGAGGTCTTCGCCGAGTGCGTCGATGAACGGCTTGCGGTGCTCCTGGTTCTCGGTGCCCAGGCTCAGATTCACCAGATCCATCTGGCGCTCCCGGCACCACGCTAAGGCCCGCAGGATGACCCCGATGTTCGCCGACAATCGCCGGTCGAAAACCTTTACGGCATATAATTCGGCATTTGGCGCCTTCTCACGAATTGCACCCGCCACTGCTGTTCCGTGACCCAGCCGGTCGATGAAATCCTGGCCTTCCCCGGCGGCTGTGATCTCGACGCCTCCGGCCACGCCGCCGACATGCGGATGGCCCGCGTGAATGCCGCTGTCGATGATGGCGATCTTCATGCCGGGTGTTGCTCATGGTAGCATTGCGCCAAAGCTTCTTCGTTTATTGTAAGGTTGATAGAGGTGCAAAACATGCATTGGTCGCGACGGAAATTTCTCGGCGCCACAGGCGCCATGACACTCAGCCCGGCATTTCTCCGCGCTCAAGCTCGCGGCGAGGCCGCGGATCTGATCTTGTTCAACGGCAAAATCGTCACCGTGGACAACGCGTTTTCGATCCGCGAAGCGATTGTCATCAAGGACGGCAAGGTCCTGGCCGTCGGCGGCAACGAACTGCGCAACCGCTATACCGCCGCGCGTACCATCGATCTGGGCGGCCGCACTGTCCTGCCCGGCTTCTGCGACACGCACATCCACTTGCGCGGAAACTCGCGCCGCTATATCGATTTTCGCGAAACCAAGTCTCTGACCGAGCTGAAACAGCAGGTCAGCGAGAAGGCCAGAGAATTGGGCCGCGGCGAATGGATCACCGGCGGAGATTGGGACGAGTATCACTTCACCGAACAACGCAAGCCCCTCCGCGCCGATCTGGATGCCGCCGCGCCGAATAATCCGGTCGTGCTGACGCGTGCCGGCGGCCATAGTTCAGTCGGCAATAGCAAGGCGCTCGAACTGGCGGACATCAACAAGGCCACCCCCGATCCGGAGCGCGGTTTGATCGAGCGTGGCGCGAATGGCGAGCCGAATGGCGTGATTCGCGAGCGGTCCGATCTCTACACCCGCCTGGTTCCCAAGGATAAACCGGCCGACGTCCGCGACAGTCTGCTGGCCAACGTTCAGGAGCAGCTCAGACTCGGGATCACCAGTGTGATCGAAGCCGGCTCTTTCGTTGAACCGGACGTGGTTGGCTCCTACGCGGAATGGGAATTCCTTTATCAACACCACGGTACGGAGCTGCCTCGCGCGTCCGTTCAAGTTGGCTACCCGTCCCCGCAAGGTCAGGCCAAGCTCGGCGCGATGAAACTCAAGGAATTCGGAAAGAAGACCGGCGACGGCAATGATCGCCTGCGCGTCGGTTCCATCGGCGAAATGGCCGCCGACGGCGGCTTCACGGGCCCCACCGCCTGGTCATTAAATGATTACAAAGGACAACCCGGATTTCGGGGGCGTGCGTTTTTCACGCCCGAACAGATCCACGCCAACATCGAAGAAGGCCACAAGCTCGGCTGGCAGTTCGGCATTCACGCCATCGGCGACGCGGCTATCGTGATGACGGTCGACGCGCTCGACACCGTCCTGCACGACTATCCGCGCAACGATCACCGTCACTATCTCTGCCACTTCACCGTCCTCCCGCCGGAGCAAACACTACAGAAGATGGAGCGGGATAAAATCCTGATCGCGCAGCAGCCCAACTTCACCTACAACCTGGAAGGCCGCTACGTGGAAACTCTGGAAGGCAAACGGCTGGCCACGAACAACGCCCTTGCAACGCCGATCAAGCACGGTATCTACATGGCGTTCGGCAGCGACAACCTGCCCATCGGACCGATGGTCGGGCTTTATGCAGCGGTCACGCGAAAGGGCGAGAGCGGACGCGCCTTTGGACCCGAGGAAGCGGTCAGCATCAAGGACGCGATAACTATGTACACGCGCAACGGGGCGTTCCTTACGCGCGAAGAGAAGATCAAAGGCACTCTCGAACCCGGTAAATTGGCCGACATGATCGTACTGCCGGAAGACATTCTGAACGTCTCGCCGGAGAAGATCCTGAACATGAAAGTCGACATGACCATCGTCGGCGGCCGGATCCTTCACGAACTTAGGGCATGACCACCATGCCGGCGTACGTCACGTCGTTATTCAGGTCCCAGGTTTTTTCGTGCTTCATGGTGGCCGCGTCGTAGACTTCGATCTCGAAGCCGGCGCCGTAGATATACAGCTTCTTTCCATCGCTGGACATGCCGAAGCTGAAGCGCGACCGGCACGGCACCTCTTCGCGCTGCGTGACGCGGTCGCTCGATAAATCGAAAGACCAGAACTCGCAGCGTTTGTTCCCAAAAGCGCCGTTCGTCACCACCGTGTAGGCGGTCTTCAAGTCCGGCGTAATCTGCAATCCCGCCATTCCGCTGGGAGAAGGACCGATCGGACTGTAGCTGATCTCGCGCGTGCCCAGATTCAGGTGCGCTAGCCCAAATACGCGGTTGTGAACAATGGCATCGGTGGAATTGAAGATGGATGTGTGCATGCCCGGTTGGCTGATCAGGTCCAGGTCGTTTCCCAGGCGGACGTTTTCCATGCCGGGGAAATCCGGCGGCGACAGATCCAGTTCATCCACCCGCTGGAAATCGGAAGTGCGAAGAATGCTTATCTTCGGGCCGAATTGATAGAGGTACTTTCCGTCCGGTGAAACTTCGAACGAGAGCCGATTGATGAGCGCGTCCCCGCGAGGCATCGGCACGGTATTGACGATCTTTTGCTGGGCCAGATCGATGACCGTGTACTTGAGGTTTCCGACGTCATAATGCTCGGCCAGCTTATCGATTTCCATTGTCACGGTATAAAAGTACTTGCCGTCCGCATCCGGCGCTCCGCCCCGGAAGCGATATCGCTTGGTGGGCGTGTCCAGCACAAAATGGTTCACCACTTTGCGCGACGCGATGTCTACCACCTCGATCCCGTCGTGATCGATCGTCGTGACGTAAATCTGTTTGCGGTTCGGCGCCAGACGCATGAACATCGGCGTACCGGTGGTGAGCGGGATGCGATCGACGATCTGACCCTTCGATTCGTCGAAGACGAGAACCGCGTTCGGATAGGCAGGAAGATAGAGAGTACCTGCGCTGGCTGCGGCGGCAAACGCCCCCAGCAGGAGGAACAATTTTCTCATTTTGTCTCCAATAGTCAGTGCGTTAGTGGCAGCAAGCCTTGGGCGGCGGAGGAGGCACATCCATCGCCGCACTGCGCTCGAAAAATCCATCCGGGCGGAACTGGAAGCCCAGCATGGCCACGGGCATTACCGGCCAGTCCTCCGGACGCGGCACGTGATTGTGCGCGAACACGTACCATAGCGAAACTTCCGTGTTGTCGACGTTGCGATTGGCTTTGGTCCAAACGGGCAGACCGTCACCCGTCGGATGCTGATTCGGATAATCACCCGCCGCGTAACGTTCCGCGGCATTGTAGGGCGTCACCCATACGTGATTTGCGGTAAACCCCGCGCGGCGCATGACGGCCGCATCGGGCTGCACGAACGGGGGGCAGTTCTCGCCGGGGACGAGCCGGTATCCCACGGGCCGGCCGAGCCGGTTCTTCTTGTTGGGGTTCACCACGCGCCAGAATCGCGCGCTGCCGGAATTCACGCGACGCTGCGCCTCCTGCTCCGTCTTAAAAGTGGTCTCTTCCGCGACGAACGCATTCCCATGCGGGTTACTCTCGCCCTTCGGAACGCTCAGCGTGTTCACCTCCATCACGGAATTACTCGGCCCGTCGATGGAGGGCACCAGCCGCGCCGCGAAAATATGCTGATGGAACGGCGCGTTCAACTGTGGAGCGACCTCCATGCCGTAGACCGGCTTCTCGCCCGGCGCCAGCGCGGTGGTGTTCATGATCCCCGTCAGTTTGATTTCGCACTGGATGGATCCGTCTTGATAGAAATACCAATAGTAGGCGTATTCGTAGTTGCCCACCGTCGCAATGAAAGAAACCGACAGCCGCCGCGAGCGGCGAACTTCGGATTGGCCGGTGCGCCAGTCGGTGTGCTTCCACAAAATCCCGAAATCTTCTTCGTGCAGGCAGACCGCGTTCTTCAGCGGCGAGATCTTGCCGCGACTGTCCACCAGCGGAAAATCGAAATAGTAGATTACGCCCAGGCAATCGCAACCTAGCGACAAGGAATTGGCCAGCATGCCGAGCCCATATTCGCCGATATCGAAAGCGTTCTTGCGGTAGTACTGTTCGCGCGGATCGCCGTAAGGAACCACCATTTCGCAGATGGACGCTCGATAGAGGACGGGCCGCTCGGCGCCATCGTCGTTGTAGCTGATGGTATGCAGCACCAGGCCTTCGCGCGACGTGAATCCGACACGGAATTTCCACTTCTGCCACTCCACCAGGTTGCCGGTCACCGTGAAGCTGGGTCCTTCCGGCTGCACGATGTCCACGGGCTTCAGATCTTTCCGTATCTCCGGAATGTATTCGCGGGCCCAGTTGCCGGCCTCGGGCGGTAGCGGCGCCACCGGGTATTCCTCGATGCGGATCACTTCCATCTTGTACAGATCCACCACCACCACCATGCTGTCGATGGGGCGGGCGTAGCCGTTATCGCGCTCCTCGCTTCGCACAAAGCACAGGGCGCGCATGCGCCGCAACCCAGCGTCCTCCGGCAATTCCGTGCCGTACATACCGGCCGACCACGGCTCCACCATCACCAGGTCCGGATTCGTGACGCCGCGCTTGCGCAGAGCTTCCAGAAACAACGGCGAGCGGCGTACTACCTGCTCGCACTCTCCGAATTCGTCCAGCATGATGGACGGCTGAACACCGGTCGGAAACTCTTTCACCGGCCCAATCGATTTACTCACTAGATCAACCGTGGCTTCGCAGGCGGTTCGATTGGCGCGATCCAGCAGCACCGCCAGCGCCTTCCGCTCATACGGCTGTCCTTGCCGGTATTGCTCCACAAAGCTCTTCGCCGGCTCGATCAGATTGATGGAGCAGATGCGAACGCCGTCGCCCAGGTATTTCTCCTGCGCGAGTATCCGCACGGACTCCTCCAATTCCGAAACCGTCAACGGATCCAGTGGATGCGCGGACGCCGCGGAAGCGCCGTTCGAAGAACCGGGACCGTGCTCCGGGATTTCGTGCTTGACGTCAGTGGGGATTGCCATGTTGCCGCCTCTCGTAAAATGACGCGCGAGTCTCCTCAGCGACTTTGCTGACTTGCGGCGGGACAGGCGCCAATGCGGATCGGGCCGGTGGTCCCAACCGGAATGGTTTCGCTTCCATCTGATGCTAATATATGTGGATGGAACTTGGCAATACTTCGGCAAGGTTGGTGAAACCCGCCGCCACGTCCGCGCCCGAGTCTCCAAAACCCCTTTCTTACGGCCTGAAGTCCGCTGCCCTGTCGCCGAGCGAGACTTTAGCCCAATCCATTGCTCTTATCGCTCCCACCGGCGCTCCCGTCATGACCATACCGTTGGTTTTTGGTCTTGCGGGTGAAGGCGCCGCGATGGCTTATCTGATCGCCACCTTCGGCGTTCTACTGGTAGCTTTGAACGTAAACCAATTCGCGCGCTTCTCGGCGTCGCCAGGCTCGTTGTACAGCTACATCGCCGAGCACATGCACCCCGCTTTCGGCGTTCTGGCCGGATGGGCGCTGCTGATCGCCTACATCGGAACCGCGTCGGCAGTGAGCGCAGGCGTCACGAACTACGCCAATGTTTTCTTAAGAGATCATTTCGGCGTCGAGGTGTTTCCCGAATTGCTCATCTTTGCGGCAATGATCTTTGCGTGTTACCTGGCTTATCGCGACGTGCAGATCTCCGCCCGGCTGATGCTGTGGTTTGAAGCCGCATCGGTCGCGCTGATCTGCGTGTTAGCCGGCGCGGTCATTCTTCAGCACGGCTGGCGCCCCGATCTGGGACAGTTCACCTTGCAAGGCGTGACTCCGGAAAAACTTCGCCTTGGCCTGGTGCTGGCCATCTTCAGCTCCGTCGGATTCGAGAGCGCGACTTCGCTCGGCTCGGAAGCGCGAAATCCGCTCACCAGTATTCCGCGCGCCGTGAAGTGGAGCGCGATTCTCGCCGGCGCATTTTTCGTTCTGTGCGCCTACACGGAGGTCCTGGGATTTCACGGCGTGACACCGGCGCTGGACAAGAGCTCCGCGCCTTTGCACGTGTTGGCCGAACGCGCCGGGCTTCCGCCCATTGTGGGGACGCTCACGGATCTGGGAGCGGTGATGAGCTTTTTCTCTTGCTTTCTGGCCTGCATCACGGCGGCTGCCCGCGTGCTTTTCTTAATGGGACATCACGGCGCACTGCACTCTTTCCTGGCGGAAGCGCACGAGGAAAATCAAACCCCGCATCGAGCCGTACTGTTGAGCTCCATCGTGGCTTTTGTGCCCGCAGCGGTCCTGGAAGCGCGCGGCGTCGGCCTCTTCGACATCTACGGTCTGCTCGGTACGCTGGCCACGCTCGGCTTTGTCACGGCCTATATCCTGGTTTCCGCCGCTGCCGCAGTGTACCTGCGCTCGCAAGGACGTTTGACCCCGCAGGCGCTGACCGTCTCCGTGCTGGCCGTTACTGCGATGTGCGCGGCTCTCCTCGGCAACCTCTATCCGGTCCCGCCGCCGCCCTATTCGCTGCTACCTTACATCTACGCGGTGTTATTGTGGGGCGGCTTCGCATGGTCCATGCTGTGGACCTCCAAAGCACAGCAGGCGGCCGCCGGGATGCGCGCCGATTTAGCGGTTGTCCCGACCGAAACGGACTGAACAGCTTCGCGGGTCTTGTGCGCCAGCCGGATTGATATACTGGCTAACCATGAAGCGCCCCATCACGCTTGCTTTCGCGTTGGCATTCGCCTGCGCCACGTTTGCTTTTGCCGCGCTCCCCGATCAAATCCGCATCGAAACCGGGTTGGTTTCGGGTGTCGCGGGTACGAACGCCGACGTTCGCGTCTTCAAGGGCATTCCATTCGCCGCGCCTCCGCTGGGTGATCTCCGCTGGCGACCGCCACAGCCGCCGGCGCATTGGGAGGGCGTGCGCAAAGCCGAGGAATTCAGTCCCGTGTGCATGCAAAACCGCTTTCCGGGCGCCAACACTTCCGGGCCGGCGCCCAGCGAGGACTGCCTTTATCTGAATGTCTGGACGGCCGCGAAGTCGGCGAGTGAGAAACGGCCGGTAATTGTGTGGACCTACGGCGGAGCCTTTACGTCAGGCGCAGGTTCCGTGCCGATGTACAACGGCGAGGCGCTGGCCGCGAAAGGCGTCGTGGTCGTCACCTATAACTATCGGCTCGGCGTATTCGGATTCCTGGCGCATCCCGAGTTGACGAAAGAGTCGGGCCACAACGCCTCCGGCAACTACGCAATGATGGATTTCGATACGGTACTGCATTGGGTGCAGAAGAATATCGCGGCGTTCGGCGGCGATCCCAAGCGCGTGACCATCGACGGCGAATCCGCCGGCGCAATGCTGACTTCCGCCATGGTTGGATCGCCCATGGGCAAGGGCCTGTTCCAACGCGCCATCGCGCAAAGCGGCGCCTGGATGGGCATCAACCTCGGCCACATGACATCGCGGGCGCAGGCGGAGGAAAACGGTCAGAAGCTAGCCCAATCCGTGGGTGCGGCATCGATCGCCGATTTGCGCGCCAAACCCGCCGACGAACTGCTGAAGAACGGCCGCGGATTTTGGGGAATCATTGTGGACGGGTGGTACGTCACTGAGGACTTGTCGCTCACCTTCGCGCACAACAAGGAGAACGATGTCGACATACTCGTCGGATCGAACAGGGACGAGGGGACGTTCTTCGCGCGGCCCGGCACCGGTAACGCCGAGCAGTTCACCAGTACCGCCAAACGGCGCTTCGGCGATCTGGCGGACAACTACCTGAAGCTGTATCCGGCTGTATCTAACGATGAGGCATACA
>Ga0335069_10017360_pt1 | contig 10032 bp, 7 predicted proteins | sample Lox_Sample_11_FD_206714 | JGI IMG/M metagenome (GOLD analysis project Ga0335069, IMG submission 206714) | Soil microbial communities from Loxahatchee National Wildlife Refuge, Florida, United States - Lox_Sample_1.1 | ecosystem: Environmental > Terrestrial > Soil > Wetlands | place: USA: Florida...
GAGATCGATCCCGAGACCGGCTATCTCAGGATCCATGAAAGCGTCACCGCTCATGACTGCGGACAGCCAATCAACACGCTCGGCCTTATCGGCCAGCTCGAAGGTGCTGCCTCCATGGCGATCGGCTTTGGCTACTACGAGTACCTGCCGGTCGAGGATGGTAAGGTGATGAACCCGAACCTGGTCGACTACAAGCTCATCCGGGCCCCCGAGATGCCCGACTGTCACGTCATTGAAATCGACACGTATGAGCCCGAAGGCCCGTATGGCGCGAAAGAAGCTGGCGAAGGCCTTACCAACCCCCATGCTGCGGCCTTAGGAAATGCAATCTTCCACGCAACCGGCCTTCAAATGAAAGAGGCTCCGATCCGGGCCGAAGCGATCGTGAAGGCGTGGAAGGAAAAGAATCAAACAGCGAAGAACTAAAGGAGGCTACCGTGAGCGTGATCTGCCCAGTTTGCAAAAAAGTGAAGAAGAACCCCGTTGACTGCGCCCGGCACATGTTCGGTACCGGCGACAAGCCCCACAAAGCCTGGTTTGACGCACAAGGTCTCTCATTCATAGACTTGCTCCTCGACCAGGCCACCCAGCCGGGCAACAAGTCGTACGAGCTGGTTGGCGGATATGTGGAGAAGGCGCAGAAGGAGCTGAAATAAGCGGCGTGTGCAACCGAAAAGAAATCTGAGAGGAGGATCACATGATCATAGAAGGTGGTTTTACCGTGGAAGCACCCATTCAGAAACTCTGGGATATGCTGTTGCAGCCGGAGACGCTGGCCGCATGCATACCGGGAGCCGAAAAGGTGGAGAAGGTCGACGACGTTACCTATGATGCCGTCGTGAAACAGAAAGTTGGAATCATCAAAGTGAAACTCGCGTTCCGTAATAAGCTGGTGAACGTGCAGGCGCCAACGCATCTGGAACTCGACGGCGAAGGCGAGGATGTTACGAAACTGGGTCATATCAAGCAGAAGACGAGCGTCGATTTGAAGGATCTGGGTAACGGACAGGTTGAAGTCTCCTACCGGTCTGACGTCTCCATGGTCGGCAAACTGGCGATGTTCGGTGACCGGATCATGAGGAGCAAGGCAAAAGACGTGGAGAAGGAGTTCACCGCCAACCTGCAGGAGAAGATGAAGGCGGCTGCGTGACAATGCGGTAAGGGAGCGTGCAATGCGTGACGAAGCGCGCTTACGTTTCTGAGTGATAAGTGATGCCGTGCGTGAACCGAGACAATCTCCGCTGGAAGATGGCGTTCCTCGAGGACCTCGCCTTCAGCCAGCATGAGCGCCCTTTCGATGGCGGACTCAAGCCGGCGCACGTTTCGTTGGCGCCATTTCCGGCGGGCATGCGAGATGAAGCCTTTTGAAAGAGGACAATGCGATGCGAAGATTTTTCTACCCTGAAAGTATAGCAGTCTTCGGTGTATCAGACCATCCTTCCAACCTCGCCAGGAATATCGTGGTTAACCTCGAGCGCCTCGGCTTTCGGGGCGATGTCTTCGCGATCGGGAACCATGAAGGCTTTATAGAAGGAAGGCCCATTTTCACGGATCTCGCGCAGGCTGCAAAGGCACCCGATCTTGCCGTCATTCTTGTTCCCGCCCCGCAGATACCGCCCCTGCTCGAAGCCTGTGGAAGGAAGGGAACGCGCAACGTAATCATCGAGTCCGCCGGATTCACGGAACTGGTTGAGGATAGAAGAGAGCTGGAAGACAAAGTTCTCGCCATTATTGCGAAATGGGGCATCAAGCTTCAAGGGCCCAACTGCTTTGGAGTCATGAATATTGAGAACGGGGTCGTTCTGCCTTTCTTCGGTCTGCACCCGGGCTCCGTAAAGGCCGGCGGCGCTTCGTTTATCGCACAGAGCGGCGGCATATTCTACGACACATCCATGCTCTGTTCTGTCGAACGGATCGGCTTGAACAAGCTGGTAAGCATCGGCAACAAACTTGCGCTCGACGAAAACGACTTCCTGGAATATCTGATCGCGGATCAGGGCACGAAGGTAATCGGGATGTACCTTGAAGACTTTTCCGATGGCAGGCGACTTATGACACTTGCGTCCGCGACGGAAAAGCCGGTCGTCCTCATCAAGGGAAACAGAGGGAAGGAAAGCAGGGAGATAGCGCGCTTTCATACGACCGCCTTAGCTGGCGACGACGCAACGGCGGACGCTGCCATGGACCAGGCGGGCGTCCACCGTGTCCGTTCCTTAAAGGAAATGATAGACGGCCTGAAGATATTCTCCCTTCCTCTGCTTAAGGGGCCGAATCTCGCTGTCATGACGAGGTCGGGCGGCCACGGGGTATTATGCGCGGACGCTATCGGGCGATACGGGTTGAGGCTGGCGAAGCTGCCGGATAGGATGCTCGAAACGATCGGTGCCTTGAAGGCCCACATAATCAGAATGACGAATCCCCTCGATGTGGGGGACATCTACGACGTGGGCGCCTACCCGGGTATCATCGAGATGATGCTCGCAGAAGAAGGCATAGACGGCGTCGTCTTTGTCAGTGCCCACAGCTCGGAGACCGAGAATGGCGCTATCGAGAACCTTATCAGAAAGGCTGCGCAACTGGCGCCCCGCTACGGGAAGCCTATCGTGCTCTGCATGGTCACAAGCAAGGAGCAGTGGTTCTCCCTGAAGGACGCTGCCGATATCCCTGTTTTCAGTGACGTCGACGACGCCTTCCACGCCCTTTCATGGTCGCGTGCCCATGCAAGACATCTGGCGGAAAAGAACTGTGGGGGTATCTGGAATGGCGTTGTGGAAAAAGGCGCACCGGGGCAGCACTCCATAGTTCTAGACCCGTCGGAGACCTTCGCGCTCCTTGCGTGCCATGGCTTGCCGGTTGCGCCATACGCCATGGCTTGCTCATCCGAAGACGCAGTCGATACTGCCGTATCCCTCGGCTACCCGGTAGCAGTGAAAGTTGCATCTCCGATCCTGTTACATAAGACGGAGGCCGGTGCTGTCGCCCTGGAACTTCATGACGCAGGAGCGGTTAGGAAGGCCATAGGCCGCATGAATGGCGAGCGCTATCTCGTCCAGAAGATGGCGCCGCCGGGCATCGAAGTGATCATCGGGGGAAGGAGGGACAGGGAATTCGGCCCGGTGGTACTCTTCGGCTTCGGTGGCATCTTTGTTGAGCTGCTCCGGGATACGTCCATCCGTGTTGCGCCTATCGACGAGAGGACGGCCGACGAGATGATCGCTCAGGTCAAGGGTGCGGAGATCTTACGGGGCTTCAGGGGGAAACCCGCGGCGGACGTTGAAGCGCTGTCGCGAATAATCGTCTCTGTCTCACACCTCCTCATGGAGAACGCCTCCATAAGGAGCCTGGATATAAACCCGGTTATCGTGGGAGAGGAAGGGCAGGGCTGTGCTATCGTGGATGCCAAGATAGAGGCAGAAGAATGACGGCATCGGTCGGGAAGGGATGCATCGGGACCGGGTGAGAGGTGCGCCTGACCTGGAAGCAAGAGCATCTCACGGACCCGGTAGAGACCGGGGATGAATTTGAGAAGGAGGAAGGTCATGTCAGTCAGAACGATAAACGTTGGAGAGGTTCTCGACAATTCCCGTTTCACGGCGTATCAGTACGTAGTGTGCACTCTCTGTTTCCTGGTTGTCTTTCTTGATGGCTTTGATCTCACGGTCATCGGTGTCTGTCTACCGAAGATCGCCGACTTTCTGCATGCGAAGCCGGCGGCCCTCGGCTTAGCTTTGAGCGCAGGCCAGTTCGGGCCCCTTATCGGGGCACTCATCCTCGGGACTCTGGCTGACCGGTACGGTCGGAAATGGATGCTCGTTATCTCCGCGCTCATCTTCGGCATCTTTACCGTTGCCACGGCATTCATTACCAGCACGGGCCAGCTCGCTCTTTTCCGTTTCCTCTCCGGCATCGGCCTCGGAGGCGCGATCCCGAATGCTCTCACGTTCGGGTCGGAGTATGCTCCGGCTCGGGTCCGCAAGGGAATGGTGGCGACGATGTATGCGGGTATGCCTTCCGGTGCGATGATAGGCGGCCTCTCGGCTGCCTGGCTCATCCCTCACTCCGGCTGGCAGTCCCTCTTCTTTCTCGGCGGGGGCATTCCCCTCGTAATCGCCGTCGTCATCGCTCTGGCTATGCCCGAGTCCCTGGAATTCCTCATGAGGCATGGAAAGAGCGTGGTACGGATCCGCAAAATCCTCTCCCGCATAGACCCAGTCATTGCATCTGACAAGGATGTTGAGTTCAAGGCACCCGATAAAAAGCTCGCGGGTGTGCCCGTGAAGCACCTGTTCATGGATGGCAGGGCATTTACCACGATCTTCCTCTGGCTCATCTGCTCCGGCGCGCTCTACATGCTATGGATACTCAACACGTGGTCACCGAGTCTTCTCCGGAAGGGCGGGGCGACGGTCGTACAGTACAGCCTGGCTTATGCAGCCCTTAATTTGGGCGCATTAGTCTCGTCCATCATCGTCGGCCGCTTGCTCGACAAGTGGAATCCATGGCGTGTCCTCCAGATGGGCTTCGTCCTTGCCTTTATCGTCCTTGTCACGTTCGGGTTTGTCGCCGGCAGCGGTTCTCTTCTCGCGATTGCGGCTATGTCGGTTGTCTGTGGCCTGTTCATCAACGGCAGCCAAACAGGGACCCTGGCGGTCGCGACCGTCTCCTATCCTCCGGACATAAGGGCATCGGGGATTGGCTGGACCTATGCAATTGCCAAAATCGGGGCAATGGGCGCGCCGGCGGTCGGCGGTGTACTCCTCGGTCTCAACTGGACCATTCAGTCAATATGCGGCGTACAGGCGGTCCTGGGCATCATTGTCGCGCTTCTGCTCCTCGTGCTCGAGAGACACATTACCGGAAAGACAAAAGGTGGCTATCGGGCGCTCCTTAATGAGCGGCCGGCGGCGTGAGGAGATCCTTACCTGGTGGCAGACTCATCCGACTAAGCGTAACACGAAAAGGTAGAGGGGTTTACCATTTCGTCAATTGATTCAGATTTCCGAATCCGCCAAAAAGAACCGGACAGGCCCCCGAACGCAGTAAACACGTGCAATAGCCGATCTCACCATGCTCTGGCACTGCGCTTGCCATAGGAGTATCGGGTCGAAATGATGATAGCGGTTCACATACTTTTGGAGACATACATCGTGAACCCCTTTCCTGTAGTGAAGAAAACAAAAACAACAGATTCCGTTTCTTGCCGGACATACAGGAAGACAAATGAACGAAAACGCATGTAAGGCGGTTCTCATATCGACGGCAGGGTCGCGCTGGCAGGCTGCACTTCAGCCCGGAGACATGGAGCAGTATCTCGAGAGGCATGATGGCCCGCTGGCCAGTGGAGCTTCGCTAGAGGCTGACGTAGGGATTCTTCGGGGGATACATGATGAGTATCGATGGTTCTTAGTTCGCGCAATGCCGCTGAGGGACGAGGGAGGAAACATCCTCAGGTGGGTAGGCATGGCAAAAGACATCGAAGATCACCCGCAAGCTGAAGAGAAACTACGAAATGATACTGTAAATCTGGCGAAGGAGATCGATAAGGAAGCGATATTCGATGAGATCGTCGGCGCATCACCCCCTCTGAAAAGCGTCCTATCGCATGTCTCCAAGGTCGCACCCACAGCTTCGACTGTCCTCATCATCGGTGAAACCGGTACGGGCAAGGAACTCGTCGCCCGGGCCATCCACAAACACTCGTCGCGCTCGTCGCGACCGTTTGTGAGCGTGAGTTGTGCGGCCATACCTCCGGCATTGATCGCCTCGGAATTGTTCGGTCACGAGAAGGGCGCCTTCACGGGAGCACTGCAGCGGCGCATGGGTAAGTTCGAACTGGCTGAGGGGGGCACGATCTTCCTCGACGAAATAGGAGAGCTACCGGCCGAGACCCAGATTGCCCTCCTGCGCGTCCTGCAGGAGCATGAGTTCGAGCGAGTGGGCGGGAATCAAGTGATTAAGTCAAACGTACGCGTGATTGCCGCTACCAATCGCAATTTGCAGGCAGCCATTGAAGCCGGTACCTTCAGGAGTGATCTGTTCTACCGGCTCAATGTATTTCCTGTCGAGATGCCACCGTTGCGCGATCGCAGAGGAGATATCCGCCTGCTGGTCGAGCATTTCATTCACCGCTACGCAAAAAAGATGGGGAAGAAAATACGCGACATAAACAAGAAGACGCTGGACTTGTTTCAATCGTATCCCTGGCCGGGTAATGTCCGGGAGCTGCAGAACGTGGTCGAACGGTCGATCATCCTCTGTACAGCTGAGACCTTTTCAGTGGACGAGAGCTGGTTCGTTCGGGAGTGCCCCGATACGCAGTCGGTAACCCGGTCACTCTCCGAGAAGCTGGTGACCCGCGAGAAAGAGATGATCGAGGCTGCTCTGACCCAGAGCCGGGGTCGCATCTCGGGATCGGAGGGCGCTGCCGCGAAGCTCGGTCACCCGGCTTCCACCCTGGAATCGAAGATCAGGTCCCTCAAAATTGACAAGTACCAGTTCAAAGTGGGCTGATACTCCGCTTCCCCTGCTTCGGAAGATCTGATCGCCTTTCCCAAACCCTCGATAGTTCTTGAATCTTGGAAGGGTCAACTATTCCGATTGGACGGAACGAATCCATCCGATCATTGGAACACGGTGAAGGAGAACTTGAGGACGCACCTGTGACTTTCTCATTCGCCGCAGATAGAGAGTCGAAGGTCTCTCCTCAAAAATCCACATCATCGTTTCATGAACTATCGTTAATTCACGAAAATCAGTGATGTGCGGACTTCGGCAAGTCAAATAAACTCAGCAGATTAGGACTGGCACTCATGTTGCTCTGCAAAAGTGAAGAATGGGGAAGATTACTCACATCGCATGAAAAAAGCTTAAATAAGTTCCTTAGGAGGTACAATGGCACTCAAAGACGATATAGCAAAAATTGTCGGCAAGGAGAGCGTGAGTGACGCCGAAAAGGATCGGCTCACGTACTCACGTGATCACAGTCTCGTCCCCCCTGGTGTCCCCGAGGCGGTGGCTTACCCAAAGAATTCGCAAGAGGTAAGCGCCATTCTCAAATACTGCAGCACTAACAACGTCCCTGTTGTTCCGGTCAGTTCACGGCAGCACTTTTATGGCTCGACTATTCCCAGGCAGGGTGGCCTTGTTCTGGACTTCAGTCGCATGAACAGCATTCAGGAAATCAACGATGCTGACAGAACCGTCAGGATAGAGGCGGGCGTTAGCTGGGGACAGCTCACGACAGAGCTCGAGAAAAAGGGCATGCGCATGATCATGCCGCTCCTTCCCCCTGCCGATCGCTCGGTGCTCACCGACTGGCTGGAGCGTGAAGTCCCCACCAACACCGTCTACGATTACGGCGAACCGATGCAGGCGATGGAGGTGGTGTGGCCCGCATCGGACCCCTTCCGGTTGGGCTCGGCCAGTGTCAATGGCTTTCCCGATTCGAAGTCGCGCGGCGGTAACCCGTCCGGCCCCGGGCTCGATTTCTACCGGTTTGTTCAGGGGGCCCAGGGGACCATGGGAGTAGTCACCTGGTCTCATATCAAAATTGAATGGATGCCGAAGATCGACAAGATTTTTTTTGCACCGGTCAGCGACCTCAGTTACGCGATAGAATTCCTCCACCGGATTCTCCCCCGCAGAATCGGGCAGGAGTGTCTGCTGCTCAATAATGTTGATCTTGCAGCGATCCTTGCAGAGCAGTGGCCGAACGATTTTAAAAAAATGGCCGGAACGCTGCCGCCCTGGACGCTCATCCTCGTGATCAGCGGAGTCTTCCGCAGACCCGAGGAGAAGATCGCCTATGAAGAAAAGTTTCTCAAGGAAGTGCTGCGGAACGAATTCAGAGACCTCGTACTGACCGAGGCGCTGCCCGGCTTCCCCGGTGCGGCCCGCAAGCTCCTGCCTATGCTCCGTAAGCCATGGCCGGCTGATAAGCCGTACTGGAAAAATCAGTGGAAAGGCGCATCTCAGAGTCTCTTCTTCATCGCGCGCCCCGCGTCCGCACCCCTCTTTATCGATGTAGTCGCAGAGGTGGCAGCACGGCATGGCTATGCCATAGGTGACATCGGCATGTACCTGCAGCCGATAGAGCACATGCGCGCCTGCCAGCTGGAGTTCACGTTCTCTTATGAAACACACGAAGCGCCGAGAGTCGCGAGCCTGTATACCGACGCTGCTGCCGCATTGCTGAATGAAGGGGCCTTTTTCTCGAGGCCCTACGGAGAGCTTGCACCAATGGTCTATGAACGTGCAGCAGGGTATGCAACCGCACTGAAACGGGTGAAGAAGGTGTTTGACCCCAAGAACATCATGAACCCCGGAAATCTCTGCTTCTAAGGAGGATAGCACATGCCAACCACAACTTTTAGCCTTGACATACAGAAATTGGATAACTTCGCCTATGACATGAGCCGCTGCATCAAATGCAAAGGCTGTTACTGGGTCGAGCATACCTACATGCCCGGGGTGCGCTTCTCTACCCGCTGCCCGAGCAACACCTGGAACGACTTTGACGCGTATGGCGCATTCGGAAAAATGAGAATAGGTCTTGCCATGATCGAGGGTAAGCTCAAATGGTCGCCGAAACTGCTTGAGATTATCTATGCTGATCCGCTCTGTGGCGCCTGTGACGTGGGGTGCAAAAGAAATCTCGACCTGGAGATCGGCCTCACCCTTGAGGCCATGCGGGTCAAAGCGGTACAGGACGGCGCTGGCCCCATGCCCGCCCACAAGAAGGTGGCCGAGAACATCGCAAAAAACCACAATCAGTTCGGCGCGCCCCACGAGAACAGAAAGAAATGGCTCGCCAGTGATTTCAAAGTTGCGGACAAAGCTGACCTGCTCTACTTCGTGGGCTGTTCAGCCTCCTACGTCAATCCCGCCATAGCAAAAGCCGCAGCAAAGGTCCTCAATGCGGCTGGTTCCCCCTTTATGCTCATGCCCGATGAGTGGTGCTGCGGCAATATACTCTTTTCTGTCGGCATGGTGGATGAGGCACGGGCGCTCGCCAAGCGGAATATCGAAGGGGTCAAGGCGACCGGCGCCAAAACCGTCATGCTCACCTGTGCGGAAGGATACCGGATGTGGAAGGTCGATTACCCGAAACTGCTCAACATCGCCACGAGCGAGCTCGGTTTCAACGTGGTCCACTTCGTCGAAGTTGCGGATGAGGCATTGAAGAAGGGCAGCTTAAAACTCACCAAGCCTCAGAATGTCCGGCTTGCGTATCACGATTCGTGCGGTATTTCCCGTCTTGCCGACCCCTGGACGCCCTACGCCGGTGAGCGCGGCTGGATGGGTACCGTCAATCCCCGTCTGAAGCGTCGCCGGGGCACTTACGGCCTCTATGCCCAGCCCAGAAACCTGCTTGCCGCTATTCCCGGGGTTACCTTTGTGGAGATGCCGCGCACCAGAGAGAACTCCTTCTGCTGCGGCGCAGGACGGGGCACCAAGGAAGCTTTCCCTGATCTCGCTTCATTCTCGGCGAAACACCGTCTCGAAGAGGTACGGGAAGTGGGCGCTGAAGCGCTGGTCTCCGCCTGCCCCTGGTGCAAGAGCAATTTTGCCCAGGCCGTCAGCGAGAAGGGCGACAACATACAAGTACTCGACATAGCCGAGATCGTCTCGGCGTCGCTGTAGGAGGTGATCCATGGGTATAGCTAAGAGAGCATATAACGCCTTAGAGTGCGTCGTTGGTCCCCAGTACATAACGGATGACCCTGCCATCTGTGAAGGCTACCGTTCGGGACCGGGCGGTTACGAGAGCGGCCTCGGGTACGAACGGGTGATGACCAAGATACCGGCCTGTGTAGTGCTTCCCCGTAGCACCGAAGAAGTACAACGCGTCGTCAAAATATGTAATCGCTATCAGATACCGTACGTCCCGTACAGCACGGGCTTCTACGGTCCGCGGTCCCACTGTCATGTGGAGAACGAGTTGCTTATTGACTTGAAACGGCTCAACGACTTCGAGATAGACGAGAAGCACATGTACGCCGTCGTCGGTTCGGGCGTCATCTATTCACCGCT
>Ga0335069_10017361_pt1 | contig 10032 bp, 8 predicted proteins | sample Lox_Sample_11_FD_206714 | JGI IMG/M metagenome (GOLD analysis project Ga0335069, IMG submission 206714) | Soil microbial communities from Loxahatchee National Wildlife Refuge, Florida, United States - Lox_Sample_1.1 | ecosystem: Environmental > Terrestrial > Soil > Wetlands | place: USA: Florida...
CTCCCGGGAGACCCACCACGACACGGCGATGATCTCCTGCTCGTCGTCAGACCAGTATGCGTACGCGTGCAGCATGCCGTCGGGATGACGCTCGGGCCGCCAGAGCCGCTCGAAGTCAGCCAGCGTCCCTGGCTTGATCCGGCGCGTTGTCATCCAGACAAAGTTCTCCTCCATCGCGGCCTCCTCCAGACCGGCGCGGGATGCCCGCCGCCGACCCGGCCGACGGCAACCCTGGGATGTCGTACCGATTATTCCTCGTGCCAGTCCAGCAAGGCAGGGGCGGATCAGAGGGCGCGGCCGTCACGCGGCCGAGAGCGGCAGCTGCGAGAGCTGCCGGCCTGGCGGACTACCGACGCCGCCGTCGCGGAGCGCGCTGTCGCCGCCGAGGAGGCCCCGGCAACGGCCCTGCGTTCCAGGCGCGCCCCGCGTTCCGGCGGCACGGCGCGTCCCCGGTGGCAGGGGCGATCTGCGGGACTGCCCTCCGGAGCCGGCGCAGGCCCGCGAAAGGGAGATTCGCCTCCGGCCGGACCGGCTGATTGCGGACGGCGAGCAGGCAGGCGGGCCAGAGCATGACCGGGGTGAGGCCCATGGTGCTGGGGGCTGTCTGAGGGACCGAGAACCAGCGTACGCTAACCGCAGGAGGGCCCTAATGTTTCCTATCGTCCAGCCCATGTGCAGCTGGCGTTCGATCTTGCGGGCAAGCGCCCGAGCCAGTAGAGACGGTGCAGATCCTTGAGCTGGCCGGTGGAGAGTTTGCTTCCCGGACTTGCGTCACTCCAGGCCGAGTCTCTGGGCGACCCGGAAATACGCATCGCCGTACTCGACGGGCCTGTCGACCTCTCTCATCCCTGCTTCAGGGAAGCCAATATCACCCGCCTGAATACCTTGGTCAGGGACGCAGCCTCATCTGGACCGATGGCGTCCCACGGGACCCATGTGTCCAGCCTGATCTTCGGACAGCCAGGCACTTCTGTCTGCGGGATCGCCCCCCGGTGCCGGGGTCTCATTCTCCCCGTATTTGAGGACTACCAGGAGGGTTACCTCTCCCAACTGGACCTTGCCAGGGCTATCGAGCGAGCAGTGGAGGAAGGCGCGCACCTCATCAACGTGAGCGGTGGTGAGCGGTCACCACGGGGTCAGGCGGATGAGATCTTGGCCGGCGCGGTTCGGCTCTGCGAAAGAAACAATGTTCTGCTTGTCGCCGCGGCCGGAAATGACGGTTGCGAGTGCCTCCATGTTCCTGCTGCTCTGCCAGGGGTGCTTGCTGTCGGCGCGATGGACGCCAGCGGGCAGCCCTTGGATATGAGTAACTGGGGGCAGTCCTATCGAAAAAACGGGGTCCTTGCCCCAGGCCAGAATATCCGCGGGGCGGCTCCTGGCGGCGGCACGACTCTTCTCACCGGCAGTAGTTTCGCCTCGCCCATCGTCTGCGGCGTCGCAGCTTTGCTTCTGAGCATTCAGCGGCGAACGAGCAGAGAGCCGGATCCTCGCGCAGTTCGCGACGCCATCCTCAACAGCGCTGTACCGTGTGACCCGCGCAAGACTCCCGAGTGTCCACGTTATCTGGCCGGCACTCTCAACATCCCCCGGGCCTACTCCCTTATTCAGGCAGGAGAGAAGACAACGATGTCCAATTCTGATGAAACTGGGGCAGTCGCTCCGCAAGCGAGCGATGCTGGGGAGCACCCAGCCGACAACGGCGTCGCCCCGCTGCCCGGCAGCCCCCCTGGGCCTCCCCCGCTCGGGATGCCCCCGCCGCGGATTCCACTACTACTACCACCACCACCGCAACCACCACCGCCACCACCGGGACTGCCGCCGCCGGGCCCGCCGCCCGGCAGCCCGTCCGCATCCTGCAGCTGCGGCCACGGCACTAATGGCAAGAAGCAATACGTCTTTGCCATCGGGCTCGTCAACTTCGATTTCGGGACCCTGGCGCGGCGGGACTCCTTCCAGCAACTCATGACCGGCCGGCTCGGCCCGGCCGCAAATCCGTACAACCCGCTGCAGCTATGCGACTACCTGGACGCGAATCGCGCCGAATCGACCAAGTTGATCTGGACGCTCAACCTTGAGCTGAGCCCCATCTACGCTATCGAGGCCGAGCTGGCTTATGCAGAGGATATCTACTCATTTCTTCGCTCAGCGCTGCGAGGCGAATCGCTCGCTGCCGACGACCCCCAGTATGCGGAGAATTATGTCTCGAGGGTGTCGGTGTCAGGTGTCCTGACGAATAGGACAGCAAGGCTGTTTTCGGGGCAAGTCGTGCCGATCGTCGTCGCGCAGCCTCGTGGGCTGTTCGCATGGACCACTCAGCAACTGACCGGCGCAGTGATCGAGGCGATCAAGGCCAAACAAGCCTCCCAGGAGCCGCCCCAGGAGCTATCGGCGGAAGATGAGCGGAATGCGCGGATTTTCGTACGCAACTTCCTGGACAAGCTGTACTACCAGCTGCGGAATCTCGGGCAGACGTCCCCGGACCGGGCGCTGAATTTCAGCGCCACGAATGCATTTCAAGCGACGGAGACCATCGTGTCGGCGATCGACCCTGTGACGGCGGGCTTGATCCCGGCACCAAAGGACCGCAGGGGCTTCTACACGCTGGACACGGTATCCGTGTCGAAGAGCCCCTACTGCCGCTTTGACTCAGACTGCTGGGACGTGCGGTTGGTGTTCTTCGATCCGGTGAATGTCCTTCAGGCCAGACTTGTGTTTCAGTTTACGCTGGACGTCAGCGATGAGATGCCTGTGACTCTCGGCCCAGTTCATCAGTGGACGCAGGGAGGAGCCCCGTTGCCGGTATAGCATTCATCGCGCCGCAGGATGTGCGGCCAAGTCAGATGGGTTACAGGAAAGGAGACTGAAATGAGATTACCTGTGCAGAGTCCTCCGGTCCGAAGGGACCCCGCTCATAAGCGAATCTCACCGGAAATGTGATGGCATCCAGGCGGCGCAGTGCCCATTGCCTTGATTCCTGGTTTAGCCCCACACATAACCTAGGAGATTAACACCTGGTGACAAGCCGTCCCATCCAGCTCTGGCTTTCGCCCGGTCATGCCGAGATCCCATATTACGGTGTCGGCTGTTCCGGTTCTCTGACGGCGCGCACCCGGCGAACCGGCTGATTACAAAGACAGCAAGGAGAGCGAACGATGAAGAGCCAAACGAACCCAGTAACATCCCCCATGCCGCGCCTGCCTGTGCAGGTGTGCCCGGTAGATCGAACACTCGCGGCCTCGGCGAGGCTGGCTGCCGATGGGGGTGTAGCGGCCAGCCAAAACGCACAAATAAATACCAAAATGGTTGCCTGCCTTTGAGTATGCACAGGCGCTTACCGGCGGCTCCCGCGCGGGTGACAGGTTCATCAAAGCGTGGCGGGCAAGCCGCCTCGGCCGGCGTTTGCCAGGGCCAGGCAACGATCGTACTCCCCGGTGAATCGGGAGACTCGGCTGCCCGTCGGCGGGGCGGCCGAGTCTTTCGGCTGCGTACTTTGTGAGGCTTATGCAAAACTCTCTTTGAAGTAGAGCCCGGCAGCGGCACGGAATGACGACTCGAAGGTCTTCAGCGGCCGACGGTAGTCGGTGAAGAGAATCCGCCAGGTCTTCAAGGTCGCGACAGCTCGTTCCACTGCCGCGTCCCTGGCACTGGCGTTTCCCAGATTAAGTTGGCGGATTATCATGAAAGACCTGTGCCGCTCGAATACTCGATTGAGGTTTTCTCAGCAACTGTGAACCCGGCATTAACGACGTAACGGTCATCTGGGTAGACACGCGGACATAACTGGAGATCCCCGGGAAGGCGCGGAGCCCCCGGTACAAGAGGTCTCGACCAAGATCCCTTCCGGTTCCGGAGGCTCCGTGTGCTGTCCTATCGTGTCACTCTTGACGTCCCGCTGCCACTGGCGGTGTTCGTGTCCCGGCTTGTGGGTGCCGAAAACCTATGCCACCAGGCGATACTCATGGATCACGCCTCCGACGCGGTCGCGCCGCCGGACGCGGATGTGGTCCAGGTCGGTGACATCATCTGGCAGCGGGCGCAGCGGCGCGGCCTGGTTCAGGGTGCGGTGCGGCCGGTGCGTGTTGTAGAAGTCCTCGTACTCGCGCAGGACGGTCATCAGGTGGCGCTGGTTCCAGGCCAGGGTCCGGTCCAGCAGCTCACGGCGGCAACTGCCGATCCAGCGTTCCATGATCGAGTTCATTCGGGGCGCCTGAATAGCGGAGCGGACGACCCTGGCGCCGGCGGCCTGGAAGACGGCGTCGAACGCCGTGGTGAAGCTGGCGTCCCGGTCATGCAGGACGAACGTCACGCTCGTCTTTGCATCTTCCAGGTCCATCAGGAGGTTCCTGGCCTGCTGCACTACCCACGACTGGATCGGATGCCCGGTGGCTCCGAGGATCCGGATGCGGCGGGTGCCGTGCCCGATGGCGGCCAGGACGTAGACCTTCGTGCCGTTGAGCAGGCCGGCGGTGAAGAAGTCCAGCGCCAGGATCGCCTGGGCCTGGGACCGCAGGAATTCGGCCCAGCCCGGGCCGTCCCGGCGCGGTGCCGGGCTGATGCCAGCGTCCTTGAGGATCTGCCAGACCGTGGACGGCGCCACGGCGATGCCGAGTCCGGCGAGCTCGCCGTGGATCCGGCGGTATCCCCATGATTCGTTTTCCCGGGCCAGCCGCAGCACCACCGACCGGACGTCACGGCGCACCGGCGGCCTCCCTGAACGGCCGCGCCGCGACCGGCGCGCCCAACGGCGGCGGACGATGTCACGATGCCAGCGCAAGATCGTGGCCGGGGTGACGACCAGCCGTATCCGGCCGAGCCGGCCGATGGGCAGCGTCCCGGCAAGCAGAGCCAGCCACGCCCGGTCCGGCCATGTCAGCCCTGCAGCAGCCCGGGGCCGCTCGCGCAGGGCGACAGGGAGCTGATGACGCAGCATCAGGATCTCGGCGTCCTTCCACCAATCCTCCCGGCGCGACAACCTGAGTAGCGACATGGCACTCGATATGGCAAGGAAGATCAGCTTCAAGCCCACAAGCCGAAGATCATCGCACGTCCGGACGGCCCGAGACCGGCTCGCCCGGCACTGGACACGGGACTGCGCTCTCCAGAGCATCTGCCCAGGTGACACAGGTTTTCGGCACCCACAGGCTCCGGCGTACCGGCGGCTTCCAGAATCCCTGAGTCTCAAAACTAGGTGCCGTGGGATGTTCCTACAAGCCCCGCGTGTCGCGCCATCCCCAACCCCAGGGCAATAAGCGGACCCGAACCCTGACCCCTGCCCGCAAATACACCCGGGCTGTCGGGCATGGCGGGCATCGCCGGGAGGGTCAGGTAGCCCGTCCTGGCCGAGCCCCGGCGCCCGACACGATCACGTCGTATCCCACCCCTACCCCCTTCATCCAGCCGACGCGGAGCGAAAGGCCTCCCAGCGTCAGGCGTGCCACCGAATGGAACGTCCGCGACCTGGTGAATCATGTTGTCAGCGAGGATCTGTGGGCACCGCCGCTGCTGGCCGGATCCACGATCGCCGAGTCCTGATCCGGGGTGGCGGCCTGCCACTGGTGGTCGCCGATCTGCTGGGCGCGGGCGTTGAACTCCGCGACGGCTCGGCGGAACATCGCCGGGATGTCCATGTCCCCTCCCGGCCCTGAGCTTGTGCCGCCTACCTTAGGCACAAGGCCGCTGCCGTGACGGGATTAAACTGAAGTCCCCCGGATCAAGCCGAGCGCGTGGCGGCTGCCTGCGGAAACGCGTGGTGGTGTGGTGCTGCCTGACTACGCATGGGACGAGATCATCAGCGCCGAACCGGAGCCACGGTGCAGGTGGCTGTGGGACCTCAGCGGCTTGCGGCGGGAACTGAGGGAATTTGCGGCTTTTCCTTGAGCCGCCAGAGCATGAGTGACTACCTTGGATGCGCGGGCTTGGTATGAGCGAGCTTGTCCTAGCACGAGCGGGCTTGGTATGAGCGAGCCGCCCCCATGAGCGGGCTCGGTATGAGCGAGCTTGCCTGACCAGATGACCTCACGGTCAGGTCCCCCCGGGATTCCTGCACAGGGCCGGGGCCTGATGACCCGTGTCCCGCTGGAGGAACCATGGCCCCACATGCCTCAGTTGCGACGATGTCCCTGGGATCGGGACCTGAGCAGCGTCCCGTCGGTCCTCGCCTGGCGCTGCCGGTCGGCGGCTGGCTCGCACACCATGGCGTCGGCCCGGCCTGGCAGCCACGTCCCCTGGCGGCACGGGACGCCGCGCGCGGCCGGCTGCTGGCCCTTGGTGCCGGGCTGCTCGCCATGGGCGCGCTGGTGGTCACCGCGCGGAGCCGTGCGCGGTCCCGCGCTGGGCTGCTAGCCGGCCGCTACGCCCGGGCGCTGGGGCAGCTGGGCTGTGAGGAGCTTGACGTGCGTATCGGCGGCATCCGCGCACTGCAGCGCGTCGCCTCCGATTCGCCCGGGCACCACTCCGCTGTGATGGGGATGCTCGCCGCCTTCATCTGGGAGCGCTCAGGCCCGCACTGGCCGCTACCCGGCCCCGGCGGCCAGGCCCTGGACGGACCGCCGCGGCCCGACGTGCAGGCAGCCATCACCACGCTCGGGCGCCGGCGTACCGAGCGCGACCTCGGGCCTGTTTACCTGGCTGGCGCGGACCTCACTGACGCCGACCTCAGCGGAGCCGACCTCACCGGCGCGGTGCTCGCCGGCGCGGTCCTGGCCCGGGCGGATCTGCTCGCCGCGAAGCTTGTCCGCGCGGACCTTTCCGGCGCAGACCTCGGCGGCGCCAGGCTTACCGGCGCGAATCTGGCTGGCGCGGACCTGACCGGCGCGGACCTCGCCGACGCCGACCTGGCCGGCGCGGACCTGGCCCGTGCGGAGCTCACCGGCGCGGAGCTCACCGGCGCCCTGTGGCCAGCAGGTGGGCCAGTCCCGGCGGGCTGGGAACGGCACACGGGTTCTGGCCAGCTGATAGCGGCGGGCACCGGCGCTGACCGGGCAGCGGCACGCCAGCCGCACCGCTGAGCGTGCCTCCCAGGCCCGGATAGCAGCGGCAAAGACCGGCCGGCCGGACCGCCACTTGTTCGGCGCCTGACCGGGTACCGGGCGCTGAGAGCAGGGTCGTGCGGTCACCCCCGGGCAGCGCCAGCCTTCGCCCTCCCGCCCGGTGCGCGGTGATGCCCGTGGTGACGTGCGATACCGCCAGATGGCCAGGCCAAGGGCCCGCGAGAGCCCTCCGCCGGCGCACGCGGGCAGGCCAGGACCGGCCATCGTGGTTCGGCGGACTATCGCGTACCGGCCGCTGTTATCCGCTCCACGGCGCCGTCCGGCGGCGACATAGTCGCGAGCCTGCCGTCAGCCACGGCCTGCCCCTACAGCTGCCCACACCTGAAAGTGGTCGTTACCGAAGGTAGACGCACCGCCAGAATCACAGCCGGATGATCCGCGGGTAACGCTGAATATTTCAGGTTCGCAACCAGGAAGCCTTGACGGTAGTTACGCGCAGAACATCACGTTCGGCGCGGCGGTCGCCGATGAACAGAGCGAAGCCGAACCCGTACCTAACGGCGGTTCGCGTGGTGCCGGGGGGCGCCGTCCATGCGGGCGCCCATAGGCTGGGCTGGTGGTGATCCGCTGGGTGGTCGCGGTCGTGTCCGGCGTGCTGGCCGTGCTTGCGGGATCAGCCTGCACGACCGCTCCGCCGTCGCCCCGGGCCGCCACCACCAGCAGGGCCGCGCCTGGCCAGGCGGGAATGGCCGGAAGGCAGGGCGGTGCTGTTCGCGCTGCGGGCAGTATCACGCTGGCCTTCGCCGGGGATGTGAACTTCGCCGGCCGCACCGCGCGCCTGCTGGCCGACCCGGCCACGGCGTTCGGCCCGATCGCGGCGGTTCTGCGGTCGGCCGACTTCGCCGCGGTGAACCTGGAGACCGCCATCACCGGCGGCGGGACGCCGCAGCCGAAGACCTACCATTTCCGTTCTCCGCCGGCCGCCTTCACCGCGCTGCGCGCCGCTGGCATCGACCTGGTCACGATGGCGAACAACCACGTCCTGGACTACGGCCCCGCTGGGCTGGCGGACACGCTGGCAGCGGCCAGGGCCACCCGGTTCCCGTACGTGGGGATCGGGACTAGCGCCGCCGCGGCGTGGGCGCCGTACGTGAGGACCATCAACGGGGCTCTGGATGCGGCGTCACGAAACGGCCCATCTCCAGCTGTGACTCCGAGCGGAGGACATGAGCTCCCGTGGTTCGATGGATAACACCGCTGCCTAGTCACGTAGCGTGACAAGCGAGCGTACCGTAACCAACTCAAGCAACTACAGACCGCCGAATCCGTACTTGACTGGGCATGTGGCGGTGGCTAGGTGACGGAGCACCAGAACCACCCGTTCTGCGCACCGGCTTGCCGATATCGAACGCCGTCGCTGCAGTACGGAACGAACGGCAGTTCCGCGTGGTGTATCTGGCCAGCGGGGGTCACCGTTGGTGGCCGGCCAAGCTGCCTGTGGACACGGGGTGGGTACTCCGGCCGCTTGGAGAAGCGCCGGGACGTGTGATCGGGGGTGCTTCGGGGAAGATGCGTACGATGGTGGAATTCAGCGTGCGCGCTTCCGGCCGGGATGGGCGGCTGCGCCAGGTCGCGGCCTGGATAGGCGCCGCTGTGGTCTACGGCGCAGCGCAGGGCCTGTCCACGTTGGTAGCCCGGCATGCGCAGGGCCGCGGGACCAGACCTCAGTACGAGCAGTTCGAACGGCCGGCATTCGCGCCGCCCGGCGCCGTGTTCCCCGTCGTGTGGTCGGCGCTGAACCTGACCACGGCGACGTCAGCATGGCTAGTGTGGCGCGCCGGTGAGGCCGGGCCGGGGGCACCGCCACGGCGGGCGGTCCTGGCGTGGTGGGCGCTGGCCGTGATCGTCCGCAGCGGTTACGTGCCGCTGGCATTCGGCAGTCGCCGGCTCTGGGCGGCCACTGCAGACTCGGCGCTGCTGTGCATTGTCATGGTGCACTATGCATCCCTGGCCCGCCGGGTCGATCAAACCGCTGCCGCGCTGGCCGTTCCCGAGATCGCGTGGACCGCGTTCGCGACCGTCCTGAGCGCGGCGGTCGCCGGCAAGAACAGCTGACAGGCGGTCTCGCCCCCGCCTGCCAACCAGGTCGTGGCGGCCATTCGAGCGGTTCGCGAGCTGACCACCGGCGCAGGTAGATCGTTCTGCGGCTGAATTCTGCGCACAAGCGCACAAGTCGTAAGCATGCTTAGGCGGGTACGTGTGTTCGTCCGTGGCAGAGCTTCACACGGTTCTTGACCAGTCGGCGAGGAGCATCATCGCGGCTAGCGGATGATGCGGTTGCGCGGCCACCGGGCCGCATTCGCTATCCCATGATGGGCTGCGGGTAGCACCGTCTAAGCCGGGCCTCAGATGGCCGGTGACCACTGAATAGGTCATCCGGGGCCCGGATCGGGACCGCGGTTCGGCCGCAGGCCGTAGGGCACCTATCGCTCCCGCTGATGTGCGGACTGGGCAACAGTTCGACCCGCGGAGTCTAACTGGAGCCATCTGCATCCGCCGATCGGACAATCAGCCCGGGGACCTTGCTCTTGGAGGCGGCGAAGTAGACGGCCACGAAAGCGTCGATAGCGAAGGAAGCGGTGGGGCTAAGGAACGCCACAGCGATGGCGACGAAGTAGACCAGACCCCCAAGCAGCGCCCGGCGCGCCCCGGCTGGGAACGCGGGGCGGGCAGGCTCGGCGACCAGCTCCGGATGCGCCGAGAGATAACGCCATCCCCAAGTGAACGACAAGCCCATCATGAGCATCGTGGCTGCATACAGAACTGCCGCAGCCCGCGCCTGGGGGACTCCTTGATCGGCGTAGTTCGAGGCAAGCGCGGTCGGCCACGGGATGATGGAGATGAACAGCAAGAAGGCCAGCGTCCACTCCAGGAACCGCCGGTTGATGAAGCGGACCGCACTCATCATTCCGTGATGCTCGATCCACAGGAGGCCGATCGTCACGAACGACACCAGGTAGGCCACATACGATGGCCACTGGTG
>Ga0335069_10017363_pt1 | contig 10031 bp, 7 predicted proteins | sample Lox_Sample_11_FD_206714 | JGI IMG/M metagenome (GOLD analysis project Ga0335069, IMG submission 206714) | Soil microbial communities from Loxahatchee National Wildlife Refuge, Florida, United States - Lox_Sample_1.1 | ecosystem: Environmental > Terrestrial > Soil > Wetlands | place: USA: Florida...
CGCGCGGTGCGCGCGCACCGCGCTGTCGATGTCCGGCGTGTCGATGATGATCCGGCCGCGCAGTTCCTCGCGCGCATGGCGCACCACCTGCGGCGCCGCGCGCGCGAGTTCGCCGAGCGCCTGGCCGTAGGCGAACAGCCGCGCCGGATCGTCGGCCTCGTGCAGGTAGACGAGCGGCGCGGAGGTCGTCGCGCCGAGCCCGACCGGCGCGATCTCTGCGCCCGCCAGCGCGTTCAGCAGGCTCGACTTGCCCACCGCCGTCGGGCCGCACAGCATGATGACGAGCAGCCGGTCGACCGGCCGGTCGATCCCTGCCGCCCGCGCCGCCGCCAGCGCCGCGTCGAGCGGGCGCAACACCTCCTCCGCGACGAGGCCGCGCGCGCGGGCGTCGCGGGCAAATCCCTCGATGCGGGCAAGAAGGTCGGCGAACCGGTCGCTCATGCGCCGAGCGCCGCGAGGTCGCGCGGCAGGCGCTCGAGGATCGCCGCGTCGAGCCTGAGCGTGACGGCCGCATCGGCAAGCGCCCGCAGCGGTGCGCGGTAGAGCGCGTCGGCAAGATGTTCGGCATCCGCCTGCAATCGGGCGACGAGTTCGCGCCGGCGCTGCTGCACGTAGCTGCCGACCAGCCAGTCGGCGGATTTCTCGGTGGCGCCCAGCAGCAGCGGCGTGATGATCAGTTCCTCCAGCAGGTCATGCACCATGCCGCCGCCGTGCGGCACCAGGAAGCCGACGACCACGGCGCCGGCCTGGGTGGCGAGGCGCACGCCCTTGAGCGTGCCGACCAGCCCCGGCTTCCTGCGCAATTCGCCGACGATGGCCTCGGCGGCGATATGGATTTCCGCAACCGTGTTGCGCAATTGCTCAGCGAGGTGTGCGCCGAAGGACTCGTGCAGCCCTGGCAGCGCCGCCTGCCACGCCTCGCCGAGCCGGTCCCAGAACGGGTGATGCGCAGGCGCGGCGCGCGCCGCGTCGATCACGCGGCCGAGCGCATTGAGCAGATCGGCGTGGGCGTGGGTGAAGGCCTGCGCCTGCGGCGGCAGCGCCTTCACCCCCGGCGTGCCCTCGGCGAGGGCGGAGAGGATGTGCCGCCCTACGTGGATCGCGATGCGCGTCGGCAGCGTCGTGACGCGGCGGACGAACTGCAGCGCGGCGTGCAGTTCGCGGTTGTCGTAGTCGAGCAGCCGCAGGATCTCGATGTTGAGGCGCATGAACGGCTCGATCACCTCGCCGGAGGCGAGGTACTGCTCCTGGTAGCGCCGCAGGAACGCCGTGACCGAAGCCTGCACCGCCGTCTCCCACGCCGCCCGCGCGGCCTGCTCGGCGCGCACCACGTCGAGCACGCGGCCGGTGCGGCGGCACACGTCCGCCGCCGCGGCGCGGCGGGCCGCCTCCTCGTCCACGGCGGCCACGTCCCGCAGCACGGCGGCGCGCAGTTCGTCGGCTTCAGGGTGCAGCGTGCCGTTCCAGAGATCCGCCTCCTCGCCCTCGATCATCACGCGCAGCGCGACGATCGGCATGTCGGGCGGCGGTTCGCCGCGCTCCCGCGCCATGCGGGGGAAGATGTCGTCCTGCTGCCGGCGCTGCACGGCGGCACGGTCGCGCCGTGGCGTCTTGTTGAGGCATTCGAGCAGGGCAAGCCCCGCCGCGCGCAACTCGAACACCCATTCGACCAGCGAGGCGACGGCGTATTTCTCGACGCTCGTCACGTAGACGACGAGATCGGCGAGCGACAGCGCCTCGGCCAGCCCCGCGAGCCAGCGCTCCGCGCCCACCGAATCGCAGTCCGGCGTGTCCCACAGCACGAGGCGGCGCGGCAGCGCCGAGCCGGCCCGCGGCACGAGGGCGACCTGCGCGAAGCGGTCGGGCGCGGCGGACTCGCGGGTCACACGCGCGAAGCCGGTGAAGGCGTGCGGGCGCCCTTCCAGCGGGTCAACGCCGGGCGCGGCGAAGGCCCAGGGAAAGCGGGTGAAGCCGCCCTCGGGGCTGGCAGCGGCGAGCGGTTCCGCGGCGAGGATGTTCACCACCGAACTCTTGCCCACCTTGGTGCCGCCGAACACGACGACATGGCGCGGCCCGCCCGCCCCGCGCGCCACGCGGTTGCGCAGGAAGGCGTCGGCCAGCAGCAGGTCGCGGCGCAGGCGCTGTGCCTGCTCCAGTCCGCCGGCGCTGGCGCGTGCATCCGGCGGCGGGTCTGGGTCGAGCCATCCGGCGGCGGCGAAGGCGCCGCGCAGCACCGCGAGATCCGTGATGGCGCGGGCCGTGGCCGCGGAATCGGCCATTGTCGCGGGCGCGCCTACATCGGCGGCATCATGCCGTGGGCGCCGATGACGATGCGCTTGGCGCGCAGCACGCCGGCGGTCGACGGCTCGACGGAGGCGACGATACGGGCACCGGGCACGAGATCGGCCGTGGTGGCAGGCGCGTAGGTGACCACGGGAACGCCGGGCGGCACCACCACGGTTTGCTCGCCGCCGTAATAGGCCACCGTCAGGGTCCGCCCCGCCTCGCCGGTGACCTTGGCCACCGTTCCGTTGGTCATGGTGCTGCCGGGTTGCAGGTCCCAGGGATGGTGCCCCTGGCCGAGGCCGCGCAGGTCCTCGGTGAACAATTGCACCTCGAGCGCGCGCAGCGTCCCGTCGGGCTGGTCCATCGCGGCGGTGCCGATGTAGCTGCCCTTCCTGATGTCCTCGAAGCGGGCGGGGACCACGAAGGAGAGCGGCGCGTCGCTGGCCACCGCGATCAGCAGCTTGCGCCCGCTCGCCATGCGCACGGTGATGTAGGTGCCGACGACCTTGGTGATGGTCCCACGCACCCGGTCCGGAATCGGATCCTCGTGCGCGGCGCAGGCAGCCACCGGGGCAGCGACGAGGGCGGCGAGCAGGACGCGGCGGGGGACCGGCATGGAGCCTCCAGGCGCGGGATGCGCCCGCGGCTTATACCACGCGCGCGCGAGGGCGGGAGGCGCCGCTCCCCTTCAACCGGCGGCTGCGGGCCGGATGACGCACGCCACCTCCTCGAGGATCGCCGGGTCGTCGATGGTCGGCGGCGGGCGCGGGTCCTGCCCGTCGGCAAGGCGGCGCAGGCTCGCGCGGAGGATCTTGCCCGACCGGGTCTTGGGCAGGCGGGCGACGACGTGGGCCGCCTTGAAGGCGGCGACGGGACCGATGCGCTCGCGCACCAGGGCGACGAGTTCCCGCGCCACCTCGGCGGGGTCGCGCCGCACGCCCGCCTTCAGCACGACGAGGCCGATCGGCACCTGCCCCTTCACCCCGTCGAGCACGCCGACCACGGCGCATTCCGCGACATCGGGGTGACTCGCCAGCACCTCCTCCATCCCGCCGGTGGAGAGGCGGTGGCCGGCGACGTTGATGATGTCGTCGGTGCGGCCCATGACGGACACGTCGCCATCCGCGTCGATCACGCCTGCGTCGCCGGTGCGGTACCAGCCGGGGAAGTCGGCGAGATAGGCCTGCCGGAACCCCTCGGCGTCGCCCCACAGCGTCGGCGCGCAGCCGGGCGGCAGCGGCAGGCGGATGGCCAGGTTGCCGGTCGTGCCGCGCGGCTGCACCGCGCCCGCATCGTCCAGTACCTGCAGGTCGTAGCCCGGGGCCGGCCGGCCGCCGGAGCCGGGCTTGGGGGCGAACAGGCCGAGGCCGCGGAAGCCCGCCGTGATCGGCCAGCCCGTCTCGGTCTGCCACCAGTGATCGACCACCGGGCGCTGCAGCTTACCGGCGGCCCAGATGGCGGTCGGCGGGTCGCAGCGCTCGCCGGCGAGGAACAGCGTCTCGAACCGGCGCATGTCGTACCTGGCCAGCAGCGCGGCCTCCGGGTCCTGCTGCTTGATGGCGCGCAGCGCCGTCGGCGCGGTGAACAGCACCTTCACGCCGTGCGCCGCGCAGACGCGCCAGAAGGCGCCGGCATCGGGCGTGCCGACCGGCTTGCCCTCGTAGAGCACGGAGGTGCAGCCGGCGAGCAGCGGCGCGTAGACGATGTAGCTGTGCCCCACCACCCAGCCCACGTCGGAGGCGGTCCAGAACACGTCGCCCGCGCCGAGGCCGTAGATCATGGACATGGATTTGTGCAGCGCGACCGCGTAGCCGCCGGCGTCGCGCACGATGCCCTTGGGCTTGCCGGTCGTGCCGGAGGTGTAGAGCACATACAGCGGATCGGTCGCCGCGATCGGCACCGGGCCGTGCGGCGCGGCGGCCGCCTCCGCCTCGGCGAAGTCGTGGTCGCGCCCGGGGAGCAGATCGGCCGCGACGTGCGGGCGTTGGAAAACCAGGCACGCCTCCGGCTTGTGCGCGGAGAGGTCGATCGCCGCGTCCAGCATCGGCTTGTAGGGCACGGTCCGGCCGGGCTCGAGCCCGCAGGAAGCGGAGACGATGGCGCGCGGCCGCGCGTCCTCGATCCGCTTGGCGAGTTCCGCCGCCGCGAAGCCGCCGAACACCACCGAATGCACCGCGCCGATCCGGGCGCAGGCGAGCATGGCGATCACCGCCTCGGGGATCATCGGCATGTAGATCACCACCCGGTCGCCCGCCCGCACGCCCAGCCGTGCCAGCGCACCAGCGACATGCGCCGTACGGTCGCGCAGCGTCCGGTAGCTCAGATGGACGATCCGCCCCTCCATCGCGCTGTCCCAGATCAGCGCCGTCTGCTCGCCCCGGCCGGCGGCGAGGTGGCGGTCGAGCGCGTTGGCGCAGATGTTCAGCCGCGCACCAGCGAACCACTGGCCGAAGGTGCCGAGGCCGGGGTCGAACACGCGGTCCCAGCGCCGCTCCCAGTCGATCCCGTCGGCGGCCTCCGCCCACCAGCCACGCGGGTCGGCCTGCCAGGCGGCATAGGTGGCGGCGTAGTCCATCGCGACGCTCCTCCCCTCGACGGTGTTCGGCCGAGCATGCCCCCGTCCGGCGGATCGGGCCAGACGGGGACGGCCGGCAAGTTGACATGTGTCAATGCGGACGCCGCCGCGGCGCCCCAGATAACATGTCCGTCATGCTTTGCCGGCAGTGCCGGGCCGACATGGCGAGTTGCCGCCGATCGTGCATCAAATGACCCTGCTGGATTTGGGGAATTGACCATGACGCCATACTGCTACGCCGGGGCGTCGGAACGACCATTCGTCAATCTCCCGAGAAACGACCGTAATGCAATTGAGGAGTTGACAATGGCACCGGATGCCGGCGTGAAACCGGGTGTTGCGGAGCAGGTGCGGCGGAATCCCCTCTTTGCCGAGCTGGTCTTGAAACGAAGCCGCTTCGGCTGGACGATCGCGATCGCGATGCTCGTGGTCTACTACGGATTCGTCCTGCTCGTCGCATTCGACAAGCCGCTGCTCGGCATGTCCGTGGGCGGCGGCATCACGCTCGCCTTCCCGCTTGGCCTCGCCGTCATCCTGGTCGCGATCCTGCTCACCGGCCTTTACGTGCTGCGCGCCAACGGCGAATACGACGACCTGACGCGCCGCATCCGGGAGGGCCTGCAATGACCGCACGGCTTCTGCGCGCGCTGCCCGCCGCCGCGTGCGCCCTGCTCGCGGTGCCGGCCCTGGCCGCGGAAGCGGTCGGCCAGACCGAGAAACAGGCGACCAACACGACCGCGATCATCATGTTCGTGGGGTTCGTGGCGCTCACGCTCGGCATCACCTACTGGGCGGCGCAGCGCACGCGCTCGGCGGCGATGTTCTATACCGCGGGCGGCAACATCACGGGGTTCCAGAACGGGCTCGCCATCGCCGGCGACTACATGTCCGCGGCCTCGTTCCTCGGCATTTCGGCGCTCGTCTACACGAGCGGCTATGACGGGCTGATCTACTCGATCGGCTTCCTCGTCGGATGGCCGATCATCATGGCGCTGATGGCCGAGCGGCTGCGCAATCTCGGACGCTTCACCTTCGCCGACGTGGTCAGCTACCGGCTCGCCCAGACCCCGCTGCGCACGCTGGCCGCCACGGGCACGATCGTCGTCGTCGCGTTCTACCTGATCGCGCAGATGGTCGGCGCGGGACAGCTCATCAAGCTGCTGTTCGGCATCGACTACATCTACGCCGAGATCATCGTGGGCGTGCTGATGATCCTCTACGTGACGTTCGGCGGCATGCTGGCGACGACCTGGGTGCAGATCATCAAGGCGTGCCTGCTGCTCGGCGGCGCCACGCTGATGGCGCTGCTGGTACTGGCCGCGTTCGGCTTCGATCTGACGGCGCTGTCCGCCAAGGCCGTCGAGGTACATCCGAAGCATGCGGCGATCATGGTGCCGGGCCCGATGGTGGCGAACCCCGTCTCGGCGATCTCGCTCGGGCTCGCGCTGATGTTCGGCACCGCCGGACTGCCGCACATCCTGATGCGCTTCTTCACCGTCGCCGACCAGAAGGAAGCGCGCAAGTCGGTGTTCTGGGCGACCACGTTCATCGGCTACTTCTACATCCTGACCTTCATCATCGGCTTCGGCGCGATCACGCTCGTCCTGACCAACCACGACTACCTCGACGCGGCGGGCGCGCTGCGCGGCGGCGGCAACATGGCCGCCGTGTGGCTCGCCGACGCGGTCGGCGGGCATCTCCTGCTCGGCTTCATCTCCGCGGTCGCCTTCGCGACGATCCTCGCGGTCGTGTCGGGCCTGACGCTATCGGGCGCGTCGGCGATCAGCCACGACCTCTACGCGAGCGTGTTCCGCCACGGCCGTGCCAATGAGCGCGAGGAGATGCGGGTGTCCAAGGCGGCGACGCTCGTCCTCGGCATTGTGGCGATCGTGCTCGGCATCGCCTTCGAGAAAATTAACGTCGCGTTCATGGTCGGCCTCGCCTTCGCCATCGCGGCCAGTTCCAACTTCCCGGTGCTGATCCTGTCGATGTACTGGCGCGGGTTGACGACGCGGGGCGCGGTGATCGGCGGCTGGCTCGGGCTTATCGTGGCGACGGTGCTGACCGTGCTCAGCAAGAGCATCTGGGTGATGGTGCTGCACAACACTGCGGCGATCTTCCCCTACGACTCGCCCGCAATCTTCTCGATGCCGCTCGCCTTCCTCGGCTGCTGGCTGTTTTCGGTGCTCGACACCTCGCCGCGCGCGACCGAGGAACAGTCGCGTTTCGAGGCGCAGTACATCCGCTCGATGACCGGCATCGGCGCGGAGGCCGCCGCCCGCCACTGATCCCCCCTCCGCCATACATGGTCGTCCGCGTTGCCAACGACTGACGGGGATGACTATTGTCGGCCGCAGGCAGCCAGCGTAGCGTTGCAGATCCGGCGGCAACGAATCGCCGGGCGCAAGCAACGCGGCGGCGGCCGCCGGCCGTTTCGGGAGGGATTCGATGTTCGGAAACACGAGGGCGCCGAACCGGCGCGACATGCTCAAGACCGTCGCCGCTCTGGCAACGGCCGCGGCGGTCCCGGCGATCGGGCTGCGCACCGGCCGTGCCGCGGATGAGCCGCCGATCGGCACCTGGCCGGCGGGCAGCGCGGGCGACTCGGTGTTCATCGGCATCACCGTGCCGCGCACCGGCACCTATGCCGCGCAGGGCGAGGACGAACTGAAGGGCTACACGCTCGCCGTCGAGCACCTGAACGAGGGCCATCCGCTGATGCAGGCGATCTCGCCGCACATCAAGAAGGGCGTGCTCGGCAAGACGGTGAAGTTCGGCGTCGCGGACTCGGAGGCGAAGCCCAACACCGCGGTGCAGGAGCAGTCGCGCTTCATCAGCGAGAGCAAGGCGATCCTGCTGACCGGCTCCACCTCCTCCGCCGTTGCCGTCGCGCTCAACAAGTTCGCGCAGCGGCAGAAGGTACTTTATGTGACCGGCATTTCCGGCTCGAACGACACCACCGGCAAGGACTGCGTGCGTTACGGCTTCCGCCAGTGCTTCTATGGCCAGACAGCGGCGGCGGCGCTCGCGCCGGTGCTGGTGAAAACGCTCGGCAAGAACAAGAAGGCGGCGTATCTGACGCCCGACTACACGTACGGCCACACCGTGCAGAAGTCGATGCAGGAATACATGAAGGCCGACGGCTGGACGACCGTGACGAACCAGGTCGCGCCGCTCGGCGCGCCGGACTACAGCTCCTACCTGCTCAACATCAGCAACTCCGGCGCCGACGTGCTGCTGAACATCAACTGGGGGCACGACGCCGTGCTCTCCACGCAGCAGGCCAAGCAGTTCGGCATCCTCGCCAAGATGCAGCTCGTCATCCCCTACCAGGTGCCGTTCATCGCCAAGGAGGTCGGGCCGGACGTGACCGGCGGGGTGTACGCGGCAACCGATTTCTGGTGGACGCTGGCCGACAAGTTCCCGGTGGCCAAGATGTTCGTCGAAACCTTCGAGAAGAAATACGGCTACAAGCCGGAATGGGGTGCCGAGAACGCCTACATGTCCTTCGCCATGTGGGCGGATGCCGTGGAGCGCGCGGGCAGCTTCTATCCGCCCGCCGTCATCAAGGCGTTCGAGGCGGGGCAGAAGCTGCAGGGCATGGCCGGCGAGGAATACATGCGCGGCGCCGACCACCAGATGGTGCGCCCGGTCGTCATCGTCCGCGGCAAGCACAAGGCGGACATGAAGTCGCCCGATGATTACTGGGAGGTCGTCGAGATCGTGCCGGGTGAGGGCATCATGCAGAAGCCCGACGAGTTCGGCTGCAAGCTCGGCCCGTACACCTGACGCGGCCACCCGGCGCCCGCCCGCATGATCACCTGGCCGAACTTCCTCTCCCAGTTGTTCAACGGGCTGGCGTCGGGGGCGCTTCTCGCCCTCATCAGTTCGGGACTGACCATCATCTACGGCACGCTGGGCGTGCTGAACCTCGCGCACGGCGCGATGTTCATGCTCGGCGGCTATGCCGGCTGGCTGGCGTTCCAGGCGACCGGCTCCTACGTGATCGCCGTGCTGGCGGGCGCGCTGTTCCTCGTCGCGGTCGGCGCGCTGATCGAGCTTGTGGTGATCCGCCGGTTCTACGACCGCCCGCCGGAGGACCAGATCCTCGTCACCTTCGGCCTCGCCATCGTCCTCGTCGAAATAGTACGGCTCGGCTTCGGCAGCCTGACCAAGACCGTGCCGCCGCCCTCCTGGGCGGCGGGCGTCACGCGGATGGGCTTCATGATCTACCCGACCTACCGCATCGCCGTCCTCGCGATCGCGGCGGTGGCACTCGGCCTGCTCTACATCGTGCTCTACCGCACCCGGCTCGGCATGATCGTGCGCGCGGGGATCGATGATTCCGGCATGGTCGGCATGCTCGGCATCAATGTCCACCGCGTGTTCATGCTGGTGTTCGGCATCGGCGCGATGGCGGCGGGATTCGCCGGCATCGTCAATGCGCCGGTGGTGTCGCTCACGCCCGACATCGGCGAATCAATCCTCGTGCAGACCTTCGTCGTCGTCGTCATCGGCGGCGTCGGCTCCTTCCCCGGCGCGATCCTGGGCGGGCTGATCGCGGGCGAGATCCTGAGCCTCACCTCGATGGTCGATCCCGCCTACTCGCAGGTGATGCTGTTCGTCGTGATGACCCTCGTGCTGCTGCTGCGCCCGCAGGGCCTGTTCGGCCTGAAGAGCCGCGCATGAGCGGAGGGAACTGATGCCGCGCCGCCGCCGCTTCCTGATCGAGGCGCTGACCGCGCTCGGCCTTGTCGCCGCGCCCTATCTGCTGCCGCCTCTCGGCTTCGCGCCGGACACGGTGAACCAGGTGCTCGTGTGGGGCCTGTTCGGCGTCGGCTTCGACATATTGTTCGGCTACACGGGCCTGCTCTCCTTCGGGCAATCCGCGTTCTTCGGCACGGGCGGCTTCATCGCTGCCTACCTGCTGACCAACGACCTGATGTCGAGCGTGCCGCTCGCCCTCGTGCTCGGCGTGATCGGCGCGATGGCGGCGGGCGTGCTGGTGGGCGCCATCGCGCTCCGGCGCACCGGCATCTACTTCGCGATGATCACGGTCGCGATCGCCGAGACGTTCTTTTTCCTGGAGAACTCGCCGCTCTCCGCCTGGACGGGCGGGGAGAACGGGTTGCCCGGCGTGCCGACGCCGACCTTCGAGTTGTTCGGGCTG
>Ga0335069_10017364_pt1 | contig 10030 bp, 11 predicted proteins | sample Lox_Sample_11_FD_206714 | JGI IMG/M metagenome (GOLD analysis project Ga0335069, IMG submission 206714) | Soil microbial communities from Loxahatchee National Wildlife Refuge, Florida, United States - Lox_Sample_1.1 | ecosystem: Environmental > Terrestrial > Soil > Wetlands | place: USA...
AGAGGGCGTCGATCTCGTCGTCGTTCGACTCCAGATGGAGCGCGTAGTCTCCGAGCCGTTCGATCCGATGCAGCTCCATCCTCCGTTCGATGCGTCGCAGCAACGTGTCGCGCTTGTAGGCCGAGAAGTCCTGGCCGCCGCGGACCCGGATGAGCGCGAGGATCCGCTCGATCTCGTGGGAAGCGCCTTCGGGAAGCTCTCGGCCGCGCGCCGGCGCCGTGACACCGCGAGCATACGCGATCAGCCGCCCCGGCATCTCCCCGATCGGGAGGACGAAGTCGGTCGCCTGGGCGTCGATGGCGCTGGTCGGCATGCCGTCGAACTCGGCCGTCTCGGGATCCTGCGCCAGCGACAGCCCGGACTCGGCCCGGATCGCGGCGAGCCCGATCGTCCCATCTGCTCCCGTGCCGGAGAGGACGATGCCCGCGGCGCACCGCTCCTGATCGCGCGCGAGGGCACGGAAGAAGAAGTCGATCGGGAGCGGCGGACGACCTCGCTCGGCGACGCGCTCGGCGCTCAGCACCCCCCTGCGAATCGAGACACAGTGGCCTCGGGGCGCCACGTAGACGTGATTCGCCTCGACCTTCGTCTCGTCGACGATCTCGTGCACAGGCATGTCGGTGGACTTCGCGAGGATCTCGGGAAGCAGGCTGGGTCCGCTGGGAGCCTGATGGCTCACGACCACGAACGCCAGGCCGCTATTCGGAGGGAACGCTGCGAAGAGCTCGCGGAGAGGCGGGAGGGAACCGGCAGAGCCGCCGATGCCGACGATCACGGGCGAGGAGTCGAGGGACGAAACGGGGTGGGGCGTTGCGCCGACGGGAGCCTTGTCGCGCCGGGCCGGCGGACTTCGAGGTGCCTTCGTTCTCACCTTCACGGCTGGATGCTACCGGACGAGTGATCGCGCCGCTTGGGCAGGGTCGGCAACCCGAAGCTCGCCCGCCTACCGCGCGGCGAAGTCGAACGCGAGGGAGCCAGATGGGTCTTCCAGAGCGATTCGACACCCGGATGCGTCGGAGCACGAGCGCGCGACTTTCGCCGCGGCGCTTGCTGCGGGATCCACAACTCCAGTGCCCGACTTCCCTGGATCCTGCGATACCCATGACGTGCCCTTCGGGGTAGGCTGGATCGGCGATCGTGTGAGGCCGCTCGTACGAGGAGAACCGCATGATGAAGCGAGTCGCATTGGCAGCGGTTGCATCGTTCGCATTGCTGGTGGCCTGTGGCGAGCAGGATCAGCAGCCCACGTCGGCCGAGACGAAGCAGCCCACGACGGCAGAAACGATGCCAGCGGCACCGCCCGACAAGCCGGAGAAGGACAAGGGCGTCGCGGCGAAGGCCGCAGATGCCGTCGAGAAGGCGGCCGAGAACACCAAGGAGACCACCGAGGACGTCGCGAGGAAGACTGGAGAGCTCGTGAAGGAAGAGGCGAAGAACGCGGGGGCGAACGTCGACAAGGCGGCCGAGAACACCAAGGAGATGGTGAAGGGCGCCGTCGATGACAAGGAGAACCAGTAGGATTCCCTGCGCCGCTGCACACACGCCGTCGATCGCACGGCCACCACGACCAGCACAGCCCCGTAGCACCCGTTCCGCGCGTGGACCTTGGAGGAGAAATGGAGCACTCCGAGATCACGCTGTACGGCCATCGCGTCCGCTTCCGGTGCGCCGAGAGTGGACCGTTTCGTGGCATCGTGTCCACCGAACAGTTCTCGCAGCGACGAGTCGAGGTATTGGGTCGGAGCAGCTCGCCCGCCACAGCTCCGGTGGCTCATCGCTCGCGCGAACATGGCGTTCGCGCGATTCAGCCCGACGAACAGGGATAGGAAAAAACATGTCGATCATCGCTTGGATCTTCTTGGGTTTGATCGCCGGCTACATCGCCAGCAAACTCGTCAACAAGCAGGGAGAAGGCTTCTTCCTCGACATCGGGCTCGGCATCGCGGGCGCGGTCGTCGGCGGCTTCTTCTTCGCTCGGATGGGTGCGGCCGGCGTAACCGGGTTCAACCTCTACAGCATGTTCGTGGCACTGGTCGGCGCCGTGGCGGTACTCGTCGTCTACCACGCCGTGTTCGGCCGGCGAGTATCTGTCTGATCCGCGAGCGCGAGCGGGCCGAGATGGCTACCAATCCCGAGGAGACACGGGGCGCGCTGGGGGTCGGAACGAGCGACTCCCAGCCGGGTGCGGATGGCGACACGAGCAACGGAGCTACAGGGCTTCTGGGATCGGCCGCGGCGCGAGCTGCTCGACCTCCTGCAAGCCACGCCGGCCGGCTTGACCTCCGCCAAGGCGGCGCGTCGCCTGCGTCTCTATGGCCCGAACAGCCTGGCCCAGGAGTCCCGTTTCGCCGCCCTGATCGATCTTCTGCGCTTCTTTGCCAATCCCCTCGTGATCATTCTCGTCCTGGCGAGCGCCATCTCGGCCGCGCTGGGCGATCCGGTCAACGGATTGATCATCATCGCGATGGTCTTGCTCAGCGTGTCCCTCAACTTCTTCATGGAGTTCCAGGCTCGGCACGCGGTGGAGGCGATTCGGAAGCAGGTTGCCACCACCGCCGCCGTTCTGCGTGACGGCCGCGAACAGGAGCTACCGATCGCAGAGCTGGTCCCGGGGGACATCGTACGGCTCTGTGCCGGGGACCTGGTGCCGGCGGACGCGCGCCTATTGGACGTCAAGGACCTGCAAGTACGCGAGTCGGCACTCACCGGAGAGTCTCTGCCAGTCGAGAAGACGGCGGATGATCTTCCAGCGGGCAGATGCGGCGTTGCCGACGCCAGCAACAGCGTCTTTCTGGGGACCGCCGTTCAGACAGGGATCGGGACCGCACTCATCGTCTGCACGGGCAGAGCTACCGCCTTCGGCAAGATCGCCCAGCGGCTGGTCAAACGGCCGCCGGAAACAGAGTTCGGCCGCGGCATCCGCCACTTCGGGCTGATGATCACACGGGTGATCATGCTGCTCGTACTTTTCGTCCTGCTCGTCAACATCGTCCTTCGGCGTCCGCTCCTGGAATCGTTTCTCTTCTCGATCGCGCTTGCCGTCGGGATGACGCCGGAGATGATGCCGATGATCATCACCGTCACGTTGGCCCAGGGCGCCAGACGGATGACCAAGAAGCGAGTTCTCGTCAAGCAACTCGCGGCAATCGAGGATTTCGGCAGCGTAGAGATTCTCTGCAGCGACAAGACGGGAACACTAACCGAAGGCGAGATCGTGCTCGACCGGCACGTGGACGTTCGCGGTGAGGACGACGCCGACGTCCTTCGGCTGGTCTACTTGAACAGCTTCTTTCAAGCGGGCATCAAGAGTCCCCTGGACGCTGCGATCCTGGAGCACGAGCACCCCTCCATCTCGGAGTACGAGAAGGTCGACGAGATCCCCTTCGACTTCAACCGCAAGCGCCTTTCGGTGGTGGTGGGGCGTGGTGACGAGCGCCTCCTCGTCACCAAGGGCGAGGCGGAGAGCATTTTTTCCATCTGCCAGAGCGTCACGATCGCGGGGTCTCCGCAACCGTTCGACGAAGCGCGACGGGCCGAGGCGGAGAAGACCTTCCAGAGGTTGAGCGCCGACGGGTATCGCACGCTTGGTGTCGCAGTCGTGAATGTGGACAAGCAGGATGCCTACACGTTGGCCGCCGAGCGCGGCATGACGCTGGTCGGGTTTGCAGCCTTCCTGGATCCGCCCAAGGAGGGGATCCTCTCCGTCCTCGAGGCGCTGAAAGAAAATGGCGTCTCGGTGGTCATCATGACCGGAGACAACCAGTACGTGACGCGCAAGGTGGCGCGCGACGTTGGACTGGCGGTGGATCGCATCGTCACGGGCAATCAGGTCGACACGATGGAGGATGCCGCCCTGGCCTATCAGGCGGAGAACGGCGCCATCTTCGCCCGCGTCTCTCCGGAACAGAAGAACCGGGTCATCGTCGCTCTCAAGGCTCGCGGCCACGTCGTCGGATACATGGGTGACGGCATCAACGATGCTCCCTCATTGCACACTGCGGACGTGGGCATTTCCGTCGTGAATGGCGTGGACGTGGCGAAGGACGCTGCCAAGATCATCCTGCTGGAGAAGGATCTTGCGGTGTTGAACGACGGCGTGATCGAGGGGCGGCGCTGCTTCGCCAACATCATGAAATACATCGTCATGGGCACGAGCTCGAACTTCGGCAACATGTTCAGCATGGCCGCGGCGTCGCTCTTCCTGCCATTCCTGCCGATGCTGCCGACGCAAATCCTGCTGAACAATTTCCTTTACGACATCTCGCAGATCAGCATTCCCAGCGACAACGTGGATTCGGCCCTGCTCCATCGCCCCAAGCGCTGGCAGATCACCTTCATTCGACAATTCATGATGATCATCGGTCCCATCAGCTCGATCTATGATTTCATAACGTTCGGGATCCTGCTCTGGGTGTTTCACGCTTCGACGAACGCGCCTCTGTTCCATACCGGATGGTTCGTGGAGTCCCTGGCCACGCAAACGTTGGTGGTCTTCGTGATCCGGACGGCAGGCAACCCGCTCAGGAGCCGGCCCAGCGGGCCGCTGTTGGTCGCCGTGCTGGCGATTGTCGCCATTGCTGCCGTACTGCCCTATACGCCGGTGGGAGCTCTGCTGCGATTCACGCCGCTCCCCGCCTCGTTGCTGGGCGCGATTGCGGGCCTGGCGATCACCTACCTCCTCGTGGTCCAGGGCGTCAAGACCTGGTTCTATCGCCGCCACGCGCTGCTCTAGGAGACTCAACACGGGGGGCGGGAGCTGGAACCGGTCCTGAACCGAAGGCATACGGGCATCGCTTGGGCACTCGGCGTTCTGCTCCTCGGGATGCTCGTCATGGTGGTTGCGCGACGGTCCGAAGGACAGCGCTTCACCGAGCTTCTGCGCCACGCGCAGCTTGCCTGGCTCGGCGTCGCGGTAGCGCTGCAGACCGCCACCTACGCGTGCGCGGCCGCGGTATGGCATCGCGTGCTGCGCCGAAACAACGTGCGCCTCAGTGTGCGGGGCCTCATCCCGCTCGGCCTTGCAAAGCTGTTCGCCGATCAGGCTCTCCCCTCGGCGGGGATGAGCGGGACGCTGCTCGTCGTGCGCGGCTTGATGCGGCGGGGCGTCTCGCGCGGACTCGCCGTCGCCGCCATGCTTGCTGACCTCGTGAGCTTCTACGTCGCCTACGCGCTTGCGGTGGCCCTCGCGCTCGCGATCCTCTGGGCTCGCGGCGAGCTGCACCGCATCGTCGTGGTTCTCGGATTCACGTTCTCGCTGCTTGCGGCAGGCGTCCCGCTCGCGATCTTCTGGATGCGAGGCCGCGCGGAGAGGAGGTTGCCGCACTGGATGCGACGGCTGCCGAAGGTGGGCGAGGCGTTCGACGCGATTATCGAAGGCCGACCCGGCGCGATCTTCCGCGGGACCCTCGGCGCCGAGACCGTGACGCTCCAGCTCGCGATCCTTGCCTTCGACGCAGCGACACTCGGGGTCATGCTCCACGCAGTGGCGACGCCGCCAGCCCCGGCGGTCGTCTTCGCCAGCTTCGTCGTCGCGTCGATGGTGGCTACGCTGGCTTGGGTGCCCGGCGGGCTCGGGACCTTCGAGGGGACCTGTGTAGCCATGCTGAGCCTGCACGGTGTATCGATCGAGGCGGCGCTGGCGGGAACTCTCCTCACGCGTGGTTTCACCTTCTGGCTTCCGATGGCGCCGGGGCTCGCGATCGCACGGCGCGAGCTCGTGCAGACCGGCGCGACGGAGCCGTCGAGCGAGCGTTCGCGCCACCCTTGACGGAGCAAGGCCCGGGGTCTCTGGCCGTCTCGCCTTGCGGATGTGGAATTCCGCACTCCCAGCGGCCAATCTCCCCCGAATGCAGCGATATCAGCGGTCTTACTAGTGGCCGGCCGCGCGTTCCTCGGGAGCCGCAAGGGTTTGCGCGCGATCCTCTGCGGGGTCTTCTCGATCGATCTCACTAGAGGCGTCCCATCACCAAGAGGACGACGAGGACGAGCAGCACGGTTCCGAGCGCACCGCTCGGGAAGTACCCCCAGTTGTGGCTGTGCGGCCATGCCGGCAGGGCTCCGAAGAACATCAACACGAGCAGCACCAGGACGATCGTTCCGAGCATGACGTCTACCTCTGTTTGAGTTCGAGACCGATGCCGATGCGCGGGAGCTCGAACGATCTCACTCTACTCCTCAGCGCGAGAACGTCGTCATCCCGGAATCGGGGAAAGTGCGCACGGGAAGTGCGGATTCGAAGAAATCCCACAGCCGCTGAGAGGGTCCATCCCTAGAATGCTCCGCTGGACATGACCCGCGACGGAACGTGAGGCGATGACCATGGCGAAGCTGCCGATGGGCAGTGCGGCGAACCCGCCCCCGGAGTCGAGGCGAGCCTCGGCACCCGCTCCGTCGACGCTTCGACGGCCCTGGTTGCTGACGGTCCTCGGCGTCATCCTGGCCAACTACGCATTGATGCGAGTGCTCGAGCGAGAGCCTCCGTCGATCATCGTTCCGTACACGTTCTTCAAGCAACAGGTCCAGGCAGGCAACGTCGAGAGTGTGACGAGCGTCGGCGATGCGATCCGTGGCACGCTCAAGGCGGCAGTCACGTACCCACCCGAGACCTCCGCGCCGCTCCATGAAGAGGGCGGAGCGTCGAAGCCGCCCGTTTCCGCCGTGCCGCCGTCGGTCACCGCGACGGAGTTCAAGACGCAGCGTCCGAGCTTCGCCGACCCGGGCCTCGAGTCACTGCTCGAGGAGAGGGGAGTCGCCATCCGGGCCATCGACGAGAGCAGTCCGTCCTGGATGAAGCTCGTCGTCGGATTCGGTCCCACCCTGCTGCTGATCGTCGCCTTCGTCTGGCTGAGCCGCCGGGCCGCAGCAGCTGGAGCGGGAGGCATGTTCGGCATCGGCCGCAGTCGCGCCAAGCGCTACAACATGGAGCAGCCGGAGGTCACCTTCGCCGACGTGGCCGGCATCGACGAGGCCGAGAACGAGCTCGTCGAAATCGTCGACTTCCTCAAGAACCCAGGCAAGTATCAGCGTCTCGGCGGCACCATGCCGAAGGGCGTGTTGCTCGTCGGCGCGCCCGGGACCGGCAAGACGCTGCTCGCGCGCGCGATCGCCGGCGAGGCGGAGGTGCCCTTCTTCAGCCTTAGCGCCTCCGAATTCATCGAGATGATCGTCGGCGTGGGCGCCGCCCGCGTTCGCGACCTCTTCGAGAAGGCCCAGCAGGCCGCGCCCTCGATCATCTTCATCGACGAGCTCGACGCCATCGGGCGCGCGCGGGGGAGCGGCGCGGCGCTCGGCGGCCACGACGAACGCGAGCAGACCCTGAACCAGATCCTCACCGAGATGGACGGCTTCGACTCGCGGGAAGGGGTGATCGTGCTCGCGGCGACCAACCGTGCGGACGTGTTGGACCCGGCGCTGCTGCGGGCGGGCCGCTTCGACCGGCGCGTCGTCGTGCACCGTCCGGACCGGACCGGCCGCGCGGCGATCCTCAAAGTGCACACCAAGAACGTGCCCCTGGCGCCCGACGTGTCGCTCGAGCGCCTCGCCAGCGAGACGCCGGGTCTGGTCGGCGCCGAGCTCCGCAACCTCGTGAACGAGGCGGCGCTCCGAGCGGCGCGCAGCGGTGCGCCCGCGGTCCGCAACGAGGACCTCGCGGAGGCGCTGGAGAAGCTCACCCTCGGACCCGCGCGGCCCGCCCTCCTGAACCCTGTCGAGCGCGAGCGCACCGCCTATCACGAATCGGGTCATGCGTTGCTCGCGCTGCTCGTCCGCGGGAGCGATCCGGTACACCGCGTCTCGATCGTGCCGCGCGGAATGGCGCTGGGCGTCACGTATCAATTCCCCGTGGACGATCGCATGAGCTACGCCGAAGACGCTCTGCGCGCGCGCATCACGAGCGCCCTCGGCGGACGCGCGGCCGAGCAACTGGTCTACGGCGTGGTGACGACGGGTGCAGAGAGCGATCTCCAGCAAGTCACCGAGATCGCGCGCCGCATGGTGCTGCGCTGGGGGATGAGCGAGAAGCTCGGTCCGATCAGCTTCATCACCCCGCAGGACGAAGGCCTGCCGGCGGCCCTCCAGCGTCAGCCCTTCAGTGAGGCCACCTCGGAGCTCATCGACGCCGAGGTGCGCAGCATCGTCGACACATGCCGCCGCGAGGCCGAGCGGCTGCTGGCGGAGCACCGCCCCGAGCTCGATGCGCTGGCGCACGCGCTTCTCAAGGCGGAGTCCCTCGATGCGGCGGCGATCCGGGAGGTCACCGGGCTCGCAGCGTCGCCGGACCCGGAGAGCCCCTCGTCGCACGCGGCGGAGAGCGAACCGCGCTGACGCGGGAGTCGACCCCGATGCAGCGATCACAAGCGAATCCATGTCTTCGGTGCGCGATCTACCTGGATCTCGGGATGCCAGCGGTCTCGTGCTCCGGATAGCGTCCGGTGTGCAGGGTGTTGACCCCGACGCTGCTCCGGTAAGGACATTCAATGCGGCTACAGATTACGCTGCTCCGGCGCGCACGGGGGACTTCGTCGGCGGGGCCGCGGCTCCGGAGCCCTCGGCGTTCCTGCTCTTCGGCGCCGGCGTCCTGATCACGCGCGTCTCCTTGCTCAGATCTCGGGGCGCGAATCGCAGAATCAAAGTCTGACCGTGCCGCCCCTGCGCGGGTCCGCGGCTGAGCCCCCTCCCCCTCCCCAATCGTTGGGGGCGAAGGCCGCAGGTCCGAGCGGGGGCGGCACGTTTCAGACCGAGAGCAACGGTAAACGGTTGCTCGACGTCACGACTCACACGAACAGGGAGGGGATCGAATCGCATGTCGGTCGTCGCTTGGTTCTTCTCGGGTCTGATCGCCGCCTGCCTCACCGGGAAGGTCGTGAAGAAGCAGGAGGAAGACGTCTTCCTCGACATCGCGCTTGGCATCGCGGGCGCGATCATCGGCGGCTGCTTCTTCTTAGCCCGGACGGGTGCGGCCGGCCTGGTCCAATTCGACCCCTACAGCATGCTCGTGGCACTGGTTGGCGCGCTAGCGGTGCTGGCGCTCTACCACGCGGTGTTCGACCGGATCGCGGTGGCGATCGACGCGAGACGAACGGTCATGAATCGCGCGCCCGGAGGAAGGTCAGAGTCATGAGTGGAAAGACGGATCAGTTGAAGGGACGAGCGAAGCAGGCGGCGGGCGTGTTGGTGGGCGACAGGCGCCTCGAGCGCGAGGGCAAGGTCGAGCGTGCCGCCGGAAGGGTCAAGCAAGCGGCGGAAGAGGTCGTCGACAAGGTGAAGTCCACGATCAAGCGCCGCCCCGCGAGATAGGCGCCTTCCCAGCGTCGCTCCTGGGGGTCCCGCCCGGAGGCTGCGTCTCCCGACGCGAAAACGGGGCGCCGTCGTTGTGCGTCCTGCGGAGCCGGGCCATCTCGCGACCGAGGGCCGCATCGAACAGCTGCGACAGGCTGGACGGCCGGCGCCCCTGCGCTCCCAGCGCGAGCACCGCCGAGCGCGACTCCTCGAGGAGCGCGTCGCGGACGGAGAGCGTGATCTCCTGCCTTCCGTCACCCGGCTTCGGAGCCTTCCTCGTGGGAGCGCTCACATCGTCCCTCGCGCCCATCGGAACGCCAGCAATGCCCAAGGCGCCACCACGGCGCCGTAGAAGCCGAGAAGCTGGCCGCTCCCGACCGGGATCGTGCCGGTGGCGGCTCCGTGGATGAGCACTCCCAGGGTGGCGAACGCCCACAGGTAGACGATCCCCACGCTCATCTTCCTCATCCGCTCTCGACCTCCTTCGGCAAGCGATGGCGAGCGTCAGCAGGACTCGCGTCGATGACGACGCGCGATGCGGAGCCATGATCTCCCTGCAGCCGACGGACGGCGATCCTCGGATCGCCGGATTCTGGGGACGGAATGGAAGGATCCGGAATCGCGATCCTAGCGATGGAGCGACAGGCTCCAGCTGCCCGGCTGCGCGAAGCCGTACACGTAGAGGCCGCCGCCGGGCGCCGGCTTCCAGGTGTAGAGCGCGACGCCGTCGCCCTCGAGCCAGGGCGTGTCGCCG
>Ga0335069_10017365_pt1 | contig 10030 bp, 6 predicted proteins | sample Lox_Sample_11_FD_206714 | JGI IMG/M metagenome (GOLD analysis project Ga0335069, IMG submission 206714) | Soil microbial communities from Loxahatchee National Wildlife Refuge, Florida, United States - Lox_Sample_1.1 | ecosystem: Environmental > Terrestrial > Soil > Wetlands | place: USA: Florida...
GGCGAAGGCCTCTTCCACGTCGCCCAGGCCGATCGTCTCCGACACGAACTTGTCCAGCGGCAGGCGCCCGGCCAGGTGCAGGTCGACGAGCATCGGGAAGTCGCGGCTGGGCAGGCAGTCCCCGTACCAGGAGGACTTCAGCGCCCCGCCCCGGCCGAACACGTCGAGCAGCGGCAGTTCCAGCCGCATGTCGGGTGTCGGCACGCCGACCAGGACCACGGTGCCGGCCAGGTCGCGGGCGTAGAAGGCCTGCTGGTAGGTCTCGGGCCGGCCGAGGGCCTCGATGACCACGTCCGCGCCGAAGCCGCCGGTCGCCTCCTGGATCCCGGCGACCGGGTCGGCGTTGCGCGAGTTGATCACGTGGGTGGCGCCGAACTCGCGCGCCCACTCGAGCTTGCGGTCGTCCACGTCCACCGCGATGATCGTGTGCGCGCCGGCCAGGTAGGCGCCGGCGATCGCGCCGTCGCCCACGCCGCCGCAGCCGATCACCGCGACGCTGTCCCCCCGGGTCACGCCGCCGGTGTTGATCGCGGCGCCGATGCCCGCCATCACGCCGCAGCCGAGCAGCCCGGCGGTGGCCGCCGGGACGGCCGGGTTGACCTTGGTGCACTGGCCGGAGGCGACCAGCGTCTTCTCGACGAACGCGCCGATGCCCAGCGCCGGGGACAGCACGGTGCCGTCCTCCAGCGTCATCTTCTGGCTCGCGTTGTGGGTATTGAAGCAGTACCACGGGCGGCCGCGGCTGCAGGCCCGGCACCGGCCGCACACCGCGCGCCAGTTGAGGATGACGAAGTCGCCGGGCGCGACGTCGGTCACGTCCGGGCCGACGGCCTCGACCACGCCCGCCGCCTCGTGCCCGAGCAGGTAGGGGAAGTCGTCCCCGATGCCGCCCTCCTTGTAGTGCAGGTCGGTGTGACACACCCCGCACGCCTGCACCTGGACCAGCGCCTCTCCCGGCCCGGGCTCCGGTACCAGAACCGTGGTGAGCTCCACCGGCTCGCCCTTGCCGCGGGCCACCACGCCCTGAACGCTGATCGTCACGGGAACACCTCTCTTTGGTCCGGGTCACGGCGGGATCGCGCGCCACGCCCATCATGGCTCACGCGGCGGCGCAGACGCACTAGCTGAGCCGGTACTCGCCTCGGGCGACGATGACGGCCGAACCGCCGACCAGCACGCGCTCCACCTTGTCGGCCGAGCCCTCGGCCCGCGCGTACAGCCGCGACGGCCTGCCGATCTCCTCGCCCTGCCGGATCTCGATCTCGTCACCGAAGCCGATCCGCCCGTGCCGGGCCAGGTGAACCGCCAGCGGCCCGGCCGCGGAGCCGGTGGCCGGGTCCTCGGGCACCCCGTGGTACGGCGCGAATATCCGGGTCTTCCAGGCCGGGCCGTGGCCGGCGAAGGCGTTCACGTAGATCGGGAGATGAGCGAGCGCGCGCTGGTCCGGCCACAGCCCGGCGACCTCGGCCTCGCTGGCCAGCTCGACGTAGACGTGCCGGGGCCCGTTGCGGTAGGCCTCGACGGGCAGGCCAGATTCCCGGAGGTCCAGCGCGGCCAGCAGTTCCGCGGCGTGCTCGTACGGCTCGGGCACCGGAATGGGCTGCTCCATCCACCCGAAGACGATCCGGTCACGGTCCCGCTCCAGCTCCACGGGCACCGGGCCGTCCCCGGTCTCCAGGATCAGCGCCGGCGTGCCCAGGGCCTCGCCGAGCACGAACGCCGAGCCGAGCACCGGGTGCCCGGCGAAGGTCAGCTCGCTCGCCGGGGTGAAGATCCGCAGCCGGACGTCCCCGGAGTTCTCGGCGGGCAGGAAGAACACGGTCTCGGACAGGTTCAGCTCCCGGGCCGTGCGCTGCATCACGTCCGCGCCCAGGCCGCGCCCGTCCGGGAACACCGCGAGCTGGTTGCCTTCGAGCGGAGTGGCGGTGAACACGTCGGCGATGACGTACCGGCGCCAGCCGGTTCCTGGCTCCTCCGCCCACAGCTGACCAGGTCGATCCATGTCTGTCACGACGCAAGCGTAACGGGCCCTGGTCCGTGCGGCCCCGCCATTGCGCGCCGCGGCCGGTGTAGTGCCGCCGCGCGGAGTCGGCGGTCATCCCGGCGTACAGCAGGGCGATCAGCGGCAGGCCGGGCGCGCGCAGCGGCGACAGCCGGTACAGCCGCAGCATGGGCAGGTAGCTCAGCGACATGAGCGCCCAGCCCGCCAGGCCCGCGCCGGCCGCCAGGGCGGCCGGGCCCACGGGACCCGCCGCGGCCCCGGCCGCCAGGGCGGCCAGCCCGGCGACCGCCCCGGCCGGGGGCAGGACGTACAGGAACAGCAGCCCGATGAGCGTCGCGGCCAGCAGCGCCGGGGAGTACCTCAGCTGGGTGTAGGCGGACCTGGCCACCATCTGCCACAGGCTGGCCAGCCCGGGGTACGGCCGCACGCTGACCACCTGCCGCGACAGGCCGAGCCAGCAGCGGCCCCGCTGGCGCTTGATCATCCGGCCCATGGCCACGTCGTCGATGAGGGCGCCGCTGATCGGCGCCAGGCCGCCGGATTTCTCCAGCGCGCCGCGGCGGATCAGCATGCAGCCGCCGGCCGCCGCGGCCGTGCGCGAGCCGGGCACGTTCACCCGCCGGAACGGATAGAGCTGGGCGAAGAAGTACACGAAGGCGGGGACCACGACGCGCTCCCACCCGGTGGCCGTCCGCAGCAGCGCCATCTGGGAGACCAGGTCCCGGTCGTCCCCCTCGGCCGCCGCCACGAGCCGCCGCAGCACGCCGGGCTCCCAGGCGACGTCGGCGTCGGTGAACAGGATGTAGCCGGCGTCGTCCCGGCCGGCGGCTGCTCCGGGGCTGGCGGGGCCGCCCGCCGGGACGCCGGCCGCGCGCAGGCCCTGGGCCATGGCCCACACCTTGCCCGCCCAGCGCGCGGCGCCGGCCTCCGGTTCCGGGGCGGCGGTCCCGGGGACCACGCGCAGCGGCCGGCCCGACGCGCGGCCGATCCGCGCGGCGATCTCCCCGGTGCCGTCGGCACTGCGGTCATCGACCACGATGACGGTCAGCGCCCCCGGATAGTCCTGCCCGAGCAGCGCGGGCAGCGTGACCGGCAGCATCTCGGCCTCGTTCCTGGCTGGGACGACCGCCACCACGTCCGGCCAGGGGAGCGGCCCGGCGCTGACCCGCGGCAGCCACTCGCTGGTCCGCCAGTACCCGCCGTGCCCGGCGACCAGGTAAACCCACGCGGCCGCGGCCGCCACGCACGCGATGCTCAACGCCAGCACCCCGGCAGCCTCTCACATCGCTGCCGTCCCGCCGACCCTGCCGCCGCCGGGCCCGCACACGATAAGGCGGGCCGGAATGCCTGTCTCCTGGCCTTCCGGCCCGCGTTGGCCGGAACATGCGCGTCTCTCAGGCGACGCGCTGGTAGCCGGCGTCCTCGTGGCGCACGGCGGGCAGCGTCCGGACCGCGGGGGCGGCGGAGAGCGCCGGCCTGGTGTCCGGCCGCTTCAGCACCATCCACAGGGGAATCCCGGCCCAGAGCGCGACGAACGGGATCGCCAGCAGCACGTTGATCCACACCATGGTCATGATCAGCTCCTCCTTAGGTGGTCTCACCGGTTGCCCGGTGCTGGTTACACGACCACACTGCCCGGCGGAGCTATGGTTAACTGCCGAGCGGCCTCTGCCGTCGTTATGAATCTGAGACGAATCTATGAATCGCCTCAGAACCTCGGCCCAGGCTGGCGTTCCGTGTCCGGATGAGTACCCTGTCGCCCTATCGGTAACCGTATGTCACGGATGTGTACGCCAGGCGATCACATCGCCCGCCTCGGCGGCGGGCGGGCCGAGCAGGACGGCGAGGTACCGGCCCAGCCGGGAGCCCGGCCTGGTCACCGCGACCACGGCCGACGCGCGCCAGGCCCTGATCTGCTCGCGCATCCTGGTGCCGGTCACGGCCTTGACCGGCACGTAGCCGGGGGCGCCCCGGCGGGCGCTGGCGGGGACCCCGGTCGTCAGCGTCCTGGGCAGGCCCGCCTGCGAGAACGTCCACATGGCGTTCAGGTACAGGCCCGCGGCCGGGGTGCCGTCCCCGTCGATGTAGCTGCGCCCGTTCCAGGCCGGCCCGATGAAGTACCCGCCGACCAGCGAGCCCGGTTCGCCGGTATCCGCCTGCCAGCGCAGCGGTTCGGTGAACGTGGACATCGGGATCGGCACCACCAGGACGCTGGCCGACGCGGGCAGCCGCAGCGCGGCGAACACCGCCTGCCAGCCGGGCGGCACCGGCGTCACGTCGGCGGCGGGCAGGGGCTTCGGCACGATGGGCAGGACGGCCAGCACCGCGCCGGACATCACCACCGCGGCCGGCCGCCAGCCGACGGCGAGCCGCGGCAGCCCCAGGCGCGGGTGACAGCGCGCGGCGAAGGCGGCGAAGGCGGGCACGGCCGCGTCCGCCGCGAAGGCCAGCAGCGCGGCCGCCGCGCCGTCCGCCACCAGGGAGAACCGGTCCGGCAGCGCCGCGTTGAACAGCGGCAGGCCTTCCAGCCAGTACCAGGGCAGCTTGATCGCGGGGTGCCCGTGCCCGCCGAACAGCAGGGTGCCACCGAGCGAGAACACCCCGAGCACCAGGCAGGCGACCGCCGTGGCCCGGATCGGCAGCCGCCGCCAGCCGGCGATCATGGCCAGCACCAGCACGACGAGCAGCGGCCAGCCCAGGTAGCCGAGGTATTCCGGCAGGTGCCCCTGATACCGCAGGGCGGCGGCCGCGCTGCCCGAGGTGTGCAGGAGCTGGAGCGGGGAGGGGACGACGAACGAGGACAGGTCGTTCTTGAAGAAGTCGGGCGTGAACGGGCTGCCGTGCTGGGTGAGCGGCCCGGCGAACTGCACCCACAGCGGGTATCCGGCCACCACGGCCGTCACGCCGGCCGCGACGCAAAGGCCGGCGGCCACCCGCCTGACCTGGTCCGCTACCGCCCGGGGACGGCTGACGGCGAGCACGGCGGCGATGATGACCCCGGCCATGGCCGCGCCGAGCAGGCTCTCCTCGGTGATGAACACCTGCGCCGTCACCAGCAGGCCCAGCCAGAGCCCGCCGCGCACGGCGCTCGTCCGGCCCGTCACCAGCCGCAGGCCGACGTGGACGATCAGCGGCGGCAGCACGGCGAACTGCAGGTCGTAGTGGCCGACGGCCGAGTGCAGCACCGCCGGGCCGAACCCGTAGACCGCCCCGCCGAGCGCCGCGGCGGGCACGCTGACGTCCCAGCGGCGCAGGACGGCGAACATCGCCGTCGCGGACCCGGCGAAGCCGATCGTCAGGAACACGGTGAGCGCGCTCTGCGGGCCGGCCAGCAGCGTCACCGGAGCCAGCAGCACGCCGGGCAGCATCATGAACGTGTTCCACATGGCGTTCACGCCCTGCGGGGCGTTCATCGCGGTGGTCACCAGCGCCGGCAGCCTGGCGTGCATGATCGCGGTGGCGTCGTACCGGAAGAACCAGGTGAACTGGTCGTTGTCGTTGGGGTTGCCGAGCACCGTCCGGGACGCGGGATCCCGCCACAGCCACAGCGTGACCGCCAGCGCCGCCACCAGGTAGTAGACGAATGCGAGCGTCACCGCGCGGCGATCACCGCGCGGTGACGCTGGCTCTGGCTGTTCTGCTGCGGGGGCCTCGACGGCGGAGGTCGCTGCTGCCACGAGTGCAGAGCCTAACCGGAGCCGTCCCTGCTGAACCGTGGTTTGCCGGGACGTCAGCAAATCACCAGATTTGCGGCTCGGCCGCCGCCCCCGAGCCGCCAGCCACCAGCCGCTAGCCGCGGGCGGTGGGCGCCGGCTTGTCCGGTACCACCTGGCCGCTCACCACGCGCCCGTTGTCGGCGCCGGCCTGGGCCTGCGCGGGCATGCCCTTGCGGACCGAATCGAGGATGGTCAGGCCCTGGCTGACCAGGCCGGCGGCGATCTCGCCCAGGCCGTCGGCGCCGTTGAGCACGCTGACGTTCGCCCCGGCCAGCCCGGCCGCGGCCTCCTTGACGATCAGCGGCAGCTGGTTGATGAGCAGCTGGTCGAGGGCGACGCGGTTGTTAGAAGCGGCCGCCTCCGCCTGGATGCGGGTCTTCTCGGCGTCCGCCAGGGCGAGGATCCTGATCCGTTCGGCCTCGGCCTCGGCGGGCTTGACCACCTCCGAGACCAGCTGCTGCTGCCGCAGCTGGGCCTGCTGCTGGGCCAGTTCGGCCTGGGCGTTGATCACCGCGAGCTGGGCGCTCGCTTGCGCCAGCGGGCCCGCCTGGGCCGCCTCGGCCTGCGCCTTGTCGATCTCGGCCTTGTACTGGGCCTGCACGACCGAGGTTTCCCTGGCGAACTCCGCCTGCTTGCGCGCCGACGCCTGCTGCGCCTCCGCCGCGGCCTGGTCGGCCTGCGCCTGGGCGATCTTGGCCTGCCGCTGGATGGCGGCGTTGTTCGGCGCGGCCATGGCGGCGATGTAGCCGGCCCCCATGTCGTCGATCGACTGGATCTGCAGCGAGTCCACGATCAGCCCGATCTTGGCCATCTCGCCCTTGGACCCGTCCAGGACCTCGGTGGCCAGCTTCTGCCGCTCGGTGACGATCTCCTCGACGGTCATCGAGCCGATGATCGAGCGCAGGTGGCCGGCGAAGATCCGGCCGGTCAGCACCGACATCTGGTCCTGGTCGGAGAGGAACCGCTGGCCCGCGTTGACGATGGATTCGTTGTCGTTGCCGACCTTGAACGCGATCACCGCGCGCACGTTCAGCGTGATGCCCTGATGGGTCACGCACTGCTCCGAGACCTCAGCCTCCTGCATGGACAGGGTCAGGTACCGGACCTTACGGAACATCGGCGTGACGAAGGCCCCGTGGCCGATCACCACCCGGAACGGCGAGCCGTCCTTGCCGTACCCTCGTCCGGAAATAAGCATGGCCTCGTCGGGGGCCGGAACACGGTAGCCGAACATGGTCGTTCATCTCCTAAAAGAAGTAACCCCGGAATGCGCGGGCTTTCGCCGAGGGGATCCTCCCACTCGACGACGTCGACCGCCCGAGCGCCGCGCGACTCGATGACAAGGACGGTCGCCCCCCTGGGCAGCGGCTGGTCCGACCATGCCAGGAAGCATTCGGAACCGCCGCGGATCTTGATGGCTACCTCACCGGGCCCGGCGCTGCCCCGCGTGGCCACGGTCAGCACGCCCACGCGGCCGACCGAGGATTCATCTCTCGCCATCGAGGATTCATCCGTTTCCACGCGACAGCCCCCTTTACCGGAAGTGCCCGGATGTCAGCTTAGTCGCGCCTGATTGAGCTCAGGTTAAGCTTTTCCCCGTGTCCGTCTCCCGGGTGACCCAGCCGTCAGGCCAGGCCCAGGCGCCGCAGCGAGCCGGCGTCGCGATGGCCGTCATCATGACCGGCGTGCTGATGACCGCGGTGGACACCACGATCGTGGTGCTGGCCCTGCCGGAGATCCAGCGCGGGCTGCACGTCGACCTGTCGGCGGTCGTCTGGGTCATCATCAGCTTCCTGCTCGTCATCACGCTGCTCGCTACTCAGGTCGGCCGGCTCGGCGACATGTTCGGCCGGGTGCGCATGTACGAGATGGGCTTCGCGGTCTTCGTGCTCGGCTCGCTGGCCTGCGGGCTGGCCTGGAACGAGGCGTCGATCATCGCGTTCCGCGTCGTCCAGGGGATCGGCGGGGCATTCATCATGGCCAACAGCGGTGCGGTGATCGCCGACCTGTACCCGCGCGAGCTGCGCGGCCGGGCCTACGGGTTCACCTCGGTGGGCTGGACCATGGGCGCGGTCATCGGCATCGTGCTCGGCGGGCTGATCGTCACGTACGTCTCCTGGCGGTGGATCTTCCTGATCAACGTGCCGGTGGGCGTGGCCGCGCTGGCGGTCGCCGTCCGGGTGCTGCACGAGCGCGCCGGGCGGACCCGGCACCGCCTGGACCTGGCCGGCATGATCACCCTCGGGCTCGGCCTGTTCGGCGTGCTGTGGGCGATGACCCGGCTGGCCACCACCGCGTTCGACGCGCAGGTGGCCGGCTACCTGATCGGCGGGATCGCGCTGCTCGCCGCGTTCGTGCTCATCGAGCGGCACCAGCCCGAGCCCATGCTGCCGCTGTCCCTGTTCCGGGTGCCGACCATGACGGCGTCGCTGCTCGCCTCGCTGTTCCAGGGCCTGGCCAGCTTCGCCGTGCTCTTCCTGGTCATCATGTACCTGCAGGGGCCGCGCGGCCTGTCCCCCATCCACGCCTCGCTGCTGCTGGTGCCCGGCTACGTGCTGGGATCGGTGGCCGGCCCGTACGCGGGGCGGCTCGCGGACCGGCGCGGGCCGGTGCTGCCCGCCACCGCCGGGCTGGCCATCCAGGTGGTCGGCCTGGCCATCTACGCCCAGCTCGGCATGACCACCCCGCTGTGGGTGGTGGTGCTGGCGGCCGTCATCAACGGCATCGGGGCGAGCTTCTTCTTCCCGGCCAACAGCTCGGCGGTGATGAAGGCGGCGCCGCCCGAGGCGTACGGCATCTCCGCAGGTCTGCTGCGCACGTTCGGCAACATCGGCATGGTGTTCTCCTTCGCGGTGGCCATCCTCATCGCCTCGCGCTCGATCTCCCGCGGCCTGGCCTTCGCCATCTTCGTCGGCAGCACCTCGCTGCACGGCGCGCTGGCCGTCGCGTTCACCTCCGGCCTGCACGCCGCGTTCTACGCCTCGATGGGCTTCATGGCGCTCGCCGCCGTGCTGTCCGCCCTCCGCGCGGGCTCGGCTAGGCCGAGGTAAGGGGATCACTCGCATGCTCGACGGGGTCACGCCGTTCCCGGCTGAGTTCGCCGCCCGCTACACCGAGCTCGGCTACTGGGAGGACCGGCCGCTGTTCGACGGCTTCACCGCGGCGCTGGCCACGTACGCGGACCGGGTGGCGCTGATCGACGCTGACGGACCGGTGACCTACCGCCAGCTCGGCCGGCGCTCGGCGCACCTGGCACGTGTCCTGCTCGACCTGGGCTTCGGGCCGCTGGACCGGATCATCGTCCAGCTGCCGAACACGGCCGTCTTCGCCTACCTGTACTTCGCCCTGCAGCGGATCGGGGCCGCCCCGGTGCTGGCGCTGCCCGGGCACCGCAGGCGGGAGATCACCCAGTTCGCCGAGATATCCGGCGCCCGGGCGCTGGCCGTGCCCGCGGCCGCGCGCGGCTTCGACTTCACCGAGATGGCGGCCGGCATCATGGCCGGCCACCCGGACCTGCGGCTCTGCCTGGTGCAGGGCGCGACGGATCCGCTGCCGGACCCGCGGTTCCTGCGGATCGAGGACCTGCTGGAGCGGGAGCCGCGGGCCAGCGAGCGGGCGCTGGCCCGGCTCGGCATCGACCCGGCCGGCCCGGCGCTGTTCCTGCTCTCCGGCGGGACGACCGGGATCCCGAAGCTCATCCCCCGCTCGCACAACGACTACCTGTACAACTCCAAGATCGCCGCGGCGGCCTGCGAGATCGGCGAGGGCGACGTGCTGCTCGACGTGCTGCCGATCGAGCACAACCTGCCGCTCGGCTGCCCCGGCCTGCAGGGCTTTCTCCTCAGCGGCGGGACGGTCGTGCTCGGCACGAGCACCCGCCCGCGGGACGTCTTCGAGCTGATCCAGCGGCACCGGGTGACGCACGTCCACCTGGTGCCCGCGCTGCTGATCCGGTGGATCGACGACCCGGCGATCACCGGGTACGACCTGTCCTCGCTGCGCGTGATCCAGAGCGGCGGCCAGCGGCTGCAGCCCGAGGTCCGGCTGCGGGCCGAGCGCGCCCTGCCCGGCTGCTTCATCCAGGAGAACTTCGGCATGGCCGAGGGCTTGATCATGTTCGTTCGGTCCGATGATCCGCTCGAAGTGCGGCGGGAGACGTGCGGGCGGCCGGTCTCCCCCGACGACGAGGTTTACCTGGTCGGCCAGGACGGGCAGGTGGTGCCCGACGGCGAGCCGGGCGAGCTGATCGTCCGCGGCCCGTACACGCTGCGCGGCTACTTCCGCTCCCCCGAGCACAACGCCCGGGCGTTCA
>Ga0335069_10017367_pt1 | contig 10030 bp, 17 predicted proteins | sample Lox_Sample_11_FD_206714 | JGI IMG/M metagenome (GOLD analysis project Ga0335069, IMG submission 206714) | Soil microbial communities from Loxahatchee National Wildlife Refuge, Florida, United States - Lox_Sample_1.1 | ecosystem: Environmental > Terrestrial > Soil > Wetlands | place: USA...
ACTCCTCCACCGGCACGATCGCCTGCGCATTCGCCTTGATGATGGTGGCGCCATCGTTCCACAGGTCGTGGTTGCCGAGGACATGCAGCAGCCACCGGATGCGGCTCTCCTTTAGGAGGTACTTTGCCAGCTTCCAGGCGCTCTTCTTCGTCATATCGCTGTCGTCGTAGAGACGCGCGAGGCGGCCGACCCAGTTGTCGGTGATGTCATTGCCGCCGATGGCGTACATCCCCGGGGTGTTCTCGAGGATGCGGATGTGCTCTCTCAATAGAGGCCAGTTGGCACCGGGATTGTCGACATGGGGGTCACCCATTATGCAGACGCCGATCGGCGCATTCGACTTAACCTTGATCTCCATCCAGCGCCGCGCATCCCGCGCTGCCAGCCGCGAGGCGAAGCGCTCGGCCGCCTGGTCGATCAGCTTCTCGGCGGAGAGTTCGCTGCTCGGCAGCTCGGGGTATTCCAGCTCGTCGGGGCCGGCGACGGTGAGCGACTGATTTGCTACCTCCTGCGCGTGGCGGTTCTGGAGAGTGCTGAAGGGGATGCCAGTTTCTCGGGCGGCCGCCCGCAGGCTGCCGTAGAGGTCGACGAGCTCCCGCGCGCTGGCGGGCAATTCACGTTGAGGCTTTGCCAATGAGTTCTCCCGTCTCTCAAGTCACTACATCATGCGACAGAGAGTTGGCAGTAGGTTGTCAGAGGTTGTCTTCCCAGCCATAGGCGTCGAGCTTAGTCGATGCGCCGCCGCTGGAGACGTAATAGACGCTGCTGCCTTCGAGCGTTAACTCGCCGATGACGTCATTGCCACCATTCGCGTTGATGGCTTGCTGGATAAACGGAGTTACGGAGCTATTCGGTGCTACGCTAATCGAACCGGATGTGGCGCTTGATGCGCGCAGCACTACGGCGATCTTAGCGGCAGTCGGCGGCACGAAGTTAGTGACAGACACGGTGGTCGTGCCGCTCCCGCTTGCCATGTTCGGCAGCGAGGAGGCGGCTACATAACGCGCAGTGCGGCCATACTGAAGGGTCTTAAGGAAGTGCGAGCTTCCATCGGTTCGCATCCAGCCCACCCGGGCAAAATGCGTGTATCCGGATGGCAAATTCGGCGATGTCGCCAAAGTTGACAGTAGTGCCGCCACAGCATTCGTTGTATTGTTGCCGATCACCCAAACGCTATACCAAGCGTTGGTGCCGATCGCGTAAAACCCGTCGGTGCCGTTCGCCGCATTCTGGACGGTGCCGTCGGCGGTCACCGCGACATTGCTTACCTTCCATGTGCCGACGACGGGGCTGCCAAGTACGAGCTCCTCCGCGAATATTGAGACCTGAGTGTTCGGGGCGGAGGGGGCCGCATCCCCCAAGTATGTGGCGATATTCCCCATGCGCAGGTTCTTTGTCGCGCGTGTGGGGAGATCGGCAGACAGAGCCGACAGAACGCGCCACTGGAGGGCCGCACCGTCGTACTGCAGGATGCGTCCTTGGCCAGGCCATATCACCACGGGCTGCCCGATCGCAATCCGATTTGCCGCCGCCGATAGGGCGCTGTTGCCGACGAGGGTTATGGGGTTGATGCCGACATTCTGCAGTATCTTGAAGTCGCCATCGGTCGTCGCCCCGAAGCCGGTGATGCTGATCGAGGTATTCGAAACTAGCCGCAGGATAGAGTTAATCGACCACCCGGTGGGGGTGAAGTCATTCTGGCTCGCCCCCAAAGTGCCCGAGTTCATCACGCCGGTGAAGGCGAGCTGATCAGGGATAGCAGTCGTCGCCGGCACTGAGTTCAAAAAGGCCAGCGAACCGAGGCCGAGCAGCGTCTGCTGGGCAGCCAAGTTCGCCGCCGTAAGCAGCGCCCTCCCGGCGGTGGTGCTGTCGCTGATCTGCGACGCCGTGTGGGTGTGCGACAGTGCTGCTTTATTATCGTCCAGTGCATTAAGCGACGTCTGGACATTGGTGGATATGTTGGAACCGTGCGACGACACCGAAATCTGTGACGCCGTCCCAAACGTCAGCGTCGAAAGATCGAAAATCAGCAGCCATTTTCCAAGCGCCAAGTCAGTCGCGAAGGTGCCGCTGGTGTGGCTTACCAAGCAGATATAGAGCGCCGTCCCCTGAAGCACAGTCGACGCCGGCGACGCCGTATAGGACTTCCCCGTAATCCATGTCGTCGGTGCCGTGAAACCAGCCGTTAACTGTGATGACAGCTGCGCCGGCCCCACCGTCTCGTTCCCGAGGGTGGTATCGTCGTTCTGGATGTCCGCCAGATTCGCTAGGATGGCGTCCAGCGTTGTCTTGACGGCGTTATACTCGGCGTCCATCAGATTGCCCGGCGGCTGCCCGCTTGGGTTCAGCGCCTGCAGGTTCGAGAAGGACGTCTGGCGGTTATAGGGCGGCGGCTGACTCATCCGGATGTCTCCGGCGATTTCCGCATGGCCATACGGTCCAGCGATACCTTGAGGTCGTCACGCTCCTTCGTGACTTTCTCCAACTGGAATTGTAGCGCCGCAATCGCGAACGCCTGCTCGCCGAGGATGAGTTTTATCTTAGCGTCCATCGTCATGTCCCTATCAACCCGTGTGCGATGAGGTCCTGCTCAAGCGCCATCACGACGCCGGCCAGGGTGGCCAAGGAGACGCCGCTAGTAGTGAAGGTGGCGCGGGATGGCGTCCCGGTTGCGACGGTCCATCCGGTTGCTCGGGCACCAACCACCTGGTTGGCGCCGGAGTAATAAGCGGCGGAGTAAGTGTTCGTCCACTGAGAGGAGCTGGTACCCAGGGAGAAGGTGGCGTTGGCGCTCGGCTGTAATGCGGTGTTCGTGATGTAGGCCGTGCTGACGCCGTTCACACCGAGACCAATCACGGAGCCTGTCGCCGCGCTCAGCAGCAAGTTCGACAGTGAGACAATGGAGCCCGTCTGGATAATCGTCGAATACAGCTCAGACCACCGGAACGATGAAGCCCCCAGCGTGAATGTATTGTCAGTCGCCGGCTGTACAGACGTTCCGGTGACATAGGCCGTGCTGATCCCATTAATCTCCAGCGCTATGGACGCGCCGAAGGCAGCGGCGAGGATCAAGTTAGTGAGCGATGAAATGGTGCCGTTGTCGGCGATACTGACGACGCCCTTCGCGAACACGTCTGCCGCGCCGAGGTTGCCGACGAAGCGCTTATTAACGGTGCCGCTGCTATCAGAGATTGCTCCGAGCGAATTATTCGATAAGTCGCAGCCAGTGATGGCCACATTTGTTGCGCCGCTATCGATGACGACGCCGTATCCTGCGGAAGAGCTTGCCAGCACTCCCGCAATCGTCACCCGGCTGACGCTGGCGCCAACATGAATATTGGGCATCTCTGACCCACCACCGACGGCGCCGCCGGTGATGGCTATGCCGATAGCGGTGCAGCTGAGGTCGATGCCCGCAAACGAGCCAGTGTTGCTGTTACCGACGATCGACCGCGGCCGAATGGTAAAATTCGAAATATTCGAGCCAGTCAGCGAGACGCCTGCGCCACCCCAGCCGGTGACAAGGGCATCCAGTGTGAAGTCGTTGGCGCCACCTGAGCCCGACATCAAGAAGCCGGCTTTATTCGCCCCGCCAGCATTCGCGCAGTTGATCGACCCCTCGAAGCCGGAGTGCTTGATGATCTGGCTGCCGTCGCATAGCACGCCGTTGCCAGTGCAGATGTCCGCCATGCAATTCCGGGCGAACAGGTTAGCCATCGGAGACGAGTTAGAATGAGAAAACCGATAATCCGCGTTGGTCGTCCCCTGGACGTGGACATTCGTCATCCACAGGCCGTCGCAGCCATCCACCCGCACGCCGTCGGCAATTTTCGAGTTGCCTTCCATCTCTAGGTCGGTAACATAAATCACAGAACTATAAGCAGCTGGCAGGTGCGAGTTTGCCGACACGCCGACATACAAGCCAACGCCGCCAAGCGTCAGCTCGGAAGTGCCGGCATTGATCAAACTGGCGGAAGCGATCCATGCATTGATGACGCCCTTGAGCGCCAGGCTGCCGCTGCCGGCCACCGTATTGAGGTTCTTGATATAAGCCTGATCCACCCCATCGAATATCACCTGATAGGGAGAGTTGGTGGGCGTTGAGAAGCCAGCTGTGTTCTTGATCGCCGGGATATCATCAATCTGGATGTCGGCGATGCCAACATTCTGGATTTGAGCGCTCGCGTTCGAGAACTGTACAGCCGGCCCGAAGTCAGAGTATCGCTGCAGCTGGACCGCGTAGGGAGCTTCTCCCCGGATAAAGATATTGCTCGCCGTGACGACGAGCGTGCTCGAGATACGATAAACTCCCGCCGGCAGGAACACTGTGGCAAGCCCCTGCGTTGCCGCCAGCGCCACAGCCGCGTTAATCGCGCTCTGAATAGCTGTCGTGCTATCGAGCGCGCCGGTGCGGTCGGCGCCAAATTGTGGGTCTGTAACCCAAACCTGCACGCCGGTAGTCTGCTTGAACTGCGCCACCGTAAGGCTGGTAAATTCATCCCCCGCCAGCTCAAGCTGCAAGTCGGGGCTCAGCTGCGGGAAGTCGACGATACCGTTGGCTAACGTACCGTCATCTTTCTGGATGCCGGCCAGGTTCGCCTCGATGGCGGAGATGCTGGCGTCGATCGCGTTGAACTCGACGTCGAGCTGTTGCCCCGGGAACCAGGATTGCTGCGCCTGGTAGGTCAAGAACTCCGTCTGGGGGGCATAAATCGGGGGCTGCGACATCAATCTATCTTCGTGTAGAAGGGCGAGGCCTTGTGGCGCCGAATGTGCGGCGCCAAGAACTCAACTCGCTCGGGGGTGAGGTAAATGGATGAGTGGATGTCGTCCCGGCGGCCGCTGTTGGAGCCAGCGATCCGCACATCGGGGTTCGTCCAGCTCCATGGCTCCTTCGTCTCGAGCTGCCACGTATGAAAGATCATGAACCGCTCGACGGTGGCGTCGTCCGTCACCGCCCAGCAGAGTGCCGGCCCAAGCGGCGTGTAGACGATGAACTTCTCGCTGTCCCGCAGGACGCGCATGCTGCTACGCAGCCGGAGGCGGGTTCGCAGCCACAGCGGCGGTGAGCGCCTGCGTGTTGGCGGCGATCTGTTGCGCGAGCGCAACCACCTGAGCTGGCGCCTGCACATCGGCAGCGATGGCGGCGGCCAAGTTTTGGATCGCGGTGACGGCGGCAGCGACCTCGGCAGTGTTAGCGGTCGTGGCGGCAGTCGCCTGCGTAATGGCGTCAGTAAGTGCAGTCATGGCTTCGGTGAGCTCCCTGATCAGTTGGTGGCGCGGGTTCAAGAACATCAAATCGTCGGCGGGGTGAAGCCCCGCGTCGGCTGCGGGTTAGCGGAGGCTGCCATGCCACCGACCACCGGCATATGGCCGTAGCCGGCGGCGGGCCTGCCGCTGGACATCAGGGGCATGGGGGCGCCGGCGGTGCGGGGTGCGGGACCGGGCGCGGGCCGGTGACCGGGGCGGGGCGCGAGGGCGTGGCTGCTGAGCCCGTGGAAGGCGCTGGCGATGCTGTGTCCCATTGGACCAGCGCCGGGTTGTCCCATTGGGTGGGGGGCCGCGATCGGGCTAGGCATTTTCGGGGGCATCATGACGCGGGCATCCTCCAAAACTGGTTGAGCCGACCGGCGGGACTGGGTTCAACCCCGACGAGGACGGGGATGGTGTCCGGGGGACCGCTGCGCGCACCGGCCGGCTCAGGTTTCACAGTTTACTACAATGGGGAGGAAGAAAGAAACCTAGAAGCCGGAAAGCGCCCCGCGCGGCGGCGTCAGCGGAAGGATGTAGTTCGGCCCCTCATTCGGAAACCCGGCCTGCGGATAGAGTTCGAGATATTGCTGCGCCGCTGCCCGGGTTGGGAAGGGTCCGACGAAAGCCGAGACACCGAAATGAATGCTATCTGCGTGGACGATGATGAACATGGCGGCCCCCTTTGGTTGCTCCGGACCATAAGTTTACGACGGCGAGCCTGAGGTTTCAAAATATGGAAAATTAGCCGACGCGCATGGCGGAGCCGGGGGCAGAGGCGGGCGGGGGGAGGGGGAGGGGCGGCCGCCCGGCGGCGCGCGGCAGGCCGGCAGCACGCGCCCCCCCCGCGCGTAGTCGCCTAGACTAGGCTCCGATCATTCAAACATATCAGAGGCATCGTCGGCCGGTGGCACTGCTGTGGCACTGATGACGGGTTTGGCGCGCTCTGAGAGCTCGCGCTCGAGCGCCTCCGCCCGCTCTCTCAACTCGCCCATCGAGAGCTCGGCGAGCGACTTGTCGCCTGTCGTGTCGCGCGTTTCCTGCTTCGGCTCGACGTGCCCGCCCATGCGCAGGATTTTCACGGCTAAGTCGGCGCGGACTTTCGCGGCGACCTTCTCATCGTTCAGGAGTTCGAGCGCCACGCGGCGCGCCGTTGCCGCGTCAAGCGCCAGCTGGCGGCCGATCGCGACGTGGAGCGCCGCCACCACGGCGGGTTTTCGAGCGAGCGTGGCGGCGTTTGTCTTCCAATTTGGCATGCCATGGGCGTAGCCAGCTTCGACGTACGCCGCCTGAATGTCACCCCGACGCACCACTGTGTCTACGAAGACACGCTCTTGCGGCGTCAACGCGCTCTCGAGCTTTGTCAGTGCGTGCGCCATATTAAAAAATCTCCCTTTTGAGGCTGAATTCTATCATGAGCCTGTTGACAGATGTAGAGACTTGTGAGACCTTCGCGCTACACGATGAATTGAAGGGGGATGCAAATGAACATTGAAGCCATCCAAGCCGATATCGACGCGCGTAACCACGCCATCGAGACTGAGCAACTTCACCGCTGGGCCGCGAAGCCTGAGCGCGAACTCGTCTATATTGTCCAGCGCCCGGATGGGCTATTCGCCGAGAGTTGGTTGGGCACAGTCATGTGCAAAGGCTATGTCAAAGTGAACAACAAGTGGAAGATGTTCACGGGGCGAGGCGAGCCCTATACTATGTGCTCGATCGAGTTCATCGGCACGAATGGCGCCAAATACAAAGGCCGCTATAGCAGCGACTGGGCGCAAGCTTGCCGTGTCCGCCGCGTCGCAACTTGAGAGACCGAAACGACGCGCAAGCGTCGTCTGCGCGTTATGCGCGCACTGATGAGGTCTAACCATGATCAAGAAAACGATCTACGCCGCGCTCGCGGAAAAGCTTGGCCGCGCGCCAACGCACGCGGAAATCAAGGCCGATGTAGAGCGCATTCTCAATGAGGCAATGGTCGAGCGCGCCATGCGCGGCCAACTGCGTCACCAGCGCGGGAGGCTCTAATGCCAAGCAGCTACTACACGATCGCCCAGATGTACGCCGCCCAAGTCGAGCTGGCGCTCTTCTGGCGCAAGGTCTTCTGGGGTTTCTGAATGATCAGAACTCTGTTTCCATCGATGTAGCAACTTGAGAGGATACCATGCTGCGAGAAGCCAAGATCATTGTCCCCAACTACACCAACGATGGGCGGCCGCTCGGCGCGCTGCAGGCTGAGGTGGGCCGGCGGCTCCATAAGGCCTTCGGCGGGATGCACACCTTCCCCGTCAGTGGCATCTGGACCGACCCGAAGGATGGGCAGGAATATGCTGAAGGCTCATTCGCCTTCATCACCGCCGCGACGCCCGACATTCCCTACGTCGACGAGCAGCTACGCCAGATCGCGCTCTACGCTGCACAGGAAGGCCAGCAGGAGGCGATCTACCTTCAGCTGCCCAGCGGCCGCGTCTAGTTCGTTGAACGCCCCGCCGGGCTCGCCAACGCCGCCTGACGCTGGTCTAGCCTTCAGTGTCGCGACTTGAGAGCTGCGGCACTGCGGGGTGGACGGTCCACCAGGAGTGACGGGAATGAAACGCTACACGCCTCGCAAGCTGCGCGATCGTCGCAGCGGGCAGTCGCCGTATCAGCGACACCGGAAGGCGCCGTACCGATACAGCGGCGAATACTACAGCTGGCTGAGCCAGTTCAAACGCATCGCGCGGGAGCTCGAATATGCACATCAATGACAACTACATCGCGCACCTCGTCCTCAAGGGCGACGTGACCTCGACGCTCGAAGAGAAGTTCCAGGCTGTTGTTTGGCTGCAGGAGAGCGGCCTATTCTGGAAGCTCTCCGGCGAAGACCAGAACGACGGGAAGGCGATCATCGCCGCCTACGGCTCGACGCGGGAGGCCGCCTAGATGGAGATCGTCGGCATGTGCGTGGTGGCAGTCCTCGTGCTGCTCATCCTGATGCCGGCGGCACCGTGAGTGCCGCCGTCTTCGTGTGCCTCCTTCTGGCACTTAGCGCCCTCGCCATCATCGGCGGGGGCGTCGCAACCGTTTTCCTCATCGACTTCATAGTAGGGAGGCACAGTTGACGTATGACCTCGTCATCGTCGGCGCGGGGCCCGCAGGTCTCGCCGCCGCAATAAACGGATCGAGCGAAGGCCTAAAGGTTGCGCTGCTCGATCGCTCGATGGAGCTCGGCGGGCAAGCCCGCGAGAGCGCCTGCATCGAAAACTACCCACTGCCCTTCAGCGACTACCGCGGTGTCACCGGCAGCGAGATGATGGCCGGCTTCTCGGCGCAGGCGGAACGCTTCGGCGCCACCATCGTCGCGCCAGTGTCTGCCTCGCGGCTCGTGGTGCAGCCGTCGGCGCCACATGAGGTGGTCACCGACGACCTGCAGACATTCAGAGGGAGGGCGGTGCTGCTCAGCATGGGGCTTGCCTATCGACGCCTGACCATCCCGGGTCTGATGCGCTTCATGGGCCGGCAGGTGTTCTACGGCTGCCCCCCGCGCGTCACCGGCAAGCGTGTCGCCGTCATCGGCGGCGCAAACAGCGCGGGGCAGGCGGTCGTGCGCCTCGCGAAGGAATGCAACCACGTCTACCTGCTCTCTCGCTCACCGATCGAGAAAGGGATGTCTCAGTATCTCGCCTCCCGCATCCGAAACTTCCCGAATGTCACCGTCGTCGAAGGTGTTACCCCTGCCGAGGCGGAGGGAGATCGAGAACTCGCCGGTATAGGCTGGAGTATTGGCGACGACGTCGGCTACGCCGACATCGACCACCTTTTCATCTTCATCGGTGCCGTCCCCCACACAGGCTGGCTCCACGGGGCAGTATTGCTCTGCCCCAAGGGCTTCATCCCCACCGGCTCCGACCTGCCGAAAGACCAGCGTGTGTCGTCATCCCCCTGCAGCACCAACGTGCCTGGCATCTTCGCCGCCGGCGACGTCCGCCTCGGGCAAGGCGTCAAGCGTATCACGGGCGCCGTCTTCGATGGGGTTTGCTCGGTGCAGGGCGTTCATCAGTATCTCGCCACATAACCACGCGACAGATGTCGCAAACTGAGAGAGGAGAAGTCACCATGGGTTCCACAATGTATGACATCCCGGAAGCGGTGCTCGATACCGCCGCCTCACCGCCGGAGAAGCCGGATCAGGCCGATTCCGTCGTCTTCGAGTCGCCGCGCGCCCTCGCGGAGGCGCTCCGCAAAACCGAGAGAGACCACCGCCATATGCTGCACGACGACGGCGACTGGGCGGAATGGTACGCAAACCACATCTTCACCGGCGGCGCCGGCGGGGAGTGGGGGGCGGCGGCGCAAGATACCCACGACCCCGACGTCAACGGCGTGAACCTCTCCGAAGGCGAAGAGCTCGGCTCGGCGTGGGGCCCAAGCTCGCCGCGCGGGCAGAACTGGGTCGACGACCCCATGTGGAAAGTCGGGCTAGATATCGGCTCCGCCTTCGCAATGAAGACATTGCTCCGCACGAAGACCCACATCGAGGCGCGCGAAGCCGCCGAGAAACTTGTTCGCTCAATCTTCGACGCCCCTGACCGCAGCTGGCTGCAGCGGCCGACGCAACGCGGCTTCTTCACCGGCGTGCTCGGGCAATACACAAACACCGACATATTCCCCGAGTGGGGGAACGCCGGCCCCCCGCCGCGGCCAGCCTTCATCCACGACGCCATCAACCTGCTCACGCCGGCGGAGCTCCAGTTAGCCGAAGTCTAGTCCGAAATCTGTACACCTTCTTCTGACGCACAGC
>Ga0335069_10017368_pt1 | contig 10029 bp, 7 predicted proteins | sample Lox_Sample_11_FD_206714 | JGI IMG/M metagenome (GOLD analysis project Ga0335069, IMG submission 206714) | Soil microbial communities from Loxahatchee National Wildlife Refuge, Florida, United States - Lox_Sample_1.1 | ecosystem: Environmental > Terrestrial > Soil > Wetlands | place: USA: Florida...
CGCGGCACCTGGCGAAGGCATATCCGGCCACCAACCAGGAATGGTCGGTGAAGATCGAGCCGCTGCTGGACGGGATCAACGGGCCCCTGACGAATCTCTATTACAAGCTGGTGATGGGCGCCACGCTGTTTGTGCTGCTGGTGGTGTGCGCGAATATTGCCAACCTGCAGTTTGCGCGAGGGATTGCGCGGCGGCCGGAGGTCGCCATGCGGACGGCGCTGGGGGCAAGCCGCACGCGTATCGTAAGGCAGATGCTGACGGAGAGCATCCTGCTGGGCGGGCTGGGAGCGGCGGGCGGGATCGCGTTCGGGGCCATTTACCTTCACCTCACGCTGATCACCATGCCGGCGCGGGTGGCGCGGTACATGGCGGGGTGGTCGAACATCTCGCTGAATGGGCGGGCGCTGGCGTTTTCGGTGGCGCTGGCGATGGCGGCGGGGGTGATTGCGGGGATTGCGCCGGCGCTGCAGGCGCTACGGCTGAAATTGGTGGATCAGCTCAAATCGGGCTCGCGGTCGCAGACCGGGTCGGCGGGAGGCCGCCTGCTGCGGAGCATCTTCGCGGTGTCGCAGGTGGCGTTGGCAGTGGCGCTGGTGATCGGGGCGGCGCTGATGGCGAAGGGCATGACGGCGATGCTGCATCTGGCGGACGCGTACCGGCCGGAGAAGATCCTCACTTTTATGGTGAGCTTGCCGCCCAAGCGCTACGACACGCCGGAGAAGCAGGCGGCCTGGTATGCGGCGACATTGGACAAGCTGCGGGCGCTGCCGGGAGTCACGCATGCGGAGATCGGCGGCGCGCTGCCCTACAGCGATATCGGATGGACGCAGGATTTCAATATTGAAAATCGGCCGGCAATGCCGGGCAAGGCGCAGTCGGCGATGCGGTTGCCCGTAAGCGTGGGGTACTTCGAGGCGTTTCACGTTCCCATCGTGGCCGGGCGGGGATTCACTGCGGGCGACTCGCTGCGCACGGTTCCGGTGGCGGTGGTGAGCCGGCGGTTCGCGCAGAATTACCTGGCGGGAGAGAACCCGCTGGGGCGGCGCATCCGCATGGGCGGTGTCGACAGCCGGGAGTCCTGGGTGACGATTGTGGGCGTGGTGGAGGAGGTGCGCTACTCCACCTGGGACTCGACGCCGCGGACGGAGGTGTACCTGGACTCCGCGCAACTGCCGCCGGAGCACGCGATGTATGCGGTGATGACGGACGGAGACGCGAAGGCGCTGGCGCCTGAGGCGCGCAAGGCGCTGGGCGCGGTGGATGCGGCGATTCCGCTGGACGTGCTGATGACCTACCGGCAGTACCTGAACGAGCTGCTCCTGGGCCTGCAGTACTCGGCGGCGATGCTGGGGATCGATGCGCTGATCGCGATGCTGCTGGCGGCGATCGGAATCTTCGGGGTGATGGCGAACACGGTGGGCGAGCGGACGCGGGAGATCGGCTTGCGGCTGGCCATGGGCGCGCGCCGCGAAGACGTGCTGCGCATGGTGCTGGGACGGGCGACGCGGCTGATGGCGGTGGGGCTGGCGGCGGGGCTGGTGATGGCATTTGCCCTGGCGCGCATGGTGGCGAACCTGCTGGTGGGCGTGAAGCCGGACGATCCGCTGGTGTTTGCTTCGATCACCGCGACTACGGCGCTGGTGGCGTTGCTGGCGAGCTGGATTCCGGCGCGGCGCGCCTCTCGCGTGGAGCCGATGGTGGCGCTGCGGGACGAGTGAAGGGGGAGAGAGCAGGGAATCGGGAACAGGGAGCAGGGAACAGGGAGTGGAGGGAACGAAGCGATGCGTGCGGGCGTATCGTGTTTCAAGTAAGATTCTCATCTCGATCCAAATTTGAAAAGGAGACCGCATGGAGCCGGAAGCCCCGACGCCAGTGCCCGCCGCTGCAATCAACCAGACAATTTCAGGTAGCCCTTCGCTGGACCCCGTCGCCGTTTCAGAGGGATCGAGTGTTGTGCAGCCGGAGGACGCGGGGGGCGGTCCGACGCCGAAACCGCATACTGTGCGCCGGGTGTTCATGGGACCGGATGGATTGCGCGCAGGGTGGTCGGCGGCGCTTTTCGCGATCCTGCTGGTGGCTTTTGCGGTTGCGCTTGGCACGGCGGTCAGCGCGATCGCGAAATACGTTCTGCACACCAAGCCCGGGGAGAGCCTCTCGGCGGTGTCTGCGATTGCCGGAGAGGGAACGGGATTCCTCGGGCTGCTGGCCGCGGCGGGAATCATGGCCCGGATCGAGCGGCGGCGCCTGCTGGATTACAACCTGAGGGGCCCGCGCCCGGGAGTCCATTTCGCGACTGGCCTGGCATTTGGATTTGCCGCCCTGTCGGCGCTGGTGGGCGCGCTGGAGCTGGGGGGATGGATTCATTTCGGCCCGGTGGCCCTGAGCGGCGGCCAGATTGTTCTCTACGCGGTGCTGTGGACGATTGCATTCCTGCTGGTGGGCTGCGTGGAAGAGGGAATGTTCCGGGGCTACCTGCAGTTCACGCTCACGCGCGGCATCAACTTCTGGTGGGCGCTGGGAGTCATCGCATGCATCTGCGTGGACCTTCTGCTGCGCGGCAAGGGGAATGGCGTGTGGGGCGTGTATGGGATGGCGCTGCTGGGCCTTTTGCCTTGCTTGTGGCTTCACCTAAGTAAAGCACCAGGGAGTGGCTTCTGGCAGGCGGCGTGGGTCACCTCGACTCTCTTTGGATTCGTGCACACGGGGAACAATGGCGAGAACTGGATCGGGATCTTTGCCGCGGCGGCGATCGGATTTGTGTTCTGCGTAAGTGTGCGGGTGACCGGATCGGCGTGGTGGGCGATCGGGTGCCATGCATCATGGGATTGGGCGGAGACCTACTTCTACGGCACCGCGGACAGCGGGCTGGTGGCGAAAGGGCATCTGCTGACCACGACACCGGCGGGCGCGCCGTTCTGGAGCGGCGGCACGGACGGACCGGAGGGCAGCGTGCTGGTGCTGGGGGTGATCCTGCTGCTGCTGATCGCGCTGCTGGCGATGTACGGGCGGCGGCAGGCGATGGCGGCGGAGCCCGCGGCGGCGCAGGCGGCAGGGTAACGACGGTTTCGCAGTCGACAGGGCTGTTTCCGGCGGCACGCGCACAGCGGCGGTATTCTGTTGTTGACCCATGGCTGCTCCTGACGCATTTACATCCTCCTTTGAAGAGACTTCGCCCGTGCCGCCGCGACGCCGGCGGCGGTGGCTGCGCATTGTTGCGGGCTCGCTGGCCGGGCTTGTGCTGCTGGTTTTGGTGCTGGGCGTTTGCGGGGTGGCGTGGCTGCGCTCGGCCACCAGGGCGGCGCTGCCGCAACTGGATGGCGATATTCGCGTGGCGGGGCTGTCGGCGCCGGTGACGGTGCGGCGCGATGCGCATGGAGTGCCGCACATCGAGGCGGCGACGCAGGACGATCTGTTCCTGGCGCAGGGCTACGTGACGGCGCAGGACCGGCTGTGGCAGATGGACATGTATCGCCGCAACGCGAATGGGGAGCTGGCGGAGGTGCTGGGGCCGTCGCTGGCGGGGCACGACCGGTCGCAGCGGGTGCTGGGGTTCCGCAAGGCGGCGGAACGCATGTATGCAGGGCTGGACGCGCAGGACCGGCGCTGGATGGATGATTATGCGCGCGGCGTGAATTTGTTTATCCAGCAGCACCAGGACGCGCTTCCGGAGGAGTTCCGGCTGCTGATGTACAAGCCGCGGCCGGGGTCGGGCGTGGAGTCGATGAGCATCGGAACGATGATGATCGACAGGCTCGACACGCACTGGGACGTGAAGCTGGCGCGGGAGGAGATCGGGGCGAAGCTGGGCAGTCTGCAGAATGGGCCGCAGCTGGAGTCTGAGCTGTACCCGGTAGGCTCGTGGCGGGACCGGCCGCCGACCGGCGAGGTGATCGACCTGACCAGGCCGGAGGTGAATCCGCCGCCGGTGACCGAGGACGAGGACGACGACCGGACGCAGACGAAGGTGGAACCCGCCGGGGCCAAAGCTCCGATTCATTTGGCGGCGGTTTCGGCGGGCGACCCGCGAGCGCGGGTTTCCGGGTCGTGCCCGGATACAGGACACGATTGCGGGAGCGGGCATTCTGAAGTCCCACCCTTGCGCGACAAGACTGCGCAAGGATGGGGCACGGGGAGTGGTGGATGGGGCACCCGGATCCCCCGTGTCGATGTGGCGGAGTTGCGGGCGACACTGGGTCTGCCCGACTGCGAGGGGTGCGCGTCGGGATCGAACAACTGGGTGATTGCGGGCAAGCATACGGCGAGCGGAAAGCCGCTGCTGGCCAACGATATGCACCTGGTGCTGACGGAGCCGAACATCTGGTACATGGCGGATCTGCGGGCGCCCGGGTATCACGCGGCGGGGGTGGCGTTGCCGGGGATGCCGTGGATTGTCGCGGGGCACAACGAGCATGTGGCGTGGGGATTCACGGCGCTGTTTGCCGATGTGCAGGATCTGTATCACGAGAGGCTCGACGGCAAGGGCAACTACCAGGCCGCCGACGGCTCGTGGAAGCCGCTGCTGGTGGATCACGAGACGATCCATGTGCGCGGCGGCAGGGATGTGACGGTGGATGTGCAGTCGACCGGGCACGGCCCGCTGCTCAATCCGATGTTTGCCAAGCCGCTCGCGCAGCCCGTATCGCTGAGGTGGTCCCTTTATGACGCATCGCTGAAAGGACTGCCGCTGTACGCGATGAACTCGGCGCAGAACTGGACGGAGTTTTCGGCGGCGCTGGGCAACTGGTGCTGGCCGACGCAGAATGTGGTGTATGCCGACGACCAGGGACACATTGCGTATCACGCGGTGGGCAGGGTTCCGCTGCGGCCGGGCGGTCTGCAGGGCAAGCCGGTTGCCGCGGGAGATGCGGGGCATGAGTGGAATGGATACATTCCGTTTGACGGCATGCCGAACGCATTCGATCCTCCGTCCGGCTTTCTGGCCACGGCGAACGCGCGGGTGACGACGGAGAAGTCGCCGTATCCGCTATCGCTGGAGTGGATCGAACCGTATCGCGTGGAGCGGATTTACAAGTTGCTGCAGGGGCGCGACGGACTCACCGCCAGGGACATGATCGCGGTGCAGGCCGATATCTACAGCGAGGTGGACCAGGAGCTTGCGCACCGGTTTGCGTATGCCATCGATCACGCGAGCAAGGCGGACGACCGGCTGCGCGGCGCCGCCGACCTGATGCGAAGCTGGGACGGCAGGCTGAGCACCGACTCGGCCGCGGCATCGCTGGTGGACCAGGCACGCCATGCGCTATGGCCTCTTATCCTGGAGCCGAAGCTAGGCGATATGGCGAAGGACTATCGCTGGGCGGAGGAGAACTTCGCCGAAGAAGAGATCATCATGCACGGCTCGGCGGAGTGGGTGCCGCCGGACTACAAGACGTGGGATGACGTGCTGGCGGAGGCGGTGCGCAGGGGCATGGCGAACGGCAAGGCTCCAACGGACCTGAGCAAGTGGGCATACGGGAGCTGGCACGTGATGGACATCGAGCATCCCCTGGCCGGCATGCTGCCTATGCTGGGACATACGGCGGGGACCGGCCGGCAGCCGATGAGCGGCGATACGACCACGGTGAAGCAGGTGGGAACCACGCTGGGGCCGTCGCAGCGATTCACGATGGACTGGAGCAACGTGGACGGCTCGACGGAAAACATCGTGCTCGGCGAAAGCAGCAATCCGTACAGCGCGTATTTCCGCGACCAGTGGAATGACTGGTATGGAGGGACGACGTTCGCGCTGCCGTTCAGCCCGGCGGCCGTGGCGTCGAATACGCGGCATACGCTGCGGCTGATCCCATGAAGACGCAGGGAACTGCGAACCGGGGACAAGGGACAGGGGACCAGAGACCGGGGACTTGGTGGAAGCGGTGGGCAGGCCTTGCGTGCGTTCTGCTGGCGGCGGGGCTGGCCGTGGCGCCGGAGCTGCTGCGCGGCGTGTCCTGCGGACATGATTTCGATTTTCACCTGGTGTCGTGGATCGACGCGCTGCAGAGCTGGCGGGATGGGATTCTCTATCCGCTATGGACGCCGAGCCCGAACTTCGACGCGGGTGAGCCGCGGTTCATCTTCTATCCGCCCCTGACGTGGATGCTCGGAGCCGCGCTGGGAGCCGTGCTGCCGTGGAAGCTGGTTCCGGCGGCGCTGACGTTTCTGCTGCTGGCGGCGACCGGGCTGGCGACCCGGGCCCTGGGACGACAGGCGCTGCCGAATGCGCCGGCCACGCTGGCCGGGTGCATTGCCATCTTCTCGGGCTACACACTGTTCACGATCTACGAGCGGTCAGCGTTCGCGGAACTGGCAGGCGGGTGCTGGATTCCGCTGATGCTGCTGCTGGTGCTGCGCAAGGATGAGCGGGATGAAGACTGGCGGAGGTGGATTGGCCGGCCGGCGGTGCTGCTGGGGCTGGTGATTGCGGGCGCGTGGCTGTCGAATGCGCCGGTGGGTGTGATGGCCTGCTATTTGCTGGCCGGGTTTGCGCTGGTGGTGGCGGTGCTGCGGTGGTCGTGGACGCCAGTGCTGCACGCCGCTGCGGGAGCGGTGCTGGGCCTGGGGCTGGCGGCCTTCTATCTGCTTCCTGCAGCGCGGGAGCAGAGCTGGGTGGAGATCCACCAGGTCACCGACGATCCGGGCGAACGGATCGAAAACAGCTTCCTGTTTGGACATCATGCGGACCCGCAACTCGCGCTCCATGATGCGGAACTGCACCGGGTCTCGTGGATTGCGGTGGTTATGGCAGTGGCGACACTGGCCGCCCTGGTGGTGTGCCGGCGCAGGCGAACGCTGCCCGGTGGGCGGGGCTGGTGGATTCCGCTGGCGCTGGTTCCGGTGGGAATCGTGGTGCTGCAACTGCCGCTGAGCCTGCCCGTCTGGAACGCGCTGCCGAAGCTGCGGTTCCTGCAGTTTCCCTGGCGCTGGCTGGTGGCGCTGGAGGCGCCGCTGGGTATATTTGTCGCGGCGGCGGTGCAGGCCTCCGCGCGCCGATGGCGCGGCGTGGTGCTTCCCGCCAGTGGAATCGTGTTTCTGGGTCTTTCGGTCTTTGCGGGGCGATTGTTCTTCCAGTTGTGCGATCAGTACGACGCCGTGCCGGGGATGCTGGAGGCGTACCGGGACGGGCAGGGATTTGCGGGCACGGACGAGTATGCTCCGGTGGGCGCGGACAATTCGCTGGTGGCGCAGAATCTGCCGGCGGGGTGCCTGGTCACGGATCCGTTGACGGTGCTGGGCAGGCCCACGGCGGACGATCCGCAGCCGCAGTGGTCGGCGGGGCGGCGGAGCTGCGTGGCGGCCTTCGGCCTTTGGAACCGCAGGGGGGGAGCGCCGGAGCTGCATCGGCGTATTGAGGCCACGATGCCCGAGGCTGGCTACCTGGTGCTGCGCCTGCGAAGGTATCCCGCGTGGGATGTGCGGGTGAACGGCCAGCCGTTGCAGCGGTACCCTGAGCGGGAAGATGGATTGATCGTTGTGCCGGTGGCGGCGGGCCCTCAGACGGTGACTGCAGACTGGATTGAAACGCCGGATGTGGCGGTGGGGCGGCATGCAAGCCTTGCCTCGCTGGCGCTGGTCATCGGACTTGCCGGGATTGCGTGGCGGCGCACGCGGGCTCAGTTAAAATGAGACCAATGCCTGTCGATGTAACAACTCTGATTCACGAAGGCGCGGAGCTGACCGATGGCGCGCTGGAAGCCCTGCTGCCAGGCGTAGCGACGGTTCCCGGTTCGATTCACGGGGCGATGCGCCATTCCACGTTTGCGGGCGGCAAGCGGCTGCGCCCGGTGCTGGCGATGCAGGCGGCGGTGACGATCTCCGGCTCGCTGCCCGGGGGGATTGAGAACCTGGGCGCGGCCATTGAGATGCTGCACACGTATTCGCTGATCCACGATGATTTGCCTGCGCTCGATAACGACGACTTGCGGCGGGGCAAGCCGACCTGCCACGTGGCATTCGGGGAGGCGATTGCGATTCTCGCCGGCGATGCGCTGCAGACGCGCGCGTTCGAGGTGCTGGCGGGGCTGGATTGTCCTCCTGCCGCGACGGTGAAGATCATCGGGCTGATTGCCAACGCGGTGGGCACCGTGGAGGGCATGATCGGCGGACAGGTGCTGGATATCGAGAGCGAGCACCAGAAGCCCACGCCGGAACTGGTGGAGGCGATTCATCGCGCCAAAACCGGCGCGCTGATCCGCGTGAGCGTGGTGGCGGGGGGCGTGTATGGCGGCGCAACCGATGCGGATGTGGCCCGACTCGATACCTTTGGACGCAAGGCGGGACTCGCCTTCCAGATTGTCGATGACGTACTCGATATGACGGTGGATTCGGCGCACCTGGGCAAGACGGCGGGCAAGGATTTGGCAACGGAGAAGGCCACGTGGCCGGCGGTGTACGGCATTGAGCAGAGCCAGAGGGATGCGGCGGCGCTGATTGAAGAGGCGTTTGCGGCTTTGGAGCCTTATGGGAGCCGTGCCGAGGGGCTGAAGTCGGTGGCGCGGTTCCTGGTGGAGAGGAAAAACTGAATCAGATTCCGCTGGGTGGAATGTTGAGGCGTTTCTCGATTTCGAACACGCGCGACTCCAGAGTCGCCATGCGTCGTTTGATGGCCGCTTCGGTTTCGTCCTGCTCCTTGAAGCGATCCAGGACGGTCTGCGAGAAGCCATAGAATGCCCTGAGGACCTCAGTCTGGCCGTCCCGGATGGCTTCGATGAGCTCATCCTTGAGGCTGAGCAAGTTGCCATCGAGCACGTTTCGCATATCGAGCAAGTTGCCATTGAACTCGCTGCGCATATCGAGCAGATCGCCTTTTGTCGCGGGTTGGTTCCGGTCGTCTTCCATAGTCGCTTTCATGATACTCCGGAAAGCCTTGAGCCCTCCGGTTCCGATGCGACGATCTGGCGAAGATCAGCGAAGAGAAAAGGTGTGAAAGATTGATCTCCGAGACGGAAATTCTTATCGCGCTGCGCGACTGCTTCGATCCCGAGGTGAAGCTCAACCTCGTGGATCTGGGGCTGATTTATGGCGTGGAGACCGGGCCGGACCCGGATTCGACGCCGAAGTGGCCGCGGCAGTGGGTGAAGGTGACGATGACCCTGACCACGCCGCAGTGTCCGGCGAGCGGCCTGATCTTCGAGCAGGTGCACAACCGGCTGGCGAGTATTCCGGACATTTCGAAGGTGGATGTGAACCTGGTGTGGGAGCCGAAGTGGACGCCGCACCGCATCAGCGAGGCGGGGCGGCGCCAGCTCGGGATCGAATAAGGACTATTTACACTTGCCGAAGAGCTCCATGATCGCATCGCGCTTGGTGGTGAGGTTGTCGACGGTTTCCTGGGTTTGCTCGAGCATGCGCTGCGCTTTTTCGAGGTACTGCGGCAGGGCCTCCCACCACTCGGCGACGGCTTCCCGGTTATCCAGCATGGCCAGGGCGGTGCCGGTGACCGTGACGAGCAGGCCGGCCTTGCGCTTGCCGGCGAGCAGCAGCAGCGACCCGGTAATCAGGCTGGCGCCCATGCCGATGCGCATCCAGTCGGGGGTGTTTTGCGATTCCATGTGCGACTCCATGTGACCCTGAGGGATATTCCTGCCGGGAAGCGATACTGCGCTCATGTTCTCTCCTTGAGCTGATGTTCCGCCACCGCGCGGGGCGGATTCGACGGAACGGAATAGGGTTCGCATCCGGCGCCGGCGGTGTGGAAGCTACCTGGCGCGGCGAAGGTGCGCTGTCAATCACGACCAGAACAGATGCGCGCAGCCGGCTGCCGGTGATCCGGGCGAGCCGCGGCGCGAAGGCAGTCCTTCAGTCCAGGTCGAAGTCGCGCAAGGGCTTGCCTTCGGGCGCGTCCTTGGCCTTGCGCAGGGCTTCGGCGAACTTCTTCTCCAGCAGGTCGGCCTTGTTGCGCTCGGCATCGACGCTCTGGCGGAAGATGGACTCTTTGCGCTCTTCCTGTTCGCGCAGGGCTTTGGCCGCCATTTCCAGGTCTTCGAAGGTACGTTTGCGCGGCGCCGGTGTGTGGGCGATCACCAGGCCCGT
>Ga0335069_10017371_pt1 | contig 10028 bp, 5 predicted proteins | sample Lox_Sample_11_FD_206714 | JGI IMG/M metagenome (GOLD analysis project Ga0335069, IMG submission 206714) | Soil microbial communities from Loxahatchee National Wildlife Refuge, Florida, United States - Lox_Sample_1.1 | ecosystem: Environmental > Terrestrial > Soil > Wetlands | place: USA: Florida...
CCACGCGGGTGTGGAGTCGTATAGGTTGGTGGCATCGCTTGCGAAGTCCATCGGTTTATGCTTACTTTCCGAGCCGGATGCAGAACTCCGGAATGATATGCAAACAAAGACAGTGAAGAAGACGGCGTGTGTCGCGGTGGTGGCTGTTGCGGCGTGTCTGGGGCTTTCCTCCATCGCTCAGCAGCCGAATGAAACCCCGCTGTACAAGCAGCAAGGCGCTTCAGTTGAGCAGCGTGTGAAGGATCTGCTGGGCCGTATGACCCTGGAAGAAAAGGTTCGGCAATTGGATCTTTACTCGGGCGCGACGTCGTTGATGAGCCGGCACTCGGATGACACGCATGCCACGGCCGATGCCATGTTTGAGCCGCAAAAGGCTGAGGAGCTTTTTGGCGGACTCGGCGTCGGCGGGATCCACGATGTGTACGCGACTGCGGCGCAATCGAACGCGATCCAGCGCTGGGTCATCCAGCATAATCGTCTTGGAATTCCGGCGCTCTTTATCGAAGAAGCCCTGCACGGATTCGATACGGGGACCGTGTTCCCAGCGCCGATCAATCTGGCTGCCACCTGGGACACGGGACTGGCAGAACAGACGGGGTCTGCGATTGCCGCCGAGGCGCGAGCCACAGGTGTCGGGATGATTTTGGCGCCGGTGCTCGATCTGGCGCGTGAACCGCGCTGGGGCCGGGTCGAAGAAGACTTTGGCGAGGATCCGTATCTTACCGGGCAGTTCGGTCTGGCGTATGTGCGGGGAGCGCAGGGCGAGCGGCTCGATACCGATCATTCGGTCGTGACAGAACCCAAGCACTTCGCGGCGCACGGTTCCCCGGAGGGCGGAACGAATACATCGCCGGTTCACATGGGTGAGCGCGAGTTGCGGATGACGATGTTGCGCGGTTTTGAGCCTGCCATTCGCGAGGGGCACGCGATGGGCGTGATGGCTGCCTACCACGAGATCGACGGCATTCCTGTGACTGCCGATTCGTTTCTCTTGAAGAAGATCCTGCGCGAGGAGTGGGGATTTCGGGGATTTGTGCTCTCGGATCTGGGAGCCATTCGGCGTCTCTGGGATGCGCACCACGTAGCGGCGACGCCGAAGGATGCGGTGTGCATGGCCGTGCGTTCGGGTATCGACATGCAGTTCTACGACTTCGAGCACGCAGTTTTTCAGAAGGCTCTGATCGATTGCGTGCACGATGGGACGCTCTCCCAGGGGGATCTGGACCGCGCGGCTGGTTCGGTTCTGCGGGTGAAGTTCCAGTTGGGATTGTTTGATCGGCCGTTCGTGGACGAAGAGCTGGATGCCAAGGTCAAGCGATCTGCAGAGAATCTGCAAGTCTCGCTCGAGTCGGCGCGCGAATCGATGACCTTGTTGCGTAACGAAGGCGGTTTGCTGCCACTGTCCCGCTCATTGCGGAGAATTGCAGTCATCGGACCCAACGCCACCGTTGCGCGCTATGGCGACTACGAAAAGGAAGAGAACGGGCTGCACATCAGCGTGCTGGATGGCATCCGCAAGCTGGTTCCAGATGCGGCGGTCTCGTTCAATGATGGCTCCGACATCTCGACAGCAATTGCGGTTGCGAAAGATGCGGATGTGGTGGTTCTTGGATTGGGTGAACGGCAGGGGATCTCCGGTGAGGGATTCGACCGATCGAATCTGGATCTGCCCGGCAACCAGGAGCAGCTGCTTGAAGCGGTCGTGTCAGTGGGCAAGCCGGTGGTGCTGGTGCTGGAGAATGGCCGGCCGCTCACGATCAACTGGGCCACGAAGCATGTTCCGGCAGTTCTTGAGGCGTGGTATCCGGGAGAGTTCGGCGGGCAGGCGATTGCCGAGACGCTGTTTGGCGAGAACAATCCGGCCGGGCGTTTGACGATCACATTTCCGCGAAGCACGGGGCAACTGCCCGACTTCTATAATCATGATCCTTCGCGCGTGGAGGGGTACGTTGATGATGACGGCAAGCCCCTTTTCCCGTTTGGATTTGGCTTGAGCTATACCTCGTTTCGTTACGACAATCTGGTAGTGCACGCGCCGGGGTCAGAAACTCAAGGCGACGTCGAGGTTACGGTGGATGTGACGAATACAGGGAAGAGAGAAGGCGATGAAGTTGCACAACTGTACGTGCGCGAAGATGTCGGGAGTGTGGAAACGCCCGATCGTGCGTTGCAAGGCTTCACTCGCGTCCATCTGCGTCCGATGGAGATGAAAACGGTCACTTTCCGCATTCCGCAAAGCCAGCTCGCCGTCTGGAATGTCCAGAATCGATGGGCCGTTGAACCGGGACCGTATACGGTTTGGGTCGGCGGATCCTCGCAGGCGACCGCGACTGCCAAGTTTGACTTGCGGCAGTAGCGGCCGAGCGCGCGCAGGAGTGAGGACCCAGAGGTGGTTGTACTCTCGTTCGACAAGCACATCTTCTAAGTAGATTGTGCTGCTGCGCAAACTCGCGAATGGAAGTTCGTCAAAGTTCGTGTGGGGCCGAAGGGCAGTGGGGTGAATTGAGCAGGAGAGGAATCGTCTGCTTGGGAGGTCGACGGTGTCCAGGTTGTCATGGGTTCAGAGAGGATCGAACTGCGCGATTGTGTTGTTGGGATTACTGCAGGCGCAGAGCATGTGTGCCCAGCACAGGATCAGCGCACCGCGTGCTGACGGCCATGTCACGCCATTGCTCGTGTATGCGGCGCAGGGCGGTTCCGGCGGCTGCGCACCACTGGCTGTGATCTCGCATGGGGCTGGCGGGTCCGAGAACGGATATCGTTACCTGGCCGAAGCCATGGCCCAGATGGGCTACACGACAATTGTTATGGGGCACCGCGAGAGCGGCCTAGAAGCTTTGCGCTCCGACATGCGGCAGTACGGACCGATGGCTGGAGTCGGTGCGCTGGTCGCCGACCCGGCGGCGGAGGCAGACCGACTGCTGGACGTGGGTGCTGCTCTTCGCTGGGATGAGAAGCGCCGGTGTAAGCCGCCGTTTCGTGTCCTGCTGGGGCATTCGATGGGTGCGGAGACGGTGATGTTGGAGGCTGGGGCAAAGAACATGATCGGCGTAACGGCACCACCTGCCGCGCAGGACCGCTTCGATGCGTATGTCGCACTTTCGCCGGAAGGGCCGGGTGTTGTGTTTCCCAATGATGCGTGGGGGGACATTCACAAGCGCGTGCTGATCTTGACGGGCACGCAGGATCAGTCGCTCAAGGGCGGGCCCAAGGCGCGCCAGGTCCCATGGCATGATCTGCCCGGCAGTGCAGGGAAATGCCAATGGATGGGCGTGATCGACGGAGCCACGCACATGAATTTTGCGGGCAATGGCGTGGGCAAGGATCGGGTTGAGACCATCGTGACGAAGACGATCAGCGCATTCCTCAATAGTTGGGATGGGAAGGCGTGCGTGGCGCCCCAGGCCGAGCGAGGTATGAGCCTGCAGGTGAAATGAGCGGTTCAGGCTCGAGTTTGCTGTCTGGTAGGTCCAACTTTGCAGCCGTCTGGAAGTAGGATAAGGGCGGGGGGAATTCACGATGCTCATTGTCCACGTGCATGTGCACGTCAAGCCCGAGTCGGTCGCGGAGTTCAAACAGGCGACGATCGAGAACGCGCGCAACAGTGTTCAAGAGCCCGGTATCGCGCGATTCGACGTGGTGCAGCGGCAAGATGATGTCTGCCGGTTCCTTCTGATCGAGGTTTATCGCACGCCGGAAGCAGCGACCGCGCATAAGGAGACAGCCCACTATGCGACGTGGCGCGACACGGTAGCGCCAATGATGGCCGGGCCGCGACAAAGCATCAAGTATGACGCGGTCTTTCCCGTGCAAGGCTGGTAGAGCGATGCGCTTCGAATTTGCGACGGCAACGCGCATCGTTTTCGGCGAAAGTACAGCGGCCACTCTTCCAGAACTGGTGCGCAGCCTCGGTGCCCGCCCGATGGTGGTGACGGGCGCCTCGACGGAGCGTGCGGCATCGCTCGTCTCGGCTCTTTCTGCGGAAATGTTTTGCGTGCCTGGGGAACCGACGGTCGACTTGGTTCGGGAGGGTGCGCGACGGGCGAAGGACAACGGCTGCGACGTTGTTGTCTCGCTGGGCGGAGGCAGTGCCATTGATGGAGGCAAGGCGATCGCGATCCTTGCCACCAACGGCGGCGAGCCGCTCGAGTTTCTTGAAGTCGTGGGCAACGGGCGAGCGCTTTCTGCCGCCGCACTGCCGTACATCGCCGTGCCGACGACTGCGGGTACGGGTAGTGAAGTGACGCGCAACGCCGTTCTGGGCTCGACGGAGCACAGGGTAAAAGCGAGTCTGCGAAGTCCGCTGATGCTGCCGCGGGTTGCGCTCGTCGACCCAGAGTTGACGTATGGGCTTCCAGCTACCGTCACTGCGTACACCGGCCTGGATGCGCTGACGCAGCTCATCGAGCCATATGTCTGCGCGCGCGCCAATCCACTGGTGGACGCGCTGTGCGTCAATGGGATCAAGCTGGTTGCGGGTGCGTTACGCAGGGCCTACCACGATGGTACGGATCGAGGGGCGCGCCATGACATGGCGCTGGCCAGCCTCTTCGGCGGTTTGGCCCTGGCAAACGCCGGACTGGGCATTGTGCATGGTTTCGCAGCGCCGCTCGGCGGATCTTCGAGAGCGCCCCATGGAGCCCTCTGTGCAGCATTGTTGCCGCACGGGATGGCGGCCAACCTGGCTGCGCTGCGGGATCGTGCGCCGAACCATCCTGCCGTGGAACGCTATTCGACGATCGCACGCCTTCTGAGCGGCCGGGACAACGCCACCGCAGAGGAGGGCATCGAGTGGACGCGATCCCTTTGCAGCGAGCTCAATGTGCCTGCGCTTCGTGCGTGGGGGATCAGCGAAGCCGATCTTCCCAACGTGGTCGAAAAAGCGGCTCGAGCCAGCAGCATGCAGGCAAACCCCCTCCCTCTGACCCATGAGGAGTTGCTCGCCGTCGTGGCAGCAGCGCGCTAGGGGGGAACGGGCGGATCGGGAATTCTCGAAGGCCGTCGTGCGCGTACAGACGCCCAGCCGGTTTTTCGACCGAATAACCGAATGAAGCCGTCGCTCGCGGTTGAGACTCAGAGGGCAGTTGCAGGCTAGCATCGGGTCAAAAAGTCAAGGGATATCTTCGGCCTGAGACCTCGTGGCTGCCCGCGCAATTCCTGAATCGAGGGAACGTCGAGCTTCATCCAAGTTAAACCTGCCTTCTCCGGAAATACCTGCAGGATTCGCTAGCACAATTCTCATAAAAATGTTCTCAAACGGTGAGAGGTCGATATGACTGTGAACGAGCAGCAAGAAGCGCGCATTGCTGGAGGGTTGCTGAGGCCTGTTCTTCCTGCTTTGCTCTTGGTAGGAGCCAGCCTCGTTTCGGGCTGCAATAACAAGGCGGTGTCGGCGAGTTCGGCGGCCATGCCCCCTTTGCCCGTTAGCGTCATCCAGATCGAGCCAACCGATGTGGGGATCGCGAGCGAATGGGTTGGAACGATGGACGGATTTGTCAACGCACAGATTCAGCCGCAGGCCTCTGGCTATCTGATCCGCCAGCTGTATCGAGAGGGTTCGGAGGTGGCCAAAGATCAGGTTCTCTTCGAGATCGATCCACGGCCTTTCCAGGCAGTTCTCGATCAAGCCGAAGGGCAACTGGGACAAGCAAAGGCGCAGCTTGCTCTGGCCCAGATCAATGTGAAGCGCGACACGCCCCTGACCGAAGCGCACGCGATTGCACGCAGCCAGTTGGACAATGAAGTCCAGCAGCAGGCGCAAGCCGAGGCCAACGTGAAGACTGCCGAAGCAGCAGTCGAGACAGCGAAGTTGAATCTGAGTTTTTGCCAGGTCCGGTCGCTCATCTCCGGCGTTGCGGGGCAGGCCACGGTACAAGTCGGTAACCTGGTGAACCCGCAGTCGGTGCTTACTTCGGTCTCGCAACTGAATCCCATCAAGGTCTACTTCTCCATCAGTGATAGTGAGTACCTGGCGCTTACGAATCAAGCGTCGACCAGCAGTGGCGATCTGCTGAAAGCAGCTGCGAATGTTCCCTTAACCCTGACTCTCTCGAATGGAGAGGCATATCCAGCGAAGGGTCACATTGCATTCGTCGACCGGCAGGTGAACTCACAGACAGGCGCGATTCGAATTGCAGCGGCATTTCCGAATCCGAACAACATTCTGCGCCCCGGGCAGTTCGGGCGCGTGAAAGCCAACACAGAAATTCGACATAACGCCGTTCTTGTGCCGCAGGCGGCAGTGGTTGAGTTCCAAGGGCAGCAGCAGGTTTATACGGTCACCAGTGACAATAAGGTGCATATCAATACTGTTGCGCTTGGGCCGCAATATGGAAGCGACTGGGTCATTAATAACGGTCTGCCCGCAAACGCGCGAGTGATTGTCGACAACCTGCAGAAGCTGCGCGAGGGAGCTCCCGTCAGCCCGCAAGTGATAGCGCTGCAACCCGGCTTGGCGCCATCAGGGCCTCAGGCAGCTGGGAGATAGACGATGTCAAAATTCTTTATTCGCAGACCAATCGTCGCGATTGTCATAGCAATTCTTACGGTGGTCGTGGGCGTCGTGTCGATGCTCACGCTACCGACCTCTCAATACCCGGATATCGTCCCGCCAGAAATCCTGGTGACCGCGACCTATCCGGGCGCGGACGCGAAGACACTGTCTCAAGCAGTCGCTACGCCGATTGAGCAGCAGATGAATGGCGTGGACAACATGATCTATATGGATTCGGTCAGCGCCAACAATGGCGTGGCGCAGATCTTCGTCGATTTCGACGTTAAGACCGATCCCAATATCGACCAAGTGCTTGCTCAGCTTCGCGTCGACCAGGCCCAGTCGCAGCTGCCGCCGCAGGTCACGGAGGCGGGTCTTACAGTGCAGAAGGCGCTTACCTCGCCACTGATGCTGGTGGCGGTCAACTCGCCAGGTGGGCAGCATAACGCTGATTTCCTGACCAACTTCGCGATCATCAATGTGCAGGATCAGCTCGCGCGCGTGAAGGGCGTCTCACGCGTGCAGACCTTCGGCGGGCAATATGCAATGCGCGTTTGGGTGAATCCAGACAAGCTGGCGCAGCTCGGTGTGACCGCCACGGATGTGATCTCGGCAATCCAGGCGCAGAACGCGGTGAATCCGGCGGGCCAGATCGGCGCGGAGCCAATTCCCAAGGGGCAGCAGTTCACCTACACGGTCCGGACGCAAGGCCGCCTTGTGAGGCCTGAAGAGTTCGGCAATATCATTCTTCGCGCAAATCCCGATGGATCGATCCTGCACCTGCGCGACGTTGCGCGGATCGAGCTTGGCGATCAGCAATACGGTCTGTGGGCGCGCTATAACCAGGCTCCTGCCGGCGTGATGGCCATTTACCAACTGCCGGGATCAAATGCAGTGGAGACAGCGGCTGCGGTAAGAGCACGCATGAAGGAACTGTCCACGTCCTTCCCGCCGAGCATCAATTACAGCATCCCGCTGGATACGACCAAGGCTGTGACAGCCGGTATACGCGAGATTGTGTATACGCTGCTGGAAGCGCTGGGATTGGTTGTCATTGTGGTGTTCGTCTTTCTGCAGGGTTGGCGCGCCACGCTGATTCCGCTTTTGGCTGTGCCAGTTTCTTTGATCGGTACGTTCATCATTTTTCCGGCTCTTGGATTCTCGATCAATACGTTGTCGCTCTTTGGACTGGTGCTAGCCATTGGTCTGGTGGTGGACGACGCGATCATCGTGGTCGAGGCTGTGGAACACCACATCGAAGAGGGGATGGATCCAAAGTCGGCGACGGAAAGGGCGATGGCGGAGGTCGGTGGGCCGGTTGTCGCCATTGCGTTGATTCTGGCAGCGGTCTTTATCCCTACTGCGGCCATTCCGGGAATCACGGGCAGGCTCTACCAGCAGTTTGCAGTGACGATCGCGATTTCGGTTTTGATCTCAGCGTTCAATGCTCTGACGCTCTCTCCTGCGCTTGCGGCCTTGCTCCTGAAGCCGCGAACGGAAGAGCGAAAGAGGGGTCTGTTGCGGCTGCCGTTCGCGCTCTTCAACCGGATCTTCGGGAAGACGACGGATAACTTCGTTCGCCTTTCGAATGTGCTCATTCACAAATCGGCCATCGCGATGGTAGCGCTTATTGCCGTTGCGATTATTGCGGTTTTTCTCGGGCGGAGTCTTCCGGGAGGTTTCATTCCGACGGAAGATCAAGGATACATGTTTCTCGCCCTGCAACTGCCGGATAGCTCTTCGGCACAACGCACGGACGCCGCACAGCAGAAGATTACCGCTGCGTTGCTGAAGACGCCGGGAGTGGAAGGCGTCATTGCGGTCACGGACTTCTCACTCCTGACGCAAGTGCAGAGCACAAACTCAGGATTCTTCTTTGTGGCGCTGAAGCCGTGGGAGGCGCGAAAAAGCAAGAAGGAGCAGCTCGAATACATCCAGAACAATCTGCAGAAGCAGTTGTTCATGGATCCGGACGGCATCGCCTTCGCTTTTCCGCCGCCGTCAATTCCTGGACTAGGGACCTCCGGAGGCGTCACGATGATTCTAGAGGATCGCTCCGGAACAGACGATCCGATGACATTAACCAAGAACGTGTTTACATTTCTCGGCGCGATTTCGAAACGGCCGGAGATTGCCGCAGCCATTCCTTCGTATCAGCCGGCTGTACCTCAGTTGTATGCAGACGTCGATCGCGAGAAGGCGCTGCAGCAGCAGGTGGACCTGACCAATATCTACACCACGATGCAGACTTTCATGGGCGGATATCTGGTGAATTACTTCAACCGGTTCGGACGGCAATGGCAGACGTATGTCGAAGCGGAAGGGACATCGCGCACCAGCATCGACAATATCAATCAGTTTTACGTGCGGAGCGCGAATGGAAGCCAGGTTCCGCTCGGGTCGCTTGTTCATGTCAAGCAGGTCACTGGTCCTGAGTTCATCTTCCGCTTCAACGAGTTCAATGCCGCGCAGATCAACATCACGGGCGCACCGGGATACAGCTCAGGGCAGGTACGTAAAGCCCTCGAAGAGGTATTTCACCAGACGATGCCAGCTGGAGCAGGCTTCGACTATTCGGGCATGTCGTATCAGGAAGAAGTGGCAGAAAAGGGCGTGCCTTCGTGGGCGGTGTTCAGCCTGTCGCTTTCGTTCGTTTTCCTGATCCTCGCGGCACTGTACGAGAGCTGGACGCTGCCCTTCAGCGTATTGCTCAGTACCCCGGTTGCGATTCTGGGTGCGTACCTGGCACTGCACATGCGTCACTTTGAGAATGACGTTTTCGCAACCATCGGCCTGGTCATGTTGATTGGGCTTTCAGCGAAGAACGCAATCTTGATCGTGGAATTCGCCAAGCTGAACTATGAAGGTGGACAGAGTATTTGCGAAGCGGCTCTTAATGCGGCCCGGCTCCGCTTTCGCCCGATTGTGATGACGGCGCTGGCGTTCATCGTAGGCTGCATTCCGCTGGCGATCGCGAGCGGATCGGGGGCAGTCGCACGGCGAATTCTGGGGACTGTTGTTGTCGGTGGCATGTCGCTGTCCACGGTACTCGGACTCATCTTCATTCCCGTGACGTTCTCTGTCGTCGAGTATCTTTCCCATCGCTTTGTGCGCGGTGGCAGTGGCACAACGATGGATTGTAAGCCGACGCCCAAGACGGGTTCCGGCAAAAATGCTGCTGCGCATGAGTTGCCTGTTGCAGCAGAGGGAGACTGAGTGTGATCCAAGCATCCCAATCCAGCCGTTTTTTCTTTTGGTGTGTCGTTCTCGGAGTGTCTTTGCTAGCGGGCTGCAAGGTAGGACCGAACTATGTGCGACCGGCGGTGACAGCGCCGCAGGCATTTCGTGGAGCAGACGATGCGGCGGTTTCGTCTGTAGGCGGCCCCTCTCTTGGCGATGAGCAATGGACGGCCGTTTATCGGGAGCCGGAACTGCAGGATCTCATCAAGACGGCATTGACCAATAATTTTGACGTGCGGATAGCTGCGCAACGCATCCTTGAGCAGCAGGCTCAGGTCAAGATCGTGCGCTCTCA
>Ga0335069_10017372_pt1 | contig 10028 bp, 9 predicted proteins | sample Lox_Sample_11_FD_206714 | JGI IMG/M metagenome (GOLD analysis project Ga0335069, IMG submission 206714) | Soil microbial communities from Loxahatchee National Wildlife Refuge, Florida, United States - Lox_Sample_1.1 | ecosystem: Environmental > Terrestrial > Soil > Wetlands | place: USA: Florida...
TCGAGGGGCAACCACGGTCGCCGACAAAACAACTGTCCACATACTTATACACAGGTGTGGACAGGATGATGGTAAACGAGCCGCAGCCTATCGGCGACGGCCCACGATCTCCGCGCTGATGACAACTGCAAGTCGCCTAGACAGCTAGTTGATCCGCCATCCTCGCTTTGTCGTCGAGCGCCGCTCCACTGTGAAACGGCATTGCCCGAAGCTAACAGTTTTCCGTGCGGCTGCCAACCGTTCTGCTGCATTCCAATCGGCCTCTTTAGGGTCATTTGGGGCCTGCCTGTTCCTCGTTGCCCTATGGTGCCGCAAGCACGTCTTCGAGAACTCGGGTTTTCATCGATGTTGTGAGTTGGGTCCGTTGGGGGAAACCAAGTTTGACCCAGCGAAGCCGCGTCAGTACCCTCAAAACGTCGCCCGAAAGTCGGCGATACGGCTGCGACCCGGACAACACCCGGGGACCGCGCCGGCCAGCAGCAAGCCCCACCTCCGATCGACTCGCGGACGAATGCGGTCGGATGGTTCGAAGACGAGGAGAACGCCGTGGCCAAGGGCAAGCGGACCTTCCAGCCGAATAACCGGCGCCGAGCCCGCGTGCATGGCTTCCGCTTGCGGATGCGCACCCGTGCCGGGCGCTCGATCGTCTCCAGCCGGCGCCGTAAGGGCCGCCGCGCGTTAACTGCCTGATCGCAACGCCGGGCTTTTCAGCGGTGCTTCCCGCACGCAACCGCATGAGGCGGTCAACGGAGTTTGACGCCGCGGTGAAGTACGGGGTGCGCTCGGCGCAGCCCGACGTGGTCGTGCATGTGCGGCGCGCTCCCGAAGACGGGACGGGTCCGCGGGTCGGGCTGATCGTCGCCAAAACGGTCGGATCGGCCGTTGACCGTCATCGGGTGGCGCGGCGGCTACGCCATGTCGCCCGAAGCATGCTGGAAGATCTCCACCCATCCGACCGGGTCGTCATCCGGGCATTGCCGAGCAGCCGCCAGGTGTCGTCGGCACGGCTGGAGCAACAGCTGCGCCGCGGCTTGCGGCGCGCTTTCGCCTCGACGGGAACCGACCGATGAGCCGACCGGCGCGGTCACGCGGGGCGGCCGGCGCCGTGGTGCGCGGACTGATTTTCCTGATCCAGCTACACCGGCACATGGTGTCGCCGCTGCGGCCGGCGACGTGTCGTTTCATACCAACCTGCAGTCAGTACGCCGTGGAGGCGCTGACCGAATACGGCTTGATCCGGGGGAGCTGGCTGTCCGCGGCCAGGCTCGCCAGATGCGGACCATGGCATCGGGGAGGATGGGATCCGATACCGGATCGACACGCATGCCGGGCGAGCTTCGAAAGCGCCGGCGCCGCGGGGGACCCCGCGCCGCAGCAACGGGAGAGTGAATCTTTTGTTTGATTTCTTCAGCCTCGACATCATCTACTACCCGGTGTCGTGGATCATGTGGGCCTGGTACAAGTTGTTCGCGGCGGTGCTCGGGCCGTCGAACTTCTTCGCCTGGTCTCTGTCGGTGATGTTCCTCGTGTTCACCTTGCGGGCCTTGCTGTACAAGCCGTTCGTGCGCCAGATCCGGACCACCCGGCAGATGCAGGAACTGCAGCCGCAGATCAAGGCGCTGCAAAAGAAGTACTCCAAAGACCGCCAGCGGATGGCGCTCGAGATGCAGAAGCTGCAACGCGAGCACGGCTTCAACCCGGTCCTCGGCTGCCTGCCCATGCTCGCGCAGATCCCGGTGTTCCTCGGCCTGTATCACGTGCTGCGGTCGTTCAACCGGACGACCGGAGGCTTCGGCCAGCCTCATCTGTCGGTGGCCCAGAACCGGGCGACGGGCAACTATTGCTTCAGCCCGGCCGACGTGGCTCACTTCCTGGACGCAAACCTCTTCGGTGCGCCGATCGGCGCGTTCATGACCCAACGAACCGGGTTGGACGCCTTCACCCACTTCAGCCGCCCCGCGGTGATCGCGGTGGGTACCCCGGTGATGATCCTGGCCGGCGTCGCGACCTACTTCAACAGCCGCGCGTCGGTGGCCCGGCAGAGCCCGGAGGCCGCCGCCAACCCGCAGACCGCGATGATGAACAAGCTGGCGCTGTACGTGTTTCCGCTGGGCGTCGTCGTCGGCGGACCGTTCCTTCCCCTCGCGATCATCCTGTACTGGTTCGCAAACAACATCTGGACGTTCGGGCAGCAGCACTACGTGTTCGGCATGATCGAAAAAGAGGACGAGGCGAAGCGGCAGGAAGCCGTTCAGCGCCGGGCGGCCAACGCACCCGCGCCGGGAGCCAAACCGAAGCGCAGCCCGAAGACGACGACGGCGAGCGACGACGGCTCGTCGACACGGAAGGACGACGGCGCGGAGCCGGATTCGGGGGGATCCACTGCCGCCGAGGCCGAAACGGCAACCGCGCAACCGGACAAGCCGAATCCGGCGGCCCGCAACACTGGGCCGAGCAACCGCACCCCGCGACCCGGGGCGCGACCGAAGAGGCGGAAACGCTGACGCGACGTCACAGCTTAAGGGGGACCCCGGGCGAATGACCCGGACTGGGCGGGAACCCATGGATGAGGAGAGAGAACGACATGACAGACGCCGAAACGACCGAACGCGACGTTGACGCAGAACCCGACACGCAAGCGCCGGCCCCTGAGGACGAGGCGACGGCCGAACCGGGCGTCGAGCAAGCCGACGACCTGGAGGAGCGACTGGTCGCCGAGGGGGAGATCGCCGGCGATTATCTCGAGGAGCTGTTGGACCTGCTGGACTTCGACGGCGACATCGATCTGGACGTCGAGGGCGACCGCGCCGTCGTGAGCATCGACGGCAGCAACGACTTGAACAAGTTGGTCGGCCGCGGGGGCGAGGTGCTGGATGCGCTGCAGGAGCTGACCCGGCTCGCGGTGCACCAGAAGACCGGTGTACGGAGTCGGCTGATGCTCGACATCGCGAGCTGGCGGCGCCGGCGGCGCGAGGAGCTCGCCGCGCTCGGCGACAAGGTGGCGCGGCGGGTGCTGAACACCGGTGAGCGCGAGGAGCTTTCCCCGATGACACCGTTCGAGCGCAAGATCGTCCACGACGCCGTCGCGGCGGTCGCCGGGGTGCACAGCGAGAGCGAAGGGCAGGAGCCGTCGCGGCGGGTCGTGGTCCTGCTCGACTAGCGTGTCAAAGTCACAGCGGTGTAATTCGTGGACGGCCCGAACGGCCCACTAGGATCGAGGATGTTTCACGTGAAACAAGAACGCGAGATGTTTCACGTGAAACATGGCGGGAGGGGGGAGGCGGCCGTAGCCAATCGCCCCGCGCCGAGCGACCCCGGACCCCTGACAGACGCCGCCACGGCAGTCTTCGGCCCACGGATGGAGGCCGCGCGACGGTACGCGGAATTGCTTGCCGGTCCCGCGGTGGAGCGCGGGCTCCTCGGGCCCCGGGAGGTTGGCCGGCTGTGGGATCGCCACCTCTTGAATAGTGCGGTGGTGGGCGAGCTCCTCGATCCGGGCGAGCGGGTGATCGACATCGGCAGTGGGGCGGGGCTCCCGGGGATACCGCTGGCGATCGCGCGGCCCGACCTCGAGGTGGTGCTGCTGGAGCCGCTGCTGCGGCGGAGCGAGTTTCTCACCGAGGCGGTGGCCGAACTAGGGTTGGCGGTCGAGGTGGTGCGCGGCCGCGCGGAGGAGCCTTGGGTGCGCGATCGGTTCGGCGCCCGGGACGCCGCGGTGTCGCGAGCGGTCGCGCCGCTGGACAAGTTGACGAAGTGGAGCATGCGGTTGCTACGGCCGGACGGGCGGATGGTCGCCATCAAAGGGGAGCGCGCTCCCGAGGAAGTAGAAACGTACCGGCGTGTGATGGCGGCATCGGGCGCCGTTGATGTCAGGGTGGTCACATGTGGCGCGAACTTGTTGCGTCCGCCCTCAACCGTGGTGTTGGCGCGTCGCGGAAAGCGGTCGCGTCAAAAACCGGCGCATATGGCAGACAGGGAGACACCGTGAGTTCTCCACCCGATTGGTCCGGCGGATCGCCGCCATCGACGAGCGTGGCTGGCGCGCCGGCGTCGATCGCGCCCACCGAGACGGCGTTGCCGGGCGACGAGACGCTCGGCGCAGCCCATGTTTCACGTGAAACATCGGACGAATTCGACACACCGATCGGCGCCGCGGCCGAGCGTGCCATGCGGATCCTGCACACGACCTACCCGCCGCTGCGGCGCCCGACCCGCCGGCGGCTGTTCACCGTCGCCAACCAAAAGGGCGGCGTCGGCAAGACCACCACCGCGGTCAATCTCGCCGCCGCACTGGCCGTGCAGGGACTCAAAACCCTCGTCATCGATCTCGATCCCCAGGGCAACGCGAGCACGGCCCTGGGCATCCATGACCGGCAAGCGGGCACCCCGTCGTCCTACGAAGTCCTCATCGGCGAGGTGTCGCTGCAGGATGCGTTGCGGTCCAGCCCGCACAGTTCCCGGCTGTTTTGCATACCGGCGACCATCGACCTGGCCGGCGCCGAGATCGAATTGGTCAGCATGGTCGCGCGTGAGAACCGCCTACGCACCGCCCTCGCCGAGCTCGACCAGTTCGACTTCGACTACGTCTTCATCGACTGCCCGCCGTCGCTCGGGCTGCTGACAATCAACGCGCTCGTGGCCGCGCCGGAGGTGATGATCCCAATCCAGTGCGAGTACTACGCGCTGGAGGGCGTGTCACAACTGATGCGCAACATCGAGATGGTGAAGGCCCACCTCAACCCGCAGCTGGACGTCACCACCGTGGTGCTCACCATGTACGACGGCCGGACCAAGCTGGCCGACCAGGTGGCCGAAGAGGTACGCCGCTACTTCGGGGCCAAGGTGTTGCGCACGGTGATTCCGCGCAGCGTCAAAGTTTCGGAGGCGCCCGGTTACAGCATGACGATCATCGACTACGACCCCGGTTCCCGGGGCGCGATGAGTTATCTCGACGCAAGTCGCGAACTCGCCGAACGCGATTGACACGATCCGTGAAGGGACGACGATGACGCAGCCGTTACGCAAGAAGGGCGGCCTCGGCCGGGGCCTGGCTTCACTGATCCCCACCGGTCCGGCGGAGGGCGACTCCGGTCCGGCGACGCTGGGCCCGCGGATGGGAGATGCGGCCGCCGATGTGCTGATCGGCGGACCGGCGCAGGACGCCGCGTCGGTGGGCGCGGTCTACCGCGAGATCGCGCCGGCCGACATCGAACGCAACCCGCGCCAGCCCCGGCAGGTCTTCGACGAGGAGGCGCTCTCCGAGCTGGTGCACTCCATTCGCGAGTTCGGGCTGCTGCAGCCGATCGTGGTCCGGGCGGCGAACGGAACGCCGGGCGGCGCGCGGTATCAGATCGTGATGGGGGAGCGGCGTTGGCGCGCCGCCCAGGAGGCGGGCCTGGCCACCATCCCGGCCATCGTGCGCGAAACCGGTGACGACAACTTGCTGCGCGACGCCCTGCTCGAGAACATCCACCGGGTACAGCTGAACCCGTTGGAAGAGGCGGCGGCGTACCAGCAATTGCTCGACGAATTCGACGTCACCCACGACGAACTGGCGTCCCGCATCGGCCGGTCGCGGCCGCTGATCACCAACATGATCCGGCTGTTGAAGCTGCCGATCGCGGTGCAGCGGCGGGTCGCGGCGGGCGTCCTGTCCGCGGGTCACGCCCGAGCGCTCCTGTCCCTGGAGGCCGGACCGGAGGCACAGGAGGAATTGGCCGGCCGGATCGTCGCCGAGGGTCTGTCGGTGCGGGCCACCGAGGAGGCGGTCACCCTGGCCAACCGCGGTGACGCGGCCACCCCGGCGCCCCCGCGCCGCAAGCCGATCCAGATGCCCGGTCTGCAGGATGTTGCTGATCGGCTGTCGAATACCTTTGATACCCGGGTGACGGTCAGCCTGGGCAAACGGAAGGGACGGATCGTGGTCGAGTTCGGTTCAGTGGAAGACCTTCAGCGGATCGTCGACGTGATGGCCCCGCCCACGGCATGACCGTCCACACGGTGTAATTACGTCACTGTGACACCTCGCCGGTCCCGAGGGCCCAAATGCGCCACCCCCGACACCGCATCGTGACCGACTCGTTATGCGGCTCAACGTCTTTCGCGATTTCGCCGGCCGCGCCGCGGTGTGCGGGCCGTTTCGTCCCGCCGCTTCAAGTGGTGCTCCAAACACTGGTCGGAGGGCGACCAACTCTCCTATCCTGGAGGGGTTGCGGGTGGGCCCGACTTGAAGGCCGCAGTACCGGAGGGAAGCCAGGAGGCTAGTGTCTGCTCGAATCACGCCCCTGCGGCTCGAGGCTTTCGAGCAGCTTCCCAAGCACGCCCGTCGCTGCGTGTTCTGGGAGGTGGACCCCGCGACCCTCGGTAACCAGGACCACCTCGCCGACCCCGAATTCGAAAAAGAAGCCTGGCTGTCGATGGTGATGCTGGAGTGGGGCTCATGCGGTCAGGTCGCGACGGCGATCCCGGACGAGCGCAGCCACGCCGAGCCGCCGTGCCTGGGGTACGTCCTCTACGCGCCGCCACGGGCGGTGCCCCGGGCGCAGCGGTTTCCCACGGCGCCGGTCTCCGCCGATGCCGTGCTGTTGACGTCGATGAACATCGAGCCGGGGCAGGCCTCCGATGATCTGCCGCACGGGCTGATCGCCCGGGTGATCGACGAGCTGGTCCGGCGCGGGGTTCGGGCACTGGAGGCCTTCGGCCGCACACCGGCGGCCGCCGAGTTACAGGACCCGCGGGCGGTGGATCCCGATGTCCGGCCGGTGCTCGAGGCCCTTGGCGACTGCTCGGTCGACCACTGCATCATCGACGCGGAGTTCTTGAAGGACGTGGGATTCGTTGTGGTGGCGCCACATCGGTACTTCCCGCGGCTGAGGCTGGAGTTGGACAAGGGCCTGGGCTGGAAGGCCGAAGTCGAGGCGGCGCTGGAGCGCCTCCTGTCGAGTGCCCAGTTGCAGGAGCCGGTCGGGGCGGGTTCGTCTATTGCATCAAATTCGCTGCAGGCCGGCCAAACTGATTAGGAACCGCCCAGCCGGGATGCCCGTTCCACCGACAACTCGTGAGCCAGCAGTTCGGCGAAGGTGAATGTGCCAGTGGGCCGGTCGTTCTTGCCGAGCAGGTAGAGCCGCTTGACCGCCGCGAGGATGCCCTCGGCGATGGCGTCCCGGGTCTGCGTCGAGATCAGCATCGCCCGGTCACGCGGGTTGGTGATGTAGCCGACGTCGACTTGAACAGTCGGCATCCGGGTCAGGCGCAGCAGGTCCCACGTTCGGCCATGCGTGCGGCAATCCCGTAAACCGGTGCGAGCCACCACTTCTCGCTGAATGAAGTCGGCGAGGTTGCGACCGATGGTCGACACCGAACCGTGCGAGTTGCCGAAGTGAAAGGACGCCACGCCATTGGCCGACGGGCTGCCCTGGGATTCGCAGCGGAGGCTGATCATGAGGTCCGCGCCGACGTTGTTGGCCGTCGCGGCGCGTTCGGGGTCCGAGGGGCTGCGATTGGTCGGCCGGGACAAAAACGTCTCCATGCCGATCGCGGTCATCCGGCCCTCGAGCCGGCTCGCCAAGTCCCACAACACATCCGCTTCGCTCACCGGTCCCCCCGGCCCCTGCAGGATCAGCCCACGGTCCGCACCGCCGCGGCCCGGATCGATGATGATGCGCTTGCCCGACAGTTTGGGGCCGGACCGCCGGACCAGCTCCTCCTCGCGGATGGCGTGCGGTGAGCCGCCGGTGACACGTGAGCTCAGGAAGTACAAGGAACGCAAGGTTTCCGGGCCGCAGATGCCATCGGCGGAGAGCCCATACTCGCGCTGGTAGGACATCAAGGCGTTGTGGGTCTGCAAGCCGAAGTGGCCGTCGACCAGGCCGGTGTAGAAGCCGAGATCCTGCAGCCGCGCCTGCAGGGTTGCCACGTCGTCGCCGTAGAGCGGAGCACCGAATTGGTGATACAGCGTGCGCGCGCCGAGCCGATACGAGGCCTCCTTCAACGCGCGGTAGGTGGCCTCGCCGACAATGCCGTCCACCAGCAGTCCGCGATTCTGCTGGAAAGCGCGCACCGCCTGATCGAGCTCGGCGTCGAAGACCTCGAGGGCCACCTGCCGGCCGGTGGTCATGTCTTCGTCGGGATTGTCCAGCATCCCCAGCGCGGCCAGCGTAGCCCGGATCTCGGTCACGGCAGCGCTGCGGTCACCACAGCGCAGCGCCTCGCCGTCTTCACGGCGCGGACTCGGCATACCAAGGGCCCTCCGGGACAAGGCTGAACACGGGCAACAGCTAGCCGTTATTGTCGCAGACGCTTCTCAATTTTCGGAAAACCCCAGGCTAAGCGCGGGGCGCGGCGTGGCGAGCCAGATTGCGCCTCAGGTGAGGTTCGGAACCGCGTCGGAGAGCTCGCGCAGCAGCGCCGCCTTGCCCTTGGCCCCGACGATTCGCTTCACCGGTTGGCCGTCTTTGAACAGGATGAGGGTGGGGATCGAAACCACCTGGAAGTCGCGGGCGGTTTCCGGGTTGGCATCCACGTCGAGCTTGGCGACGGTGAGCTGACCGGCTCGCTCGCTGGCGATCTCCTCGAGTACCGGCGCGACCATCTTGCACGGGCCGCACCACGTCGCCCAAAAGTCAACCAGCACAGGCTTATTGCTTGACAACACCTCCGTTGAAAACGATGCGTCAGAGACTTCTATTGGGGTGCCGGTTTTTTCGGGGTCGGTCATCGTGGTGCTCCAATCAATGTGTCGGTACCCTCGGCGGTTCCGGTTGCTGCGCCGTCCTCGGGCGCGTCGAACTCGTGCTCGGCCAGCCAACGCTCGGCATCGATGGCTGCCGCGCAGCCACTGCCCGCGGCGGTGACCGCTTGCCGGTAGGTGCGGTCGACCAGGTCGCCGGCGGCGAACACACCGTCCAGCGAGGTGCTCGTAGTGCGCCCTTGCACGAGGACGTAGCCCTCGGGATCGACGTCGACGACATCGCGTACCAGCTCCGAGCGAGGTTCGTGACCGATCGCCACGAAGACACCGGTCACCGGGAGGCTCGATTCTTCGCCAGTTACGTTGTCGCGCAAGCGTAATCCCGTCACCGTCGTGTCGCCCTCGACGGCAAGCACGGCGGCGTTGGTGACGAACTTGATCTTGTCGTGGTTGCGGGCGCGGTTGAGCATGATCTTGGAAGCCCGGAACTCGTCGCGCCGGTGCACCAGCGTCACGCTGCTGGCGAATCGCGTCAGGAAAAGCGCTTCCTCCATCGCCGAGTCGCCGCCCCCGATGACCGCGATGTCCTGATCGCGGAAGAAGAACCCGTCGCAGGTGGCACACGAGCTCACCCCGCGCCCCAACAACTCCTGTTCGCCGGGGACCTGCAGGTAGCGCGCCGCAGCGCCCATGGCCAGGATCACGGCCCGGGCCCGATGGGTCTCGCCGTCGGCGGTGACGACGGACTTGACCGGACCCGTCAGCGAGACCGATTCGATGTCTTCCATCCGCAGGTCGGCGCCGAAGCGCAGCGCCTGCTCACGCATCTCGTCCATCAACTCAGGGCCGGTGATGCCGTTGCGGAAGCCGGGGTAGTTTTCCACCTCGGTGGTCGTCATCAGCGCGCCGCCGAAAGAGGTGCCCTCGAAAACGAGGGGCGCAAGCTGCGCGCGGGCCGTGTAGAGGGCCGCTGTGTACCCGGCGGGACCGGAACCGATGATGATGACGTCGTGGACAGTGTCCTGAGTGTCGGCAGCGGGGGTATCGGCAGTCATTCGAGCCTTTCAGGTGCGGAAGCTACGTCTACGAACGCCAGCGTAGGCGCGGGTGTTCCCGGGTGCTGAGCACCACACTAAGTGTGATGGTGGCGACCGCTGCGCCCGGCTACGCCGCTGTCCCGCTGTTACCCCGCGCTTGCGATCGCCGCTGGGTCCGGTGGCGGCGACCCGCTGCGCCCGGCTACGCCGCGCTTGCGATCGCCGCTAAGGGCGCGGGACCTGCGTGTTGGCCAGCAACCCCGTATCGGCGGCGCTGCAATTGGGCGCCACCGCGAAGACCG
>Ga0335069_10017373_pt1 | contig 10028 bp, 7 predicted proteins | sample Lox_Sample_11_FD_206714 | JGI IMG/M metagenome (GOLD analysis project Ga0335069, IMG submission 206714) | Soil microbial communities from Loxahatchee National Wildlife Refuge, Florida, United States - Lox_Sample_1.1 | ecosystem: Environmental > Terrestrial > Soil > Wetlands | place: USA: Florida...
GGCGACGATGCGCACGTCTTCTATGTCGCGCAGCGGGAAGACCTGGCCGCCGGCGGAGAGCGCGCTGCGCGTGACCGAAACGGCGGCTTCGTTGAAAGGGAGTTCCATTGGTTGAAAGCTGCGAGGTGAGAAAGCGCAGCGTACCAGAAACGGGGCCAGGGTGTGGCGGCTACGCGTAGAAGGCCGCCGGCATGCAGCAAAAAGCGCTTCGTAGTTTTCGGGGCGGGTCTCTGTTCGACCCACAAGAGACCTATAGCCCCCTGAGCTATCTGTCCGCTTTCTAAACACTTTCCGACTTTGGCGCGGAGCTCTACGGCAAATCAGATAAAACGTTGCCTGACCTGGCGGTCGATGGACTGGTCATGATCAAACCCGTCTTCACCGGACCTGACGGTGTCACCACGCCGCAGCATGCGGTCGCCAGCCAGTGGAAGAGATCCAGGGTGTCGTGATTACACCTCAGACACGTTGACTGCGCATGGAGCGATTACCCCTTGGTTTTTCGGTTCCTGTAGCCCAGGCTTGAACTAGCGTCGGATTGAGCTGCGACAGGTGGGCGCGTCCGTTCAAGCCGGCGGCCACTCGCAAGCGCCCCCGATTGATCGTCTACCTGTTTCGCAGTGACGGTGAATCTGAAGTGCAGATTTCTCTGTGCCCCGGCCATCGCCGCAATAGTGGCGTCCCTTTTTTTGGTTCACCGGTCTTGCTGTGACGGTTTCCGGAGTCGGGCCATGAACAAGTGGTTCCGCGTCATCCAGCGAGGTACTGCCCGGGGTCGGACTGACCTGCCGGAGCCGGTTCGTGCCACGCTCAAACGCAAAACCATCGAGGGGCTGGCAACGCGTCTCGTCACGGTGACAGCTCTCATCGGCAGTACGCTTTTGTTTTCGTCATCCGCCTTCGGGCAGTCGGGCGGCGGTGGCGGTGGCAACGTTCAAGGCGGGATCAGCAACGCCACCAGCGCCGGTGGCAACGGTGGCAACAGCACCACGAGATTTAGCGGCGGCGGTGGGGGCGGAGCGGGCGTCACGGGCGGTAGCGGGGGGACGGGCGGCAAAGGTGTTATCGATGGCACCATCGCTGCCGGTGGGGCGGGTGCGACCGTCCCTGGCGGCGCGGGTGGCGCTGGCTCACCAGGCGCCCCGCCCCCAAGCTACTATGGCGACGCTGGCGGCGGCGGCGGTGGCGGTGCCCACGGCGCTGTTGTGACGACCACCTCCAGCAACAGCGGCGCCGTGGCGGGGCCGGCGGGTACGGCGTGGTGCTCAATGCGCCCGGCATTACCTACACCAATTACGGAACGATCACAGGTGGGGCCGGTGGCAACGGCGGCAACTCGGTTTCGGCAGCCGGGCAGGGTGGTGCCGGCGGATACGGCTTCGACGCAGCGGCCAGCGGGGACGCGCTCGTCAATGCGAGCGGGGGCAGCATCACGGGCGGCAATGGCGGCAACAACGGCTCCGGCTGCTGCCAGGGGGCGGCGGGAACGGGCGGCGCCGGTGTGACTGGCGCCAGCCTGACGATCACCAACAGCGGCTCGATTGCCGGTGGCAATGGTGGCGGTGGTGGTGCTGGCAATGGAGGTACTGCAGGCGGCGCAGGCGGCGCACCCGGCGGGAGCAACCCCGCTGGAGCCGGTGGCGTGGGCATAACGGGTTCGAATCTCCAGATCGTGAACGCCGGTACGATTACCGGCGGCCTCGATGGTACAAACACCACACGTGCAAACGCCATCACCTTCGCCGGTGGCACCAACTCGCTCGAAATCGATGCCGGCTCGACCATCACCGGCAACGTGGTGGCGTTCTCCCCGGCCGATACCTTCGTTCTGGGTGGCTCGACCAACGCAACCTTCAACATGGCGCAGATTGGTCCGGCCGCGCAGTATCAAGGCTTCGGTCAATACCAGAAGACGGGCGGGAGTACCTGGACGCTGACCGGCTCATCTTCGACGACCACGCCCTGGACGATTTCGGCGGGCACGCTACAGCTGGGCGATGGCACCACCAACGGCGCGATTACCGGCAACATCAACGACAATGCCGCGCTCGCCTTTTATCCGGCGACGGGCACGACGATGACCTTCGACGGGGTGGTGTCAGGTACGGGAATGGTCAACCAGACCGGCCCCGGGACCACTGTGCTGACCGGCGCCAACAGCTATGCGGGGCCAACTACCGTGTCGTCGGGTTCGCTCTACGTCAGCGGGGACCAGACCGCAGCCACGGGCGCCACCACGGTGGCGAGCGGCGCGACGCTGGGTGGCACCGGCACCATTGGCGGAAGCGTCAGCGTGAACGGCGGCACCCTGGCACCTGGCGCCGCCGCGGCGGGCATCGGAACCCTCACCATCAACGGCAACCTTGGCCTGACCAGCAGTTCGACCCTCGACTACAGCTTTGGCCAATCCACTGTGCCGGGCGTCCCGCTGAATGACCTGACCGTGGTGAAGGGCAACCTCACGCTCGATGGCGCGCTCAACGTCGCGCAGTCACCGGGCACCACGTTCGGGCCGGGCGTCTACCAGGTTTTCACGTATGGCGGTGCGCTGACCAACAACGGCCTGACGCTGGGCACCCTGCCAGCGGGGACCACCGCGGTGGTGCAGCTCTCGGTGCCCGGCCAGGTGAACCTGGTCAACACGACCGGTGTGACCGTGACGTACTGGGATGGCGCGGGAAACAGGAACAGCGGCACTATCGACGGTGGCAGCGGGACCTGGCAGGCCGCTGCCGGCAATGACAGCTGGACTAACGCAGTCGGCACGCTCAACGCGCCGTGGACGAATGGGGCCTTTGCGATCTTTTACCCTGCGCCGGGCACGGTGACGGTGGACAAAAGCGCGGGCCAGGTCACGGCCTCGGGCCTGCAGTTCGCGTCCAGCGGCTATGTGATCAATGGCGAGCCGCTGACACTGGTTGAGACCACTGCGGGATCGGGAGTCACGACCATCCGGGTTGGCGATGGCGCGTCCGACGGGGCGGCCTATACCGCGACCATCGACGCGATACTGCAGGGCAGCACGCAGCTGCAGAAGACCGATCTCGGCACGCTGGTGCTTACCGGCGCGAACACGTACACGGGCGGCACGGCGATCAACGGCGGCACGCTGCAGGTGTCCGCCGATAACAATCTTGGTGCGGCAGCGGGCAACCTGAGCTTCGATGGCGGCACGCTGGCGGTCACCGGGTCGGGCTTCACGTCGGCGCGCAGCACGACGCTTGACGCCGGCGGCGGCACGTTCGATATCGCGCCGGCCGGCACGCTCACCATGAGCGGCGTCATCAGCGGTGCGGGCGCGCTGACCAAGACCGATAGCGGCACGATGGTGCTGGCGAACGCCAACTCGTACACCGGCGGCACGACGATCAGTCAGGGCACGTTGCAGCTGGGCAACGGCGGCACCAACGGCAGCATCGTGGGCAACGTCGTCAACGACGGCACGCTGGCGTTCGACCGTAGCGACACCCTCACCTATGGCGGCGTGGTCTCCGGAACCGGCGCCCTGGTGCAGATGGGCACCGGCACCACGGTGCTCACGGGCAACAGCACCTACAGCGGTCCGACCACCGTGCAGGCCGGCACGCTGACCGTCAACGGCTCGATCAGTTCTCCCGTGACGGTGGCGTCAGCGGGAACCCTGGCCGGGTCCGGCACGGTGATCGGCAATGTGGTGAACCAGGGCGTGGTCTGGCCCGGCAACCCGGTGGCCGGGGATACCGGTTACGGGGCGTTGACGATCCGCGGCAACTACAGTGACCCGCAGGGGCAGGTGGTCTTCAACACGTTCCTGGGTATCGACGGTTCGCCATCGAGCCGGCTGGTGCTGGACGGCGGGACCACGAGCGGGACGAGCGCAGTAGTCGTTCATTCCACCGGTAGCAGCGGCGTGAAGACCCAGAACAACGGGATCCTTCTGGTCCAGGCCGTCAATGGCGGCACCACGGCGGCCGGCGCATTCGTGCTCAACGGCGAACTGCGTTCCGGCGACCTCGACTACCGCCTGTTCCGGGGCAGTGTCGACAGCAGCGCGCCACAGGACTGGTTCCTGCGCTCCGACTTCATCGTGCCGCCGACGACGGTCACGCCGACGCCGGCCGAGTTGCCGCCAGGCAAATACCCGATCATCGGACCGGAAATCGCCACCTACGCCGTGGTGCAGCCCATCGCGGGGCAGATGGGCCTCACCATGCTCGGCACGCTGCATGAACGCATCGGCGATACGCTGACCGAGGCCACGGGCGGCGCCGGCAGCGCAGGCTGGGGGGCAGTCTGGCTGGGCGCGCCTGTTTGGTCAGCAGATCGACAACCGCTACGCGACCTTCACTGACGCGAGCGCGAACGGTCACCTGCTCGGCTTCCAGGCGGGTCTCGATGTCTGGCGCGGCAGCTTCCTGCCAGGACACCACGATACCGCGGGCGTCTACTTCGCGTATGGCAACAGCAATGTCGACGTGAACGGGCTCGTCACCAACGCACCGGCCACGGCCTACGTGATGGGTCAAACAGGGACGCTGAATCTCGATGCGTATACAGGCGGCGCGTACTGGACCCACTACGGTCCGGGCGGCTGGTATATCGATGCCGTGCTGCAGGGCACGCACTACGATGGCAATGCGACGACGCAGAACGCGCGACTGCCGGTCTCGGGCTTCGGGGTCCTCACTTCCCTGGAAGCGGGCTATCCGTTCTCGTTGCCGCTTGGGCCGAACTTCGTGCTGGAACCGCAGGCGCAGATCATCTGGCAGCATGTCGGGCTGAACGAGGCCAATGACGGGCTGGGCGCAGTCGACCTCGGTTCGACCTCGGGCGTGACGGGGCGGCTTGGCGTACGCGGCCAGTGGACTATTACCCGTGCCAACGGACAGGTATGGCAGCCTTATGTGCGCGCCAACCTCTGGCGGGATTGGGCTGCGCAGGCCACCACGACATATTCCGGAGTCGACCAGGTTCCGCTCTCGCAGCAGGCGACGCGCATGGATGTGGCCGCTGGCTTCACAGCGAAACTGGATACCCGCATGAGCGTATACGGCCAGTTCGGCTACCAGTTCTCGATCAACAGTTCTGAGAGTGGCAGCCGCAAGGGCGTCTGGGGTGACATCGGGATCCGGTACACGTGGTGATGGCATGGGCTGCGTTTCGCCGATGCACGCCGGCGCGCGCACGCCACGAAAGACCGGCTGTGAATGTCCCTTCGGCACGAACCTGCGGACGTTCAGTTCCACTCGTTGAGCGTCCCTTCATGGCCGCACTGCGTCCGACGACCGAGCGCGGCGATCGCCTCGACCGCGCGTCTTATGCAAAGGGCATAACCTGACCCGCTCCTGCCGTTGCATTCCGCACCAGACGAGCGGCTGCTTTCCAGGTTCATTGGTCATCCGTGGCTTCGCGGCGGCCGGCTCGTCTGAAGAACTCAGGGGGACGAAGCCGCGCGCGAAGTCGGCCATGTCAGTGTGAATCGGACGCTGCCGCGCGTGGGAACGTAGAGTGTGCGGGTGCGCTCCACGCTGTCGAATGTGGCAATGACGCGGTAGTGGCCCGAAGGCAGTCGCGCGAACAGATAGGGGCCGTCCGATGTGCCAGCGAAGACGACCTTCCCGTCGGACCCGAATATCTGCACGGCGACACCCGACAGGTACTCGCCTGACGCGGTAGTGAATGTCCCCCGCATGCTATAGCCGGGCGCGAGTCTCCGAAGCGCAGTGGCTTCATCCTGGCCCACGCCGCCCGTGACATACGCGATACCGCGGTCGTGTCCGACCGGTATGTCGCTGCCTGGCGTCTCCTGAGCGGGCGTCTTGCTGGTCGGCTCCTCACGGGGGGGCGTTTTGTGATCGGGTGCCTGCCGGGCAGGCGCGGCAGCCTGCGCGTGGATTCTGGCGACACCCGATTCGCAACCCAGTCCAGGTATGCTGCCATCGGAGCCGACGGACCCATTCATCGGATGTCCTTCCAGCAACCAGCGCGGGAGGGAAAAACCTTGTGCTTTTGCGCGGGGAACGAGCGTATTGCGCATGCGCTCCACGACCACCCGACGTTCTTCGAGCGTCGACGCACGGTGCATTTCTGTGCAGAATTCAATGCGCTCGTCGTCGCTCAGCAACAGGGAGGAGATCGTTTCGGGGGGCATCTGTGGCCGCTTGGCGTGCGTGCCAAAGGCTGCTGCCGATGCAATGCACACAGCGACAACCAGGACGGTTCTCGACACAGCGGAAAATGTCGTGAACATGATGAACCTCCGGGTCAATCTCGTGAGTGCAGCGTCTGGTCCGTCCCGGGGCGTCTGTGAGCGCTTCGCTTTATTTCAGACGGGCGACGGCGGTGGGCCAGTCTTTACGTGGCGTGCTGCAGCGGGCGCAAGTACCCCGCAGTGTAGCAAGTCGAACGGACCAGAGCCGGCGTCCGTCCGGCCCGGCCGGTCCAAGGGTGGGCGAGCGGCCGTATAAGACCGGGCTCGATCCTGCGACGAACTCTTGGCGGCAACCTGAAGGCCTTCCTTAAATTGACCTATCGAGCGTCAAATTCTCGACTCCAGACAGTCCCTCGATGGAACCTGTATGGCGAAAGGTCTCGCCTGCGCCATCAACCGACCAACGAAACATCACCCACCCTCCCGGTCGTCGACGCAACGGGCGTTTTCGGCGTCGCACGGACCGTTGTCGCGGCGGAGTCGCCGTTTGAATGTCCGGGCAATATTTACGGGACAGGACAGCGGACGTTCGGCTCGAAAGCGTCGATGTCAGTAACGAGTCGACAAGACTCAGTCGGCCTTCGCCTGAGCGGTCATTCATTGACCCTCGATTGCCGGCGATGGCCGATGAAGCAACGTTCGACTTCGCCAACTGAACGGCCGTTTACTGAGCGGAGCCGACGCCTGAGCGACCGAGCCGCGCGGCGGGCGAATGACTCTTCATGGCCGATCGCGGAAGCCGCAATCAAGCGGTGAGGCCTGCTTTGGCCTCCGTCAAGCCGGGTGCAGTAGTTTGCCTCGGGAACAGCGCCGCCAAAGCGGCTCAATTCTGGATGTTTTCCTCGCAATCGTTCCAGTACCGCAGCGGGTCGCGATGTTGTGGATAGCGTAAGTTGAGCCACGCTGACAGCCTGGTCCAATCTGGATGATTGGTACCGGTCTGAGCGGACCAGATCGATGACCGCTCAAGAATTTGACCGTTCCCGCGATCACGGACAAGCAGGCTGCCTAGTCCGCTTGAACTGTTCGCTTGTGACTCAATAAGATACCGCGGCAGAATTTTGAGTTCAGCGTCCGCAGCCCAACCGTATAAGGCGCGGACCACGCCAGACGGATCTCTCAGCTCTATGGGGCCGCTTTCCGGGCGAACGGCTGTCCATCCTTCGGGAAACTCGGTGACAACCTCGTTTTTACCTTCCCTCACCCACTTCACGCGCCATGCCCGGACCATCGCCTCGCGCATGCGAGACACCGACTCGTAGCCAACAGGCAACTCGATCGCCATCGGAAGCGTAATGAGGTTGTCTTTCCAGAGTTTGGTTTCGTCGTCGACGCGCTCGACCACGTCGAATGCTCCTGCTTCGAATGGGTTCTCGGGCCGGCCCGATACTCTCACGTTGCCACCGGGCAATCCCTCGAAAAGGCGCTCAGCATCATGGCGGGTAAGTTTTGTCTTTCCTTTCTTCATGGGTCTTCCTACAGCAAGGTTGTTGTCTCGCTGACGCCTGGGCCCTCATGATTCGGCCACTGCCGGCCGCGCGTTTCCCGCCGACTTCGTCAGGGGTTCGCATCCTCCGGCTTGGGGCTCCAGGCCGCAGCCAAGCGGCTTTGTACAGCGACGAGTTGGTCATCGGTGGTCGCCACCAGCCACAAACGTGAGTGCTCCGCGATTTGGCGGTTGTGGTCCTTCAACGGTCCAATTGTGGCAGCGGACTTCCAGGCCACCGGGCCAATTCGGCTGCTCCGGCCCGACGGCGCACCCACCAGCAGGCAGTAAGGTCCAAGAGGAAGCGAGACGAACGGAAGGGCCGGACTGGCGCGCACGCGCCAGTCGATGAACGGCGCCTCGTTGATGAGCAACGGAGTGGGCAAGCCGTAAAGCACACTGAAATCGTACAGCGACAGTTGCTCGCGCGCGCCCGCGTAGATACGCCGGATATCGTCGACAACCGCAGCGCGGATTTCATCGTCGAACATGGGCTCCTGCGCATAGCGTGCAGAGGCTTCCTGAGCGTCAATCTGATATGAGCTGAACAGGCCAAGTTCCACGCAGTCGTGCACTGCGCGCTGGACCTCCACCATAGAGCCGGCTTCCTCCGGCTTGCCCAACTGCGCTGCCCTCAAAAACCGGGCAAGACCCGCCTCCTGGATCGGAGGACCCTCCACGGACGCATCGTCGTCAGCATCCTTGTCGAGCGGCACGAAAATGTATTCTTCGGCCGCGAAGCGCGACTTCTTGCCTTCGTCAAACTTGATTTCGCCATCGATGCAGTCCAGATAGCGAGTACCGATTCGGCCATGCTCCCAGACCCAATTCTTCAGGAGCGGACGTAGCGGATGCAGCCTGTCGTGATTAGCCATGGGTGTCTCCAACTGCCCAAGTATAGATCCAAGTGGCCGATTGCTCCGTTGGGATCTAGTCTGGCAACGTTCGAACTAGACGGACAATCCAGAGATACTTTGCGCCTTCGTGTCATGGCCAGCGGCGTCGCGAACGACAGCAATCAGCCGAGCAACGGCCGTTCATGCACCTTCCGCGAACGGCTCTAACTGGCCGCGGAACGAAACCGCTCGCGCGGTAGGGGGCTCCGGTCCGACGCTGGAGGTCAGGGAGGCGCCGGTCGCGCGGTTTTATGTTGGCGCATGAGGCAATCCGCCTCGTTCATCAACAGGAGCCGCATCATGACCTCCTCCCAAGCGACCGTCAGCCCGTTGCGCCAGCGCATGATCGACGACATGCGCATGCGCCAGCTTTCCCCCAAGACGCAAGCCAACTATCTGCGCATCGTGCGCGAGTTCGCCCGATACCTCGGGCGCTCGCCTGATACCGCCACCGTCGAGGATCTGCGAACCTACCAGCTGCATCTGGTTGATCATGGCACGTCGCCGGTGTCACTGAACGCCGCGATCACCGGGTTGAAGTTCTTCTTCGAGATCACGCTCCACGAGCCCGAACTGATGGCCCGCATGCAGCCCGTGCGCGTGCCCCGTACGCTGCCGGTCGTGCTCAGCCCCGATGAAGTACGGCGGCTCATCGCCGCCACAGGCAACCTGAAGCACCAGACGGCCCTCTCGGTCGCCTACGGCACCGGGCTGCGTGCCAGCGAAGTGGTTTCCCTGAAGGTCACAGACATCGACAGCCAGCGCATGACGCTGCGTGTCGAGCAGGGCAAGGGCCGCAAGGATCGCTACGCGATGCTCTCACCGGTGCTGCTCGAACGCCTGCGCGTCTGGTGGCGTGTGGCACGTGCCCAGGGCAAGATGCCCGACGGCGGGTGGCTGTTTCCCGGGCTCGACCCCGTCGATCCCCTCACGCCGAGGCAACTCAACCGTGCCATCCGTGCGGCCGCCGAGGCCGCGCAGATCGACAAGCGCGTGTCGATGCACACGCTGCGTCACAGCTTTGCCACGCACCTGCTCGAACAGAAGGTCGACATCCGCGTGATCCAGGTGCTCCTCGGCCACAAGAAGCTGGAGACCACCGCGCTTTACGCGCAGGTGGCCACCTGAGCCTCGGGCAGCTGAAGGTGATGTCGGCCATCGAACAGTGCCGCAGCGCGGCGCTGGGCGGGCATGTGCTGCGCTGTTCCGGCTGCGCGCGCACCGAGATCGCCTACAACTCCTGCCGCAACCGCCATTGCCCTAAGTGCCAGGGCAATGCCGCACGACGCTGGCTCGAAGCGCGTCAGACCGATCTGCTGCCGGTCGAGTATTACCACGTCGTCTTCACGCTGCCCGCCGCCATCAGCGCAATCGCCTGGTACAACAAGCGACTCGTGTACGGTCTGCTGTTCGATATCGCCGCCGACACGTTGCGCACGATCGCCGCCGATCCCAG
>Ga0335069_10017374_pt1 | contig 10027 bp, 7 predicted proteins | sample Lox_Sample_11_FD_206714 | JGI IMG/M metagenome (GOLD analysis project Ga0335069, IMG submission 206714) | Soil microbial communities from Loxahatchee National Wildlife Refuge, Florida, United States - Lox_Sample_1.1 | ecosystem: Environmental > Terrestrial > Soil > Wetlands | place: USA: Florida...
TAGGTCAGGCATACCGCCGCGAAATCGTTCCTCTCAGAGCTAGGTGACAGATGTCGAACAGAAATGAACTAGCCCTTGCAGAACAAGAGCTTGGATGACAACCGTGGCCGAAAGGAAGGCTGCAATCGGGACCACGGCAGCGTAATAACTGCAGTGTTATAAACTGGTGATTATAATCACTGACAAGAAAAACAACTCAGAGGACAATGGCACAGGTTTGCCCTTCTCTGTCGTGTATGGGGTAAAGCGGGATGCCCGCCGCAGTGGGCTCCCGCTTTTGTATGTTCCGCAATTTTGAATCCGGCATACGAAAAACAGTTGCCACTGTTCTTGCTTCAGCGCGATTCCCAGTCCACTGAGTAGACGTCTTGCGTGCCGGTGTCTCGTAGCATCACCGGTTCATCTTTCGGGGTCAGTGCGAGAGCACTCCCATAACGCCCCGTCGCTGGAAAGTCCTTTACATCCGCAAACTCGTCGATCTTGCCATCCTGCACTCGTACTCGAATCACTGCACTTTTCTGGCGGTAGTCCAGTACATAGACATACTGGCTGTCGTGAGACCAGACCATCCAGCCCAAAGATCCCTTTGCCACTTCCTTCCACTTTTGTGTCTGGACCTCGTAGAGCAGAAGGCTCTGCGAATCTGAGGAAAATGCAGAAATATACTGTCCATCTGGCGACCAGCGCGGAGAATAAAGACCCTCGGACCCGGGAACGGTCGAAAGCTGATGACTCGCTACGTCCAGGATGCGAATTGAAGATGCCGGGCTGTTCGACTCCCCAGAGAAGACAATCTTGCTGCCATCGGGAGACCAATTGGGATCGAGCTGCTGGCTGTGATCGTCCGGCAGCAGAAGCTGTGGGCTGCCGCCATCGCGAGAGATCGTATAGATTCTTGCCGGTTTGTCAGCACCCTGCGCAAACTGGAAAAATAGAATGGTCTTGCCATCGGGCGACCACCTCGGAAGCACCGGCGAGAGCGGTGGCGATGTCAACTGTATCCGATCGCCGCCGTCTATGCGGCCGCGCCACAGCGCACCTTCCGGGTACGACGTGTAGGCGATCCACTGCCCATCCTTGGTGAAATCAACGTATTCGGCCGAGATCCCGTCCAGAAAAGGCACAAACTGCGCCGTCTTTGCGTCGTAGCGAACCATTTCTCCCCGGTACGTCCGCCCAATGACGAATAGCTTCTTGCCATCTTTACTGGGCAGTGGCGATGAGAGCGTCATCGGGCTGGACGTGAGCTGAATGGGTTTGGGAGAAGATTCCAACATTCCGCTCTTGCCCAAAGCCCAGATTTGTCCTTGCGACTCAAACACGAAGTACTTTCCGTCGGGCGTCCAGCTGCCGCAGCACTCGTCCGGCGGATTATGCCAGCCAGGCATCAATGCATGCAGTCCTGTGCCGTCGACCGACACTTCGCGCTCAATCTGCAGGCCCACGGTTCCGGCCGTTTCAGAAGAGTCGAATCGCAGATGAGTGCTGTCCGGCGCCCATGTGACGTTGCGGATATCGCCGTTCACGCTGACAATCTTCCGCGGGTCTGTTCCATCAGCTTTGGCAATGAACAAGTCTCCAAGATTCGTATAAGCGAGCATCTTCCCGTCAGGCGACCAAGCGGCCGTCTCGGCAATGATCTCGCCAATACGCCGCGGCGATCCACCAAGAATAGGAATGCTGTTGAGGGGCCCCTTTGGCGGAGCGCCCTGGCCTTCCACGATGAGAATTTCCGTTCCATCCGGCGACAGTCCAATCGGAACCATGTCGGCCGATGTGGTGACGTCGATCTTCCGCGGCTCTCCTCCCGCGGTGGTCAATTCCGCAATGCTATGCAGAGAGAAGCTCGCCGAGCTCCCCACCCCAGTCGCAAGAAACAACCGTGCCCCGTCGGTGCCGATCAGTTTCTTGGGCTGTCCGTCGTGTGTCAGTTGTACGTAATTGGAAACGCCCGGGACGTGCGCGGGCTGCGTCCAGAAAAAGACGAGCAGTCCTCCAACCAGTAAAAGACCAATCGCAGCGCCAATCGAGGACAGTCGTCGCGGCTTCGCTGGCTCGACCGCGATCCCATGAATGCCGCTCATCATCGACCCGGGATCAGACAGTGATTCCAGCGCGAACGCCAGATCCGAAGCAGACTGAAAACGCCGCTCAGGATTCTTCTCCAGACAACGGCGAATCACGCGCTCCAGCGCCGGCGGCGTCTCCGGCGAGAGCTGCGCAATTGAGGGCGGCTCGTCATTCAGAATTGCGCTCACCGTGTCCGCTTCCGTGGCCCGCTGAAACGTGCGTTGTCCCATCACCATCTCGTGGAGAATAGCGCCGAACGCGAAGATGTCGGTGCGGTGGTCTGTCACTTGCCCCCGGACCTGCTCCGGCGACATGTACCCCACCGTCCCCACCGCTACTCCAAGACGTGTAATCGTCGTCGCCAGCCCCTTTGGCGCATTCGCTGTGGGCTGCACCTTGGCCAGCCCGAAGTCGAGAATCTTGATCCGCCCTTCTTTGGTGACGAATATGTTCTCCGGTTTCAGATCCCGATGAACAATGCCTCTCTCGTGGGCCGCCGCCAGCCCCCGCGCGATCTGTACCGCATACTGAATGGTTACCCGCACCGGCAGAGGGCCGCGTCGCAGACTCTCCCCCAGAGTCTTCCCCTCCAGAAGTTCCGTCACCAGATACGGAGACCCAAGGTGTGTCCCCATCTGATAAACGGAGAGAATGTTCGGATGATTCAGAGCGGCAGCAGCTTTGGCTTCGATCTCGAATCGCTGCAGGCGGTCGGGTTCGGCAGAGACCAGCTCTGGCAGCACCTTGATCGCAACTTCACGGTTCAGGCGCGAATCGCGTGCGCGGTAGACTTCGCCCATGGTGCCCGCACCGAGAGGTCCCAAAATCTCGTATTGACCAAGTTTCGTACCGTCGGGCAGGGGCATGGAGGCGCCATTATAGCGCGCCGTAAAGAAGGATAGCTTGCTTGCATGGTCCGCCTCTGCGATGCCCGCGCTAGACTCGGGTGCGCTCCAGCGGAGCTTTTTCCTGAGGGGCCGCCGCGGCCGCGACGGCTACTGCCGCCTGCTGCTGGGGTTGAGCTTGTGGTTGAACGATTGGCCGCTTGATCGTGAATCTCTGAATCTTAATCTCCCCGCGCTCATAAACGGCCAACAGAGCTGCCACTGCTGCCGGATCAAGCCTCTTACCGGCAAGGTTCTTGATAATCTGCAGCGCTTGATCCGGGTTGTGTGCCTGCTGATAAGGACGATTCGTCGTCAGGGCGTCGAAAGTATCCGCTACGGCGATAACGCGCGCCAAGAGCGGTATCTGGTCGCCCTTCAGCCCATACGGATATCCCCGTCCGTCGAGTGCCTCGTGATGTAACTCGATGCCGGGCAGCATCTCAGCTAGCTGAGTGACCGGCCGCAGAATGTTCGCACCCTTGGTGGTGTGCGTCTTCATCACTTCGAACTCTTCCTCTGTCAACGCCCCTGGCTTTTTCAGAATGTGATCTTCAATGCCGATCTTGCCCACGTCGTGCAGTTGCGCCGAGACTTGCAGGGTCTCCATGAACGATGTCGGCTGGTTCATCTCTTTGGCGATCAGCAGGGAATAGCGCGTGACCCGGTCAGAGTGGCCGCGCGTGTAAGGATCTTTTTCGTCGACTGCTCCGGCCAGCATCTGAATGGATCCCATGAATAGCGCCCGGTTCTCGTCAGCCGCCCGCTTCAGGTCTTCAATGAAGCGCTCCAGTTCCTCTGACATCGTATTGAAGGTCTGCGCCAGTTCTCCGATCTCCGTGCGGCTCCATACGTGCACCCGCTGCGAGAAGTCTCCCTTGGCCAGCGCCCGGCTGGATTCTGTCAGCACATGCAACGGATTCGTAATCCGTCGCGCCGCGAAGATGCTCACCAGTACACTCGCCAGCACCGCCGCAAGCGCCAGCAAGCGCGCATTGCGCTGCATCTCGTAAACGTCGCGGTAAGCTTCACGCTGCGGCTTCTGAACAACCACCGCCCAGTCCAGTGACGTCACCGGACTGTAGCTGCCGACCATTTCCACCCGCTCTTTGCCCGTCGCGATGCTGAACTCGCGAGTCTCGGCCAGCTGTGCTTTGTTGCCGCCATCGACGAACGCGCGCACGATGTCAAGATTCTTCATATCCTGGCCCGTGGCGAATTCCGGAGTAGCCGCGGCGACCAGCCGTCCCTGTGCATCAACCACATAAGGAGTCAGTCCGCCACCGCTCACCTCGCGCAGGCGACCGATCAGGAACTGCAAATCGACCACACAGCCGATCATGCCCAGGAACCGCGGCCCATATTGCACCGGTGCGCTGACCAGAAACACCGTCCGGGTGTTCTTGCCGTCGCCCACGACCAGGGCCTGTCCGTTGTAGACACGCCCATCGCGCGCGGCAGAGTAGGCGCGCTCCAGTTCGCGCTGCAAGAATGCGTCCGGAGCAATGCGTCCCGCGGTAATGCCTTTCGCTTCGGAGTTCAAGAGAGTCGCGTAGGCAATCTCGTCAGAAGAGGAAACGAAGTTCTCCAGCAGCGCGCGCAATTCGGGCGCTTCGATGTTCTTGTCCCCGATGTCGCCGCCCGATGCCACCTGAATCGCCGACGACAGGTTCGCCAGCATCGTCCGCAGCGACCGCTCGTGGAGCGAGAGATCGTCGGCCAGCGACCGCGTGATGGTGTTCTGCAAATACCTCTCGTTCGTCTTTAAGCTTTTGCTGTTCGCCGCTTCCACCTGCACCGAGTAGAAATACATTGGGATGATGCTGATGGCCAGCAACACGCCGAGAATGAGCCACAGGAGCGGAATGCGCGCGTGGTTGGAACCGGTCGAGGACAAATCTCTCCCTTCACAGAGACACAACGGCGGCGATTTACACGGTATCTCTCAGATTCTATCGGGGAATCACCGGAAACGCGCCACAGACGCGCCTTTCGCCCATTACCAAAGTACCCCGCCCCACGGCACTCTTGGGAAACAACTTCCAGGTGTGCGTAGGCCTGAGCTACCATGACCGCAACGTTATTCGCTACCGCTTCCAAGAGATGACGATTGGAGCAACGCATGAAGACAATGGTCGTCGCAGTAAGCTCGATCCTTCTATTCATCACAGCCGCAGGAGGACAGACGGCTGTCGACTTAGCGAAGAAGTACCGTCACCACGAAGTCTATGACTTGGCGCCTGGAGTTCAGATGACCCCGAAATTCGACTCCACTGGCACGGTTTGCGAGATGCAGGTCGAGCAGGCACACTTCCTGAAGAAGGGGATTGCTTTCAGCTCCCGCATCGATGAGCGCGAAGGTTTCTCGATTATTGACGACCTTGTTCCGGTAACGGATCGTGGCCCAAAATTGAACACTTACGAAGAGTGCATGGGCATTTGCCAGACAACGCATGAATACTCGAAGGTGGTCATCTCGGTGTCGGTCCTGTCCGACGGTGATACAAGGCTAATCACAATCAAGTGGCGCAATCGCACTTGTTCCTGATTGTCAAAGATCGAAACTACACTCTTGTGGCTTCTTTGGCGTGAAGCGCCACGGATTCGCCCCGGGAGGGCTACTTCGCTGACCAGGGTTGCGTGTGCTGCGGCCTCTCACTGTGCCCGGCGGTACACTTACCTGCTGAAATCAATCAGGACTGAGACCATGAAGCGAATTGCCCCATTCTTCTTCTTCCTCGCCGCATCACTCTCCGCTGCCCAATCCGCTCCCCTGATCACGAACGTCCCCAACCGCACAACCATCAGCCTCAACGGCGCATGGCGCACCATCGTCGACCCCTACGATGTCGGCCGCAACTCTCGTTTTTTCCTCAACGCCAAGCCCAAAGACGCGCGCGACCTTGTCGAATATGACTTCGATACTTCTCCTCAGCTCAACGTACCCGGCGACTGGAACTCCCAGCGCGACGACCTTCTCTTTTACGAGGGCACCGTCTGGTACAAGCGATCCTTCACCTACCACAAGCGCGAACACACTCGCGTCTTCGTCTACTTCGGCGCCGCAGCCATGCGCGCGACGGTCTATCTCAATGGCGCAAAACTCGGTTCCCACGAAGGCGGATACACTCCGTTCGACTTCGAGGTCACCGACGCCCTTCATGACGGCCCGAATTTCCTCGTAGTCGAGGTCAACAATCGGCGCCGCCCCGACGCCGTCCCCTCCCTCGCCACCGACTGGTGGAACTATGGCGGCCTGACGCGCGATGTCCTGCTCGTCGAAGTGCGTTCCGTCTTCATCGAAGATTATTTCGTGCAGTTGGCAAAAGGATCCTCCGATGAGGTCGCAGGATGGGTCCGCATCGATGGCACTCGGCAGCCGCAGAACGTCACCATCGAAATCCCCGACGCCGGCATACGGCACTCCCTTTCCACGGATGCCTCCGGCTTCGCCGAGTTCCGATTTCCCGCCCACATCCAGCTATGGTCCCCGAACAATCCTAAGCTCTACCGGGTCGTTCTCTCCGCCTCAGAAGATACAGTGCACGATGACATCGGCTTTCGCCGCATCGAGACGCGCGGCACAAAGATCGTCCTGAATGGTGAACCCATCTTTCTGCGCGGCATTTCCATGCACGAAGAGGCCCCGTTCCGCGGCGGACGCGCCTTTTCCCCAGAAGATGACGTTACTCTCCTCGGCTGGGCGAAAGAGCTCGGCTGCAACTTCGTGCGGCTTGTGCACTATCCCCACAACGAAGGCATGACTCGCCTGGCCGACCGCCTCGGCTTGATGCTGTGGTCCGAGGTGCCGGTCTACTGGGACAACGATTGGACCAACCCCGCCGCCCTCAAAAACGCGCAGCAGCAACTGCGTGAAAACATCGCCCGCGATCACAACCGCGCTTCCGTCATCCTATGGTCCATCGCGAACGAAACCCCCGTCGCGGCGCCGCGCACCGAGTTTCTCCACAAGCTCGCCGATGAGGTCCGTCAACTCGACGCCACCCGCCTAGTGACTGCCGCCACCGACAAGAGCGAGCGTACTTTTCCGACCCAGCGAACAGTCAACGATCCCCTAGGACAATTTCTGGATGTGATCGGTGTGAACGAATATCTCGGGTGGTACGAAGGACCTCCCGAAGCCATGGACCAGATGCAGTGGACGACTATCTACGACAAGCCCATCATCATCAGCGAATTCGGCGCGGGCGCGCCATACGGCAACCACGGCGACGCCAACACCCGCTGGACCGAGGAGTACCAGGTAAATGTCTTTCAGCATCAACTCGCGATGCTGCGCCACTTTCCCGCCGTAGCAGGCATGTCCCCTTGGCTGCTGATGGATTTCCGCTCCCCGCGCCGCCTCCTGCCGGGAGTTCAGGACTACCACAACCGCAAGGGACTCATCTCCGATCGCGGAGAACGCAAGCAGGCCTTCTACGTTCTGCAAAAGTTCTACCGCGAACTGGACAAGTAATTCGAACCCCGCAATTCGAACACAGGCTCGACAAACAGACCACGAGATCGGCTTCGATTCCAACCAGATTGAAGCAGCCGCGAAGCGGCGGAAGAATGCAGCCCACGGCGTAAGCCGTGGGTTTAAGTGGCACCGGAACAGAGCCCCGTAGGGGCGAAAGAAACCTCGTTACGCGAACTAAACCGCTGCGCCCCGGAACCGCACAACTTTATTGCGCCTAATGCCGCCCTACTGCACCAACTTCTTCAAATCACTCCAATGCACCAACACCACATGATTGTCTTCGACCGCCTTCTTGAATGCCGCGCTGGTGATCGCCTCATAATCCCGCTGCCGCCACGCCGCCCCGTAATCCGGATGATCCACCATCACCGCCTGCGATTCGGCATCATCGTGCGCAAGATGCACAATGAACTCTGTCAACCCGGGCTTCAGATTCCTGATCGCATCCAGATAGAAGTCCTTCCACGTTGCCGCCGGCACTCCCGGATTCGCCATCACCACCGAGTCCACCAGCACATCCTTTTCCGACAACATCGATTTCACATCCGCCGGCACCGTCGGAGACAGCATCGCAAGAAACGGCAGCTTGTACTCGTGTGCCACCTTGATGTACATCGCAATCAGGTCCGGCCGCGAAAACAGCACGCCCATGTGGCTGTCGACATGCGTCGGGCGAATCCCCATCGCGATCGCATGCTCGATCTGCGCCCGAACCTCTCGCTCCGCGTCGTCAACCTTGATGTGCTCGATCGCCGGAGCCACCTCAGGCCACAGATACCCATCGGGATCCAGCAGGCTCGGAACCTTGTCCTTCGACTCCACCGGCCCCCATCGATCGGTCTTCCATTCCGCGGTCAGCGTGAGATGCAGTCCAAGATCCGCATCAGGATGCGCTTTCGCATACGCAGCCACCTCCGTCAGCCAGGGGCAGGGAACCATGATGCTGGCCGAAGTCGCCGCGTGCCGGTCGAGCGCATCGAAGCTCGCTGCGTCCTCCGAATGCGCCACCGCAAGATCGTCCGCATGAACAATGAGCAGCTTCGTGTCTCGTGGATACCCAAGCCGCTCCGCCACTGTTTTGGATTGCCCAAGAACTACCGATGAGAACAGAACGAGAACTGCCACCGCAGTCGCCGTAACACGCATGAGGCCTCCAGATACCCGGATGAAACCGTAAAGCGTATCACGGCAGCGAACGCACGCGTCACCGCCGACGCGCAGCTGTTCCGTTCCCTCTACGCCGCCCGTCGTTTGGGTTCGACCGGAAGTCCGGCTTCCACCCACGCATCCAAGCCTCCTTCGAGTGCCCACACATGCTCGTACCCAAGCCCCATCAACCGTTGCGCCAAACTGGCGCTCGAGGCCTCGTGCGGTCAAGTACAGTAGGTCACGATCGGCTTGTTCTTCGGGATCTGCGCCACGTGCTCTTCCACTTCATTCAGCGGCACCCGTATCGCTCCCGGCAGCTTGATGTCAGACTCTCCCCATGCCACAGGATTGCGGACATCCACGAACGTGAATTCCTCACCCTCTTCCATTCGGTCAATCAGTTCATCCACGGTGATTCGCGGAGCATCAGCCATAACAATTCTCCTTGAAGAAACGGAGTGGATTCGCCCGCACGAGAAAAGGTTGGCAGCATCCGCACGCGCGGCCGGTCTTGGGACCCGGTTCCGTCTCGTTAACGTCGCCCGTGCATAACTAAACCGTTCAGCACCGCAAATGTGATTGCAATCATTGCCCAGCGCTAGCTGTAGCCCTAAGCTCTCGTCCCATGTCGACTACCATCGAGCCCATCGCCCATCAGACCATTACCCCTGCGGCTACAGGATCCCGCCTCCCATCCTTCCCCGAACTGTTCGCCAAGACCGCCATCGCACATAGTGTCACTTACATGTTCATGGGAATCATCGCGTCGACTGCAATGAACTACAGAGAAGGGTTTGCGCGCCCCGAAATCGCCTGCTACATGCGTCAACTCAGCGACCCGCGGGTCATGGCCGGCCCTCTATTTCAGCCTATTCGTGGCCTCATCTTCGCGCTCGCTTTCTATCCCATCCGCCAAGCTCTCTTCGGAAGGCGCCGTGGCTGGCTCGTGATGTGGTGGCTCCTGGTGGCGATCGGAATTCTCGGAACCTTCGGCCCGGCCCCCGCTTCCATTGAAGGCCTGATCTACAGCTCCTGGCCTGCTCTTGGCCAGATGAAGGGCTGGCTCGAGGTCGTTCCCCAGGCCCTGCTGCTGTCCGGGATCGTCTGCTACTGGGTGAATCATCCAAGAAAATGGCTCGATTGGACGCTCGGCATCCTTTTCGCCGTGAACATAATCCTGCCCACGCTGGGACTGTTAACCAGGAAATAGGGTCCATCCTCGGCGAATTCCGCTCGCCGTTCCAAGCAGTCGAACAGCAACTCTCGGCGCTCTCAGCGATGTGTCTCAGCGATCTCTGCGGTAAGTCTTTTCGCCGAATAACTATCCCCAGACTCCGCGCAGCGGAAAGTCCGACCAACAACGCAAGAACCCCCGCAAGACAAACGACCAACAAGCCCCAGCAACCCATGCCACCCCCAAAGAAAAAGGCGCAAGCTCGAAAGC
>Ga0335069_10017375_pt1 | contig 10027 bp, 7 predicted proteins | sample Lox_Sample_11_FD_206714 | JGI IMG/M metagenome (GOLD analysis project Ga0335069, IMG submission 206714) | Soil microbial communities from Loxahatchee National Wildlife Refuge, Florida, United States - Lox_Sample_1.1 | ecosystem: Environmental > Terrestrial > Soil > Wetlands | place: USA: Florida...
GCCGATCGTGCAGGCAAAGGCGATCAACGTCGAGGGCCGCGACGCCGTGGCGATGGAACTTGATGTGCCGCTTTCCAGCCTCAAGCCAGGTTCCTATGTTTGCCAGTTGAATGTGATCGACGATGCGGGCGGCAGTTTTGCATTTCCGCGTTTTGCCGTGCTGGTGCGCGAACCGGCGGTCTCCCCCGCAACTCAGCCTTCGTCGGCGGGCGGGGCGGCTTCGCCAGGTTCGGGCCGCTGAACAGGCTTTGCGCCGACGGCCGAGTGCCCATACGGGCAATGGCGGCACTCCGACCCGCAGCAGTATCCGCGCTTCAGGTGATAAGCCGCCGTAAAGACCATGTATGGGCCTTCCATGTAGTAGTCTTCCGGTTCGAGCCGCGGCGGGGTATCGGCCATGCCACTATTCTCGCGGATTGGGGTGCCCCAGGTCTCGCCTTTGAGGCTTGGGATGAAGGCTGATGCTCGACTCGCATCTAAAATCAAACTATGACCCTGACCGCGCACGAACGCGCCCGCCGCATTAAGATCATCCTCTTCGACGTCGATGGAGTTCTCACGGACGGCACCATCTGGCTGGTCCCTGCTCCAGCCCGACCCCATGAAGACCATGGCCCCGCAAAGCAATTCGGCGGACCGGACGGCGGCGTGGGCTACGGCATTCAGTCCGCCACCATGATGGAAGCCAAGGGCTACAGCGCGCACGACGGCGCCGGCATTTCACTGGCGCGCATCGGCGGGCTCAAGTGCGGGGTCATCACCAAGCGCATCAGTGAGACCGTTGCCACCCGCGCCCGCGACCTGCGCCTCGAATTCGTCTACCAGGGGCAGGCGTTCAAAATGCAGGCGGTGCGCGACATCATGCAGAAAGAAGGCGTGACTCTCGAAGAGATCGCCTACGTGGGCGACGACGTGATCGATCTGCCGGTGATGCGCGAGTGCGGCTTTGCCGTCGCCGTGGGCAATGCGCGCGACCAGGTCAAGGCGGAAGCGCATTACGTCACGCCGCATGCCGGCGGCAGGGGAGCAGCGCGAGATGCCGTCGATTTCATCCTCGAAGCCAAGGGGATCCTGAACGATTGCATCGAGCGCATGATAGATGAATCGAATCCCATCTCACCTTCGATGGACATCGGGAACAGCGGCGACGCCGCCTGACGGCGATCATTCCTTTTTCGCATAGACGGGAAACACCGATTCGATCAACACCGCTCGCAGCATTTGCCGCAGGTCCGTGTGCGGATCGGGTTCGGTATTCGACTCCGGATGCCGTGCATCCTTTACCGGCGGCCCGCCTGTATCCGTAGTATTCACCGCCAAGATGCTCGCGCTCTTCCCCGCCGGATCGATCAACAGTTCCGACGAGAACGCGCCGGTTCGAAGCTTACGCCACAGCCGTTAAACCTGGGATACGTGTTTTTGGGACAAATCATCGAGCGGCTCAGCGGGCAGATTCCGCAATTCGACGCTGCAAAGAAGTTCCGTTGCAGGTCGCGCGCTTCGAAATCCATCTCTCTCAAAACAACGTCAACAACATTGCGTCTTGAGACGCCGTTCTGTGGGTCCGCCACATGGATCCCGGCAACCCGATCGAGCGATTCACTGATTCCTTCCGTGTACAGAATCCCGCCGCCAATTCCACGTTGTGTCCAGGGGTCCGCATGGTTACGGTCACAGGCGTGCCGCCGATGCGGATCTCAAGGGGATCCTCTGCCGCAAGCGAATCCTGTACGGGGCGCACAGCGCCATCGTCCCACTCCGTGACTTGGGTCACCTCGACACTTCGCTGAGGCGGTCGCATCGTGCTTCCTCGATGACCTTCACTCACTGCATCTGCGTGTGTCAGGGTGGGGCAGCACGAATTTGACGTCCCAGCTTTTGAAGGGATCGAATGCTATTCGGTAGCATCTAGGCTGCGGCCGGTTGCGCCATTAAACCGCCGCAGTCAGGAAAGACGATGAAACTCCGCATCAAAGGCAACTCGATTAGACTCCGTATCACTCCGTCCGAGATGAAGCGCCTGCTCGACGCCGGGCGCATCGATGAGACGGTCTATTTCGCCGCGGATGAAAACGCGCGCCTCACCTACGCATTGGAACTCGCTCCGGTTGTGTCGGCCATCACCGTTCGCTGGGCCCCGCAGCAGGTCGCGATTGTTCTTTCTTCGGAGGAGGCCCGTCGCTGGGCTGGCTCGCTTGATGTAGGCCTGTACGGCCAAATGAATACACCGCGCGGGCCCATGGAACTTGCGGTCGAAAAGGACTTCGCCTGCCTCGACAAGAGCGACGCCGAAAACCTCGACACCTTTCCCAACCCACGAAAGGGAAGCATCTGTTGACCAGGGCGCCACCGTAAATAGCTGCAAAAAAGAATGCGAGGGGATATTAAGGAATTTGTTTGCTCAAAGGATGAATACGATTTCATCGACGCTTACAATGTGCTTGTATTTCTTGTCGAGTAGCGCGGGATCCTGATTTTTCTAATCCCATCGCTACTCGCGAATGGAGAAACACCACATGCCGTTCTCAGGCTGCCGTGTGTGCCTGGGCGCGGGGCCGCTCATGTCCGCCCGCCGACATCGGCTGCAGGCGAAACGCATTCTTGCCCGCGGGGATCATGTTTAACGTAACCGGGTGACGATCCCGGCTTGTATGCATGTGCTTGGTTTCGAGCCACGCGCACAGGCGAGGATCGAATATTTCCGGCTGACCTTGCCAGAAATCTGGCGCCAGCCCGCACTGGATCCGAAGGTGATCCAACTGCAATTCAATTGAGGAGACATCCTTGGGAAAATATCGCCGGACGTTGTCTGAACCGACGAGCAATCCCGAGAGTCCCCGGCCTTTGCTCTGTGCTTTGACTACCATGTGACACCTGCTCTTCAACGGGGATGTGATCTAGTGAGTCAGGTAACGGGGAAGCCGCTGGTCGATGAAGGGTACCTGCGTGCGGGTTCCTTTCGGAACTCATCGACCTTGGAAGGTCAGTCTGGGAGTTGCATTTGCTGCTTTTTTTGGCCCTGCAAATTTACCCATTCCAGTTGTTCGCGATGGTTTTGGAACTTCTATTTCTGAAACAAGAGCTGGAGTGGTTGCAAAACTGGACTAAGAATAAGGTACCACTTTTCCACCGGCTTATCGAGTCCCTTTCAAATGAATTATTCGTGAAGCAGGGCGCCCGTAAACGTTGGACAGGCGCTAAATCATGTTCTTTCTGACGTTCTCACGCGCCAATGCCTCGCGCAGCGCATGGGCAACTTCCTGCTGTTGCGTCTCGCTAATTCGATTGAATAAAGGAATTGCCAACGCGGTCCGTGCAACCTCGTCGGTGAAGGGAAGGCCCGCACCTGTCCAATATTTTCGCCAGGGAATTTGCTGATGAATCGGCGCAAAGTAGCGTCCGCTCGCTATGCCCTGTTCCGCAAGGTGAGACTGGATCGTATCCCGACAGAATTTTTCGGTGATACGAACAACGTACACGAACCAGCTGATTGTCCGGCGGTCCAATTCGAGCGGCGGCAGCGCCAGCCCCGGAATCCCGTCGAGCAAGGCGTGGTATCGTTCTGCCGCGGCGCGCCGCATGGCGAGTATTTCATTGATGCGCCTCAACTGCACCCGTCCCAGCGCGCACTCCAGTTCGGAAAGCCGGTAGTTGTAACCGATTTCACTCTGGTCGAGCCATTCCGAGCCGCTGCGTCCCTGGTTTCTCAGTGATCGCAGCCTGACCGCATGCGCAGGATCGCGCACCAGCACCGCGCCGCCCTCGCCGGTTGTGATCTGCTTGTTGGGATAGAAGCCCAGCACGGCAAGGTCCCCGAATCCGCCCACGCGCCGCCCGTCGAATTCCGCTCCGATCGCTTCGCATGCGTCCTCGATCAGTACGAGACCGTGCGTATCGGCGAGCGCGCGGAAGGCGTCCATTTCCGCCGGTACCCCGAACGTGTGCACAACCAGGATCGCCCTCGTCCGTGACGTGATGGCCCGCTCCGCAGCTTGCGAATCCAGGTTCAAGGTACGAGGATCGATCTCCGCAAATACCGCCCTCGCCCCCACGTGGTGCACCGCATTGGCCACGGCGAGAAAGGCGAAGGAGGGAAGAATCACCTCGTCTCCAGGTCCGATTCCGAGAGTGATGAGGGAAAGATGCAAAGCCGCGGTTCCGGAACTTACAACCACCGCGTCGTCTACTGAGTGATAGCGGGCCAGGTCTCTCTCAAACGCGTCCAGCTCCGGCCCCATGCTCAGCCGCGGAGTGCGCAACACCGCGGTAACGGCTGCGATTTCGGCCTCGGTGATATCCGGCGACGATAACGGGATGCGAATGGTCATGGATTCTCCGGAAAATCTCCCAGTGTCACTTCCTCTGCAACCGGAGCCGGCGCCTTGATCAACAGGCCTTCGAGCGGAACGGTCACGAGCACTCTGGCAATGGTTTGCGCGGCCGTTCCGTCTCCGTAAGGATTCTCCATCCCGTGAAGGCTCTTGCGGAACCGCGGATCGAGCGCCTGCGCAAGCGCTTTCGAGATCGCAGGTGCATCCGCGGGCACATCGATGATGTTGCCGGCGCGCTCCCGGCCCTGCTGCCGAATGCCGACATTCACCACTGGCAACCCGAACGACGCGGCCTCCATGATTCCGCTTGAAGAATTGCCTGCCATTGCATCCACCTGCCCCAGCAGGCTCCAGTAGGTCACCGTGTCCAGGTTGATGAATACGTGAGTATCGGGACGCGTTCTAGCCAATGCGCGGCTGCGCTCGATGAGGGCAAGGCCGCCGGCGTCAGAGTTGGGATAAACGAAGATAAGCTGTCCGGGAGCTTGTTTCACGGCCGTATAGAATGCGTCGGCTTCGGCATTGGTGTCCGCGAGGAGAGTGACCGGATGCCATGCGGCGAGAGTGGCCGGATGCGCGAGCGCAATTCCCAGCCGAGTCTCAACTTCAGTGCGATCCAACAACCGCGACCGTCGCAGATGGTCGAGCGACGGCGCTCCCGCGTGATGCACGCGCCCCGGCTCTTCGCCCATCGCGATCACGCGGCGACGGGCAAGGTCAGTCGACGTGAAATGAATGTGCGCCAGCTTGGTCAGCGCGTTGCGCACCTGGTCGTCAATTGCGCCCTGGCTCACCTCTCCGCCTTCGATGTGCGCTACAGGGATGCGCATGGCCAGTGCGGTCGAGGCGGGCGCCAGCATCTCGTAGCGGTCGGCGATCAGCAGCAACAGATCCGGACGCCACGCCGCGAATGCATCCGCCAGCCCCAGGATGGCCGTCCCGATGGTCTTCGCCATGCCCGTATCCGTGTCTGAGCTGAGCAGGCATTCGATGCGGGCGCGGATGGGAAATCCGTCGCGCTCGATCTCTTTGACGGTCAGCCCGAACTGGGGCGAAAGGTGCGCGCCCAACACGAACACGCCGAGTTCAACTTTCGGATGCGCCTCCAGCTCGCGCAGCGGCCAGTAGAGATGCCCGTAGTCGGCTCTCGAGGTAGTCACCACCCCGATGCGCCGCTTTGTGTTTTGAGCATCATCCATGGCAACGCTCGACGATCGCGTCGCCCCCGAGGTGACGTTTCACAGTTCTCGACTCATGGAGCACACCACAAGTATAAATTGACGTGTACTTTTGTCCGGCGCGCGAACCGCCGGGTTAGTCTGTCTGTGCGGCTACTCCAATCCCGCGGAGCAACCTGAATGAGCGGCTCAACGAAAGACGACCACGCCGAGATCCTGTCGATAGGCGGGCACGATGTGCGGATCTCGCATCCCGAAAAGCTCTACTTCGCCAAACAGGTCCAGCTATCCAAATTCGATATCGTGAAATACTACCTCGCCGTAGCCCCCGGCGCGCTCCAGGGGATTCGGGACCGCCCCATCGTTCTCAAGCGCTTCGTCAACGGCGCCGAGGCCGATGCCTTTTATCAGAAGCGCGCGCCCGCTGACCGTCCGGCGTGGCTGCGTTCTGTCACGCTCTCCTTCCCATCAGGCCGCACCGCCGAAGAGGTCGTCGTGGACGATGCCGCCGGCCTGGCGTGGATCGTCAACCTCGGCTGTATCGAACTGCATCCGCATCCCGTTCGCTCCGGAGACCTCGATCACCCTGACGAGATGCGCGTGGATCTCGACCCCGGACCCGGCGTGGGCTGGGACGACGTGCGCCGTGTGGCCATGGAAGTCAAGGCTCTGCTCGAAGAAGTCGGCCTGCGGGGGTGGCCCAAGACCAGCGGGTCGCGGGGCATGCACATCAATGCGCGCATCCATCCACGCTGGGGTTTTGACCAGGTGCGCCGTGCCGCGCTCGCGCTCTCGCGAGAGATCGAGCGCCGTGCTCCCGCGCTCGCCACCTCGAAGTGGTGGAAGGAAGAACGGCACGGTGTCTTCCTCGACTACAACCAGAACGCCAAGGATCGCACCACCGCCTCAGCCTATTCGGTTCGCCCGCTGCCCGATGCTCGTGTGTCCGCGCCGCTCGCGTGGGACGAGGTTGAATCCTGCGATCCCGGGGACTTTACTGTGTTCACCATGCCCGCGCGTTTCGCATCGGTCGGGGATCCCCACGCGGGAATGGACGATGCGGGCGGCTCGCTGGAAGGCCTGCTCGAAATGGCCGCCCGCGACGAAAGGGAGGGCCTCGGCGATGCCCCGTGGCCCCCCCACTTCCGCAAGATGGAAGGCGAGGCGCCGCGTGTTGCTCCCTCGCGCGCCCGCACCGCGGCAGCCAAGAAGGCGCCGCGCGAGCGAATGCCGCTCATCGTGGTGGCCAACTCGCAAAGTAAGGATGACGCGCTTGCCGGGCTCGAACGATGGAGAGCGCGCCATCCGGAAGCCGCGCGCTACCTCGCGGTTGATGATGTGCTCGTGGACGCGATGCGGGGCCGCTTCTCGACCTGGACGCGCATCCGCATCAACCTGCGCCACGTGCCCGAGAGCGAGCGCCCACCTCAGGAGACGCCTGATCCGGACGCACCACCGGAATTCAAGCCGCCCACGGGGTGGAAGCCTCCCGCACGTATACCGGCGCGTCGTTGGAAGACATCACAGGAACACGAATAACGAATCAGAACGCGCCGCCTCACGCGATGCTTGGGCGCGCCTGGGACTCGTTCGACGAACGGATCTACCGATATCGCCGCGTAGCCTTCACCACGATCGAGAACACGTCCGATTCATCGCGCGTCACAAGCAGCGATACGTGCCGGTTGATTGCGATTTCCGCCTGCAAGAACTGCTGCGCTGAGGTGTTCACATTGGTCGCATAGGTCAGCGTCACGTTCTTGCCGAGTTGTTCGTCGACGGTGATGCGTGTGGTTGAAACGCCCAGAGCCCCGAGGTAGTTGGGGTCCACCTTCACTGACCCTGCGCCGAAGAGCTTCTGAACGCGGCTGCTCACGGTAGCATTCAGCGCGCCACCCAGCAGCACATCGGTAGAAGGCGAAAGCCCCGCCGACTCCCGCTGCTGCTGCGTGTAGAGCCCCTGTTCACTCTGTGTGCGGCCCAGCGCCAGTAGGGCAATCACGTCGCCTTGCGGGAGCGGCGGGTCGCTGCGATAGGTGACGCTCAGCTTATCGGGTGTGCCGTGCAGTCCGAGCGTGATGTCGTAGTCCTGTACGCGCGCCGTGGCATTCAGGTCGATCGAGGGTTGAATGCGCACAGGGTTGGTGAACAGGATGTCGCCTCGCTGCAACTCATAGCGCGTGCCGGCGATGGTCGCGTTCCCCTCAGTAATCGAGACTCGGCCGAGCAATGATGGAGAGGCCACCGTTCCGCGCACCCGCAGGTCCACATCGCCGGCCAGCTTCGCGTAGGCATTCTGGAAATTCAACTGCGGCGAGGACTGGATGCGCACGTCGAGCCGAATGTGATTCGAAGGCGCGTCCGGGGCAACCACCGGCTGCACCGCCTTTGCCTGGGTGGCCAGTGCCGCTATGTCAAGATCGGGGCTGATGGAGAAGCGCGTCAGCATCACCTTGCCCGAGAGCAGCAGGTTCGGTTTCGTGCCCTGCAGGTGAAGCGTCATATCGGCCAGCGAACTGACGCCCTGCGGATAGCGGATCCGGACCGACTTGCCCGTAACCGAGAGATCCGCGAACAGGCCCTGCTGGTACGCGAGATACCCGCCTACGCTCAACTGACCGCCGCCTGTCATGGCCGTCAGGCTGCGTACTTCCAGCCGATTCTGGTTGAACTCCAGGGTGCCGTTCAACTGGCTGAGCCCATTCGGCACGTCTTCCAGCGATAACGAACCATTATTGAAGACGATTCGTCCCCTCAACGAGGGATTTGCGAGAGGTCCATGCGCCTCCACCTCGAAGGTGGTGGTTCCTCCGGCCGTGATGTCGCTATCGATCATCTCCGCAAGTTTCAGGTTGACGGAGCCGCTGCCGGCAATATCCAGATTCCGCGCGCCTCGTAACTCCAGTGTCCCCGACGCGCGCAAGTCCGTCTGGTCTCCTGTGACGTGCAGCGGGTCGAGGCGAACGCGGGAATTTGCGAGCTCGGCGTGTACCGGGCCTTCGCTTTGCAGATGAACGCCCGCCACCGTCACCGCCATGGTCTCGAGGCGTGCGTCTCCCTGCAGCTCTTCAATTCGCGCCAGCGGCCCGTGCATTGTCGCCGTGCCCGAAAGAGCGGACTCCCCCTTGAGCGCCTCGAGATGGGCAAGACGTAATACCGATCCGATACTGACGCGCGAGAAATCAAGTTTCGCCTGCGTCTGGAAATCGCCGCGCAGATCCGTCTGTCCATGCAGAACGAGTTCTGCCGATTCCATGCGGCCGGTCGTGTCATAGACCAGGTTCCGGTTCTGCGTGTGGGCTGCCAGCTCGAACGAACCGAGCGGCTCATGATTCACGCTCAATCCCGCAAGCGTGGCGCGAGCATCGACCTTGGGATCGTCTATCGTGCCCGATCCCGTGGCGGTGAAGGTCAGTTTTCCAGCGATAGTCGCGCCGGCCCTGTGCAGGTGCTCGATGTTCGCAATGTCCAGGTCCTCGCCGCGAGCGTCCGCCTGGAAGTGGCGTGTACGCACATCGTAGCTGCCCGAGCCCGAGATGTTGCCCGCCTGGCTCGCGATCGCGATCGAACTCAACTTGACGACCTCATTCGCCAACGTGCCTTGGGCCCGCACGCGCGCTACCGGCTCCCCGTAGACGACGCCGTTATCGAGTTGCAACCAGCCCGAACCGCCTGGCGACCGCAGCGTTCCGCCGGCTTCGAAGTCCGCCTCCAGCGTCCCGGTCACTGGCACATGCACGCCTAACAGGGGGAGAACATCCTTCAAATCGACCTTGTTGGCCCTGACGTGAGCGCGGAGCAGGGAATCGGAGTGGAACGCCGGAAGTTCGTTGCCGCGGACCGCACCTGGTCCTCCCGCGTTCGCCGCGGAAAGCGTACCATCCATCGAAATCTGTTCCTGCCCGTGAACCATCCTTCCATGGAGGACTGCGATGTGCTCCGCGTCGTAGCTGCCGCTTGCTTCCACCGAATCCCACAGCGCGAACTGCCGCGCGTGCGACGCGTCGTTCGGGTTTGGCGGCAGCTCCATGGCGATCTGCGTCGCTCTCAGGTTGCCGGCCAGCCGCGGCGAGATTAGCGAGCCCTCCCAGGTCCCGTGGAACTCGGCCTCGCCGTTCAGGGTGACGGGCAGAGCGGCCGTCCCCGACTTGCCGTTCCGCTCCAGTCCCAGCTCTCGTAGAGTGGTGTCGAAATCGCCCAGGTTGCTGGAGCGGAAGTCGAGGGTCAGTGCGGTCGGGCCGTTCATCGGATATGCGCCCAGCCGGCCATGCGCCTGGATCTGGCTCGATGGAAGGTTCAGTTCCATCCGGCGCAGCTCCACCGCCCCTGTGTGCTGCGAGTACGTCCCTTCGATGACTCCCGTTGCCGGGCCTTCTCCGGGGATCGGCTGGCTCGACGGGCTCAGGCCCAGCGCCGCTTCCACTTTCAGCGTCTTCACGTCGCCGTTGATCCAGTCCGCGGTTGCGGGTCCGTTCAGCACCGCGCCCACGCCCAGCCGGTTGAATGGCGGTTGGCCTA
>Ga0335069_10017376_pt1 | contig 10027 bp, 10 predicted proteins | sample Lox_Sample_11_FD_206714 | JGI IMG/M metagenome (GOLD analysis project Ga0335069, IMG submission 206714) | Soil microbial communities from Loxahatchee National Wildlife Refuge, Florida, United States - Lox_Sample_1.1 | ecosystem: Environmental > Terrestrial > Soil > Wetlands | place: USA...
CATGGTTGCAAACCATGTGCTCTCCCAGCTGAGCTACAGGCCCGTTGATGCTTCATTGATATAGTGACGAGGATTCTCCGATTCGTCAAGTAAACCTGAGACTCAGGTCGCCTCGGTCGGTTCCGGTGCTAACGAGATCGGGCCGGTTTTCATTGTCAAGGGACTCACGGGTGGGATGATCTCCTCCGGATTCTGGGGTACATTACCTTGCGGCACGGGACCTTCCACTCCGTCTAAACGGAAGGTTGGACTGTGGTTTGTGAGGCGCCTTAGAGTTTAAAGGTCGGGGGAATACCAACTCTCGGGTTATGATGTCTTTTCACAAAAGCCAGGTTCATTGTGCACATTATAGGAGCGAGGCTCATGCCGAGAGGACATACCGACTCGCCATTAGAGCGTTTTTGATTTAAGTGTGTACATAACCGCACGATGCCAGGTAGTTCGAGCATTCCTGCGGAGTGCCGGTTGTGAGCAGGGCGCCGATTTCGGTCCACAGGGCATCGAGGCTGCGGGTCGCCGCCTTGCGGAGCAGTGCCTTGAGCCTGGCAAAGAACTTCTCGATCGGATTGAGGTCGGGGGAATAAGGCGGCAGGTACAATAGGCGTGCGCCCGCCGCCGTGATCGTTTCGCGGACTCCCCGCACCTTGTGACTGCTGAGATTGTCCAGGATCACAATGTCTCCCGGCCGCAGGGCGGGTACCAAGCATGGTTCCACATAGGCGCGGAACATCTCCCCGTCCATCGGTCCGTCCGCGACCATCGGCGCGATCAACTCCCGCTGCCGCAGCGCCCCCACGAAGGTGGTGGTTTGCCAGCGCCCTTGGGGGGCAACTGCCACGCAACGCTGCCCGCGGGGGACGCGCCCATAGCCCCGCGTCATGTTCGTCGTAGTCCACGTTTCATCAATAAACACGAGCCCTTCGAGGTCGTACAGGAGGGGATGGTGGCCCCACGTGCGGTGCGCCTGCCGCACGTCTTCGCGCTCTCGCTCGCTGGCGTGCTGGGTATTTTTTGAAAGTCAAACCCCACTTGTCGAGCTGATGCCAGAGGCCGGGTACCCGAATCGTGACCCCCTGCTCCGCCAAACGAGCGCAGGTCTCAGCCAGCGTTAGATCCTCCTGCTGTTCAATCCAGTTACGCACCAGAGGTTCCAGGGCGGCGAGGCGCGAACGGCGATAGCCGCCCATCGGGAGACTGTGGCGCACGCCGGTCCTTTGCCAACGCTCACGTACCCGGCACACCCACATGCGACTGACCTCGAAGCGACGGGCGATGGCGGTGGGGCGCTCGCTCCGCGCCAACGCCCGCAGCACGAGCTCCCGCAAATCCTGAGAATACGCCTTCACGCTTTCCCTCCTTGACCGGCAGGAAAAGTCTAACTCACAAAACGTAACTACTTAAATCAAAAACACTCTAAATGTAATCCTCTGGGGCCGGATCGCGGCTCGGGCCCGGCGGCTGTTGCAAGCGCAATTGCGGACGCCCTGCCGGATCTTCAGTTTCCCTGATCCTTCGCGGCTACGAATGCTGCCTCGGCAACTGACGCGGGCCGACGTAATAGTGGCCAGCGTCTTTACAGAGGCGATGGCAAAGGCCACCACCAGGCTCAAGTTGCTCCAATCCACGGGCGCCGGAGTCGACAGCTTCCGCCTGAATTTACTTGACCCGTTAACCACGGTCGCCAACGCTTACTTCCATGAAAGCGCCATCATCGAGTACGTCATGATGATGATCCTGACGTTGAACCGGGTCCTCCTGAAAATGGATTCACACTTCCGGCGCGGAATTCGGTACGAAAGCTCCATTTGGGGCGCGCCTCCCGGAGCGGAAGTTGAAGGAAAGACTTTGGGCCTGATTGGGTACGGGCATATTGGGCAGCAAGTGGCGGCCCGGGCACAAGCGTTTGGAATGAAATTGCGGGTGGTCAGCGCGCATCCTCCCACCCTCAAGCCGGGTCACATCCAATTCTACGAGGGGCCGGGCAGGTTGCGGGAACTTCTGCACGCTGCGAATTAGGGTGTTGTTGCCTGCCCCCTCCATGAGGAGACGCGTCGCCTCATTGGCCCGAGGGGGTTCGGTTGCAGGAAGAAGCCCTTTACCGGGCCCTGCGTAGTCGCCGCGTCCAGCGTGCTGCCATCGATGTCTGGTATCGCTACCCCACCCGGGAGCGCCCATCTGCTCCCTCTCGTTTTCCCTTTCACCTGTTGGGTAACATCATTATGACCCCCCACGTTTCGGGGTGGATGAAAGGAACGGCCGAGAAACGTCTCAGGTTTGTTGCGGTGAATATTGACCGCTTGGCCGCCGGGATGCCACTCCGCAATGTTATTCAGGGTCCGTGCCGTCACCGGCCCTAGCAATTACCCCGCGACTGACTCAATTCTTCCATGCTCCGAGTCGTTCATTTTCCCGCGTTCCCAGGTCCACCGACGGGATAGATCCTGGGAATTCTCTCATTGACGGGTGGCAACGCCGGAAAGGAAGCGTGCGGTTCGGCCTGATACCAATACGCCACCGAGTAATAGTTATCCGAGCGGTGGTTAGCGTGCCCGTGCTCGATAGTGGCGCGAATTGACTTGGTGAAGGGTATGGGCGAATCGAGGTGGAACCGGTAAACCGACGAGTGGCTTCCCGCCACTTCTTCGCCCTTAACGGGTGCACCCATGAGCTCATAGGAAAAGGGCTTATCACCAAAATCCCACGCGCCCATAAAATAATCCTCCGAGCCGGTGCCTTCGATGGTAGGAAGCTTGTCGCCGTCGATGAAGAACATGTCGTCGCCCTCCCCCCACCATCCGTCCTGATTCTGAAGCACCGACATGGTTTCACCCACGTAATGCCCTCGCCCGGTAGCCTCAAGCCAAACATAGTTCCCTTCGCCGTTCAGATTGGGTTTTTCATTTACGAAGGGCTCACCATTACTTTGCCACTGATTTGTCCAGCCGAGGTTGGGAGCGGCTTGGCGGTACTGGGCGTGAAAGTAAAGAGTGTCAGTGGGCAGCGGTTTTGCATACACGCGGTACTCGATATTGTAGTAGCACGCGTCCACCCGCCTTACGCCCTCGTTAGTCACGGTGATCCGGGCCTTCTTCTGGAAGGGCATGGGAAAGAAGGAGTTCAAGGCCTTCTCTGAGCTAACAGCCAACGGCAGGGATTGGTAGGTGAAATACTCGCCGAGACCCAGGCCAAAGAAGTCGCCGATTGGCGCCTCCACGCTGGGGGTTGCTTCGTCATCCCAATACATGCGCAGAACCAGTTTCTTCAGGTGGTGATTCTCCCCGCTGGCGATGGTGAACCATACGTGGGTAATCACGCCGGGGCCGGAGTCCTCCAGCACGGTGAGCGTTTCACCCGGTGCAATCTTGCGCTCATCGGCATTCCCCCCGCTGCGATCCCAGCTCCCGGAACGCTTCAGGACGTAGTCATGGGGTTTGGTGAGATCGGATAGAAGCCCGCTCAATTCCTGGGCGTGAGCGATCGCCACAATGGAAAACAGAATCAGAGTTAATCCCAGCCTTCGCATGGTGACCTCCCATAGTCAATTATCGGCACGTGTCAAAACGCGGGATTTTATCACATGCAAGTTTCGATGAGCTGGGCATGTCATGTTCGGGTGTCACGAAGTTGATGTTTGGGCAGCCGGATTCCCGAAGTTCCGGCTCGAAGCTTGGGGACTTAATACCGCCCATATTCGCGCACGGTTTCGTACATGGCCAGCACGTTCTCGATGGGCACGCGCGCCTGCACATTGTGGATGGAATTGAAGACGTATCCTCCGCCTTTGCCGAAGACCTGAAGGCGCGAGCTTACCTCCTTGCGTACGTCCTCCACCGTCCCGAAGGGTAGCGTCTTCTGCGTGTCGACGCCGCCTCCCCAGAAGGTCACCTGGTCCCCATATTCCCGCTTCAATTCGTCCGCCGCCATGCACGCTGCCGAGCATTGCACCGGGTTGAGGACATCAAAACCCGCCGCGATGAAGTCCGGAATCAAGGCGCGCACCGAGCCGCAGGAGTGGATGAACGTCTTCCACGTCGTGTTCTTGTGCACCCAGTCGTTCACCGCCTTGTTGAAGGGTTGATAGAGGGTCCGATAAGTCTGGGGGGAGATAAAGGGACCGTTCTGCTGCCCGAAGTCCGTCCCCGAAACCATCACCACGTTGACCCGTCCCCCCACCGCCTGGTGAATCTTCTCCAGATTCTTAATCCCCACCTCACACTGATGCTCGAAGACCTTGTAGATCAGGTCGCGGCGCGACACCGTGCTGATGTACCACTCCTCCACGTCGCGGATGCCCTTGGGATGCTTCAGCCAGGGGCCCGGGACCAGCGCAATGTCCCCGAAGGCCGTCCCTCCGAAATTCGCCAGCACTGCCTTGTCTGTCTCCGTCCAAAGCCTTTCCGCCTCCCGCCCCAGGTACGCCAGGTCCTCGTCGGAGATGGGTGTGAACTCCTCCAGGTTGTCTTCCAGCTTCAGATGGTCGTCGTCCAGGGGGAGCTGACGGGGGATAGAATCGAAGTAGAATCCCCCCTTGGGCATCCGTCCGCTGGGAGGTACCGACGTGTCCCCCTCCGGATACATCAGGAGGTCGCCGTTTTCATCCGGGCTAGTATTGAAGCCGTCCGCCACCAGCACGGGCGTGCCGGCAAAGGTCGTCCAGGGCTTCCAGCCTTCGTTCTTGAAGCCGAACATGGTGGACGGCTTGGCCAGACCTACCACGTCGATGCCCAGCGCGTCCATCAGGTCAGGCTTGATCTCGCCCAACATTTGGTAGGGTTCGACTACCTTCACTGGGGTGCTGGGCGCGTCCAGGCCCAAGGCTTGGCGCAGGCGGTAAACCGTGTCCACCTGCATTCCGGTCACAGGACTGCCGCCCAGGTCCACCGGCACGCGGTCGGCTTCCTGGTGCTGCAAGGCGCGTTTGACGCGGTCACGAGATGTCAACATGGGATTCCTCCTCGCAAAGAGCAGCCGCCGCATTTGAAGGTCCGAAGGTGGAGTGAAAAACTACATTTTCACCCGAGCTCGCGGCAAAGGCCGACCCTCCTGTCATTCGGGCGAGAGAAGGGGCGCTGCTCCTTAACCTGCTAAACTTAGAATCCGTTTACGTACACGGAAGGCGGTCGAATATATCCGCTCGTAACCGTGATTGCAAGCATCTTCTCTCTTGCCCACTAAGGCGGTTGGCAGTTAGTGGATGCCGGTTACAGCCTCGGCGAGAACATGGGTATCTCCCCAGGGCTCATCTTGGGCGTTGGCAGGCTGGACTTCGCGAAAGAGGCCGAGATTGGACTGCAGAACGATGCCGGGGCTCAGGTAATGGAAGGGAGGAAAGGGAGTATTGTGAACAATATGGTCGACCACGAGCCGGACCGCAGTTTGTCCTTGCACAAAGGGGCGTTGGTAAATCGAGGCGGTGATGGTCCCATTCTCGATATGGGGAACCATGGGAGGAAAAAGATCGGTGGTGATAAGCCGAATCCGTCCTGCCAGGCCGGCGGCTTCCACGGCCGCGCAGACGGGCAGGCAGTTAGCAGTATTAACGTATAGCCCGCCTAGACCGTTGATGCTCCGAGAAATCGCCAGGCACTTCTGAAAAGCTTCCTGTTCATCCTCATGAGTCTCTAGGACGTCAACGACCTCACCCCCCGGGCAGAAGCGGGAAAAAGCTTCCACGAAGCCCTTGGTCTTCCGGCGATGGTCCTCCGTCTGAAGCATCCCGGTGAGCACCACAACGCGGTTCCCGTTTGGCGCAAACTTCGCCATCAACTCAGCGGCGCATCTGCCATTCAATTCGGGATCGACGCAAACCACTGTGGACCTGCCACTCGTAGGGGCATCCGAGGCGACGCAGACGACGCGGATGTCTCGATTCTCGGCCTCGTCAATCGACGCGGCCAAAGATCGCGGGTCGCCCGGCGAAACGATGAGGGCGCGAATGTCGTGACCAAGCATATCCCGAACGTGCTCGACTTCGCCTGCGCCGAGCCGTGGTACGGGATCGTAATTTACACTCACCCCAAGCGACTCGAACCGGCGGGCCTCGGCCAGGATGCCGTCACGCACCTGATCGTAGAAATAGTGAATCTCGCGCGGGATGCATACACCGAAGCACAAGGGAGCATGGCCCACTGCCAACATACGGGCGGCAGGGTTGGGCGTATAGCGCAATTGCCGGGCAACCTGCAAGACGCGCTTCCGCGTTTCCACTTTGATGCCGGCACGCCCATGCAGGGCACGGTCCACCGTCCCGATGGAGACCTTAGCGAGCCGGGCTATATCGTATACTCCCACCCTTTTCATTATGTGGAACCAATCGTGCAAAGTATAAGCGATTCACTAGTAGCCGTCAAAGCAGGGACCTGTAAAGGACAAGCGTTTGACAGGGTTCCGGTGAGGTGCTAGAAAGGACTTATCCTCGAGATTGAGGTTGGCAAGGGCAAGGGTCATATTTTGAATGGAGGGAGTCTATGCGACGACGGGATTTTCTTCGAAAAGGCAGCGCGGCGGCCGGCTTGGCGGCGTCCAACAGGCTGCTTGATCCTCTTGCCAAGGCGGGCGACCAAGCTAACCCGGCTACTATACCCAAACGCCGCCTGGGAAAGACCGGCGTGGATCTGTCCATCATCGCCATGGGCGGAATCGTGGTGATGAATGCCGAACAATCGCACGCTAATGACTTGGTCGCCGAAGCATTCGACCGTGGCATCAACTACTTCGATGTGGCGCCTCAATACGGCAATGCGCAGGAAAAACTGGGGCCGGCACTCGAACCCTACCGTAAGCGTTCCTTCCTCGCCTGCAAAACGCTGATGCGTGACAAAGACGCCGCTGCCGCTGAACTGGAAGATTCGTTACGCAAATTGCGGACCGACCATGTGGACCTCTATCAGTTTCACGCCGTGACCACCAAGGAAGACGTGGAGAAGATATTTGGTCCTAACGGCGCCATGGAAGCGTTTCAGGCCGCGCGCCAGGCGGGCAAACTCCGTTTTATTGGTTTCTCGGCACACTCGGTTGAAAACGCATTCTCGATGCTCGATCATTACAATTTCGATACTATTCTCTTCCCCATCAACTTTGTCCTTTTTTCGCAGGCTAACTTTGGACCGCAGGTCTTGGCGAAGGCGCACGACAAAGGCATGGGAATCCTGGCGCTGAAGGGCATGGCCAAGACCGTCTGGCCGGAAACACAAAAAAAGGATCACCCCGACTCCAAATGCTGGTATCAGCCCGCGTCGCTGCCGGACGAAGCGGCATTGGCTTTGCGTTGGACTCTCTCGCGGCCCATCACCGCCGCCGTCCCTCCCGGCGAGGAGCGGTACTTCCGGCGTGCCATGGACGTGGCTCAGAGTTTCACTCCACTGAAGCCAGAGGAAGAAAAGACTTTGATGGCGGGCGCCCGAGGCATGGAACCAATTTTCCACCTTGCCAAAGCTTGAGATTTTGAAATAAGCCACCCCAGAGCCCTCAATCCGAGAGAAGGATTCTCCTCCTTTGTTCCCAGCGGCTCTGCGCCTCTGTGGTGAGACCAATTTTGGAGGATTCAAATTCGAACCCCCTCCCCAAACAACTATCCGCACCTCCGCAGCCGCGCCTGGTTTGGCAAGCGCGATCGCTGGGGCATGGGGCACCGCGCCTGGCTCCGCTCCGAGGGCTTCAGCGAAGGCGTATTTGAGGGCAAACCCGTCATCGGCATTTGCAACTCCTGGAGCGAACTTAACAACTGCAACGCCCACCTGCGCACCGTTGCGGAAGCCGTGAAGCGGGGTGTCTGGGAAAGCGGTGGCTTCCCTCTGGAATTCAACACGATTTCGCTCGGCGAGATGTTGATGAAGCCCACCACCATGCTTTACAGGAACCTGATGGCGATGGAGGTGGAGGAGAGCATCCGCGCTTATCCGCTGGATGGCGTAGTGCTGCTGTGCGGGTGCGACAAGACCACGCCCGCGCAATTGATGGGCGCGGCCAGCGTGGATGTACCAGCCATCATGGTGCCGGGCGGTCCCATGCTGAGCGGCATGTGGCACAACAGGGAACTCGCCGCCGGCACAGACGTGCGCAAATTCTGGGAGGAAGTGCGCGCCGGCCGCATGGGGGAAGAGGAGTGGTGCGAGATTGAAAGTTGCGTGTCGCGCAGCGCGGGCCACTGCTACGTAATGGGAACCGCCTCTACCATGGCCAGCCTCGCCGAGGGCTTGGGGATGACCCTTCCCGGCGCTGCCGACATTCCTGCGGTCGATTCCAGGCGCATGATGATTGCCGAGGAGAGCGGCAGACGCATCGTCGCGATGGTCAATGAAGGCCTGCGGCCTTCTCACATCATGACCGCAGCAGCTCTCAAGAACGCTATTCGCCTACTGATGGCGCTGGGGGGGTCAACGAACGCCATCGTGCACCTGGTTGCACTTGCCGGGCGATTGGGGATCAACCTGCCATTGTCCTCGTTTGATGTAATTGCCACCAGCACGCCCTTCATCGCCAATGTGAAGCCCAGCGGCAAATTCCTGATGGAGGAGTTCAGTTATGCGGGCGGGGTGGCTGCCGTGCTGAAAGAACTTGGCCCCCTGCTGCATTTGGATGCCCTGACCGCCACCGGCAAGACACTGGGTGAAAATCTGAAACGCGCCGCGTGCTTCAATCGCGAGGTCATCCGCCCCTTGAGCGAGCCTCTGTTTCCCCAGGGCGGCGTGGTCGTCTTGAACGGAAATCTGGCCCCCATGGGCGCCGTGATCAAGCAAACGGCGGTTTCACCGGACTTGATGAAACACCGCGGGCGCGCCGTGGTCTTCCAAAACAACAAGGACCTGCTGGCGCGGCTCGATGACCCCGATTTACCGGTCGATGAAAGCTGCGTCATGGTCTTGAAGAACGCCGGGCCCAAGGGCGCTCCGGGAATGCCGGAATGGGGGCATCTTCCCATCCCCGCGAAGTTACTCAAAGCCGGGGTGAAAGATATGGTCCGGATCAGTGATGCGCGCATCAGCGGCACCAGTTTCGGGACCATCGTTGTCCATATTGCCCCGGAGGCGGCGGTAGGCGGGCCACTGGCGGTCGTCCAGGACGGAGATGAAATTGAGCTCGACGTTCCGGCGCGGCGGCTCGAATTGTGCCTGCCCGAGGCGGAAATCAAAGCTCGCCTTTCCCAATGGAAAGCCCCTGCGCCGCACTATACGCGTGGCTACGGCAAGCTCTTCCTGGATCACATTCTGCAAGCCGACGAAGGTTGCGATTTCGATTTCCTGCGCGGCGCCGACCGCGAGGACGCCGGCTCGCCCCTCCAGCGTTTTCCCAATCCAGCGCTCTAGGCTTTACCGCAGCATCGAGAAACTCATGGGGGTGAGAAACAGGTTGGTAATGTTGCGCACAATCTCCCCACCATGCTGAACAGATTCGGCGCGAATCCTGACCCAATCCGGGTTGGCGTTGAACGTGGCCCACGCCTTTTCGCGCTGCGCTTCACTTTCAAAAGGGATCAAATAAGCCAGGTTGGGCAGGTTAGGCCCGAAGATGGTGTTCGCATAGAGGATGGGATGGATTCCGCTCTTGTGAAAGATCTCGATCTCCCCGTCGCGACCGAACCGCTCGTGCAGGTATCCCAGTTGGCGGTTGGTGGGTGATTCATAAATACGCAATTCGTAGAGCTTGTGTGTCGGGTCGCCGGCCGGCGTGGCGGCAAACGGCGGGCTGAAGGAAGTGGCGCGCAGCAGCGTCGCCTCCGTGCGGTAGAACGCCGGCTCGTCTTTCTCGGGTTCCGCCACCGCGGCCGCATAATCGGGGTCGGCGTTGAGCTTTCCCCACAGCGCCTCCATATCGGCCAGGCTGGGATAAGAGAAGATAATCAGAGTTGTGGGAAGATCCCGCCCGACCGTCACCGTGAAGAACCCCAGGGGGCCGAAGCCGTGCTTTTGACAGATCGGCATCAGGCGAGTTTCCAGCCACTTTGACATCCGCGCCGTTTGGCTGCCGTTCTGCATGTGAACGTAGTAGAACTCAAAGTAGGAAGAACTCATTGGCTTGTCTCCTTCCG
>Ga0335069_10017377_pt1 | contig 10027 bp, 12 predicted proteins | sample Lox_Sample_11_FD_206714 | JGI IMG/M metagenome (GOLD analysis project Ga0335069, IMG submission 206714) | Soil microbial communities from Loxahatchee National Wildlife Refuge, Florida, United States - Lox_Sample_1.1 | ecosystem: Environmental > Terrestrial > Soil > Wetlands | place: USA...
AGGCCGAAAAACCACTATCAGGCGAACGGACAAGCCGTGCCGTATATGCCGCCGGGCTTAGGGTCGAATACGCATCATGTCGCGCGCTTGGCGGATTGGGCGAACAGCTCGGCGATGGCGTCCTTGCCTTCGTCGCTGTGGATCCAGCCTTCGGCGGCCTGGAGGCTGGCGAATTGCCCGGCGATGCGTTGCGGCTTCACCCGATCGGGCACGGGCACCAGAACTTCGAAGGTCCCGGCGTGGCGCTGGTCCTTGGTGAGGGCGGCATAGGCCTGAGGCTTTGCGTATTTCTTCATGGCGGCGGCCCCAGGGATTGCGGGCGCTCTCCTACCACTTCGCCGCCGCCGTTCAAGTCACTTACCGCCGCTTGCGGCCGATGCCGAGTTGCTCGCGCCACATCCTCGCCGGGATTTCCTCGACCGCGCCTTCCCCCAGTTGGCCCAGATGGAAGGGGCCGAACTGCACGCGGATCAGCCGCGCGACTTTCAGCCCCAGGCTTTCCATCACCCGCTTCACCTCGCGGTTCTTGCCTTCTTTCAGGGTTGCCGTCGCCCAGGAATACACGCCTCGCGAACGCTCGAGATCGGCGACGATCGGGCCGTACTTCACGCCGTTGATGGTCACGCCCTGCGCGAGCTTGTCGAGGTCCGCCTGCACGACTTTTCCGAACAGCCGCACGCGGTACTTGCGCACCCAGCCGCCGGCCGGAAGTTCGAGCCGGCGCGCGATCTCGCCGTCATTGGTCAGCAGCAGCAATCCCTCGGAATTGAAGTCCAGCCGGCCGATGGAAACCACGCGCGGCAGGTTCTTGGGCAGGTTGGCGAACACCGTCGGCCGGCCTGCAGGGTCGTGGTGCGTCGTCACCAGACCGGACGGCTTGTAGTATCGCCACAGCCGCGCCGGATCGGGCTCGCCCAGCGGCTTGCCGTCGACCGATACCACTTGGTTTTCGCCGACCTTGGTGGCCGGCGTCTTGACCGTCTCGCCGTCGAGCGCAACACGCCCTTCCGCGATCAGTTTTTCGGCATCCCGCCGCGAGCAGATGCCGGCGCGGGCGATCACCTTGGCGATGCGGTCGCCTTCGGACGTGCTAGAACCGACCACGGATGGAGTCCGCCCATGAATGACGACGAAGCCATAGCACTGGCCATCGAGGAAGCCAAAGAGGCCGCGGGGCGCGGAGAAGTGCCGGTGGGGGCCGTGCTCCTGTCGGCGGACGGGGTACTGCTGGCGCGCGACGGCAACCGCATCCTGGAACGCAAAGATCCCACTGCCCACGCCGAAATGCTGGTATTGCGCGCCGCCGCAGCCCTTATCGGCAACGAGCGCCTGATAGGCTCGACACTCTACGTCTCGCTGGAGCCTTGCGCGATGTGCGTCGGCGCCATCAGCCTGGCGCGCGTCGAACGGCTGGTGTTTGCCGCCGAAGATCCCAAAGGGGGCGCGGTGCTCCACGGTCCGCGCTTTTTCGAGCAGCCAACGTGTCATCACCGCCCAGTAGTTTCGCGCGCGGGGGACGCTGCGGAAGCCGGTGGCGTCCTTAAGAGTTTCTTCCAGTCCCGGCGGGACCAGCCTTGATCGGTAGCGGTGCCTACCTACATTCTGGCTGCACCGCGCATGGAGCAAGTCAGGGCGGCAAGAGGCAGCAATGATCGATCTTTACACCGCATCGACGCCGAACGGCATCAAGGCGTCAATCATGCTCGAGGAAGTGGGGCTGCCCTACGAGTTGCACGCCCTCAAGCTCTCCGAGCAGCAGCAGAAGCAGGATTGGTTCCTCAAGATCAATCCGAACGGGCGCATTCCCGCCATCGTGGACCGCGACGAGGACGACTTCGCGGTCTTCGAATCCGGGGCGATCCTGATCTACCTGGCGGAGAAGTCGGGCAAGCTCCTGCCGAAGGACGCAAAAGGCCGCTCGCGGGCGATCCAGTGGCTGATGTTCCAGATGGGCGGCGTCGGCCCGATGATGGGGCAGGCGAACGTCTTTTTCCGCTATTGGCACGAGAAGTACCAGCCAGCCATCGACCGCTATCAGAACGAGTCCCGCCGGCTGCTAGCCGTGCTCGACCGGCGCCTCGCCGGCAACGAATACCTGGCCGGCGAATACTCGATCGCCGACATCGCCAACTGGTCGTGGGCGCGAAGCCACGAGTGGGGCGGCGTTTCCATCGACGGGCTCGACAGCCTCAAGCGCTGGCTCGCGCAGATCGGCGAGCGCCCGGCGGTGAAGCGCGGCATGAACGTTCCGCCGCGGCCCGAGGCGTCTGATGACGAAACCAAACGGCAGGTGGAAGCGGCGCGCTCGATACTGCAGCGCTAGCGTCCCGATTCCGAAATTCGCAGCATGTCGATATCGGGAACGGGCGAACTTCGGAACCGCGACACTAGAACCAGCTCGGCGCCAGGGCGGGGAACAGGTTCACCAGCACCTCGCGCGCGCTGATCAGCCCGGCTCCGAAGCCCACCAGCACGTCGCTCAGGAAATGAGCGCTCAACAGCGCGCGCGTCAGGGCTAGCCAGAGCGCGATCGCGAACCACAGCAAAGCCAGGTGCGGCCACAGGGCAGTCGCGACCACGGCGACGCAGGCGATCGTCAGGGCGTGCCCGGAGGGAAACGAGTTCATGCTGAGGTCAAAGCCGAACAGGACAAAGCCGTAGAGCTTCATCTCCAGTTCGTCGCGCGGCCGGCGCCGGCCCAGCACCAGCTTGGTGGCATGCAGCAGCGCACTGCCCGCGCCGAGGCCGATGATGAAGGCGAGCGCGCAGTTCAGTGCCAGCTTCACGGCGGCGTTGAACTGGCCGAAGCTGAGCCAGCACCAGCAGACGGCGTACGCCGCCACCGCCGCAATCAGCCAGTGAGCCGCCTTCGCAAGATGCGTCGTGGCGTTCAGGAAGCCGTGGAGGCGCGTGTCGACGTGGTCATAGATGAAATGCGTCGCGCGGCGGTCGATCGCCACGCAGCCGATGCCCGATGCGACGAAGAGGAGACCCACCCACAGCAGCATGGCGCGATTGCTTGCCGCGACGGAGCCCGGCTGTCAAATCGGCGTGAAGTCGCTAGGCGGCGGCGCGGCTCTTGGCCTGGACCGGGAAGGTGACCTTCACTTCGGTGCCCACGCCTTCTTCGCTCGCGATCTTGAGCGAGCCGCCGTGCTTTTCGACCAGCGCCCTTACCAGCGCCAAGCCGAGGCCGGAGCCGGATTTGGCGAGCATGGGATCGCCGTTCACCTGCTCGAACGGATTTCCCAGGCGTTCGAGATCGGACTCCGGAATGCCGATTCCCGAATCGCGCACGCAGATGGTCACGACGCCGTCGCCTGCGCGCACGCTGACGCCCACTTCGCCCCCGGCCGGCGTGAACTTGATCGCGTTGGAGAGCAGGTTGAGCATGATCTGCTTGACGGCCCGCTTGTCGGCCGTCGCGAAGGCCGGCTCCTTGGGAAGGGAAAGGGTGAACTCCAGGCCGCTGTTTTCGGCCCGGTCGCGCAGCAATCGGGCGCAGTCCTCGACCGTGCCGTTGAAATCGACGTTCTCGAGATTGAGCTCCAGCTTCCCCGCCTCGATCTTGGCCATGTCGAGCATGTCCGAGATCAGGTCCAGCAGAAGCTGGCCGGAATCGTAGATCAACGTGGCGTATTCCTCGTACCGCTTGTTGCCCAGCGGCCCGAGCGTTTGCTGGCGCATCATGTCGGTGAAGCCGATCACCGCGTTGAGCGGCGTGCGCAGTTCGTGGCTCATGTTCGCGAGGAACCGCGACTTGGCCTTATTGGCGGATTCGGCGCGCTCCTGCGCCGCCTTGATGTCGAGTTCGCGCTGAACGCGGTCGGTGATGTCGCGCGAAACCGTGATCACGTTGCGCAGCTCGCCGGTCGCCGTGTCGTAGATGCCGCGGGCGGTCATTTCGAGCCAGATGTACCGGCCGTCGCCGTGGCGCACCCGGAAGATGGCGTTGAGGGTTTCGGCCGGCGGCGGAATGGCCATGACGGCCATCGCCGTGGGGCCGTCTTCGGGATGGACGATATGAAGCAGGGTGCTGCGGCTGAATTCGCCGGGGCTGCGCATCAACACGCGCTGCAGGGCGGAGGAGGCGAAGTAGATCTCCCCGTCGGGCTCGTACACCACCACGATGTCGGAGGATTCCTCGGCTAGGAGCCGATAGGCTTCCGACGCATTTTTGCGTTTCTCATCACCCGCTTCGGCCGGCATGACTTTCCTCGTGCGGCACTGCCAATCGCGAGCGGCAACACTAGGCCACTCGTGTTAATCAAGCATTGCCGCGGCGGCCGTTAAGCGGCGCTTAACGTTTCGGAACAAGTGCCGAACGGCGAGGTGAAGCTGGCGCGCAATGGCGCCGCGTGTATAAGACGCCGGGATCACCTTGAGGGGACTGTCATGCGTTTGACTTATTTTGCCGTTCTGGCGTGCGTCGTGGCTCTTGCGGCGTGTTCGCCCAAGCCCAATCCGCCGGCGTTGAGCGATGAAGCGAATGCGCAGTTCCTTGCGGACAATGCAAAAAAGGAAGGCGTGATATCCGTTCCCGGCATCCAGTACGAAGTGCTGAAGAAAGGTTCGGGCGAGGAAATCGAGCTTCAGGACTGCGTTACCGTCAACTACACGGGATCTCTGACGGACGGAAAGGTGTTCGACAAGACGGAGCCCGGCAAGCCGATCACCCTGCCCGTGAACAGGTTGATCCCGGGCTGGGTCGAAGCACTGCAGATGATGCATGGCGGCGATAAGTGGCGCATCGTGATCCCCTCGGGGCTCGCCTACGGCAAGAAGGGGGCGGGGAACGGCGTCATTCCACCCAACCAGACGCTCGTGTTCGAGCTCGAAATCGTCAAGGTGTTCGGACAATTCAACGGCTCGTGCGCCGCGTAAGGCGCCGGAACGCCGTGCCGGTTCGAGTTGATCGAAAGACGGCTCAGGCGTCCCGTGCGATCGCGCGCCAGCCGATGTCGTGCCGGCAGAATCCCTGCGGCCAATCGATGAGATCGGCGGCCGCGTAGGCGCGGTGCTGCGCCTCCCGCACGGTCTTGCCCGTCGCGGTGATGTTGAGCACGCGCCCGCCGGCGGCGACGATCTTGCCCTCCTTGCGTGCGGTGCCCGCGTGGAAGATCTGCACGTCCGCCAGCCTCTGCGCCTCGTAAAGGCCGCGGATTTCCGATCCCTTTTCATACGCGCCCGGGTAGCCGTTGGCGGCCATGACGACGGTCAGCGCCGCGTCGTCGCGCCAGCGCAGGTCGATCTGGTCCAGCACCCCGTCGCGCGCCGCGACCAGGGCGGTCAGCAGGTCGGATTTCAGCCGCATGACCAGGACCTGCGTTTCCGGGTCGCCGAAGCGGCAGTTGAATTCGATCAGCTTGGGTTCGCCGTCCTTGATCATCAGCCCGGCGAACAGGACGCCCATATAGCGGCGGCCGCGTTCGGCCATGGCGCGCACGGTGGGCTTCAGGATGCGCTCGACCGTCTTGTCGACAACCTCCGGCGTCAGCACCGGCGCGGGACTGTAAGCACCCATGCCGCCGGTGTTCGGCCCCTTGTCGCCGTCGAAAACCCGTTTGTGATCTTGCGCCCCGGCCAGCGGCAGCACGTGTTCTCCGTCCGTGAGCGCGAAGAAACTCGCCTCTTCGCCGTCGAGATACTCCTCCACAACGATCTCCGCGCCGGCTGCGCCGAAGGCGCCGTCGAACATCGAGTCGATAGCCATGTCCGCGTCGCTCCGGCTCTCGGCGATGATCACGCCCTTTCCGGCCGCCAGCCCGTCGGCCTTGATGACGACCGGGTAGCCCAGAGTCGCGGCAAAGGACTTCGCGCGGATCGCCTCCCGGAAGCGGCGATAGCGCCCCGTCGGCAAGCCGAAGTCGTCGCACAGGTCCTTCACGAAGCCCTTGGAGCCTTCGAGGATCGCGCCCTTGGCGTTCGGTCCCAGCGCCCTGATGCCTGCCGCTTCGAACCGGTCCGCCAGTCCCGCCACCAAAGGCGCCTCGGGCCCGATCACGGCGAAATCGATCGCCTTCTCCTTGGCGAAAGCGATCAGCCCGTCGGCATCGGCTGGCTGAAGGGGCACGCACTCGGCCACCGCCTCGATGCCGGGATTGCCGGGCGCGCAGTAAAGCTTCGACAGCATGGGGCTCGCCGAGATGGACCAGGCCAGGGCGTGCTCGCGGCCGCCGGAACCGATGAGAAGGACATTCATGACCGGGCTCCCTTCGGCCCGACCGTCGCCCAACGGCGGCCCGGATTCAAGCTCGGTTCTTGCATGATCTGTGGGTCGTGCCGGTCCGGCCTCGCCGCAGGAGCCGTCTGCACTGCCCCCGTAATGGCGGAGTCAAGTCTGCTAATGCAACAGATATTCTTTAGACGGAGTAATGTCCCAGCGCGTTGAGGCAAGGATCGCGAAATACCGCTCCTGGAGCACGTGTCACCGCATTGCGCGCGCCTTCCGCGCCGCGCCCGCCTCGCGCACCTGCAATTTCTCCTTATGTGCGCCGCGTGGAAGAGACTTCGTCCATCCAAATTTAATCCTCCGAAAATCTTGAAACGCCTTTTCCGCACTCCCATCTCAGGCGCGTGGCATCCGTCGTGGTGCTTTTCCCCCAAACCCCAAGGAGAGACGAAAGGCAGCCGACGGGCCGCCGACGAGACAACCATCCGGAAGAACGCGAGACATCCTGGGTCAGAGTGCGCCCCTCGCGCGCATGACGATGGAAAGGCCGGCTGAGGTGCCCGCCGCCGCTGCGTGCGAAGGCGGGCCGGTTCGCAAGAAGCCTTTTTCGAAAAGCCCGGCAAAAAAGTGTCGATGGCGCCGGTTGCCTGCTTGCGTGCGCGCACGCGAGGGCGACGTGCCTGCCGTAGCACTCCCGCAGGCGGTCTCGCGGCAACGCGAGGCCGCCGCGGTTGTTTTTTGGGGCGACGGGGGCCCCGCCTACCAAGCGGGCGGACAGGGAAGGGCCCCTCCCTCCCCCAAAAAACGAAATCGAATGCTCCAGGCAATCGCATTCGAACGGCTCGGCGGGGAATGCCCAAAGTCCGGCAACGAAGCTCATGGAGCGGTAAAGCATGGAGCGGTAAAGCGCCTGGAAAACCTACACTTTCGGCAATCCGGTCTATATCATCGGTGAGTCATGTCCGAAGCACCCTTGGCCAACCTGCCCGAATACAGCGTCTCCGAGATTTCGGCGGCCCTGAAACGCACGGTCGAGACCGCCTTTCCGTTCGTGCGGGTGCGCGGCGAGATCAGCGGCCTGAAATTCCATTCCTCGGGCCACGTCTATTTCGACCTCAAGGACGAGAAGTGCGTCCTCAACGCCGTGGTGTGGAAGATGACCGCCCGCGCCCTCAAGGTGCGCCCGGAGGCGGGGCTTGAGGTGGTGTGCACCGGCAGGGTGTCAACCTACGGCGGCACGTCGCGCTATCAGCTTGTGGTCGAGCAGATGGAACTCGCGGGGCTCGGCGCGCTCATGGCGATGCTGGAAGAGCGCAAGAAGAAGCTCGCCGCCGAGGGTCTTTTCGATCCCGCCCGAAAGAAGAGTCTGCCGTTCCTGCCGGAAGTCATCGGCGTCGTCACTTCGCCCACGGGCGCCGTGATCCGCGACATCATGCAGAGGCTCGCGGCACGTTTCCCGCGGCGGGTCCTGTTGTGGCCGGTGGCCGTGCAGGGCGACCGGGCGGCCGGCGAGATCGCGGCCGCCATTCGGGGTTTCGGCGCTTTTCCGCAGGACGGGCTACCGCGTCCCGACTTGCTGATCGTGGCGCGCGGCGGCGGTTCGATCGAAGACCTGATGGCATTCAACGAAGAGGTCGTCATCCGCGCCGTCGCCGATTGCGCGATCCCGGTGATTTCGGCGGTGGGGCACGAGACCGATACCACGCTGATCGACCTCGTTGCCGATGTCCGCGCCCCGACGCCGACGGCCGCGGCGGAGATGGCAGTTCCGGTTCGCACCGAGCTCATCGGCCAGACGCTCGATTTCGAGCGCCGCCTGTTGCGCTGTTTCACGGCAGGCATGGACCGGCGCCGCGACGGTCTGCGCCAGCTTGTGCGGATATTGCCGCGGGCCGACCAGTTGTTCGCCCAGCCGCGCCAGCGTTTCGATGTTGCCGCCGAGCGTCTTGCCAATGCGCTGCGCCGCAATCTCGATGTCCACCGGCGCGCCTTCATCGAAACGGCTGCGCAACTGCGTCCCGCCGGTCTTAGAGTCAGGATTGCTCAATGTGGCGAGCGTACGCAGGTGCTCGCCGTGAACATCGAGCGCGGCTTCCGCGCCCGCGTTTCCGACGGTCGCGGCCGGCTCGAAGGGCTCGCCCGGATCCTGGAATCGGTCAGCTACCGCGCGGTTCTGGAACGCGGTTTTGCCCTTGTCCGCGGCGCGGACGGCAGGCTGCGGCGCCGGGCGGCCCAGGTGGTGGCGGGCGAGGCGCTTGCCCTGACGTTCGGCGACGGGACGGTTTCCGCCGCTGCGGTCGAGGGGGGGCGGCCGAAGGCCAAAGGGCAACCCAAGAAAAGCGGCGGCAACCAGGGCGATTTGTTTTGATGGCGGAAAGCGTCGGGCTCGCCTAGATTTCGGGGGCACCAATTCGGTTGTGTCGGTGAAATGAACAAGATGGAACGGGATTTGCGGCCGGAGGGATTGGCCGAGCTGGAATATCTCGACGGCGAATATCGCGTCGTGACGCCGGGCTCCTACGTCGTCTGCGCCGTCACGGGCTTGCACATCCCGCTGGAGTCGCTGCGCTATTGGAACGTCGATCTGCAGGAGGCCTACGCCACCGCCGATGCTGCGCTGAAGCGGTTTCAGGACAGCGGAAAGACGCCTCGATGATCGCGCGCCGAAATTTCCTGGCAGCGGGTGTCTCGCTGGCGTTCGCACCGCGCGCATTGGCGGGCGAAGGCTCGCGTCTTTCGTTCCGCGGCTCGCTGGAGCAGGGCGGCCTCGTCATCGGCCGCGCCGTTCCCGGCGCGAAGGTCACGGTCGGCGACCGGCCGGTGCTCGTTTCTCCCGACGGCGTATTCGCATTCGGTTTTTCGTACGACTGCGCAAATCCAGTTCGTGTCGCCGCGCAATTCGCCGACGGCACCGGGGAAGCTTCCGACGTGACGGCGCTTGTCCGCCAATACGAGGTGCAGACCATCAACGGCCTGCCCGAAAAGCTCGTCACGCCGCCGGAGGAGGATCTGCAGCGCATCAGGCGCGAGGAGGGACTCGTCCGCGACGCCCGGCTGCGCGAGACGGAAGGCACCGGTTTTGCAGAGCCGTTCGATTGGCCGTTTCCCGGCATCATTTCGAGCGTGTACGGCAGCCAGCGCGTGCTGAACGGCAAGCCGTCGGCCCCGCATCTGGGCGTCGACATCGCCGCGCCGGAGGGCACGCCGATCCATGCGCCCACCGGCGGCGTAGTTTCCCTGGTCGGCGATTTCCTGCTCGAAGGCGGGATCACGCTGCTCGACCACGGCCACGGCGTATCCACCTGTTACCTGCACCAGAGCAGGCGCGACGTCGCGGTGGGCGACAAGGTATCGCGCGGCGACGTTATCGGGTTGGTGGGGAAGACTGGCCGCGCCACCGGGCCCCACACGCATTGGGGTCTGGCGTGGTTTCAGGTCAAGCTCGACCCTTCGCGCTCGACGCGCACGCCCGAACCGCCCAGGGCATGAGGCTTCATCTTCAAGAGATCGCGTTTCGTCGTCCAGCGATGATGGGTCCACAGCCATTGCGCCGGACGTTCCCGCACGATGCTCTCGATGACGGCGTTGACTTTGGCGGTCAGCGCCAGCACGTCGCGCTCGGCGTTGCCTGACGGCTCGAATTCGATGGCCGGATAAATGCGGACGCAGAAGCGCGCGCCGTCGAGGCGTTCGGCCGATGCCGGCAGGAGAATTGCCCCCATTTTCAGCGCCAGCGATGCCGGCACGGGCGTCGTCATCGCGTCGCGTCCGAAGAAGGGGGCCGGCACGCCCTGCCAGGTTTTCTGGTCGACCAGCATCAGGATGGCTTTGCCGCGGCGGAGCAGGGTGAAGATG
>Ga0335069_10017379_pt1 | contig 10026 bp, 6 predicted proteins | sample Lox_Sample_11_FD_206714 | JGI IMG/M metagenome (GOLD analysis project Ga0335069, IMG submission 206714) | Soil microbial communities from Loxahatchee National Wildlife Refuge, Florida, United States - Lox_Sample_1.1 | ecosystem: Environmental > Terrestrial > Soil > Wetlands | place: USA: Florida...
ATCGCCACCCTGCTGCTCGAGCACCTGGTCTCCTACGCCAGGAGCCACCAGATCACCACCTTCAAGGCGGAGACGCTCACCGAGAACAGGGCCATGCTGAACGTGTTCGCCGACGCGGGCCTGCCGGTCGAGCGGCACTACGTGGAGGGGGTCTTCGAGCTGATGTTCCCGCTGCCCCGCGAGGAACCGACGCTGGACAGCTACCTGAACGCCGTGGCCGAGAGGGAGCGCCGGGCCGAGGCCGCCAGCCTGCGGCACGTGTTCGCGCCCGGGTCGGTCGTGGTGATCGGCGCGAGCCGGCGGCGCGGGACGGTGGGCCGGGCGATCCTGGACAACATCCGGGCCGCCGGGTACGCCGGGCGGCTGTACACGGTGAACCCGCACGCCCGGCAGATCGGCGGCGAGCGGTGCCTGCCCTCGGTGCTCGACCTGCCCGAGCCCGCCGACCTGGCGGTGATCGCGGTGCCCCCCGCGTCGGTGCTCCAGGTAGCCGGGCAGTGCGGCCAGCGCGGCGTGCGGTCCCTGGTGGTGATCACCGCCGGGCTGGACACCGCCGCCTGCGCCGACCTGCTCGCGGTGTGCCGCAGGCACGGCATGCGGCTGGTCGGCCCGGACTGCTTCGGGGTGGCCGTGCCCGGCATCGGCCTGGACGCCACGTTCGCCGCGCGCCCGGCCAGGCCGGGCGTGACGGGCCTGGTCATGCAGTCCGGCGGCCTGGGCTTCGCCATGGTCGATCACCTGTCCCGGCTCGGCATCGGGATCTCCTCGTTCGCCTCCGTGGGCGACAAGCTCGACGTGTCGGGCAACGACATGCTGATGTGGTGGGAACGCGACGGGCTGACCAGGCTGGCCGTGCTGTACATCGAGCAGTTCGGCAACCCGCGCAAGTTCGCCCGGACGGCCCGCCGGGTCAGCCGCGCCATGCCCGTGCTCACCGTGCTGGCCGACCGTTCCGGCCCGACGTCCCTGGTCAGCCGGGAAGCGCTGTTCGAGCAGGCCGGCGTCGTCACCACCCGCGGCTTCGGCGAGCTGATCCAGGCCACCGCGCTGCTGGCCACCCAGCCCGTCCCGGCCGGGCGCACCGTCGCGATCGTGTCCAACGTCGGCAGCGCCGGGATACTGGCGGCGGACGCCTGCGCCGACCTCGGCCTGTCCGTCCACCATCCGCACGGCCTGACCAGGCGGCGGCTGCGCACCCTGGTACCGGCGGGCACGGTCACCGGCCCGGTCGACACGACCGCCCCGGTGTCCGCCGAGGTCTTCCGCCGCTGCCTGGAGCTGCTCGCCGCGGACGAGGACGTGCACGCCATCGTGGCCATCGTCCTGCCCACCGGGGCCACCGGTGACCTGGTGGCCGCGATCCAGGGCGCCGACGTCGCCGTCCCGCTCGCCGCCGCCGTGCTCAACCAGCCGGAATCGGTCCGGCTGCTGCCGCGCTCCCGGGACGTAAGCCCGGAAGCGGCCCCGGGAACGGACCCGGAAATGGGCACCGCGGGCCAGATCCCGGCCTACGGCTCACCTGAGGCCGCGGTGCGGGCCCTGGCCCGCGCGGCCGGCTATGGCGCCTGGCGGGCCGAACCCAGCGGCCGCGTGCCCGCCTTCCCCGACATCAGGACCGCGGACGCCCGCGCGCTGGTGCGCTCCGAGCCCGGCCGGCTCGGTCCCGAGGAGACCGCTGAGCTGCTGCGCTGCTACGGGATACCGCTGGCCGACCTGGCCCCGGCGGGCACCGAGGTGACCGTCCGGGTGACCGATGACCATGTGTTCGGCTCGCTGGTGACGCTCGGGACCGGCGACGCGCCGAGGGCCCGGCTCACGCCGCTGACCGACGTCGACGCGGACACGCTGATGAAAGGAGCCCTCGAAGGCCACCCGGCCCTGCGTGACCTGCTGCTCCGGGTCTCCCGGCTCGCCGAGGACCTGCCGGAGGTTACCCATCTCGACCTGGATCCGGTTGTCGCCGGGCCAGACGGGGTGGTGGTGGTGAACGCGCGGGTCGAGGTGACGCCGTACGAACCGCGGGATCCGTTCCTGCGTAAGTTGCGCTGAGGTGTCGCGCCCGTTAACGCTTGGCCCCGGGGCTGTCGCGGCCAGGACGCCGAATTAGCCTGGGACCGAAGCAGCTGAGCGGGACACGCAGTACGCCCGTTCGGATTAGAAGGGGTTTTACATGACTGAGCCTGGGCTGTTGACCGGCAGTGAGCTAGACGCCCTCGACGCGTGGTGGCGGGCGGCGAACTACTTGTCCGTGGGGCAGATCTACCTGCTGGGCAACCCGCTGCTGACCGAGCCGCTGCGATCTGAGCACGTCAAGCCGCGGCTGCTCGGGCACTGGGGCACCACGCCGGGCCTCAACCTGATCTACGCTCACCTCAACCGGGTGATCAGGAACCAGGACCTGAACGTCATCTACATCGCCGGGCCGGGGCACGGCGGGCCCGGAATCGTGGCTAACACCTACCTGGAGGGGACCTATTCCGAGGTATACCCGGGCGTCACGCAGGATGCCGCGGGGATGGCCCGGCTGTTCAGGCAGTTCTCCTTCCCCGGCGGCATCCCGTCCCATGTGGCGCCGGAGACGCCGGGCTCCATCCACGAGGGCGGCGAGCTCGGCTATTCGCTGGTGCACGCCTACGGGGCGGCGTTCGACAACCCTGACCTGATCGTGGCCTGCGTGATCGGCGACGGCGAGGCCGAGACCGGGCCGCTGGCCGCCAGCTGGCACGGCAACAAGTTCCTCAACCCGGCCGCCGACGGCGCGGTGCTGCCGATCCTGCAGCTGAACGGGTACAAGATCGCCAACCCGACGGTGCTGGCCCGGATCCCGCACGAGGAGCTCACCGCGCTGCTGACCGGTTACGGCTACCGGGTGTATACCGTCGAGGGCGACGACCCCAAGCTGGTGCACCAGCAGCTGGCCGCCACCATGGACACGGTGATCGGCGAGATCCGCGCCATCCAGCGGCGGGCGCGGCAGGACGGCGACGTGTCCCGGCCCGCCTGGCCGGTCATCGTGCTGCGCACCCCCAAGGGCTGGACCGGTCCCCGGGTCGTGGACGGGCTGCCGGTGGAGGGCACCTGGCGGGCGCACCAGGTCCCCATCGCCAACGCGCGCAGCAACCCGGAGCACCTGGCCCAGCTCGAAGCGTGGATGCGCTCGTACCGGGCGGAGGAGCTGTTCGACGCCACCGGCGCGCTGGTGCCGGAACTGGCCGCGCTGGCCCCGCGCGGTGAGCGGCGGATGAGCGCGAACCCGCACGCCAACGGCGGGCTGCTGCTGCGTGACCTGCGGCTGCCCGAGTTCAGGGATTACGCCGTGGACGTCCCCGCGCCCGGCGCCGGGATGGCCGAGGCCACCCGGGTGCTGGGCGGGTGGCTGCGCGATGTGATCAGGGACAACCCGTCGAACTTCAGGCTGTTCGGGCCGGACGAGACCGAGTCCAACCGGCTCGGCGACGTCTTCGAGGTGACGAGCAAGGTGTTCGAGGGGCAGATCGTGCCCGGGGACAACCACCTCGCGCCGGGCGGCCGGGTAGTCGAGGTGCTGAGCGAGCACATGTGCCAGGGGTGGCTGGAGGGTTACCTGCTGACCGGCCGGCACGGGCTGTTCAACTGCTACGAGGCGTTCATCCACATCATCGACTCGATGTTCAACCAGCACGCCAAGTGGCTGAAGACCACGCATGACATTCCCTGGCGGCGCCCGGTGGCGTCGCTGAACTACCTGCTCTCCTCGCTGGTCTGGCGGCAGGACCACAACGGCTTCTCGCACCAGGACCCCGGCTTCATCGACCACGTGATGAACAAGAAGGCCTCGGTCGTCCGGGTCTACCTGCCGCCGGACGCCAACACGCTGCTGTCGGTGGGCGACCACTGCCTGCGCTCCCGGCACTACGTCAACGTCATCGTGGCCGGCAAGCAGCCGCAGTGGAACTGGCTGTCCATGGAACAGGCCGTCATCCACTGCACCCGCGGCGCCGGGATCTGGGAGTTCGCGTCCAACGACGCGCCCGGCGCGCCGGACGTGGTGATGGCCTGCGCCGGCGACATCCCCACCATGGAGGTGCTCGCCGCGGTCTCGCTGATCCGCGAGCACCTGCCGCAGCTGAAGGTGCGGGTGGTGAACGTGGTGGACCTGATGCGGTTGCAGCCGGCGACCGAGCATCCGCATGGCATGTCCGACGCCGAGTTCGACGCCCTGTTCACCATGGACCGGCCGGTGGTCTTCGCCTACCACGGGTATCCCTGGCTCATCCACCGGCTGACCTACCAGCGGCACGGCCACGACAACTTCCACGTCCGCGGCTACATCGAGGAGGGCACCACCACCACGCCGTTCGACATGGTGATGCTCAACAACCTCGACCGCTTCCACCTGGTCATGGACGTGATCGACCGGGTGCCCGGGCTGGCCTCCACGGCCGGCCACGTCCGCCAGCTGATGACCGACAAGCGCATCACCTGCCGCGCCTACACCCGCGAGCAGGGCGAGGACGCCCCCGAGATCACCGAGTGGCGGTGGCCGTCCTGATCCCGGGCTTACCATCGAGCCCGTGAACTCTGGCGGACTCCCACTCCCTCCCATGCCCTCAGGTGGGCTCTCACCTTCCCTCTTGCCCCCAGGAGGATCGCGGTGATCGGCGCCCAGGCGCTGGCCGGCAGCCTGACCGGCGCGGGCGTCGACGTGTGCTTCATGAACCCGGGCACGTCGGAGATGCATTTCGTGAGCGCGCTGGATGCGGTGCCGCGGATGCGCGGCGTGCTGGCGCTGTTCGAGGGCGTGGCGACCGGGGCCGCCGACGGATACGCCCGGATGGCCGGACGGCCCGCCGCGGTGCTGCTGCACCTCGGGCCCGGACTGGCCAACGGGCTCGCCAACTTGCACAACGCGCGCCGGGCGGGCAGTCCGGTGGTGGTCATCGTCGGAGCGCACGCCACCGGGCACGTCCGGTACGACGCGCCGCTGCAGTCCGACATCGAGTCGCTGGCACGCACCGTGTCCGGCTGGGTGCACACCTGCGGCACCACCCGGGACCTGGCCCAGGACGCGATGCGCGCGGTGGCGGCGGCGCAGGCCGGCCAGGTCGCCACCCTGGTGCTGCCGGCCGACGTGTCGTGGAGCGACGGGGGAGCCCTCGCGCCCCCTCGTCCTCCCCGTCCGGTGCCTGCGATCGACCATGGTCAGGTATCCGCGATTGCTCGCCTGGTCTCGGCCGGGCCTGCCGCGATGCTCCTGCTCGGCGGGACGGGCCTGACCGAGCGCGGCCTGCGGGCGGCCAGCCGGATCAGCGCCGCGACCGGCGCGCGGCTGCTGGCCGAGACGTTTCCCGCGCGGCTGGAGCGCGGCGCCGGGGTGCCCGGCGTCGACCGCCTCGCCTACCTGGCCGAGCTGGCCGAGGCCCAGCTGGCCGGGATCGGCCACCTGATCCTGGCCGGCGCTCGCGCGCCGGTGTCGTTCTTCGCCTATCCCGGCCGGGCCAGCGATCTGGTGCCCGAGGGCTGTCCGGTCACCGTCCTGGCGGATCGCGACCAGGACGTCGAGGCGGCCCTCGAAGCACTGGCCGACCGGGTCGCGGCCGGGACCAAGCCGGTGCTGACCGAGGCGGCCCCGCCTTTGCCGGCCGAGCCCGGGCCGCTGACCGCGATCAGCCTGGCCAACACGGTGGCCGCGTCGCTGCCCGAGCACGCCATCATCGCCGACGAGGCCAACACCTCGGGCTACGCGCTGCCCATGGCCCTGGCTGCCGCGCCACGGCACACCCTGCTCACCCTCACCGGCGGCTCGATCGGGCAAGGCATGCCCGCCGCGACCGGCGCGGCCATCGCCGCCCCGGACCGGCCGGTGCTGTCCCTGGAAGCCGACGGCAGCGCGCTCTACACCATCCAGGCGCTGTGGACCCAGGCCCGCGAGCGGCTCAACGTCACGACGGTGCTGATCAACAACGCCGCCTACGCGATCCTGCGGATGGAACTGGCCCGCACCCTTGCTGGCCAGGCGGGGGCTGGCCAGGCGGGCGCCGGGCGGGCGGGCGAGCGCGCCGCGCGGATGCTCGACCTGTCCGGCCCCACCCCGGATTTCACCCAGATCGGCAGCGGGCTCGGCGTGCCCGCGACCCGGGTCACCACGGCCGCCGAACTGGACCAGGCGCTGCGCCTGGCCTACGCCGAACCCGGACCGCACCTGATCGAGGCCATCGTCCCCCCGGTGTTCCCGCCTCCCTCGGGTACGGCCTGGTAGCGGCAGGTGCTCGCCCTGATCTACGACGAGTTCTCCTACGGCGAGATCGCGCAGATCATGGGCATCAGCCAGGCCGCGGTACGGAAGAACGCCGAAAGAGCCAGGCGCAGGATGAGTGAACTACTGGGACCGCACCTGCAGGCCGGTGCCCTGGCAGCGATCGGGGATCGCGGCCCTAACCCGCCGAGTAGGCCCGCACACCGCCAGGCCGATGCCGGAACATCGGCCCGGCCCGGATACTAGCCCAGCTCAGGACCGAGCTAGAAGAGGCTCGCGATGCTAGATGAGAACCAGATGATTCACCCCGGCAGGCCCGGGGATGACGGCGACGCGGCGCTGGATGCCGCGCTCGCCGCGGCTGACGACGACATGCTCTCGGCCATCAGCAGCGGTCTTGACCTTGACATGGGGCTGGCCCGGATACTCGGCGACCTGGGCGGGTCACCGGCGGCCCGCCCGGGCTCGCAGGCACCGGCGGATCCCGGCGAAGACCGGAGGGTAACGGACGCCGTCCTTTCCCGGCACCGGTCTTCCCGCAGTCACGCCCAGGATGGGGACGCCGCTTCCCCGGCCCGGGTAGCGGCCCTGATCGGTGACGTCAACGCCTCAGACGAGGCGGTGCAGGACCAGTGCCTGCGCGCCCGCCAGGCCGCCGGCATCGCCGGCAACGGCCGGATTGCTTACCGCCGGCTACCGCGCGCTGCGGGCCGCGGAGACGCCGCCGGCCTGGCGTGCCCGCCGCCAGGCCGGCAAGGCGCATCAGGCAGCGCGGCTCGCCCGGGCCGAGGCCGACCGGGCCGCGGCCGACCGTGACCGTCTCATCGACGCCTACCTCGGGCAGGTCCGGCGGCTGGCGCTGGCGACCTGCCCGCCGGGGCGGCAGCTGGCCGTGGAATCGGCTGTCCGGCAGCACCTGATGGGGGAACTCCCCCCAGGACAGAACGATTAACCAGCCGCCGCCGCCAGTCCCGACGCCAGCACGCCTGCCCCGGCGGGGCAGGCGGCCGCCATCATCACGATGCGCACCCGCGTCCGCGACCTCGCCGGCGCCCTCGCCCAGGCTCACGCCCGCGCCTGCGCCCTGCGGCTCGCTGTCCGCGGCCTCGGCCGCCCCGTTCCCGTCCTGGGCCGCACCCGTGTCATCGACCGTGCCCTGGCCTGCGATCTGACCCGCGCCCTGCTCCAGGCCCGCGACGTCACCCGCGACCTCATGCGCGCCCGCGACCTCGCCCGCGATCTCACCCGCGCCGGCGCCAGCGGCCCTACCCTCGAGGCCGGCCGCGTGATCGACCTTGACCGGGCTGTCGACCTGGCCGGCGCCCTGGCCGGCGATCTCGGCCTCGCCCGCGGCCTCAGCCTCACCCGCGACCTCGCTGACGCCCGGGACCTGGCCCGCGGCCGTGCCCGGGACCGCGCCACCGATCTTGCCCGCGGCCTGCACGAAGCCGCCGGCTGGGCCGAAGAGCTAGTCGGCCGGTCTCATGAAGGTGAGGTCGACGCTTCCGGAGCTGACCTGTCCGCCCTGGACCTGACGGACATATCGGTGCTGGCGGGCGTGGTGTGGACCGAGGAGACGGCCTGGCCGCCAGGTATCGCCGGCCAGGTCCGCGCGCGGTCGCGTGAGATCCGGCCCCGGGTCTACCGGGTCTGCGGCGGCAGCGAGCGGGACCCGTCTGAGCTGGTCCGCCCCTGACCATGCACGCCGACACGGCGCGACAGCGCCGGCAGCAGGGAACCGCCCCGGGGTGCAAAGCGGCCGCGCCCAGATCGCTCGCGGTACCCGGCGTGGCCCGCCCGCAACCGCCCGGCTGAACATCTCCGACGAGCCGGGGGCAGCGGCCATGTCAGCGCTCCCTTGTTCAGGTAGTCGTCCACGGTCGTTACCCCTGCACCAGGACGACCGGCAGCACAGGCAAAAGGAAATGCCTGCGGGGTGGTCTCCCTTCGCCGGCATTGCCCGGATCAGGTCCCTGGGGGTCGCCGTCCAGCCTCTGCGCTGTCCCCGGCCTCTCAGCCTTTCCGCCCGGCCCCGGGTCGCCCCGGCATCCCGTTCGGTCCAGCTCCCTCGATCACCTCGCAGACATACTCAGGCTGCAGGGCGCCGATGACGGGCGCCTAGAGTCCAAAGCCCGGCCTGCCCGGGCCAAACGTCGTGTTTCCTGGTGCCGGCGGCGCTGCTGGCCCGGCGAGACGGGTGGCACCCGGGTCTCACCTAGACTGATCAGGGGCGGCCGATCGTGCCCGGACCCGTGATTACCGGTGGCGCCTTCCGGTCCTTCGCTGCGGCACGCTGCAGGCGCAGCTGGCTGGCCACCTGGCCGGTGACCTCGGTGTGACGCATGGTTACCCGGATCATGGCGCTGATGGCTTCGCTTGCCTCCAGGTGCGGGTTATCCGGGTCGACCGCGGCCGCCGTGCCGGCCAGCCAGCGAGAGAACGCCTCATGTTCGACGTCGTTCAGGTGGATAGCTACCTGCATCGTCATGGCTGCCTCCTCGTCTGCCAGATACGGGCCCGGACCCGGGCAGCAAGGTCCGGGGCGGCCTGCAGCCCATCCAAGCAGGGCCCGGAGGACCTGGGCGCCGCTGCCCCCGGCTCCTCGCGGCCGCCGCGGAGCGGAGGCACTCGGGGAACCAGGGAGCGAAATTACCGGCACGCTCTGATCGCTGTGGTCAGCATCGGTGTCCGGGCAGGTCAACCGGCGGGACCGACGCCTGGCTCTCGTCCCGCCTGGTATCTCACGCATGAATATGCCGGCCGTGATCCACCTTGTGACCTGCAGGAACTCCAGGTAGCGCCACTCACCGTTCCGTTGTTCCCCGAGGGCCGGCACGGAGGCGGTGACACGATGAGCAGCCGGAGGCATAACCTCCCAGGCGCAACCACCCGCAGCCGGGGACTGTCAGCGGCGGGAGGGGGCAGCGTCGCCTCGATCGCGTCCGCCACCGTTTCCAGGAGTGCAGCCCACGCGGTGATGACGGCGATGACCAGTTTGCGGAACATCTGATCTTCTCTCCTTTTCACGGCCGGGGTCTGGGAACGCGTGCTGTGCTACGTCTGCCTTGCCATCCGCGGACGCTGGGAAACACCCCGTCAGCTGATGGATACGGGCCGGGGACAGCGCACAGCTCTGACCTGCTGTTCCCCACATTATGAGACGCAAGTCACACAGAAATTAATTCTGCGTGACCGTCTGAAAATCGATCGATTTTCAGGCAGTGACGCTGGGTAATGGGGGGAGGTCTGCGCACGGGCTTGCAGGAGGGTCGACCTCGTGCAGAACGTCGCACGCGGCTTCGCGGGTCAACCAGCCGGGACGTGGCGGCCTCTGCGCTGCGGGGATGGCGGGGCGGGGCTGACCACCCCGTAAACTCCCCGATGGGAGGGTAACCATGAAAACCGGTTGTGACTGCGGCGACGTTTACTGCATCGAGTGCCACAGGATCGAGGGTCCGGACTCGCGCGCTGGATCGGACCTCGTCGCGTGGTATTTCGACGAGGGCATCAGCGGCGGCTAAGGCCGCAGGCTGAGGCCCGCGGGACAGTCCGCCGGATCGGCCGGCTCGGCGGCGGCGCCGGCTGGGGCAGGCCGGCCAGGCTCGTCGGCACCCCAGCCAACACGACGTTTGGCCCGGGCAGGCCGGGCTTTGGACTCTAGGCGCCCGTCATCGGCGCTCTGCAGCCTGAGCATGTCTGCGAGGTGATCGAGGGAGCTGGACCGAACGGGATGCCGGGGCGACCCGGGGCCGGGCGGAAAGGCTGAGAGGCCGGGGACAGCGCAGAGGCTG
>Ga0335069_10017380_pt1 | contig 10025 bp, 8 predicted proteins | sample Lox_Sample_11_FD_206714 | JGI IMG/M metagenome (GOLD analysis project Ga0335069, IMG submission 206714) | Soil microbial communities from Loxahatchee National Wildlife Refuge, Florida, United States - Lox_Sample_1.1 | ecosystem: Environmental > Terrestrial > Soil > Wetlands | place: USA: Florida...
GGCGTCGGCCTCAGCGTCCATGCAGTGGACGTCATCCAGGAAGAGGACCAGCGGACCCGCCGCGCTCTGTGCCTGGATGAGCCGGCGCAGCAGTGCCGCGCGTTGCCCCCGCCGCTGTTCGTCGAGCAGCCGCAGCGGCTGTTCCGGATCGGAGACCTCGAGCAGGTCGAAGGCGATGGGGAGCATCGCGGTGAAGCCGCGGCTGAGCCCTCGCAGCCGGCGCGCGATTTTGCGCCGGCTCGCATCGGGCGGCTCGTCGATGCGGATGGCGAACAGCGAACGCAGGAGGTCCAGGATGGGCAGCAACGCGACGGTCGCAGCGTGCGCCGGACAGTGTGCCTGGGCCAGCGTCGCGCCGCGTGACCGGCACTGCCGGACGAGCTCGAGGCAGAGCCGCGTCTTGCCGATCCCCGGCTCGCCGACGACGCCGATGACCTGGCCGTGGCCAGCCAGAGCCTCGTCGAGCGCGTCGTGCAACTGCGCCAGCTCGGTGGCACGCCCGACCAACTCCGCACCGCTGCGCGCCCGCACGACGTCGATCCGCGTGCGCTGCGGCCGGCGGCCGGCGAGCTCGTAGACCCGGACCGGCTCACTGACGCCTTTGAGGGGAAAGGTCCCGAGGTCGCGGAGGTCGAAGTAGTCGGCTACCAACGCGGCGGTGGCTTGCGCGATGCACGCGGAGTTCGGCGCCGCGAGCTGCTCGACGCGCTGGGCGAGCCCGACGGTGTGCCCTTGGGCCGTGTAGTCCATGCGCAGGTCGTCGCCGATTCTGCCCACGACGACCTCGCCGGAATTCAACCCCATGCGCACGGCGAACGCGAGCCCATGCGCTCGTTCGAACTCGGCGCCGAAGCCGCGGAGGCGATCGCGGAGATGGAGCGCGGCGTGACAGGCGCGCTGGGCGTGATCTTCGTGCGCGATCGGCGCGCCGAACAGGGCCATGATGCCGTCGCCGGTGTACTGGTTGACCGTTCCTTCGAAGCGATGCACGCCCTCGTTCAATATGTGGAAGAAGCCGTCGAGCGCCCGGTGCCACTCCTCGGCGCCGATGCGTTCCGCCAGCTGCATGGAGTTCTGCACGTCCGCGAACAGGACGGTGACCTGCTTGCGCTCGCCTTCCAGCACCGAACGGCTGGTCAGGATCCGCTCGGCAAGATGGGCCGGCGTGTAGGCGCGCGGTTCGGCCGACCGACCGGGCGCCGCGCCGGCCAAGGGCTTGCCGCATTCCTCGCAGAATTTCGCCCCGTCGCGGTTCGCGTGCCCGCACGCTGCACATCTCATCGGGAATCCGTCCCCGATTGCGCTTGTCGATCCCCGCCGGAATGTGCCGCCCTCACGCGGCCGCACGGCGGGTGTGGCGGGGAGGGTAGAACGCGCGGCGTCCGACAACAACTCGCCGCGGCGTTGCGCCGGCGCGGCGACCGCTGGTAGGTTGCGCGCCGGTGATCGACTCTCGCGCGCACACGCTGGAGGTCAATGACCGCACGTACGCGGCGTGGAACGCCCACGATCCCGAGGCCGTTGCCGCGGTGTTCGCCAAAGACGCCGTGGTGCGGGAGATCGGCGGCGCCGGCGAGGCGCGCGGACGCGCGGCGGTTCGCGATCGCGCCGCGGCGCTGTTGACGGCCTTTCCCGATCTGCACCTCGAGCGCGTCGAGCTGATCATCGACGGGGACCGCCACGCCGACCGATGGATCCTGACCGGCACCCACCAGGGTCCGCTGTTCGGGATCCCGCCCACCGGCCGGCGCGTGCGGGTCGAGGGAGCGACCTTCACCCGCCTCGGCCCGGACGGGCTAGTCGCGGCGGACGTCCACCTCTCCGACGTCGCCGGCCTGCTCGCTCAACTCTCGACCTGATCGCCCCCGCCGCCGTGTCGCTCCAGTGCTGATGGACGATCCCTTCCGCGACCGCGTTGCCATCGTGACCGGGGGCGCCTCGGGCATCGGACGCGCCCTCGGTGAGGAACTGGCCGCGCGCGGCGCGCGTGTCGTCCTCGCCGACATCAACGGCGCCGGCGCCGCTGCCGTGGCGCAGGAACGGGCGACGGCCGGCGTGATGACCGCCGCGCCGCTCGACGTCACCGACGCGGGCGCCTTCGAGCGTCTGACCCAGGAGACGGCGGCGGCCCACGGACGGCTCGACTACCTCTTCAACAACGCCGGAATCGCGATCATGGGCGACGCGCGCCACATGACCATGGGCGATTGGAATCGCCTCATCGACGTGAACATCCGCGGCGTGGTCAATGGAGTCGCGGCTGCCTATCCGCTGATGCTGCGCCAGGGCTTCGGGCACATCGTGAACACCGCCTCGGCCGCCGGGCTGGCTCCGTCGCCGGGTGCGACCGGCTACGCGATGACCAAGCACGCCGTGGTCGGCCTCTCGACCTCGTTGCGGCTCGAGGCGATACGCTTCGGTGTCAAGGTCAGCGTCGTGTGCCCGGGGTTCATCGACACCCCGATCAAGGACGCGATGCGCCTGCTCGACGCCGATCGGCAGGCCGTCATCGAGAGCCTGCCGTTCAAGCTGTACCCCGCCGATGCCTGCGCCCGCGACGTGCTGCGCGGGGTGACGCAGAACCGGGCCACCATCGTCGTCACCACCCCGGCCAAAGTGCTGTGGCGGCTCTATCGCATCGCGCCAGGGCTGGTCATGCGCTTGGCTCAGCGCACCGCCGCGCGCAACCCGTTGCTCAGGGGCATCCCGACGACGTCCAGGTGAGCGCGACCGCGGGCGCGACGCCGCCTTCAAGCCGCGACCGAGGCGGCCGCTGTGGCGTGGAACTGGACCGGCAGGACGACGGTGAACGTCGACCCGGCGCCGGCCTCGCTGCGAACGGTGAGCGATCCGCACAGCAACGCGGTCAGCTTGCGCGACAACGTCAGCCCGAGGCCCACGCCGCCGTAGCGGCGGGTCAGCGACCCGTCGACCTGGCGGGACTCGTCGAAGATGTGCGGCAGCTCGTGCACCGGAATGTCGATGCCGGTGTCGGTGACCTCGATCGCCACCCGGCCCTCGTCGGTCTGGGCGAGGACCCGCACCGACACCCGACCGTGTGCGGTGAACTTGAAGGCATTGCTCAACAGGTTGCCGAGAATCTGCTCCAGGAGGAGCGGGTCGGTCTCGATGGAGGGCAGGGCCGCGGGGCAATCCCAGACGACCTCGATGTCCTTGCCCGTGCGCAGCTGGTCGGCCAACGGCTGCAGGCGCGACAGGATGGTCGACAGGCGCACCGGGCTCACGTCGACGCCGAGCGTGCCGGTGTTCAGCCCCGCCAGGGTCAGCAGATCGGACAGCATCCGGAAGAGATGCTCCGACTGCGACCGCACCATCGCCAGGCAGTCCCGGCCATCGGTGCTCAAGGCTCGTCGGCGAGCATGTCGGTATAGCCGATGATCGCGTTCAGCGGCGTGCGCAGCTCGTGCGAGATTCCGGCGAGGAACTCCTCCTTCAGCCGGATCAGATCCTCGCGCTCGGCGAGGCGGCGCTCGAGCGAGGCGCGTGAGTGTGCGAGCTCGACCCGCATCTGATCGAACGCCCGCGCCAAGGTCGCGAGCTCGTCGCGTCGTCGCCCGATGTGGACCGTCTGTGACAGATCGCCGCGCGTCCGGAGGTCCCAGCGACCGAGCTGCAGACCGAACGCTGGAAACATTGTAGCACCCGAGGGGGTGCCGACGAACTGGCGAATCGGGAGGAGGGCTCGGACGGCGTGCCGCGACGGAATCCCGACGCCCGAAGGCGGCGAGGCGCGGCCTTCAGAAGATCGCGACCACCTCGGCGCCGATGGCCTGCGCGTCGGTGCGGCTGAAAGCGGGGTCGAAGAAGAACTGCGCGTCGGGCTGCACGACCAACCACGGCGTGAGAGCGACCTGGTAGGTCACCTCCAGCACCGTCTGGCCGCTGCCCACCGGCGCGCCGCTTGCCTGCGTCTGCTCCTGGAAATCGCTGGTAAAGCGCAAGACCGAGACCGCGGCGCCGACCACATCGTTGGGCCGGCCGGGTAGCAGCCCGAGCACCGCCACTCCCGCATCCGCGTACAGACTGACCACGTTGCGGGCGTCCTGTGGGCTGCCGCTGGCGCGAGCGAAGACGCCGAGCGCTGGATCGCCGCGCTCGTTCGCGATCAGCGTCTGGTCGATCATCAGATAGAGCTCGTAGTGCGCGCGGCGCTGCTGGCCGGTGCCGAACTGCGCCGAGCCGCCGGTGTCATAGATGCCGCCCAGCGTGTAGGTACCGGGACGGTCTCCCTCGTCCGGCTTGGCCGCGATCTCGGAGAAGAAGGTGTAGCCCGCATTGTTTCCCAGCTCCCAGCCAAAGCCGTGATTGCCCGCGGTGTCGTCGCCCGCGTCGCCCGTGTAGGCACCGAAGCGGCCGGTGAGCCACGGCCAGGGGTGGCCGGATCCAAATACGCCGGGGCCGGCGAGCGGGTAGACCGGTGCGTCGAGGTTGAGGTTCTGCGATGGCAGGTCGCCAAACGCCGCGTTGAGGAAGATCCCGCCGTAGCGCGAGATCATGAAGTCGGTATCGGCGGCGATCTGGCCGATCTTGATGACCCAGCGGTCGTGGTCGAAGGCCTGGCGGAGATAGAGGTTGAAGACGCGGAAGGTGGAGGCGGCTTCCCAGTCGCTGAGCGCCATGGCGAGCACACCGCCGATCAGCTTGCTGGTCGGCTGAGGCCCCTGCCACCAATGGAAGTCGGCGTGCGCGCCGAAGCCCTCCCACGTGCCGAGCTTCGCCAGGTCGAGATCGAAGCCGAAGTCGAGATAGCCGTTGGGCTGCACGCCGGTCTGCTCGCCGCCGTTGAGGTTGGCCCAGAGGGTGCCGATGTACGTCAGGTAGGGCTGGAAGCCGTGCGCCGAGAGCAGCGGTCGGACGCCGTTCCAGTCGCCGGTCAGATTCTGGCGCTCGAGCAGCGGCGCATCGTCATCGCCGCTGGCCACCGCGGCGAGGCCGAGAGTGGCGCCGAAGGCCGAAACGAGCAGGAGCACGTTGCGGCGGCGTCGCCGTCGCCCGGCCTTCGCGACGAGTCCTCTCATCCCCCGCCCCTCCAGTCGCTGCCGCTACCGACTCACCCCCGGCCATGGCATTCCGCTCCGGGCGCTGTCAAATCTCGTTTTCGCCGGCCAGCGGCCGGGTCGCGCCAGGCGGAGATGGCGGCGGGCGCATGAACTCGTGTATGCGGGTCCGACACCGAGGTGAAGATGGTGACCCTTCCGGCAGGTTCGCCAGCGACGCGGGGCGCGACGCGACCGGTACACCTGGTGGTCGTGCCGCACACCCACTGGGACCGCGAGTGGTATCAACCGTTCCAGGAGCTTCGCGGTTGGCTGGTGCGGCTGCTCGAGCACCTGCGCGACCTCCTCGCGCGCGATCCCGCCTTCACCCACTTCCACCTCGACGGCCAGACCATCGTCCTCGAGGACTACCTGGAGATTCGGCCCGAGCGGCGGGCGCCGTTGCGGCGGTTCATTCGCAGCGGGCGCATCGCGGTCGGCCCGTGGTACGTGCTGCCCGACGAGATCGCGCCGCTGGCGCAGCTCATCGACCGGCCGCGGCGCGACCACGGCACGCTGCAGACGCACCGCGGCGAGCTGCGCAGCCCGTTGCGCACCCAGGTGACCCCGGGCATCACGTCGGTGCGGGGGCGCCTGAAGCAGCGCGACTTCGCCAACGTCGGCCGGCTCGAGCACTATGCCGAGCCGCTGGGCACGTGGGCCGATCTGCTCGCCGGCGAGCGGCAGTTCGGCCCGTTCGTCGATTGGGCCTGGAAAGTCGCGGTGCAGAACCATCCCCACGACAGCATCACCGGCTGCTCGGTTGACCAGGTCCATCGCGACATGGAGGCGCGCTTCGACCAGGTGCGGCTCGTGCTGGATCAGGTCCTCAGCCAGGCGCTGGCCGCGCTGCTGCAGCGGCTCGACACTGCGCACGTGGGAGCCGAGGCGGCGGTGGCAGTCTACAACCCGCCCAGGCGCACGCGTTTGCCTTCCCACCGGTCGCCGCCCAGACCAACACCCACGCGGGCTCGCTGCCGGCCGACGCCGCGTTGGTGCGCTGCGACCATCCGCACATCGTGCTGAGCGCCTTGACTGCCTCGAACCGTCCGGACGCGTTCATCGCACGCTGGTACAACAGCTCTAAGGAGCCCCAGAGCGCGGCGCTGAGCATCCCGCTGGCGCGGCGCGTCCGCGCCGTGAACCTGCTCGAGTCGCCGACCCGTGTCGCAGTCCGGCAGCGCATCGGATCGCTGGCGCATCCAACTTCGTCCGTTCGAGATCCTCACGCTGCAGATTCGAACCCGATAGCGCGCGCCATCCGCAAGGCGGCGCGCCGGAGCGCGGACCGGTGCTCAGCGATAGAGGATCACCGCCTCGCGCTCGTCGCGCCACGCGACCTCGTCGGGCGCGGCCAGCGCGTCGAGATCGGCCGGGGCGGCGCCGGGATCGTCGACCCAGCGGCGCACGAGGTCGCTGCCGTTGAGCAGGTCGAAGGCCAGGCGGTCGCGTTCGTATTCGTACTCGAAGCGGCGCCACAACTCGTAGTCGGGCCGCAGCGCGCGTAGCGCCTTGCACGCGAGCGCGATGAGCCGCCATGGGCGGAAGCGCTCGTGGGCGTACGACCCGTCCTCGACGTGGATCTGCAGGCCGGCGCACAGCGCCCCGACATGCTTGTGGAAGGTCGGCTCGAACCAGCATGGGCGGAGTCGGCAGCCAGCCATCCACTGGGCGGCGAGGGCTGCCATCTTGGCCGTCAACGCGCGCGGGTCGAGATCGGGCGCGCCGAACAGCTCGAGCGGGCGCGTCGTCCCGCGCCCCTCGGAGAGCGTCGTCCCCTCGAGCATGACCGTGCCGGGAAAGCAGCGCGCCATCCAGAGATTGGATGCGTTCGGGCTTGGGTTGATCCAGGCGCGCTCGCCGAGCGGCCATCCCCAGCCGGGCCCGTCCGACGGTGCCCAGCCCTGCATGGTGACGATCTCGCACTCGACGTCGAGGCGCAGCGTGCGCACGAACCAGCGCGCCAGCTCGCCCAGCGTCAGGCCGTGGCGCATCGGCAGCGGCCCGGCACCGACGAAGCTCTCCCAGCCGGCGCGCAGGCGCAGCCCCTCGATCGGTCGGCCGACCGGGTTGGGGCGGTCCAGGACCCAGACCGCCTTGTGGCACTTGGCGGCTTCCTCGAGGACATAGCGCAGCGTGGTGACGAAGGTGTAGATGCGGGTGCCGACGTCCTGCAGGTCGACGAGGAGCACGTCGAAGCGGTCCATCATCGCCGCCGTGGGACGCCGCACCGTACCGTAGAGACTGAAGATCGGGATCCCGAGCACCGGGTCGGTGAAGTCGGCGGTCTCGACCATGTTGTCCTGCTTGTCGCCACGCAGCCCGTGCTGTGGACCGAGCGCGGCGGTCAGCGTGAGATCGCCGAGCGCCGCGAGCGCGTCGAGCGAATGCACGAGGTCGCGTGTCACCGATGCTGGATGCGCGAGCAATGCGACGCGACGACCGGCCAACGGCCTGCGCAGGGCAGGCTCTGCGAGCAGGCGGTCGATGCCGAAGTTCATCGCTGCGGAGGCCTACCACTCTCCCGGCGGGGGCTCCAGCCGCAGCGCCAGCGCGTCGGCGTGATGGAAGTCGGGCCGCCCGGCCGGATGGCGGAGCGACCAGTACGAGAGCGCACCCTCCTGATCCTCGATGACGGCCGACAGGCCAAGGCGGAGCGGCGCGCGTGCGTACGACCGCGCCAGCCGATCGAGGGCGACGGACGCATCGAGCTCCAGGCGGTCGCCGGCGCGGCGGACCTCGATGCGCGGCGCCAGCGCCTCGTCGGCGAGCCCCGTGACCTCGCGGTACGAGCGGAAGGCGTAGCCCGCCCATTCCCCGGACGGGGCGAAGTTGAGCTCGTGATACGCCGGCTCGTCCGCGGCGGCGATGAACGCTTCGAAGCACGTGTGCTCCCAGAGCTGATGGACGACGCGCGGCGGCCGCGGGGGTGGCCAGCGCACCCGGGCGAGGTCGCCCTCGGCTCGGAAGGTGAGGACCAGGCTGCCAGAGGCGGGACGGCTGATGCCGACCTCGATCCCCAGCAATGGGGTGGCCTGGGTCGTCGGATGGCAGAGGAGCCGAGCCGTCTGCGCGATGGTCATGGGCGCGCCTTCTCTATCACGCGGTGGCGGCGTCACGGCAGCATCCATCCAGCCGATTGTCACGGACTACGCCGTCCGGTAGACGACGAGAAGGACCCCCGCGTTTGCGAGCCCGCGAGTGAGGATGAGCCGATGACGCAACGACCGATCCACTGTGAGCCCATCGCTGCCAGCTTGGGCGCCGAGGTATCCGGCGTGGACCTCAGACGCCCGCTCGACGACGGGACGGTACAGGAGATCCACGCGGCGTGGATGCGGTATCAGGTGCTTTTCTTCCGCGACCAGGATGTCACCGCACAACAGCACAAGGATTTCGCCCAGCACTTCGGCGACCTGCACGTGCATCCGGTGCTGCCCTCGCGGGCCGCAGAAGGGCATCCGGAGATCGTCGTGCTCGAGAGCAACGAGCATCTCCCCTACGTGGCCGATTCCTGGCACAGCGACGTCACCTTCGAACGCAAGCCGCCGATGGGATCGGTGCTGCACGGGGTGCTGATTCCGGACGCCGGCGGCGACACCATGTGGTCGAGCATGTACGCGGCGTACGATGCGCTCTCCGACACCATGCAGCGGTTGCTCGGCGAGCTGCGGGCGGTGCACGACGGGGGCGCCTTCCGCGCCATCGCCACGGATGCGCAGAAGGCCGAGCTCGGCAAGGACGAGACCGCGGTGCATCCGGTGATCCGCACCCACCCGGTCACCGGCCGCAAGAGCCTATTTGTGAACTCGACCTTCACCCGGCGGATCAAGGGGATGCGCCGGAAGGAAAGCGATGCGCTGCTCGATTTCCTCTTCGACCACATCGGCGCGCCGGAGTTCACCTGCCGCTTCCGCTGGCGGCCGAATTCCATCGCCATGTGGGACAACCGCTGCACACAGCACCGCGTGGTGGCCGACAACCTGCGCGCGCCCCGCCGCATGGAGCGCGTGACCATCTGCGGCGACACCCCTTGCTGAGCGGGCGGATCCGACCTCCGAGCTCAGCACGCCTGCGCCGTTCGGCGCCGGGCTCACAGGATCACGATGCCGCGCTCGTAGCTGAGCAGCAGAAAGATCCGAAAGCGCCCCTGCTGGCGGCCAGGGGCGACGCTCAGATCGGTATCGGACCAGGTGCCGCCATCGAAGAACCGGCTGTGGCTCGATCCGGCAAGCGGAATCGTTCGGCGCATGCGAAAGTCGCCGGTGTCGAGGTACTTGAACAGCGACGTGTCGGCGTTGGCCGCGGGCGAGAGCAGGGAGGGGCCCGCATAGGTGGACGGCTCCCGGGTGTAGTCACCGAACAGCGTCACCGACCCGCCCGGCTCGCCGCCGTTCTGCAGCGCGACCTCGACCGCGACGTGAGCGCCCGGCGAGATGCGCTCGAGCGGGACCGGGATCACGTACCAGGCCTTGTCCGGCTCCTGCGCGCGCCGCTGAGCGACGAACACCTGATCGAAGTAGTCCGCCCGGGGAAGGTCGGCATCGGCGCGGGTCAGCCCGCCCTGGTAGCGCTTGATCTCCTCGCCGTCCACGCGTACGACGAGGTCGTAGGGAGCCGGCCCCTCGGGAAGTAGATCGATCCTCAGTCGCGCCGCGACCGGGGGCTGGATGGCGGGGAGGATGAACTCCTGGCGGGCGATGCCGTGGTCAGGTGTCAGCGGGCATTCCCATTCCTGCCAGTCTTGCGCGAGCGGCCGGCCGAGGAGCACGATGAACGCCACGACAGCCAGCGAAGGCGCCAGGCGGACGAGCGCGGACGAGCGCCGCCAGATGTGGTGGAGAAGCTCGACGGCCAGGGCTGCCAACAACCCCCGCGCGGCGACGATGGCGGCGACGCGCACCGCGTGCGCGCCATCGGGCGCGAGCGGCAGGATCTCGAGCAGACGGGCGATGGTCAGGGTCTGCG
>Ga0335069_10017383_pt1 | contig 10025 bp, 9 predicted proteins | sample Lox_Sample_11_FD_206714 | JGI IMG/M metagenome (GOLD analysis project Ga0335069, IMG submission 206714) | Soil microbial communities from Loxahatchee National Wildlife Refuge, Florida, United States - Lox_Sample_1.1 | ecosystem: Environmental > Terrestrial > Soil > Wetlands | place: USA: Florida...
CGATCGTCATCCTCGGCCCGCTCGCGATCGCGACCGAATTCGCGCCGTGGCGGCTCCTCGAGCCGTCGAGCCTGGATGCCACGGCGCGCTTCCTCGCCGGATTCGTGCCCCCGGCCACGTCGCCCGAGTTCCTCGCGCTCGTCGCCCGCGAGACCTGGCGCACGATGGCGATCGCGACCGCGGGCATGGCGCTCGCGATGGTCGCCGCGGTGCCGCTGGCACTCGTCGTCGCGAGTTCGTTGTCGATCTCGTCGCTGACCGGGCGGATGGCGACGCCGCCATTGCTGCTGCGCCAGGCGCTGCGGGCCCTGCTCGTCGTGCTGCGCAGTATCCCGGAACTGGTCTGGGCGCTGATGTTCGTGCGCGTCGTCGGGCTCGGCCCCGCGGCCGGTGTCTTCGCAATCGCGCTGACCTATGGCGGAATGCTCGGCAAGGTCTACGCGGAGATCCTGGAAAGCGCTGATACCCGCGCCGCGTCCGCGCTGCTGCGGCATGGCGCGTCGCGACTGCAGGCCTTCCTCTACGGACTGCTGCCGCAATGCGCGGCCGAACTGACGAGCTACAGCGTCTATCGCTGGGAATGCGCGATCCGAAGTTCCGTCGTCCTCGGCTTCGTCGGCGCTGGCGGACTCGGGCAGCAGATGGACAGCTCGCTCAAGATGTTCGCCGGAAACGAGGTGGCGACGATGCTGGTCGTCTTCGTGGCGCTGGTCGCGCTCGCCGACCGGGTCAGCAGCGCGCTGCGGCGCGCGCTGGGGTGAGGCGTGGCCCGGCGCCCCGACGCATCGAACGTGGCGACCGCGCCCGCACCGTGGCGCTTTCGCGTGGCCTGCCCGGCCTGCTGGACGCTCGCCGGCATGCTGGCGCTTGTGGTCGCGAGCTTCGCCTCGCTCGACCTGCGCTGGCGCGAGTTCCTTTCGCCCGGCGCGCTGGGCGGCATGGCGCGCTTCGCCGGCGAATTCTTCCCGCCGGCGACGCAACCGGCATTCCTGTGGCGCGTCGCGCACGCGGCCTGGGAGACGCTCGCGATGTCGGCGCTCGGAACGATCCTGGCCACGGCTGCCGGACTGGTCCTGGCGATCCCGGCGAGCCTTGCGCGCGATCGGTACGCGCTCGTGCGCGCCACGGCACGCCTGCTGCTGAACGTGCTGCGCTCGGTCCCGGAACTGGTCTGGGCCGCGATCCTTCTGATCGCCGCCGGACTCGGTCCGTTCGCCGGAACGCTCGCGCTCGCGGCGCACACCAGCGGCGTGCTCGGGCGCCTGCTTGCCGAGGCGATCGAAAATGCCCCACCGGGGCCGGCCGCGGCGCTGCGGACGCAGGGTGTCGGCGAAATCTGCGTGTTCGCCTACGCCACGTTGCCGCTCGTGCTTCCGCAAGGGGTCAGCTACGCGCTGTACCGGTGGGAAAACAACATCCGCGCGGCGACCGTGCTCGGCGTCGTTGGCGCCGGCGGCCTCGGGCAGATGCTCGCATTTCACCTGGGCCTGTTCCAGATGTCCCGGACGGCCTCGGTGCTCGCGGCAATGATGCTGCTCGTCGGGTTCGTCGACGTCGCGAGCTACGCCGCGCGCCGCGCGCTGTCGCGCTGAGGCACGGCGGAGCGCCGGCGAGGCGGAGGGCCCTCTCGCCCACCCTGTTGCCGCTCGCGCGGGCTAGGACCTGATGTCGGGCTCGACGAGCTTCGCGAGGTTGCGCAGCGACTCCTGCCAGCCGAGATAGCAGGCCTCGACCGGAATCGCGTCCGGCAGGTTCGCCTGTTCGATCTGCACTTCGGTGCCGACGGCCACCTTGCGCAGCGTCACGGTCACCTGGACTTCACCCGGCAGGTGCGGATCGTCGAACCGGTCCGTATAGCGCAGGCGCTCGCCCGGAACGAGCTCGAGGTACGTGCCGCCGAAGCCATGGACGTGCCCGGTCGTGAAGTTCCGGAACGACATCCGGAACGTTCCACCGGGCTTCGCGTCCATCTGGTGCACCGTGCCCACGAATCCGTTCGGTGGCAGCCACTTGGCCATCGCGTCCGCCTCGACGAACGCACGGTAGATCTTCTCCGGGCTCGTCGCGAGGATCCGGTGCAGTTTCACGGTGCCAGGCATCGTTGCGCTCCTCGTCGGTCGGATGCTGCACCGACCCGCCGGCCGCTCAACCGGCCGGGATCGGCAGCACCGGCATGATCTCGACGGCGTCGCCAGGAAAGATCGTGAAGTGCGGATGATTCTCGAACAACCGCGCCGCCGCCTCGTGCGAATCGGCGCGAACGACGCAGAACGCGCTCATCTCGTTGCTCGCGTCGTCGACGCCGCGCGATGACACCTTCTTCGTCTTGCCCAGCGGTCCGCCCATCTCGACGATGATCGCCTGGTGGCGCGCCACCCAGGCCTTCCACGACGCGATGCCCTCGACCTCCTTCGCCTTGCGCTCGCCTTCGCCCAGGGCGTTCCAGGCCGCCATGCGGGGACTGTTCTTGCTGCCGAGGAAAACGGCCAGGTACGTGTTGTTCGTGCTCATGAGCCCTCCTTCGGGTGGATTGCCGCGATCGACGTTCGACACGACGCCGCGACCGTCATCGGACCCGGGGTATCGAGCGGTCACGTCGCCGCGCCGCCCATGGTAGTCCCATCGACTAGCGCGCGACGCCCGGCCCGCCCAGGACCCAGTCGGCGAGGTCATCGGCGATTCGTGCCACCGACATCCTGCCCCCTGGGCGATACCAGCCCGTGACCGCATGCATCGCGCCGAGGTAATACCAGCAGGCGCGCTGGTCCGCACGGCCCACGAGCCGTGCTTCCTTCAGGCGCGTGAAGGCGCCCAGCCAGAGCGACTCGAAGCGCCGTCGCAGGTCCAGCACGGCCTCGCGGTGGGGTCCCTCGAGGTGATGCCACTCGCCGACGACGAGCGGAACGATGCCGTCGCGCGATTCCAGCAGGTAGGCCAGATGCATGCGCGTCAACGCGCGGAAATAGTCCTCGGCCGCGAGGTCGCGCCGGTCGATGCCTTCCAGCGCCACGAGGCAGGTCCGCAGGCCGTCATGGATGCACGCGTACAGCAGGTCCTGCTTGCTCGCGAAGTGGTAGAACGGACTGCCGGACCGCATGTTGATCGCGCGTCCGATGTCGCGCATCGTCGCGCCGCGATAGCCCTTCTCGCGGAACAGCCGCGCGGCCGCGACGATCAGGTCGTCGCGTCGGTTGTCGCTGTGGATCTCGTCCTTGCGCGGCCGCGCCATGGTCCTCAGCCGACCTCGTCGCCGGCGAAGAGATCCGCATGCTGCGTCCTCAGCAGGTGCTTCTGCATCTTGCCGGTGGCCGTCATCGGCAGGGCCTCGACGATGCGGATCGCCTTCGGGACTTCGAAGCCGGCAAGCAGCCGGCGGCAATGCGCTTCGAGCTCGCCTTCATCGCACGCCGCCTGCGGGCGTCGGACGACGAACGCGGCGACCGCTTCGCTCCAGCGCGGATGCGGCAGGCCCACGACAGCCACGCCGGCCACCGCCGGATGCGCCAACAGCGCCGACTCGACCTTGATGCTGGCGACATTCTCCCCGCCGGTCTTGATCATGTCCTTCTTGCGGTCGAGGAAGAGCAGCTGGCCGCCGGCATCGATCAGCCCGAGGTCCCCGGTGTGGTGCCAGCCGTGACGCTGGGCCGCCGCCGTCGCGTCCGGGTCCTTGTAGTACCCGAGCATCACGTTGGCCCCGCGATGCACGATCTCGCCGACGACGCCGCGCCCCAGCAGGTTGCCGTCGTCGTCCATGATCGCCGTCTCGCAGGCGTTCGTGCTGACGCCCCAGTAGTTGGCGTCGCGATCGGAGTGCACCACAGGATGGAACGACATCGTGACCGGATAGATCTCGGTCTGGCCGGTGGCGAGCGCGATGTTCGGCGTCATCCGCGCCGCGATCCGCTCGACGAGCGGCCGCGGCATCGGCGCCATCGCGTAGATGCACAGGCGAAGCGACGAGAAATCGGCGCCCGCGGCACGCGGGTCCGCCAGGATCGCGCCGAACATCATCGGCAGCCCGACGAAGACCGACATGCGCTCGCGGGCGATCGCCTCGATCACGTCCGGCGGGCTGAAGCCGCGCGAAATCACGATGCACAGGCCGACGTGCAGGCCGGTCGCGACGAGGCAGTGCTGCCCGACGTGGAAGAGCGGCAGCACGCAGGAGACGACGTCGCGCTCGTCGAACCGGAACGCCGCGACGTTCGACGCGACGCCCGCCTGAACCGATTCATGCGAGTGCATCACCCCTTTCGGGTGGCCGGTCGTTCCGCTCGTGTACATCAACAGCGCGACCTCGTCGCCGCGGATCTCGATGTCCGGCAGCGTCGACGGCTGGCCCTGCATGGCCTGTGCCAGCGGCGTGCCGATCGGCGGATCGATGCCGCTCGCGCGCGTGACGATCAATGGCAGCTGCAGTTCGGCGACGACGGCCGCGATCGGCGGCCTGGCCGCGATCTCCTCGTCGATGACGAGCACGCTGACCTCCGCGTGCTGCAGGATGTAGCGGATCGACGCGGCATCGAGCATCACGTTGACCGGCACCCAGACGTTCCCGGACTTGTGGATGCCATTGATCGCGACGATCATCTCCGCGGAGTTGGCGCACAGCATGCCCACCGCGATGCCGCGCGGACAGGACGAGAGCAGCCGGTGCGCGAGCCGGTTGCTCTGCTCGTCGAGTTGCGCGTACGTCAGGCGCCGGGCGCCGTCGACGACCGCCGTCCGGTCGCCGAAACGCAACGCCGAGCGATGCACGGAGTCGCCCAGCGCGACGCGGCGGATGCGCCGAAGGTCGCCCGAGACCGGTGCCTGGATCATGGTTGTCCCCTCCTCAGCTCGCGGACCGCAGCAGTTCCTCGGCGATGATCAGCTGTCGGATCTCGTGCGTCCCGCCGCCGATCGTTCCGACGCGCACGTTGCGGTAGGCGCGATTGACCTCGGTCTGCCACATGAAGCCGTTGCCGCCGTGGATCTGCACCGCGCGATCGGCGACCCGGATCGCCATCGTGCTCGCGGCGACGATCGACGCGGCGCACAGCTTGTGGATGTCGCCGCGCCCGCCCTCGCCGCGCGCAAGCGCGTTGCAGGCCATTGCCGCGCGGTAGACCAACGTGCGTGCGCTCTCCAGGTCGACGTACATGTCGGCCAGCATCCCCTGCACGAGCTGGAACGACCCGATCGGCCGGTTGAACTGCTCGCGCGCCCCCGCATAGGCCGTCGCGAGGTCGAGGCAGCGCTGCGCCAGCCCGATGCTGGGCATCGCGAGGAACGCCCGCTCGATGTCGAGCCCGCTCATCAGCACGGCGACGCCGTCGTTCTCGCCGCCGACCAGGTTGCGCGCCGGCACGCGGCAATCGTCGAAGACCAGCTCGCCGGTCGGACAGCCGCGCCAACCCATCTTGAGCAGCCGCTGCCCGACGCGAAATCCGGGCATCCCCTTCTCGACGATGAAGGCGGAGATCCCGCGCGGTCCCCGTTCCGGCGCCGTCTTCGCATAGACCAGCACGACGTCGGCCACCGGACCGTTGGAGATGAACATCTTCGTCCCGTCGAGCACATAGTCGTCGCCGTCGCGGCGCGCCCGCGTGCGCATGCCGCCGACCGCGTCGGATCCGGCGCCGGGCTCCGTCAACGCCAGCGCGCCAACCCACTCGCCGCTGACGAGCTTCGGCAGGTAGCGGCGCTTCTGGTCGGCGTCGCCATGGCGCAGGATGTTGTTCAGGCACAGATTCTCGTGCGGCCCCCAGATCATCGCGGCGTTCAGGTTCCAGTAGCCGAAGGCTTCGGCGACGAGGCCGGCGGAGAAAAGATCCATCCCGGCGCCGCCGTACTCCGCGGGCGCGGTGATCCCGAGATAGCCTGCCTTGCCGAGCCGGTTCATCAGGTCCGGCGGATACCAGTCCTCGTCGTCCATCCGCGGGAGCAGCGGCGCGAGTTCGGCCTGCGCGTACCGGAACGCCTGGTCGTAGATCGCCCGCTGTTCGTCGTCGAGTTCGAATTGCCGCATCGCCGCTCCTTGCTTTCGTTGCTGTCGCCTAGATGCGCAGGACCCCGTGCCGCGGCTCGCCGAACGGCGCATTGAGCGAGGCCGACAGCGCCATGCCCAGCGCCTGGCGCGTGTCGGGCATGTCGAGCACGCCGTCGTCGCGCAGCTCCGAAGTCTGGTAGTAGACGCTGTTGCTCGCGCTGTAGTCCTGGACGATCTGGTCCTGGATCGCCTTCAGCGCCGCCGGATCCGGGTCCTTGCCCTCGCGCCGCAGCGCCGCGATCTTGACCTGCGTCAGCGTGCGCGCCGCCTGGTCGGCGCCCATCGTCGCGCATTGCGAGTGCGGCCAGGCGAACAGGAAGCGCGGCTCGTAGCCGCGCCCCGCCATCCCGTAGTTGCCGGCACCGAACGACGCGTGGCACAGCACGCTGAACTTCGGCACGCGGACGTTGGACTGCACCATGATCATCTTGGCGCCGTCCTTCGTGATCCCGCGGTGCTCGTAATCGCGCCCGATCATGAATCCGGTGATGTTGTGCAGGAAGACCAGCGGCACGCCGTCGCGGTCGCAGATCTGCATGAAGTTCGTCGCCTTGTTCGCCGCCTCGGAAAAAAGCACGCCGTTGTTCGCGAGGATCCCGACCTTGATCCCGAGGATGAAGGCGTAGCCGCAGACGAGCGTGCTGCCGTAGTCGGGCTTGTACTCGTGGAAGAGGCTCCCGTCGACGAGACGGGCGACGACTTCGCGCATGTCGAACTGCTTGCGGATGTCGTCCGGGACGATGCCGTACAGTTCCTGCGGGTCGTAGTACGGCGGCTCGATCGGCCGCGTGTCGACCGCCTGCTTCGGACGACGGCGCAGCAGCCCGACGATCTCGCGCGCCAGCGCGATGCCCTGCGCTTCGCTGTCGACGGCATAGTCGGCCGTCCCGGAAATCCGCGTGTGCACGTCGGCACCCCCGAGTTCCGCCGCTTCGACATCCTCCCCGGTGGCCGCCTTCACGAGCGGCGGGCCGCCGAGGAAGACCCCGGCACTCCCGCGAACCATGATCGAGTAGTCCGACAGCGTCGGCACATAGGCGCCTCCCGCCGTGCACTGACCCAGGACGACGGCGACCTGCTCGACACCGGCCGCCGACAGCCGGCACTGGCTGTAGAACCAGTGCCCGCCCTCGTGGAAGATTTCCATCTGGCGCGGCAGGAAGGCCCCGGCGCTGTCGACCAGATGCACGACGGGCAGCTGGCTCTCGAGCGCGATCTTCAGCCCGCGGATCGCCTTGCGCGCTCCGAGCGGATAGATGGCGCCACCCTTCATCGTCGGATCGTTCGCGACCACCATCACCTCGCGGCCGTTGACGACGCCGATTCCGGTCACGATCCCGGCGCCCTTGATGTGCGCGTCGTAGTCGGCGCGGTTGGCGGCCAGCGTCGACAGTTCCAGGAACGGCGTGCCGGGATCCAGCAGCAGGTCGATGCGCTCGCGCACCAGCAGCTTGCCCTGGTCGCGCAGCCGCTTGACGTCGCGCTCGGCGCGCTCGTGGCGGACGTCGCGCGTCAGCGCGTCGAATTCGGCCTTCAGCCGCAGGTTGTGGTCGCGATTCGCGCGGAATGCCGCCGAACGCGTGTCGATCCGCGATTCGATGCGCCGCATCGTCAACCCTCCGCGGCGGCCAGCCGGACGAGGACCGCATCGCGGTCGAAGGTCTGTCCGACGTCGCGCGCGACCTCCGCGACGACGCCGTCGCGCCGTGCTTCGATCCCGAGTTGCATCTTCATGCTCTCGATCACGAGCAGCACCTGCCCGCGCCGAACGGAATCGCCCGCGGCCACCTTGACCTCGACGACCGCGCCGGGCATCGGCGCCCGATACGCGTCGCCTTCGTGCGACCGGTTGCCGGCATCGGCGACCGGATCGTGGATCTTCACGACCCAGGTGCGGCCGCCGGCGCGGACGTAGGCCACGTCGCCGCGCCGCGCGACCTGCACCACGTGCGTTCGGCCGTCGATGACGAGTTCCAGCGAGCCATCGGGTCGCTCCTCATGACGCACGTCCCGCGGCGCTGCGCCGTCGACGACCAGCCGCGCGACGCGCCCGGCACGCACGAGCGCCACGCGATGCCGCTCGCGCAACGAGCCGCTTTCCAGGTCCACCGTCAGCATCTCACGGCCTCCAGGCGCCGATTTCCGCCAGCAACGGCGGCGGGGCAAATCGCGAACCGGCCCACGTGTTGTCGGTCAGCAGTGCCGCGGCCAGCGCGACGCAGGCCTCGCCGGGAGCCGGGCCGGGCTGCCGCAGCGTCTCGCGGTGCCGATCGAGGAAACCGGTCGTCGTCTCGCCGGCGACGAAGGCCGGCAGGCGCAACATCCGCGCGAGGAAGTCGCCATTGGTCGCGACGCCCAGAGCGACCGTCGCGTCGAGCGCCGAGGCCAGTCGCGCGATTGCCTCCTCGCGGGTCGCGCCATGCGCGACGAGCTTCGCCAGCAGCGAATCGAAGTGCGCCCCGACCGTGTCGCCCGCGCCGACCCCGGCATCGACGCGCAACCCCTCGGCATCCGGAATCCGGAACGCCTCCAGGCGTCCGGTCGCCGGCATGAAGTCGCGCTCCGCATCCTCGGCGCACAGGCGGCATTCGATCGCATGGCCGTGCCAGCGGATGTCGGACTGCGCGAGGCCGAGCGCCTCGCCGTCGGCGATCCGGATCTGCTGCTCGACGATGTCGACGCCGGTGATCATCTCGGTGACCGGATGCTCGACCTGGATGCGGGTGTTCATCTCCATGAAGTAGAAGTTCGACGCGCGGTCGACGAGGAATTCGACGGTGCCGGCCGACTCGTAGCCGACCGCGCGGGCGAGCGCGACGGCCTGCGAGCCCATCGCGGAACGCAGCGCGTCGCCGACGAACGGCGACGGCGCCTCCTCGACGATCTTCTGGTGTCGACGCTGGATCGAACACTCGCGTTCGCCGAGGTGGATCACGTGCCCGTGCGCGTCGGCCAGCACCTGGATCTCGATGTGGCGCGGGTCCTCGACATAGCGCTCGACGAAGATGCGCGGATCGCCGAAGGCCGCCTGGGCCTCGGCCGTCGTGCGCTCGAACGCGTCGCGGACGGCCGCCGGATCCGCGTCGCGGACGATCCTGATGCCGCGGCCACCGCCTCCGGCGCTGGCCTTCAGGATCACCGGAAACCCGATCGAGCGGGCGACGTGCAGCGCATGGGCCGCGTCCTGCAGGACGCCGTCGAAACCGGGAATCGTGGCGACGCCGGCGTCGCGCGCGATGCGCTTGGCCTCGATCTTGTCGCCCATCGCGGCGATCGCGGCGGCCGACGGCCCGATGAAACGAAGGCCTTCGGCAGCGAGCCGCCGCGGCAGCGCCGCATTTTCCGCGAGGAAGCCGAACCCCGGATGCACCGCGTCGGCGCCGAGCGAGCGGCAGGCAGCGACGACATCGTCGATCGACAGGTAGGCGGCCATCGGCGACGGTCCGTCGACACGGAACGCGGCGTCGGCCAGGCGGACCGGCAGCGTGTCGCGGTCGACATCGTGGTAGAGCACGACGGCGCGGCGACCCAGCTTGCGGCAGCCGCGGATCACGCGCGCCGCGATCTCGCCGCGATTCGCGACGAGGATGGTCTCGATACGGCTCATCGCGCGTCCTCGTCGAGCCAGCGTGCCGGAATGCGTACCGGCAGGTCCATCAGCATCTGGGCGTACGCCTTGCCCTGCGGGTCGTAGCGTAGCGACGCGATGCCGCCGCCGCCGAGCACGTCCTTCAGCAGGAAATTGAAGGCGTGGAATCCGGGCAGTTCCCAGCGCGTGACCGAGGCGGGCCGGTAGTGCGCGAAGAAGGCGGCGATCCGCGGCGGCGTCAGGCTCTCCCGCAGTGCGGCGACGTAGCGCGGCTGGCGCGCAACGATGCCGATATTGGCGTCGTTGCCCTTGTCGCCGCTGCGGCCCCACGCCAGGCGGATCAGCGGCACCTCGATCATCGGCTCGGCGGCGGGAAACGACGGGGACGGCGCGGCCGATGCC
>Ga0335069_10017384_pt1 | contig 10025 bp, 10 predicted proteins | sample Lox_Sample_11_FD_206714 | JGI IMG/M metagenome (GOLD analysis project Ga0335069, IMG submission 206714) | Soil microbial communities from Loxahatchee National Wildlife Refuge, Florida, United States - Lox_Sample_1.1 | ecosystem: Environmental > Terrestrial > Soil > Wetlands | place: USA...
GCGGCGTTGGGATCCGGGAGCGGACCGAAGGGTGACGGCCGCCGCCCGACGGTGATTGCGGTGAACCGCTCCGACCAGGGATGCGGCCGATTTCTTCGGGATTTCCGCACAAAATCAGTGCGGGTGCAACGCACAATAGGTTATCATAATGTCATATTTCGGGGGATGCACCCGTTCGTCAGACCGCCGGGAGGCGCGCCGAGCGCGCGCTTCCCGTATTGCCGCAGGTAACCGCCACATGTTCGAGTCTTTCAAGGGATATTTCTCCAGCGACCTGGCGATCGACCTCGGCACCGCGAACACGCTGATCTACGTGCGCGGGAAGGGAATCGTGCTCAATGAGCCGTCGGTGGTCGCAATCCGCCAGGAAGGCGGGCCGAACGGCAAGCGCGTCATCCAGGAAGTGGGACTCGCCGCGAAACAGATGCTCGGCCGCACACCGGGCAACATCACGGCGATCCGGCCGATGAAGGACGGCGTGATCGCCGACTTCACGGTGACCGAGCAGATGCTGAAGCAGTTCATCAAGCGCGTGCTCGAATCGCGGCTCTTTTCGCCGAGTCCGCGCATCATCATCTGCGTGCCCTGCGGCTCGACGCAGGTCGAGCGCCGCGCGATCCGCGAGTCGGCGCTGGGCGCCGGCGCATCGAAGGTGTACCTTATCGAGGAGCCGATGGCGGCGGCGATCGGCGCCGATCTGCCGATTTCCGATGCGACGGGATCGATGGTCGTCGACATCGGCGGCGGCACGACGGAAGTCGGCGTGATCTCGCTTGGCGGGATGGTGTACTCGGGCAGCGTGCGCGTCGGCGGCGACAAGTTCGACGAAGCGATCGTCAACTACATCCGGCGCAACTACGGGATGCTGATCGGCGAGACGACCGCCGAAGTGATCAAGAAGACGATCGGCTCCGCGTTCCCCGGGTCCGAGGTGAAGGAGATGGAGGTCAAGGGGCGCAACCTCGCCGAAGGCATTCCGCGCAGCTTCACCGTGTCGTCGAACGAAATCCTCGAAGCGCTGACCGATCCGCTCAACAGCATCGTTTCCGCGGTGAAGAGCGCGCTGGAACGCACGCCGCCGGAGCTCGGCGCCGACATCGCCGAGCGCGGGATGGTATTGACCGGGGGCGGCGCGCTGCTGCGCGACGTCGACCGGCTGCTCCAGGAGGAGACGGGCCTCCCGGTTATCGTCGCCGACGACCCGCTCACGTGTGTGGTGCGCGGCTGCGGCAAAGCTCTCGAGAACATGGACAAGCTCTCGACGATCTTCACGTCCGACTAGTTTCGCGATGCGCCACATTTCGATCGAGCCGCCGGCGTTCTTCCATCGCGGGCCGGCTCCGATCACGCGTCTCGCGTTCTTCGGGTTGATCTCGATCGCGCTGCTGTTCGTCGACACGCGCTACCACTATCTCGAAGGCATCCGGCGCGTCGTCGCGGTCGCTCTCTATCCGCTGCAGCGCGCAGCGCAGCTCCCGGGCGAGCTCCTCGGCGACATCGCAGTCTACTTCGCGTCGCTCCGGTCGCTCACCGAGGAGAACACGACGCTCAAGCGCCAGCTGGTCGAGCGCGCATCGGCCGCGCAGGGCTTCGTGGCCGCGCAGCAGGAGAACGCGCGGCTGCGGACGCTGATCGATCTCGGCTCGCGCTATCCGGCGGGTGCGACGGCGGTCGAGGTTCTCTACTCGAGCCGCGATCCGTTCGCGCAGCGCCTCTACGTCGGCAAGGGCGTCGACGCCGAGCTGCATCCGGGCGAAGCGGTGATCGACGCCGACGGCGTCGTCGGCCAGGTGACGCGCGTCTTCCCGAGCATGGCCGAAGTCACGCTGGTCACCGACAAGGACCAGGCGGTGCCGGTCAAGGTCCAGCGCAGTGGCGTGCGCTCCGTGCTCTACGGCTCCGGCGCAGGCCGCGCGCCCGAGCTTCGCTTCATGGCGCCCTCCGCCGACATCCAGGCCGGCGACGTCCTCGTGACGTCCGGGCTCGACGGAACCTATCCGCCGGGGCTCGCCGTCGCGAAGGTCGCGACCGTCGACCGCGAAACGGGACAGATGTTCGCGCGCATCACGTGCACGCCGCTTGCCGGCGTCGATCGCAGCGAGCATCTGCTCGTCCTCGCGAAGTCGACGGCGACGCCCCCGCGTCCGGAGGAGCCCGCGGAATCGGATGCCGCGAAGAGGCCGGGCAAGGGCAGGCGCAAGGGCGCGGGGACGCCGTGATGGCGCTGCCGAACATCGGCGGGCTTGCGAGCGCCGGGCCGGACGAGATTCTGCGACCGGTGCGCCCGTGGTTCATCGTCGCGACATTCGCGGTCGCGTTCGTGGGCAACCTGCTGCCGCTCTCCGGCGTCGCGCTCGCGCTCAAGCCCGACTTCGTCGCGCTGCTCCTTCTCTACTGGTGCATTCAGGAGCCGCGATACGTCGGCGTAGGCATCGCCTGGTGGATCGGGTTGCTGATGGACGTCGGCGACGGCACGCTCTTCGGCCAGCACGCGCTCGCATACGCGTTCCTCGCCTACGCCGCCGAATATTTCCGGCGCCGCGTGCTGCGCTTTCCGCCGTGGCAGCAAGCCGCGCAAGTCGCCGTGCTGCTCGGCCTCACTTCGGCCCTCGTGCTGCTCGTGCGCTTCGTCGGCGGCGCGCCCGTGCCGCGGTGGACGTACGCGGTGCCGCCGGCCGTGGGCGCGCTGCTATGGCCGGTCCTCACGGCCGCGATCCAGTCGTGGCAGCGCCCGCAGCCATCGAAGAGCGCGTTGTGACGCGCCGCGTCCCGCCCGCCTGAAGCGATGGCACGATTTCTCTTCCACTCGCGCAGGCGCGGCCGCAGCGACGCTCCTGCGCTCGCCTCGCCCGAGTTGCGCAACCCCGAGCGCGAGCTCTTCCTGTTCCGGCGGCGGCTTTCGCTGGCCGGCGTGTTCGTCGCGCTGGCGTTCCTCGGCCTCGTCGGCCGCTTCTTCTACCTGCAGGTGTTCGAGCACGAGCACTTTGAGACGCTCGCCGAAACGAACCGGATCGCGATCGTTCCGATCGTCCCGAACCGCGGTGTCATCCGCGACCGCAACGGCATCGTGCTCGCGCAGAGCTACTCGGCGTACACGCTCGAGATCCAGCCCTCGCGCGTGAAGAACCTCGAGGAGACGATCGACGCGCTCGGCGAGATCGTCGACGTGCAGCCGCGGGATCGCAAGCGCTTCAGGAAGCTCCTCGAGGAGTCGAAGAACTTCGAAAGCCTTCCGCTGCGAACGCGGCTCACCGACAACGAGGTAGCGCGCTTCGCGGTCAACCGCTATCGCTTTCCGGGTGTGGAGATCAAGGCGCGGCTCTTTCGCCAGTACCCGTACGGGGAAGTCGCTTCGCACGCGATCGGCTACATCGGGCGCATCAACGACCGTGACGTGGCACGCATCGACGAGTGGGGCGAGACCGCGAACTACAAGGGCTCCGACTACATCGGCAAGGTCGGGATCGAGCTCTCGTACGAGCGCGAACTCCATGGAACCACGGGAGTCGAGGAGGTCGAGGTGGACGCCGGGGGCCGCGCGGTGCGCACGCTCTCGCGATCGCCGCCGACATCGGGCAACGATCTCACGCTTTCGCTCGACATCAAGCTGCAGGAGGTCGCCGAGGCAGCGTTCGGCGACCGTCGCGGCGCGCTGGTCGCCCTCGATCCGAACAACGGCGAGATTCTCGCGTTCGTTTCGAGACCCGGTTTCGACCCGAACCTCTTCGTCGACGGAATCGACCCGGCGAACTGGGAGCTGCTAAACGACTCGCCCGACAAACCGCTGCTCAACCGGCCGCTCCGCGGCGCGTATCCGCCGGGCTCGGCGATCAAGCCGTTCCTCGCGCTCTCGGCCCTCAATTCGGGCAAGCGCACGCCGGCGCAGGCGATCTCCGATCCAGGATACTTCCAGCTTCCGGGCGCTGCGCACCGCTTCAACGACGACAAGCCCGGCGGCCACGGCAGCGTCGACATGTACCGCTCGATCGTTGTCTCCTGCGATACGTACTACTATGTCCTCGCGAGCGAAACCGACATCGACGACACGTTTCGCTTCCTGACGCAATTCGGGTTCGGCCGCAAGAGCGGGATCGACATCGAGGGGGAGCTGCCCGGCGTGCTGCCTTCGCGCGACTGGAAGCGGCAGCGCTTCGCAGGCAAGGACTATCGCGAAGAGCACCGCAAGTGGTATCTGGGAGACAGCATCTCGGCGGGGATCGGCCAGGGCTACAACGCGTTCACGCCGATCCAGCTCGCGCACGCTATCTCGGTGATCGCCGCGGACGGCGTGTCGTATCAGCCGCACCTGGTGAAGTCGATCCGCGCCACGGGGACGGGCGAAGTCCGCGAGGTCGCCACGCAGCCGACCAACACCGTCGCGATAAAGCCCGAACACCTCGCGTTCATCAAGAAGGCGCTCGCCGGCGTCAACCTCGAGGGCACGAGCGCCGCGGCCTTCGTGAAGGCGCCTTACACCAGCGGAGGCAAGACCGGAACCGCGCAGGTGTACTCGCTGAAGGGCGAGAAGTACCACGCCGGGAAAGTCGACGAGCGGCTGCGCGACCACGCATGGTTCATCGCGTACGCGCCGGTCGAGTCGCCGAAGATCGCCGTCGCGGTGCTCGTCGAGAACGGCGGCTTCGGTGCGCAGGCCGCCGCGCCGATCGCGCGCCAGGTCTTCGACTACTACGTCGCCGGTGTCCGGAAAGACGAGCCCGCGCCGGCGGTTGCAGTTCCCGAAAGCGACGATCAGAGCGATTGATGACGCAGTTTCTCGCTCAGCTCTGGGACGTTCTGACGCGGCGAATCGACAGCTTTCTGCTCGGTGTGGCGCTCTCGATCGCCGGCGTCGGGCTGATCACGCTCTTCTCCGCCTCGGATCAGAGCCTCGCGCGGCTCACCAGCCAGGCCGCGAGCCTCGCGTTCGCGCTGATGCTGATGTGGATCGTCGCGAACATCCCGCCGCAGACGATCGCGCGCGTCGCAGTTCCGCTCTACGTCGTCGGCGTTGCGCTGCTGCTGGGCGTCGCGCTGATGGGGGTGACCGTCAACGGCTCGCGGCGCTGGCTGAACCTCGGCTTCGGACGCTTCCAGCCCTCCGAGCTCATGAAAATCGCACTGCCGCTGATGCTCGCGTGGTACTTCCAGAAGTTCGAGGGGCGGATCGGCTGGCGGGACTTCTGCGTCGCCGGCATCCTGATCGCGGTTCCGGTCTACCTGATCAAGCGCCAGCCTGATCTCGGGACCTCGCTGCTCATCGCCGCCTCCGGCTTCTACGTGCTCTATCTCGCGGGGCTCTCGTGGAAGGTGATCGTCGGGCTCGTCGCCGCGGCATCCGCCGTCGCGCCGCTCGTCTGGCAGCATCTGCACGGGTATCAGCGCGAGCGGCTGCTGACGTTCGTCGACCCGACCCGCGATCCGCTGGGCACGGGGTACCACTCGTCGCAGGCGTCGATCGCTCTCGGATCGGGAGGGCTCGTCGGCAAGGGGTGGCTCAACGGCACGCAGACGCACCTCGACTTCCTGCCGGAGCGGCACACCGACTTCATCTTCGCCGTGTTCGGCGAGGAGTTCGGGCTCGTCGGCTGCATCGTGCTGGTCATCCTCTACATGCTGCTCATCGGCCGCGCGATGATGATCACCGCGAACGCGTCGACGATGTTCGCGCGTCTCGTCGCGGGCGCCGTCACGCTGATGTTCTTCACATACGCGTTCGTCAACATGGGAATGGTCAGTGGCGTGCTGCCCGTGGTCGGCGTGCCGCTGCCGCTCGTGTCCTACGGCGGCACCGCGCTGATCTCGCTTTTCATCGGCCTCGGCCTGCTGATGAGCGTGCAGGCGCACCGGAAGCTCGTCAACACCTCGGGGCGCGGGAACCGCCCCCCGCACTTCGCTACGTCAGTTTGCCCGAGTACTTTTCCAGCAGCGCCCAGGCCTCGTTGCCGTACTTGCCCTTCCAATCCTCGTAAAAGCCCGCCTTGCGGAGCTTGTCGCGAAAAGTGTCGGCCTTCGCCTGGTTGAAGACGAGGCCCTTGTCGGCGAGATCTTTCTGCAGGCTCGCGTTGAGCTTCGCGACGTCGGCGCGTTCGTTGACGCCCGCGGCGTTGACATGCGCCGCGACGATCGCGCGCAGGTCGGGCGGCATGCTCTCCCACGCCTTGCCGTTCGCGAGAAACCAGAAGCCGTCCCACATGTGATTGGTGATCGAGCAGTACTTCTGCACTTCGTAGAGCTTCGCGGTCGCGATGATTGCCAGCGGATTCTCCTGCCCGTCGACGATCTTCGTCTGCAGCGCCGAGTAGACCTCGGAGAAATTGATCGATGCGGGAGCGGCCTCGAGCGCTTTGAACATCGACGTCCACAGCGGCGACACCGGGACGCGGATCTTGAAGCCCTTGAGATCGTCGGCGGCATTGATGGGCCTGCTCGACGAGGTGATCTGGCGAAAGCCGTTGTCCCAGATCTTGTCCATCGGAACGATGCCCGCCCTCGTGATCTGCGCGCGCACGAAGGCGCCGAGGTCACCGTCGAGGGCCTTCCATACCGCGTCGTAGTCGGCGAACGCGAATCCGATGCCGGTGATCGATGTCGCGGGGACCAGCGTCGAAAGGATGAGGCCGGAGAGCGTGAAAAATTCCAGTGCGCCCGAGCGAAGCTGGCTCAGCATGTCCGTGTCCGAGCCGAGCTGGTTGTTCGGAAACACCTGGATGTCGACGCGACCCTGGGTGTCGGCACGAATGGCGTCGACCATCTCCTTTGCGCGCAGATTCATCGGATGCGTCACCGGCAGGTTGTTCGCGTACTTGAAGCTGAACTCCGCCTTCTGCGCTCGGGCTCCGCCGAGCGGCAGCGCGGCAGCCGCACCCGCCGCCCCGAGCCTCAGGAACTGACGCCTTTTCATTTCGACTTCCTTCCCTTCGCGACCGGCCGAACGGCCACGCCATGCGCGAATCTCTCTGACGCCGCGTCGATGCGTCAGGAGCGACGCGGTTGGCGATGCACGCGGCGAGCAAGCGGGAACATAGCACGAACGCGGCCGCCGGGGACCGCGCCGCGATGACCCTACCTGCGATCACCGCTGCCTCTCGGCGGCGGCGCACAACAGCGAGGCGGGCGAAAGCCGGACAGGTCAGGGGTCCTCGGCGAGCCTCGCGGCGGCGAGGCCGGCATCGGAGCGCGTGGGCGGCTGCTTGATCGCGAGCAGCTCGCGCACGCGTTCGAGCGCCGTCTGTGTGGGCGCGCGTAGCTCGACGTCGGCCGTCCCCAGCGGCGTCGTGCGCTTGCCCCAGCGCACGAGGTGCGAGCTCCACGTGAGCCCGGCGCCGAAGGCGGGCATCAGAATCAGCTCGCCAGGCTCGACGCGGCCCTCTTCCAGCGCTTCGACCAGCGACACCGGTATCGTCGCCGACGACATGTTTCCGTAGCGCTGCACGGTGAGGTAGACGCGCTCCATCGGTGTGCCGACGCGCTTGGCGACGGACTCGATGATGCGCAGGTTCGCCTGGTGCGGGATGACCAGGCCCACGTCGGCGACCGTGCGCCGCGTCTTCGCGAGCACGTCCTGGGACGCGCTGGCCATCGCGACCACCGCGCGCTTGAAAATCTCCTGGCCGTCGAAGTCCCAGGACGTGTCGCCGAGCATCACGCCGCGGTGCGCATACGTCGTGCCCATACCCCGGACGCGCAGGACGCCGCGGACGTCGGCGTCGCAGCCGAGCTTCTCTGCGAGGAGGCCCTCTTCATTGTCGGTCGGCTGCAGCACGACGGCGGCCGCGCCGTCGCCGAAGAGCACTGCCACTCCGCGGTTCGTCCAGTCCATGAACTGAGAGATCAGCTCGACGCCGATCACGACCGCATTCCGCACGACACCCGTGCGAATCATCGCAGTGGCGCTCGACAGCCCGTACATGAAGCTCGTGCACGCGGTGTTGACGTCCATCGACGCGGCGCGCTTCGCGCCGAGGCGATATTGGACTCCCGACGCGGAATTGGGCACGGTCTCGTCGTTCGAGCAGCTGCAGTAGACGATCAGCTCGATGTCGCTCGCTGCGAGGCCGGCACACGCGAGCGCCCGTGCCACGGCGACGTGCGCCAGCTCGATTCCCGTCACATGGGAGACGCGCCGCTCCCTGATGCCGGTGCGCGACGTGATCCACTCGTCGCTGGTGTTCATCAGCGACGCGAGGTCGGCGTTGGAGAGTACGGTCGGGGGCATGCACTTCCCCCAGCCGGTGATGGCTGCGTGGATCATGTCGTAGCGAGGCGGCCGCGCCTAGCGGCGCCCCTTCGCCCCGCGCTTCGCTCCTGCCTTGGGCCGCGTCTGGGCGGCCTTCGCGGGCGCGTCGTCCTCCTTGCGGTAGTCGCCGATCACGCCCTTCGCCGGGCAGATCGCGAAAATCGGACACTTCCGGCAGCCAACGGCGAGCGCAACCGGGCAAATCGTCATCTGGAACTCCCCCGCTGGGCGGCGCCTGGGGCGGATCCCGTGAAGGCCACCTGAACGGAAGCCGCCGCAGCCGCGCCAAGCGCTGTGCTAGACCGGCGCCCGACACCCGGAGCGTACCCTGTCATGCGCCGCGCGTCATGTGGTTCGCGGGCTCGCCGCGCGTGCTCAAGCCGGATACTCGTCGAGCCGGCGCAGATCGTCGATATCCCACCACGGCGACCCTCCCGGCGTCGAACCGAATCGCCCGACAGAGGCAGCTTCCGCTGGTCATCGTGATTTCCTTCCCGCGCTTTGCTGCGGAGCCCGATAGATTAGGCCGGCGTGCGCCGCTTGCCAATGGCCGTGCTGCCCGCGAGCGTGGGCTTCGGATTTCAGGGCGAGCTTCGGGCCGGGTCACGCGACGACGCGCGCATACGTGAGCACGTGGTGCGCGACCAGCCCGGCGGACTGGCTGCGGCATTCCGCGGTGCCGTAGATCGTCCGCCTGCCCGTCTTGAGCACCCGCGCCGAGCACGAGAAGTCCTCGTTGCGCGCGCTCTTCAGGAACGCGGTCTTCATGTCGGAAGTGACCCAGCGCTCCTCGACGCCGCGCAGCGTCATGATCGCGAGCCACATCGCGACATCGGCGGCCCCCATCAGCGCCATTCCGCTGACGATCCCTCCAGGACGCTCGAGCGCGGGGCGAAACGGAACGATCAGCGTGCATTCGCCGGCGCCAGCGCTGTCGACGCGGAAGCCGTAGGCCCGCAGGAACGGGGTGCCGGCGAGCACGCGCTCGAGCTCGGCCAGATCGGGCGTCCGCGTGCTCATCGGCGTGGCCTCTAGCGCTCGCGCATCCGTTCGATTCGGCGATCGGGGACGAACCACAGCAGGGCGACGGCGTAATACAGGGCGAGGGCGATCCAGCGGTTGACGAAGCAGAGCAGGATCGCCGCGACATAGATCGCGATCGAGATCTTGCTCTTGAAGTCGGCGCCGACTGCGGCGCCGAGCAGCGAAGCGGAGCCTTCGTGAGCGATGAGACAGCGGCTCAGCAGCGTGTACGAGATCGCCGACATCAGCAGGACGGCGCCGTAGAGCGCGACGGGAAGCCCGGCGAAATGGTTCTCGCCCATCCAGCCGGTCACGAACGGAACGAGCGACAGCCAGAAGAGGAAGTGGAGATTCGCCCACAGGATCGAGCCGTTGATCGTCCGCGTCGCGTGAAGCATATGGTGGTGATTGTTCCAGTAGACGCCGACGTAGACGTAGCTCAGCACATAGCTCACGAACACGGGAACGAGCGGGGCGAGCGCGGTCGGATCGTCGCCGTGCGGAACCTTCATTTCGAGGACCATGATCGTGATGATGACGGCGATCACGCCGTCGCTGAACGCTTCCAGTCGGGCCTTGTGCATTCGGGATTCTCCGCTCGCTCGCGGGCTTACGGCCAGGCACGCGAGATCGGTTGCGTCGGGCGCCGGCCTTCCGGACGCGCGGATCCGCCCTCAGGTCAGCGGCAGCATCACGATCTTGCGGTAGGCGGGACGCTCCCTCAGCGCGTTGAACCAGCGCTCGACGTTCGGGAGCTTCGGGCGCT
>Ga0335069_10017385_pt1 | contig 10025 bp, 8 predicted proteins | sample Lox_Sample_11_FD_206714 | JGI IMG/M metagenome (GOLD analysis project Ga0335069, IMG submission 206714) | Soil microbial communities from Loxahatchee National Wildlife Refuge, Florida, United States - Lox_Sample_1.1 | ecosystem: Environmental > Terrestrial > Soil > Wetlands | place: USA: Florida...
CAACGATCCCCTCGCCGTCCAGTACTCGCGATTCGTCTCGAACGCGATCCGCGGCGACTTCGGCGAGTCGCTCCGCTACCGGCGGGACGCGCTCCACCTCGTGCTGGAGCGCCTGCCCGCCACCCTTGAGCTCGGAGGATTGGCGCTCCTCCTCACCTTCTGCGTCGCCATCCCGATCGGCGTGCTGTCGGCCACGCGGCGGGGCACGCTCTTCGACTACCTCGGCATGGGCGCGGCCGTCCTCGGCCAGGCGATTCCGGGCTTCTGGCTCGGGCTCATGCTGATCTACTTCTTCTCGGTGCGGCTGCACTGGCTCCCCACGGGCGGCATGGGCGGACCGGCCAACTTCGTCATGCCCTGCGTGGTGCTCGCCTCCTTCTACGCCGCGCGCATCGCGCGCCTCACCCGCTCGTCGGTCCTCGACACCCTCAACGAAGAGTTCGTGCTGACGGCGCGCGCCAAGGGGCTCGCCGAATGGATCGTCATCGGCAAGCACACCCTCAAGAACTCGGCCATCCCCATCGTCACGCTGGCCGGGCTCGAAACGGGCCAGCTCCTGGGCGGCGCGGTCATCACCGAGACCATCTTCGCGTGGCCCGGGCTCGGTCGGCTCACCATCCAGGCGCTCCTGAATCGCGACTTCCCCGTCGTGCTCGCCGCGGTCTTCGTGATCTCGGTCACCTACACCCTGATCAACCTGGTGGTGGATCTCCTCTACGGCTGGCTCGACCCGCGCACCCGCCGCGAGGTGACCGCATGAACGTGACATGGATCAAGCGCAACGGCCTCGGCTTCGTCGGCATCACGCTGGCGGCGCTGGCCGTGCTGGCCGCGCTCGCCGCTCCCGTGCTGGCGCCGCACGACCCCGTCAAGGGTGATTTCTCCCAGGGCCTCAAGCCGCCGGGCACGCCGGGGCATCCGCTCGGAACCGACCAGCTGGGTCGGGACACGCTCTCGCGCGTGCTCTACGGAGCGCGGGTGGCGCTCTTCATCGGCCTCTGCACCGTGCTGCTGACGGCCATCGTGGGCGGCCTGCTCGGCCTGCTCGCCGGCTTCTTCGGCGGCTGGCCCGGGCAGGCCTTGATGCGCCTCTGCGATGTGCAGCTCTCCTTCCCGTTCATCCTCCTCGCGCTGACCATCAACGCCATCGTGGGGCTGGGGCTGCGCAATATCATCGTCAGCCTGGCCGCGGCCGGCTGGGTCGTCTATGCCCGGGTCGTGCGCGGCGAGGTTCTCTCGGTGAAGCAGCGCGACTACGTCCAGGCGGCGGCGGCGCTCGGCACCGGGCGCGGCCGCATCCTGTTCCGCCACGTCCTGCCCAACGTGACGCCGTCCATCATCATCGTGGCGAGCCTGCAGTTCTCGCAGTTCATCGTGGCGGAAGCGGCCATCTCCTTCCTCGGCTTCGGCGTGCAGCCGCCGACGCCGGCCTGGGGCAGCATGCTGTCGGAGAGCCGCGACTTCCTCTACGTCGCGTGGTGGCTCGCGGCCTTTCCGGGCGCGGCCCTGGCCCTGACGGCGCTCGGGGTGAACCTGGTCGGGGACTGGCTGCGCGATGTCCTCGATCCCAAGTTCCGCGTCTAGGCGATGACGAAGCCCTCAGGCATCCGGCCTGCGAGGTCCGACGAGGTCGAGCAGATCCTCGCCGTCTGGCGGGAGGCCGACGCCACGCCCAGCCTCACCGACACGCGGGAGGAGGTGCTCAAGCTCCTCCGCGAGCCCGCCGCCGTCCTCCTCGTGGCCGAAGCCGACGGACGGCTCGTCGGCACGGTCATTGGCGCATGGGACGGCTGGCGGGGTAATATCTATCGCCTGGCGGTGTCGCCAGCATACCGGCGACGAGGCCTCGCGCGGGCGCTGGTCGCGGAGGCCGATCGCCTGCTGCACCACATGGGCGCGAGGCGGATCTCGGCCCTGGTCGAGCGCGATCATCCCTGGGCAACGGATTTCTGGGATTCACTTGCGGCGTCGGGCTACCGGCACGACGAGCGGATGCGTCGATACGTGAAGACACACTAGGAACGAGGAGGAAGGTCTGATGCGATTGCTGAAATCTCTCACGGTGCTCGCGGTGCTCCTGGCCCTGGCGCTCCCCGCCGCCGCCCAGGATCGCGCGAAGGCAGAGGAAGTGGTGGTCGCCTTCGCCGCCGAGCCGCGGACGCTGCTGCCGAATACCATCGTGGACTGGACCACCAACAACATGGTCGAGCACATGTATGACCGGCTGGTGGACCGGGACGCCAAGACCTACAAGCCCATCCCGATGCTGGCGACCTCGTGGAAGGTCGTGGACAACACGACGTGGGAGTTCGCGCTGCGGACCGGCGTGAAGTTCCACAACGGCGAGCCCTTCGACGCCCAGTCCGTTAAGGCGACCCTTGACTACATTAAGGATCCGGCGAACAAGACGCACTACGCGCCACTCTGGGCTCCCGTCAAGGAGGTCCAGATCGTGGACACCCACACGGTGCGTCTCATCACGGAGAAGCCCTGGCCCGGACTGATCGATCGAATCTCACTGGGCAACGCGATCCTCCCCATGCCGCCCAAGGCGCTCAAGGAGCAGGGTGTCCAGGCTCTCCTCGCCAAGCCGATCGGCACCGGGCCCTACAAGTTCTCGCAGTGGGTGCGTGACGAGAAGCTCGTGGTCGTGCGCAATGAGGACTACTGGAAGGGCAGAGCCCAGCTGAAGACCGTGACTTTCCGCTTCATCCCGGAGTTCAGCGCGCGGCTGGCCGCCCTCATGGCGGGCGAGATCGACATCATGAAGGACGTGCCGCCTCATGCCGTGGATCTCGTGGACCGGAGCGGCAAGGCCACCGTGCGCTCGACGGTCTCCTCGCGCATCAACTACCTCGCGCTGGTCACCCTCAATCCGGGTCCCATGCAGGACATCCGGGTGCGCGAGGCCATCGCCCACGCCATCAACGTGGACGAGCTGATCCAGCAGGTCCTGCGCGGCCGGGCGACCAAGATGTGCGGCCCCTTGTCCTCCATCAATGTGGACTATTCGCCCAAGGTCCAGTGCCTCAAGTACGACGTGAACCGAGCGAAAGCGCTCCTGAAGGACGCCAATATCGACCCGGGGCGCCTCACCCTCACCCTCGACACGCCCTCGGGCCGGTACCCGCTCGACAAGGACATCTCGCAGGCCATCGCCTCGCAGCTCGGCCGCATCGGCATCACGGTCAATGTGGTGGTCAACGAGTGGGGCACGCATCTCGACAAGATCAAGAACCGCAAGACCGGCGACATGTTCTTCCTCGGCTGGGGGCCAGCCCTGGACGCGCAGAACACGATCGAGCAGCTCTTCCAGGGCTCGATGACCTATTCCTCGTACGGCGGCAACAAGCAGCTCGAGGACAAGATCGCCACCGCCGTCACCTACGTCGATCAGAAGAAGCGGCTAGAGGCCTGGGCCGAGATCCAGCAGATGGTCGTCAACGAAGTCCCGTGGGTCTTCCTCTGGCAGCAGCACGACCTCTACGGCGTCGCCAACTGGATCGACTGGTCGCCGCGGGCCGACGAGAAGGTGTGGATGTATGACGCCAAGATCGCGAAGCGGTGAGGAGGCGGCCATGTCCATCACGGTCCTGACCAACGCGTTCCTGATCGACTGCACGGGCAAAGAACCCGTCGACGGAGCCGCCGTAGTGGTGGAGGGTGAGCGCATCAAGGACGTGATCCGCTCGGGCAAGGTCGGCCCACTCCGGGGCAAGGTCGAGACCCTCGACTTGAAGGGCCGGACGCTCATGCCCGGCCTCACCGACGCCCACGTGCACGTCTGCGCCGTCGAGGGCAATATCTCCGAGCAGCACCGCTACAATCCGCCGAGCCTCATCGCCGCCAAGGCGCTCCGGCGCCTCGAGCAGGCGCTCCAGCAGGGCTTCACCACGGTGCGCGACGCCGGCGGCGCCGACTACGGCTTCCGCGAGGCGGTGGCGAGCGGCCTCTACCCGGGGCCGCGCCTGCTCGTCTCCGGACGCGTGCTGTCGCAGACGGGCGGGCATGCCGACAAGCGGCGGCGCTCCGAGTGGATCGAGCCGGTGGACTGCTGCATCGGCATGGCCGGCGTCATCGCCGATGGCCCCGACGAGGTCCGGAAGGCCACGCGCGAGCAGCTCCGGCGCGACGTGGACCAGATCAAGATCATGGCCTCGGGCGGCGCCATGTCGCCTTCGGACGAGCTCGACACCACCCAGTACACCGTCGAGGAGATGCGTGCCGCCGTCGAAGAGGCGCGCGCGGTGGGCAAGTACGTGCTCGCCCACGCCTATTCAGGCTCGGCCGTGCGCGCTGCGCTCCAGGCAGGCGTGCGCTGCATCGAGCACGGCAATCTCATCGACGAGGCCGGCGCCAAGGAGATCAAGAAGGCCGGCGGGTATCTCGTTCCCACCATGGTCACCTACGAGGCGATCTGGCGCGAGGGCAAGAGCTACGGCATCACCGAGCATCAGCTCCAGAAGATCAACATGGCGCGCGAGCTGTCCGTCGAGGGCCTGACCCGCGCCTACCGCGCCGGCTGCAAGATCGGCTCAGGCTCGGACCTCCTGGGCGACATGCAGGCGCAGCGCACCGTCGAGCTCGAGCTCAAGGGTCACGTGATGAAGCCGATGGAGGTGCTGCTCTCGGCCACCCGCGTGAACGCCGAGATCTTCCGCATGGAAGATCAGATCGGCTCGGTCGAGCCGGGCAAGTACGCCGATCTCATCGCGGTCAAGGGCAATCCGCTGAAGGACCTGGGAATCTTCCAGAATCAGGACAACCTCGACCTGATCATGAAGGGTGGAAGCGCGTACAAGCAGACCTTGTGACCGCCGCTCTCGCCCTGTTCCTCGCCATCCTGATCTGGGCGTCGAACTCCATCATGGTCAAGGTGGTGCTGCGGGAGGTCACGCCTCTCACGCTCACCTGGCTGCGCTTCCTGCTCGCTGCGCTCTTCTACCTCCCCTTCGCCGCCGCCACGTGGCGCCGCTCCCCCGGCTACACGTCGCGCGAGTGGGTTCTCCTCGTGGGTGCCGGCGTGGCGCTGGTCCCGGTCTTCAGCCTCACGCTCTACTGGGCGCTCACCTACACTTCGGTGGCGAACACGGCCCTCGTGCGCATGACCGAGCCCGCCTGGGTGCTGCTGCTGGGCGCGGTGCTGCTGGGCGAGCGCGCGACACGCCGGCAGATGGCGGGGCTGGCCCTGGCGCTCGTCGGCACCACCGCTCTCGCGCTGCTCGGGCGGCAGCCGTCCGTGAGCGGCGACCACCACGTGCTCGGCATGGCCTTCATGATCGCCAACTCAATCGCCTGGGTCGCCTACATCCTCTGTTTCAAGAACCTCCTGCTCCGCCATCGGGTGACCCAGGTGACCGTCCACGCGGCGCTCGCCGGCTCAGCCGTGCTGTTCCTCGTCACCGGCCCGACCCACGCCGCCGGCGTCGCTCGCGAGGCCGCGGCCATGAGCCCGTTCGCCTGGAGCCTCGTCGTCGCCATGGCGCTCATCGTGACCATCGGGTCCAACCAGCTCTTCTCCTATGGACTGCAGCGGGTGCCGGCGGGCTCGGCGGCGGCCTACTCGTACCTCACGCCCGTCGTCGCCGCCGGGCTCGCCTGGCTTGTCCTCGGAGAGCCCGTCACGATCGTCGTGGTGGTCTGCGGCATGGTCATCGCGATCGGCGTCTACTTGCTGAACCGCGCCTGAGCCGGGCTCAGAGGCGGCCCCGCCGGTGCGTTTCAGGCGCGTAGCGGCCGAAGAGCAGCGCGGTGGCGGCCAGGAGCACGGCAGTAGCGCCGAGGGCGGCGTCGGCGCCCACGAGGTCGGTCGCCAGGCCCAGCGCGATCGGTCCCACGACATAGCCGAGATCGGCCAGCATCCGGAAGCCGCTCATCGCGGCCGCATTCATACCGGGCGGCGCGACGTCAGCTGCGTAGGCCGCGGGCGCCGCGCCGCCCACCCCGGTGGCCAGGCTCCATACGACGCAGCCAGCCAGGAACCAGGCATACGAAGGCGCCAGGAGGAAGAGCAGGAGAGAAATGCCGGACAGGAAGGTCGCGGGCACGATCACCGCTTTGCGGCCATAGCGATCCACGAGCGCGCCGGAGGGATAGATCACGATCAGGCCGACCAGGCTCGCCAGCGCCAGGCCGAGGCCGATGCGGTCCGTGCGGAGAGAGAGCCGGTCCTGCGCGAGGACTGGAATCACGTTGAACAGGGCGCCCGTGCGGGCTACGGCATTCATGAAGCTGATCAGGCTCACGAGCATGAAGCCGCGGTGCCGCGTGAGAATGCGGACCTGCGAGCCGAACGGCGGTAGCAGTGCCTCGGCTTCCGAACCTCCCACGCCCCGCGCGGACTTCGTCTCCGGGATGAACGTCCAGGCGAGCGCTGCGGCGACGAGGCCGGCGAGCGCATAGGCGAGGAACGGGGCCCGAAGCCCGTAGTGCTCGGCCAGGAACCCTCCGGGCAGAGGTCCGACACCCACGGCGAACAGGAACACGCCCTGGTAGATCGCCATGGTGCGGCCGCGCCGTGCCGGCGTGCTGATGTCCGCCAAAACGATTTGACCGGCGATCAGGACGAGTGCTGCCCCCGCGCCGGCCACGAAGCGGCCGCCCACGAGGATCAGGAAGCTCGGCGCATACGCGCAGACGAGATTACCGGCGGCCGTGACGAGACCGCCGATGGCGAGCGCCGGCCGGCGTCCGAGGGCGTCCGCGAGTCGGCCGACCGGCATGGCGACCAGAAACCGCGCCAGCCCGTAGACCGCGATGGCGACCCCGATGGCTGACTGCGACACGCCGAAGGATCGGGCGTACAGGGCCAGAACCGGCACGATGCCGCCGAAGCCGAGCTGATTGATCGCGATGAGCGCGCACATCCAGACGAGGATGCGGCGGGGAGGGAGCCGCTGCATGCCCGCTACTGTGCCAGACCCGGACGGCGCGAGCGCCATGGAAAGCGCGGGGACGAACGCCATACAACTGGGCACCACCGGAGCCGAACACCATACAAGGGGCTCCACGAAAAGTCGCTTGACTCGCTGCCGCGGCGGCGCGATCGTGCCTCGAACAAGGAGGCCACGACCATGGTGACGATCAAGGATCTGGAAGCGTTTGGCGACGGCTGGAACCGTCATGACGTCGATCTTCTGATGACCTTCATGTCCGACGACTGCGTCTTCGAGACGAGCGCGGGCCCGGAGATCTGCGGCAAGCGCTACACGGGACGCGAGCGGGTGCGGGAGGCGTTTGCGGGCGTATTCAAGAGATTCCCCGACGCCCATTTCGGTGACGCGCGCCATTTCGTCGCGGGCGACCGCGGCGTGTCGGAATGGATCTTCACGGGCACCACGGCCGACGGCAAGAAGCTCGAGGTCAACGGCTGCGACGTCTTCACGTTCAAGAACGGCAAGATCGCCGTGAAGAGCTCTTACTTCAAGAACCGCAGCGCGTAAGGGTCAGCGGTCGAGCCAGGCGGCGGTGAGCCGGCCGCCGTAGTCGAAGCCGAGGTTCGGTCCGTAATTCTTCAGCGCGGCGTCCCACACGCCGACATAGGTGCCGGACGGCGCCTGGACGTAGTACTGCTGCCTGGCCAGGTGCCGCTCGATCTGGTTGAGGACCTCCCGCCGGCTCTTGAGATCGGCGGTCCGCCGCTGGCGGACGAGCAGGTCGTCGAGCGCGGGATCGGCGACGTGGCTCCGGTTCCGCGGCTCGCCGGTATAGTACTGGCCGAAGAGAAAGCTGTCGGGCTCGAGAAAGGGCGTGAGCGGCCCGAACACCATCGAGTCGAACTTCCCGAGCCGGCACGTCGCCTGGTACGCCCCGTACTCTTTCTGGTCCAGCGTGGCGCCGATGCCCACCGCCTTGAGGTCCTTCAACAGGAGCTGCATGGTGTCGACGAGCTGGGTCGACCCGTAGGTCGCGAAGCACACGCTGGCCGGCAGGCCAGTGGGGTGGCCCGCCGCGGCGAGGAGTCGCTTCGCTTCGGCCGGGTCGTGGCGATAGTACCGGGCGCCCTCACCGAGCTCGGCGATGGGCAGAGCCCACTCGGAGAGCGCGGCCGGCAGCGGCCCGTTGACGGTCCCGACGCCTTCGAACGTCGCGTCGATGATCTCCTTGCGGTTGATCGCAAGGGAGACCGCCTGGCGCACCCGCACGTCGTTGAAGGGCGGCTTGTCCGTCCGCATGTCGATGAGATTCACCACGTTGGAGGGAAACTCCGCGATCTTGAGCCCGGGCCGTCGCTTCTTCAACGGCTCGACGATCTGCACCCAGTCCGACCGGTTGACGGTGCCCGGGAACTCCCAGCCGAGGTCGTACTTGCCGGTCATGAACGAGGCCATGCGCGAGCCATTGTCCTCGTCCACGAGCATCTCGACCCGGTCGATATACGGCAGACCGGCAACGAAGTAGCCCGGGTTGCGGACGAGAGTGACCGAGACATTGGGAACGTAGGCCTCGAGCATCCAGGGGCCGGAGCCCACCACCGCCTCCGGCTTTTTGAGGTCGCCGAACTTCTCCACGCACTCGCGGGCGATGATGGCGCCCGCCATGGGGTTGGCGATCATGTCGAGGAACCACGCGAACGGCTCCTTCAGCGTGAACTTGACGGTGTACTTGTCGAGGGCCTCGATTCTGGCGATGGAGCGGAACATCGAGACATTGGCGCTGCCCTTCTCAGTCAGGATACGCTCGAAAGTGTAGCGAACGTCTTCTGCCGTCAGCTCGCGGCCGTTGACGGGCGGCTTGGCGTGGAAGCGCACGCCTTTGCGGAGCTTGAAGACGTACGTGATCTCGCTCGTCTGCTGCCACGACTCGGCGAGGTCACCCTCGATGGGAAATGCGCCGGGGCGGATGCCGGGCCCCGCCTTGTGGCGGAGAAGCCGGCTGTGCGTGAAGCTGATGACCACGTGTGTCTTGTAGGCGTGGGCCAGAATATGGTCAAAGTGCGGAGGGTCCCAGGTCCGGAGCGACAGAGTCCCGCCCCGCTTGGGCGTCTGCGCGCCCGCGCGCGAGGCGAAAGCCACGGCCGCGGCACCGCCTGCCCCGATGGCCAGGAACTCCCGTCGTGACACCATGGGCTGCCTCCTCATTGAGCGCGCCTCGGCACGCAATCCGGTCGGTCGCACATCACGCCTTACGCCTTCTTGTATCGCTCCTGGAGAACGCGCTTCAACGTCTTGCCGGCGACGGTGCGGGGGAACTCCTCCACGATCACCACGTCCGTTACCCGCTGGAACTTGGCGCCCACCCGCGCGTTGATCCACTCCACGAGGTCGGACGCGCCGACCGCATTCGGCGCATGGAGAATCACCGCGGCCACCGGCGTCTCCCCCCAGCGCGCATCCTCGACACCGAAGACGGCCACCTCGCGCACCGCAGCGTGCTGGACGGCGACCTCTTCGATGTCCCGCGGGTACACATTCACCCCACCCGAGATGATCATGTCCTTCTTCCGGTCGACGAGAAACAGATAGCCCTCATCGTCCACATAGCCGAGATCGCCGGAGTGGAGCCACCCATCCACGATGGCCTTCGCGGTGAGGTCCGGGCGCTTGTAGTACCCCGCCATCATCAGCGGCCCCCGGCCGCAGATCTCGCCGACCTGCCCCGCGGGAACCTCCCGTCCGTCCTCGTCCAGGATGCGCATCTCGTAGAATCCGATCGGGGCGCCCACCGAGCCCGCCTTGCGCACGGCGTCGTTTCGGTCGAGGACCGTCATGAATCCCTCGGTGAGGCCGTAGAGCTCGTAGAACCGGCCGGGCAGCGCCTGGTTCAGACGGTGCTTGTGCTCGAGGTGCAGCGGCGCCCCGACCGACTGGATCATCTCGAGCGAGGCGAGCTTCTCCGGCGTGAACGCCGGGTGGTTCAGGAGCGCGATGATTTGCGCCGGCACCATGACCATGTGCGTGACTCTCGACCGCTCCACTTCCTCGATCACCCGGCCGGCGTCGAACACCGGATGCAGGATATACGTGCAGCCGAGGTACATCCACGGCATCAGGTCCAGGAAGGCGCCGTTGAACACAATGGATCCC
>Ga0335069_10017387_pt1 | contig 10024 bp, 7 predicted proteins | sample Lox_Sample_11_FD_206714 | JGI IMG/M metagenome (GOLD analysis project Ga0335069, IMG submission 206714) | Soil microbial communities from Loxahatchee National Wildlife Refuge, Florida, United States - Lox_Sample_1.1 | ecosystem: Environmental > Terrestrial > Soil > Wetlands | place: USA: Florida...
GCCGTCGCCGAGGTGCTCGCCGTGGCCGGCCCCGACTGCGTCGTCAGCGACGTCGGGTCGACGAAACGGGCCGTGGTGGCGGCGCACGACGATCCGCGATTCGTCGGGGGGCATCCGCTCGCGGGCGCGGAGAATGCCGGTGTCGAGCATGCCCGGGCCGATCTGTTCGAGGGCGCGACCTGGTACCTGACGCCGACCTCCCACACCTCGGGGCTGCTGTACGACCGTCTCTATCGGCTGCTGCGCAGCCTCGGGGCGCGGCCCGGCGCGATCGATGCCGAGACCCACGACACGATCCTCGCGACCGTCTCGCACCTGCCGCACGTGCTCGCGAACGTGCTCGTCTCGCAGGCCGCACGCGCGCTCGCCGAGGGGGACGAGCGGCTCCCGGCGACCGGGCCGAGCTTCCGCGACGCGACGCGCGTCGCCGGCGCGCCCAGCGCGATCTGGACGGACATCTACGTCTCCAACAGCGACGCGCTCGCCGCCGAGATCGACGGCACGATCGAGCGCCTGACGCGGGTGCGCGAGGCGCTGCGCGCCGGCGACCGGAGCGCGATCACGCGGTGGAACGACGCCGCCGCCGCGGACCGTCGCCGGCTGCTCGAGGCCCAGCTCGCCGGCGGGCCGCTGTTCGAACTGCGCGCCTCAGTCCCGAACCGCCCGGGCGTGATCGCGGAGCTCGCGCTCGAGCTGGGACGCAGTGGCGTCAACATCACCGACATGGCGCTGTACCCGGCGGCGGACATGACCGAGGGCGTCGTCGCGCTGTGGATCGCGGGCGAGGACGCCGCGCTGCGCACCGAGAAGCTCGTCAGCGGGCTCGGATTCCCGGTGGCGCGCGCGTGAACGTCCGCTTCGACCCGTCGGGGCCGCTGCGCGGGAGCCTGCGGGTCGCGGGCGACAAGTCGGTCTCGCACCGCGCCGCGATCTTCGGTGCGATGGCATCGGAGCCGGTGCGGATCAGCGGCTACCTTGACGCCGCGGACACGAACTCGACGCTCGCAGCGGTGCGTCGGCTCGGCGCGATCGTCGAGCCGCGCGGCGATGAGGTGGTGATCAGGGGCTGCGGACTGCGCGAGGCGAAGGCGCCGGACGGCGCGATCGATGTCGGCAACGCGGGCACGCTGATGCGGCTGCTTCCCGGATGGCTCGCGTTCCAGGCCGAGCGCTCGTTCACGCTCGACGGCGACGCGTCGATCCGACGGCGCCCGGTCGACCGGATCGCCGAGCCCCTGCGGCTGATGGGCGCACGGATCGATGCGCGCGAGGACCGCTTTCCGCCGTTCACGGTGCACGGCGGGCCGCTGCGAGGGATCGACTATGCGCCGCCGGTCGCCAGCGCCCAGGTCAAGTCGTGCGTGCTGCTCGCCGGTCTGATGACCGACGCCACGACCGTGATCGAGCCCGTCCCGACCCGCGATCACACCGAACGGCTGCTGCTGAGCGCGGGTGCCGTCCTGAGCCGGACGGGAGACGCCCGCAGCGGCTACCGGACGACCGTCGGCAACGTCGACGAGCTCGAGCTCGACGCGGTCGAGGTTCCCGGCGACATGTCCTCGGCCGCGTTCCTCGTTGCCGCCGGCGTGCTCGTGCCCGGCTCCCGGCTCGTGCTCGAGCGGATCGGGGTGAACTGGACGAGGACCGGCTTCCTGCGGATACTCGAGCGGATGGGCGCGATCGTCCTGGGGGACCTGGAACCCGTCGGCGGGTTCACCGCGGGCGAGCCGATCGCCGATCTCGACGTCACGAACGGGCCGATCGAGGGGACGGCGGTGGAACCGCACGAGGTGCCGCTCGCGATCGACGAGTTGCCGCTCGTGGCGCTGCTCGGATGCTTTGCCGAAGGCGAGACGGTCGTGCACGGCGCGCAGGAGCTGAGGGTCAAGGAATCTGACCGGATCGCGACCGTCGTCGACGGACTGCGGGGGCTCGGCGCCGACATCGAGGCGGCCGCAGACGGGTTTGTCGTGCGCGGCACCGGCGGACTGCGAGGTGGCCGGATCGACGCCCACGGCGATCACCGGCTCGCGCTGCTCGGCGCGGTCGCGGGGCTTGCCTCGCGCGACGGGGTCGAGGTCGTCGGGATGGAGGCAGCCGCGGTCTCATATCCCGGCTTCGCGGACGACATCGCGATGCTCGTGGGCTGATGGTCGTCGCGATCGACGGTCCCGCCGGTGCCGGCAAGTCGAGCGTCGCGAGGGCGGTCGCACGGCGGCTCGGCTTCACCTACCTGGACTCGGGCGCGATGTACCGCGCGGTCGCGCTCGCGGCGCTGCAGCGCGGGGCGCAGCCGGCCTCGGTCGCCGGTGCGGTTCGGATCGAGTTGGGGGACAGGGTGCTGCTCGACGGCGACGACGTCACCGAGGCGATCCGAGTGCCGGAGGTCTCGGAGGCGGCGTCGCGGGCGGCGGCGGACCCGGCCGTGCGCGCGGCGATGGTCGCCGAGCAGCGCCGCCTGATGAGGTCTGGAGACTGGGTCGCGGAGGGCCGGGACATCGGCACGGTCGTCGCCCCCGATGCCGAGGTGAAGGTGTTCCTGACCGCGGATCCGGCCGAGCGGGCGCGCCGGCGCGCGGCCGAGCTCGGTGCCGACCTCGACACCGTCCTCGCCGAGCAGGCGATCCGCGACGAGCGCGACCGCACGCGCGCGCACTCTCCGCTCGAGCCTGCGCCGGGCGCGGTCGAGCTCGACACGACCGGCATGACGCTCGAGCAGGTCGTCGAGTGGGTCGCGGCACTCGCGCGCGGTGAGCGCACGCTCCCCGCGGGGGCGGGGACGCTAGCCTCGGACCAGCCATGAAGGTCGCAATCGTCGGATACCCGAACGTCGGCAAGTCGTCGCTCGTGAACCGCCTCACGGAGTCCCGGGAGGCGGTCGTCCACGAGCGCCCGGGCATCACGCGCGATCGCAAGGAGCTCGCGACCGAGTGGAACGGGCGCTCGCTCACGCTGATCGACACCGGCGGCGTCGATCTCGAGGATCGCGATCATCTCGCCCAGCAGATCCAGGAGCAGGCCCGGGCCGCCCTCGCCGACGCGGATGTCGCGGTCCTTGTCGTCGATGCGCGTGCCGGGCTCCGGCCCGGAGACGCGGAGATGGCGGATCTGCTGCGACGCGGACGGCTGCCGGTGATCGTCGCCGCGAACAAGATCGATAGCGCCAGGGATCTGTCGCTCACCGCCGAGTTCCACGCGCTCGGCCTTGGCGAGCCGATCGCGGTGTCGGCGGCGCAGGGGCTCGGCACCGGTGACCTGCTCGACCGGATCGTCGAGCTCGGACCGGACCGGGACGAGGAGCCCACGGCGGAGGACCCGATCCGGCTTGCGATCATCGGCCGGCCGAACGTCGGGAAGTCCTCGCTTGTCAACCGCTTTCTCGGCGACGAGCGGGTGATCGTCTCGCCGACGGCGGGCACGACCCGGGATGCGATCGACCTGCCGATGAGCTTCGAGGGACGTGAGCTGATCCTCGTGGACACGGCCGGCCTGCGCCGCCAGGCGAAGGTCGGGGAGTCGATCGAGTACTACACGGCGCTGCGCTCGCAGCGCGCCGCGGAACGGGCCGAGGTCGCGCTGGTCGTATGCGACGCGACGGACGGGGTCACCACGCAGGATCTCCGCGTGGCTGAGCTTGCGATGAAGAGCGGGTGTGCGACCGCGCTCGTTCTGAACAAGTGGGACATCGTCGAGGAACTCGATCTCGACCACGAACGTGCGCGCGCACACCAGAAGCTCCGCCTGCGCCCGCGGCTGCTCACGGGCAGCGCCAAGACCGGGCGGGGCATCGAGCGGCTGCTGGCGGAGGCGGTCGCGCTCGCCGAACGGACCCGGACGCGGATCCCCACGCCGCAGCTCAACCGATTCCTGTCAGAGGCAGTGGCCACGCGCCAGCCGCCGTCGGGCAAGCACCGCGGGCAGCGGCTGAAGCTGCTGTTCATGACGCAGACCGCCGAGCGGCCGCCGCGCTTCTCGATTCAGGTCAACTCGCATGCGCTCGTGACGCGCGACTACGCGTACTACGTCGAGAACAGGTTGCGGGAGCGCTTTCATCTCGAAGGGATCCCGCTCGTGATCGACTTCGTCGAGCGCCGGGAGCGGCGCGCGACCGGCGCCCGCGGCGTCGCTGCGTGATTGAGCCCATCCTCGATAGTCTTTCTCAACTTAGGCCAGCTCCTCAGCCGGGGAGAACGATTCGACCGCGGAGCCCACTCTCCAATTCCCATGACCATGAATGCTGATAATGAGTTTTTGTTTACGTCGGAGTCTGTGACTGAGGGGCATCCGGATAAGGTTGCTGATCAGATTTCGGATGGGGTGTTGGATGCGGTGTTGGGGGATGATCCGTTTGGGCGGGTGGCGTGTGAGACGTTGGTGAATACGGGGTTGGTGGTGGTGTCGGGGGAGATCACGACGTCGACGTATGTGGATATTCAGGCGGTGGCGCGGGAGACGGTGCGTCGGATTGGGTATACGGATGCGGCGTTTGGGTTTGATTGTGATACGTGTGCTGTGATCAATGCGATTGATAAGCAGTCGCCGGATATTGCGCAGGGGGTGGATGCGTCGTGGGAGGCGCGGACGGATCCGGGGGATGATGATGTGTTGGATGTGGCGGGGGCGGGGGATCAGGGGATGATGTTTGGGTATGCGACGGTGGAGACGGAGGAGTTGATGCCGTTGCCGATCTCGTTGGCGCATAAGTTGGCGAAGCGGTTGGCGGATGTGCGTAAGGCGGAGATCGTTCCGTATTTGCGGCCGGATGGGAAGACGCAGGTGACGGTGCGCTATGTGGATGGGCGGCCGGTGGAGGTCGTGAAGGTGTTGATCTCGACCCAGCATCGGGATGGGGCGGAGTCGTTGCTCAAGGAGGATTTGTGGGAGCACGTGCTGGAGCCGGTGATCCCGGGGGAGTTGTTTGACGCCAAGCGGCTGCATAAGCAGTTTTTGGTCAATCCGACGGGGCGGTTTGTGATTGGTGGGCCGATGGGGGATTGTGGTCTGACGGGGCGGAAGATCATTGTCGATACGTATGGGGGGATGGCGCGGCATGGGGGTGGCGCGTTCAGTGGGAAGGATCCGTCGAAGGTGGATCGTTCGGCGGCGTATGCGGCGCGGTATGTGGCCAAGAATGTGGTGGCGGCGGGGTTGGCGGAGCGTTGTGAGGTGCAGGTTGCGTACGCGATCGGGGTTGCGCATCCGGTGTCGGTGATGGTCGAGACGTTCGGGACCGAGAAGATCGCGCGCTCGCGGATTCTGGGGTTGATCTCCGAGCATTTCGATCTGCGTCCGGGGGCGTTTCGGGAGTATTTGAAGCTGCATCGGCCGATCTATCAGAAGACCGCGGCGTACGGGCATTTCGGGCGCGAGGATCACGACTTCACGTGGGAGCGCACCGACAAGGCCGACGCGTTGCGCGCGGCCGCGGGGCTGCAGAGCAGCGTCGGCGCGTAGCCGACGCAACGTTCTCAGCGCATAGCGCTACAAACGTCGCCTGCTCCGACCTACACCCCGCCGATCTCGCCCGGCCCCGGCTGCGCGTGCGTGCGCTGCTGCATCTCGCGGATCGCCCGGTCGACCGTCCGCACGATGTCGTGGGGATCGGCGACCCCGCGGAACGCGAAGTTGTAGCCCGCCTCGCCGGCGGTGTCGAAGGTGACATCGCCGACGCTCAGGAGCCGCTCGATCACACTCTGCTGGTAGTTGACGTTCTGGACGCGCTCCAGGCGCGTCTCGTGCAACTCGCGGGAGAGGATGCCGGTCCGGATCGTCAGGCGCTGGTTCGAGATCGTGTACACGGTCGCGATCCGCTTGAGCAGGCCGACGAGAACCATGAGCGCGAACGCGACGAGCACGACGACGACGACCGCCGGGACGCTCACGCTCTTGCCCGTCAGGCGCGAGATCACGCCGGCGAGCGCGCCGGCCACGATCGCGATGATCACGCCCTTGAGGTAGAAGCTGAGAATCGAGCGCCACGACGGGTGCCCATGGAAGAAGACCTGCTCGCCGGGCTCGGGATCGTCCACGCTCCTCAGCCTAACGACCGAGCCCACGGGTTGCGGCTTCGCTCAGAGCCCGAGAATCGCCGCGCCGACGGCGACCGCGACGGCAGACAGCGCCAGGATCGCCAGCACGGCCGCGAGCGGTGCCGGCTCGGTCGTGAGCGGGCCGTCCTCGTCGTAGAGCACGCAGCGCACGACCGCGGGGCTGCCGATGATGACGCACCACCAGACCCACTCCGTGCGGCCGGAGCGGCCGGCGGCGATCGCGCCGAGCACGCGCGCGCACGCATCCATCGCGATCCCGAACGCGAGCAGCCAATGACCGCCCTCGAGCGCGACCAGGCCGACGCCCACGTACAGCTCCGCGCACACGATCACGGCGAGGGCGAGGCCGGCGGCGACCCCGGCCGCCTCGACCTGCGGAGAGTGCGTGGTGGGCCGCGGGCCCGGACGCCGAGGACCGGGACGCGGAGGACCGGGACGCGGAGGACCGGGACGCCGGGCGCCGACTGCGGGCTGCGCGCGACCGCCCGACCCGGCACCGCCCTGCGCGAACGCCATCGCCATCCGCGCGAGCGTCCCGGGCCCCGCGTGGCGCTCGCGGTCCGAGGACCCGGCCACGGACCCGGTGGGCCGCGGCGGCAGGGCGAGATCCGCGATCCGGCGCCGGAGCACGCCTTCCGCGGCCACCGGGTCGGCACCGAGCTCGGCCTCGTCGGTGCGCAGCAGCCGCAGCCCGTGCGCCGGCACGAGTTCGGCGTACAGATCGTCGTCTTCGGCGGAATGCTCGCCGCACACGACGACGAGCCGGTTGCCCGGGTAGTACGCGTCGACGGCGAGCCACTGACCTGTCTCCGAACCGGGCGTCCGCAACCAGCTGAACATGTGGCGGCGCCGCCCCGCCTCGCCGATCACCCGGTCACACAACGAGACGATCGCGTGCGTGTCGAGCAGATCCAACGACCGGTCCTCATGGTCGGAGACCATCCTGGGCGGACTCTACCCTCACCAAGCCTGATGATCCGATCGAACTCCGGCCCGTGATCGCGCGGGTGCAGCCGTTGACCCGCACGCGGGCGGTCCGCGGCCCGTTCGACTATCGGCTCCGTCCCGACCAGTCCGAGGTGGCGGTCGGCTCGCTGCTGCGCGTTCCGTTCGGCGGACGGCCGTCACTCGGCGTCGTCGTGGGCCTCGCCGGCACGTCCGAGCTCGAGCCGGACCGCCTGGCCGAGCCCGACGGCGTCCTGCCGGTCGGGGTCCCGCCTGACCTCGTGAGGCTCGCCGAATGGATGGCCGGCGAGTACTGCTCGACGCCGGCGCGCGCGCTCGGTCTCGTGCTCGCGCCCGGCGCGACGGCCGGTCAGCGCCGCAAGCGGGCGCTGATCGCGGAACTGAGCCGCTCCGGCGAGCGGGCGCTCGATGGGACGCTCGAGGAGCCTCCCGGCACGCGCGCGTTGACCGACCGCCAGCGCGCGCTGCTCGCCCAGCTGCGCAGCCGGGGCCCGACGGTCGCCTCCGAGCTCGGCACCGAGGCGCTCAAACGACTTCAGGCGCGGGGACTGGTCGCGATCGCGCAACGCGAGATCGCGCGGCGTCCCGCCCGGCACAGCGTCGGCTCGGCGAGCGCGACCCCGCCGCCGCTCACGCCCGACCAGGAGCGAGCCCTTGCCGAGATCCTCGTGGCGCTGTCGCGGCCCGGCTCGGATCGCAAGGAGCTGCTGCTGCACGGTGTGACCGGCTCGGGCAAGACCGAGGTCTACCTGCAGGCCGTGCAGGCGACGCTCGCGGTCGGCCGCAGTGCGATCGTGCTCGTCCCGGAGATCGCGCTCACCCCGCAGGCGCTACACCGTTTCCAGACGCGCTTCGGCGACATCGTCGCGGTGATGCACTCGGGGATGAGCCAGGGCGAGCGCTACGACGAGTGGCTGCGGCTTGCCAGTGGCGATGCCCGCGTCGCTGTCGGCCCGCGCTCGGCCGTCTTCGCGCCGCTTTCGGATATCGGCCTCGTGATCATCGACGAGGAGCACGAGGGCTCCTACAAGCACGAGGGCGACCCGCGCTACGACGCCCGCACCGTCGCGGCCCGCCGCGCCCGGGACCACGCCGCCGTGCTGCTGCTCGGGACCGCGACGCCGCGCCCCGAGACCGTCAGCAGCTGCCGCCACCTCCGGCTCCCGCGCCGCATCGACGGCCGGGCGCTGCCGCCCGTCGAGGTCCTCGACATGCGCGGCCAGCATCACCCGCTGCATCCGGTCACCCGGCACGCGCTCGCCGATCTGCGCCGCGAGGGCGGCAAGGCGATCGTGTTGCTCAACCGGCGCGGGTGGTCGAACTTCCTCTCGTGCCGGTCCTGCGGGCGTGTGTGGATGTGTCCCCACTGCGAGGTCGCGCTCGTGCTGCACCGCGCCGGCGGGTTCGTCGCCTGCCACCACTGCGGACACCGCGAGCGCGTCCCGAGCCGCTGCCCGAAATGTGCCTCGGTCGCCGTCGCCCGCCATGGCGCCGGCACCGAGCGGATCGAACGCGAGCTCACCGACGCGCTCGGCGCTCCCGACTTCCCGGTGCTCCGTCTCGACGCCGATTCAAGCGGTCTGCACGAGCGCGCGCGCACGCTCGAGCGCTTCCAGGCGGCGGCCGGCGGGTTGCTCGTCGGAACGCAGATGGTTGCCAAGGGTCACGACTTCCCCGACGTGGCGCTCGGGATCGTGCTCGACGCCGATCAGACGCTGCGCTTCCCGGACTTCCGCGCCGAGGAACGGACGTTTGCGCTGATCACCCAGCTTGCCGGCCGCGCCGGCCGCGGCACGCGCGCCGGACGCGTGCTCGTCCAGACCCTTGCTCCGGAGGCCCGTTCGATCGCGTTCGCCGCCCACCACGACTCCGACGGATTCATCGCCGACGAACTGATCCGGCGCGAGGCACTGCGGTATCCGCCGTACGCGTCGCTGATCCGGATCGTCTGCGCGGCCGCCGACGGCGCCGCTGCCCACGCGACCGCACGCGACCTCCACGCCCGCGTGCAGGCCCCCGGCGCCACGGTGCTCGGCCCGGCTCCTTTGTTCCGGCTGCGCGACCGCGAGCGGAGCCAGATCGTGATCAAGGCGACGGATCGCGCCGCCGCGATCGCCACCGTGAGCGCCGCCGTCGATGAGCGTGCCCGCGCCGCATCGGCACGGCGTGTTAGCGTGAGCGTCGACGTGGATCCACAGTAATCGGACGGGCACGGCAACGGTGAAGGGGCAGTGATGACCACAACGGCGCTCGCGGCAGACCCGGTCTGCGCGAGTCGCGACGCGATCCTTCACGAGATCGGGGACCCGGCCGACCTCACGGTCGTCCATGCCGTCGGAAACCTCGGCGATGAGCTCATCACCGCGGGTACAGCCGCGCTGCTCGCCGACTTGATCTACCGCGAGATCACGATCGACGCGCTGCCACGCGCCGGCGGTCACACGGTGCTGCTGCCGGGCGGCGGTGCCTTCTGCCGTCCCTATCACGAGCTGATGCCGCGAGCGCTCGCGGTCGCCGGCCTGCGGTTCGAGCGCGTGATCGTGTTGCCGTCGAGCTTCGATCCCTCCGAGGACCGCATCCGCGATGCACTGAGCGCCAGCCGTGCGGTCGTGTTCGCCCGCGAGGCGGAGTCCTACCGGCGAATCGCGGCGCTGTGCGACGCACGGCTCGCGCACGACTGCGCCTTCTTCTTCGACTACGCGCCGTACCGACGCCCGGGACGCGGGACGTTGAACGCATTCCGCACGGACGCCGAGGCGATCCCGGGCCGGCTGGTGCCGGCGGACAACGAGGACATCTCGCGCACTGCCGCGGGCCTCGAACAGTGGCTGCAGATGATCGCCGAGCACGAGCTCGTCCGCACCGACCGAGCCCACGTGATGATCGCGGGCGCCCTGCTCGGCAAGCGCGTGGAGTACCTGCCCAGCGCCTACCACAAGCTCGACGGGATCGCCCGGTTCGCCCTCGCGGGCCACCCGGTGACGAGGCTGACGCCGCCCCCGTCGCCC
>Ga0335069_10017388_pt1 | contig 10024 bp, 8 predicted proteins | sample Lox_Sample_11_FD_206714 | JGI IMG/M metagenome (GOLD analysis project Ga0335069, IMG submission 206714) | Soil microbial communities from Loxahatchee National Wildlife Refuge, Florida, United States - Lox_Sample_1.1 | ecosystem: Environmental > Terrestrial > Soil > Wetlands | place: USA: Florida...
GATCGTCTCCTCGATCCCCCACTGGCGGGCGACGAGCGGGTGGATCTCGCCGATCCAGCCCGCCGTCGTGCCGTTGATGGCGATGGCGGCCGCCCGTCCTGGGTGCAGGAACGGGGTGCTCGCGTCGGCGGCCACGGCCCACGGCGCGCGGATCGTGTCGAGCAGCGCCTGCAGGACGCCCTTGACGGCGAAGAAGTCGGCTGCTCGCGGGCTCGGGTCACGCCAGGTGGGGTTCCGTGCCTGGCCGATCAGCAGCGCGCCGACATGGTAGGGCTCCTCGGGGAGCTCCCTTGAGTCCTCTTTGGGGAGGTAGACGGCGCCGGCCTCGAACAGCCTGATCGTCGTTGCACCCCGTGCGCGGTTGCGCCCGGCGATGTCGAGCAGCGACCCGATCAGGCGCGTGCGCAGGCGCGACTGCTCCGCCGACATCGGGTTCTCGAGCTCGACCGCGCGCTCGCCGGGGGTTCTCAGCCGATCCGTCAGGTCGGCGCTGACGAAGCTCCAGCCGACGACCTCGTCGAGCCCCTGGGCGGTGAGCGCGTCTGCGGCGGCTCTGCGGAGCTTCTGTGTTTCGGTCAGCCGTCCCGACGCGCCGTGTCTGCTCGGAAGCGTCGCCGGGAGCTTGTCGAGCCCGTCGATCCGCGCGACCTCCTCGATCAGGTCGGCCTCGCGGGTGATGTCCGCACGGCGGAAGGCGGGGACGGTGACGTCGAGCCCGCCGTCTGCGTCGTCTGCTGCGAACTCGAGTGCCGTGAGGATCTGCTGCGTACGAATGCGCGGGACCGGGACGCCGAGGACGCTTGCGATCTTCGCATCCCTGAGTCGGATCGTTTGCGGTGTCGGTCCCGGGCCGCCGATGTCGACGGTGCCGGGCGTGAGGGTCGCTCCGGTGAGCTCGAGCATCAGCTGGGTCGCGACCGCCTGGGCCTCCATCGCCTGCTCGGGCTGGAGCTGCTTCTCGAAGCGGGTCGAGGCCTCGCTGCGGAGTCCGAGCTTCAGTGAGGTGCGATGGATGTTCGCGCCGTTCCAATTGGCTGCTTCGAGCAGGACGCGGGTCGTGTGCGGTTCCACCTCGGAGCGCGCGCCGCCCATGATTCCGGCGATCGAGGTGGGTCCGTCGGCGTCCTCGATCAGGACCGTGTGCTCGTCGAGGGTCCGGGACTGGCCGTCGAGCGTTTCGATCTGCTCGCGTGCGTGGGCGGTTCTGATCGTCAGCTGCGCGCCCGCGATCCGGTCGAGGTCGAACGCGTGCAACGGCTGGCCGGTGAGCAGCATCACGTAGTTGGTGATGTCGACGACGTTCGAGATCGGGCGCTGCCCGGCCGCCGTCAGGCGCGCTTTGAGCCAGAGCGGGCTCGGCCCGATCGTGACGTTCTCGAACACGCGGGCGGTGAAGCGCGGGCAGAGCGCCTTCGGGGTGTGCACGGAGATGCTGATGCCGGTCGGCGTGCGGTCGGCGGTGCCCGGGTCGGTGCTCCACGGCGGCGGGTTCAGCGGCGTCCCCGACGCGGCGTGGACCTCCCTCGCGACGCCGTAGATGCCGAGGCAGTCCGGGCGGTTGGGCGTCACCTCGAGGACGAGCACGTCGGTGGCGATCGGCAGGACCTCGGTGAGCGGCTGCCCGGGTCTCAGACCGTCGGCCTCCAACACCATGATGCCCTGGTGGTCGGTGCCGATCGCGACCTCGTCCTCGGCGAGGATCATCCCGTTCGACTCCTGGCCGCGCAGCGTGGCCTTCTTGAGGGTGGTGCCGTCAGGCATGACGGCACCCGGCGTGGCGACGGCGACGGTCTGGCCGGCTGCGACATTGGGCGCGCCACAGACGATCTGCGAGGGACGATCCTCGCCGATGTCGACGGTGCAGACCGTCAGCCGGTCGGCGTCGGGGTGCCGCTGTGCGTCGAGGACCTTGCCGACGATGAAGTGCTCGAGTGCCGAGACGCCGTGGCGCTCGACCCGCTCGACCTCGGTGCCTGTCATCGCCAGGCGCTCGGCGAGCATCGCCGCGTCGAGCGGCGGGTCGACGTACTCGCGAAGCCAGTTCAGCGGGACGCGCATCAGCCGAACTGCTCCAGGAAGCGCACGTCGTTGTCGTACAGCAGCCGCAGGTCGGGCACGCCGTGCTTGAGCATCGCGATGCGCTCGATCCCCATCCCGAAGGCGAAGCCCTGAACCGTCTCGGGGTCGTAGCCGTTGTCCTTGACGTACTCGAACACGTTCGGGTCGACCATCCCAGCGCCGAGGATCTCGATCCAGGCGGTGCCCTTGCACAGCGGGCAGCGCTCGCCGTCCTTGGTGATCCCGTCCGTGCAGTTGAAGCACGACACGTCGACCTCGACGCTCGGCTCGGTGAACGGGAAGAAGTGCGGCCGCAGGCGCACCTGGCGTTCTTCGCCGAAGATCGCTCTGGCGAACGTCAGGAGGGTGCCCTGGAGGTCGGCGAGCGTGATGTCGGTGTCGACCGCAAGCCCCTCGATCTGATGGAACTGGGGTGTATGGGTGGCGTCGGAGTCGGGGCGGTAGACGCGGCCGGGAACGACGATGTAGATCGGCGGAGGCTGCTGTTCCATCGCCCGGATCTGCATCGGGCTCGTATGCACGCGGAGCAGAGTCGCCTGCGGGTCGAAGATGTCCGACAGCGGCTTGACGTAGAACGTGTCGGTCGTCAGCCGCGAGGGGTGGGTCGGCGAGTGGTTGAGCGCGTCGAAGTTGTAATAGACCTTCTCGACCTCGGGGCCCTCGGCGACGTTGAACCCGAGCCCGATGAACACGTCCTCGATCTCGCGTCGGGTCTTCGTCATCAGGTGCAGGCGGCCGATCGCGGGGAGCGGATCGGCGGGGAGCGTGACGTCGACCGTGTCCTGTGCGAGCTGTTTCTCGAGCTCGGTCGTCGCGAGCCGTTGCGCCTTGTCCTCGATCGCCTGTTCGAGTGCCTTGCGTGCTTCGTTGGCGGCCTTGCCGGTGGCCGCCCGCTCCTCGCGCGGGAGGCTCGCGACGTCTCTGAGCAGGTTCGGCAGCTCGGCCTTGCGGCCGAGGAAGCGGATCCGGACGTCCTCGAGCGTCTGCGTGGTTGCGGCGGCGTCGATCGCGTCCTGCGCTTCCTTCTTGATCTCGGCGATCCGCTCGGTCATCGTGCGCGCGCCATGGTAGTCACCTCGTAGAGCGCGACAGTCGCGGCCATCGCGGCATTGAGCGAGTGGGTGGTGATCGGGATGTGGGCGGTTCGGTCGGCGGCGTCCGCGATGGCTTGCGGAAGCCCGTCGCGCTCGGAGCCGATCAGCAGGGTCAGCCCTTCGCCCGCGGCCTCCGGGGCGCCGCCGCGAACTGTGGCTTTTCGCTTCGCGGGGGGTGACGCGGAACGCCAAAGTTCGTGGAGGGGTTCGCCGGCGCCAGCCTCGAGCGCGATCGTGGTGCCAGGGAGCTCGGCGATCCCGGCGCCCGTGGCGTCGGCCCGCGCGACGGGGACGCTGAAGATCGCGCCCATGCTCGCGCGGACCGCCTTCGGGCTGTACGGGTCGGCGCTACCGGGACCGATCGCGACGCAGGAGGCGTTGAACGCCTCGGCCGAGCGCAGGATCGTGCCGACGTTGCCGGGGTCGTGGACGCCGTGGAGGTAGACGCACAACGGCCCTCGCGGTTGTGGTGCCCAGCGTTCTTCGTAGACGGCGAGGGTTCGGGTGCCCGACGCGAGGCCCGACGCGCTCGCCAGCAGCTCGTGGTCGACCTCGATGCCGGGCAGGCCGCTGCCGGCCGCCGCGAACCGCTCCACCGGGACCCAGCCGGCTGCGTCCGCGGCGCTCAGCAGGTCCTCGCCCTCGGCGACAAAGCGGTGGGAGTGCTCGCGGTTGCGCCGGCGCGTCTGCAGCTTGCGGATCTCCTTGAGCTTCTGGTTGTGGGGGCTGGTGATGGTCATTCGGTACGAGTCAGAAACGAAAAAGGGCGCCCTCCTCGTGGAGCGGCGCCCGATGGCGGTGCTGGTGGTTCGGCGTGTGCTCAGCCGGCCGCCAGCGCCTCGCGGGCGCGGTCGGCAAAGCGTCGGAACGTATCGGCGTCGCGGACGGCGATGTCGGCGAGGATCTTGCGATCGAGCTCGACGCCCGCGGTTTGCAGTCCGTGCATGAACTGCGAGTAGGACATGCCGTTCTGGCGCGCCGCGGCGTTGATCCGCGTGATCCAGAGGCGCCGGAAGTCGCGCTTGCGGTTGCGGCGATCCCGGTAGCGGTACTGGTCGGCCTTGAGCACGGCCTCCTTCGCGGTCCGGTAGTGCCGGCTCGCATCGCCGCGGTAGCCCTTCGCGAGCTCGAGCGTCGCACGACGCTTCTTGCGAGCGTGGATCGAGCGCTTGACCCGCGTCATGAGCGCTTCGCCCCGAGCAGGATCTTGACCCGCTTCTCATCGTGCTTGGCGATCACAGCCGGGGCGGCGTGGCGCCGCTTGCGCTTCGGCGACTTCTTCTCGAGGATGTGGCTCGAGAACGCGCTGCGCCCGCGAACCTTGCCGTTCGCGGTCAGCTTGAAGCGCTTCTTGGCGCCGGAATGGGTCTTCATCTTCGGCATGGCCGGTGGACTAGTAAAGCAGACGCCGCGTGATCGCCTGGGCGTTTGCTCGCGCGGACGCCTTGGGAGGCCGCTGCGGCCGGCCTAGGCGGCGGCGTCGCTGGTGTGCTGCGAGGAGGTCGCGTCGGAGTTCGACGGCTCGTCGGCGGCCTGGGCGGCGCGCCGGCGCTCGCCCTTGCCGCGCCCGTGCGACGCGTCGCCGTCCGTCGAGGGCTTCTCCTTCTCGCCGGCGAGGATCGCCTTCGATGGCGCGAGCAGCATCGTCATGTTGCGTCCGTCCTGGACGGGCGTCTGCTCGATCACAGCGATGTCGGAGAGCTCGCTCGCGAGCCGCTCGAGCAGCGCGGTGCCGCGCTCGGGATGGGTCACCTCGCGGCCCCGGAACATGATCGTGATCTTGACCTTGTCCTTGCCTTTGAGAAAGCGGCTGACGTGACCCTTCTTGGTGTCGTAGTCGTTCTGCGCGATCTTCGGCCGGAACTTGATCTCGCGGATCGTGATCTGCTGCTGGTGCTTGCGCGCCGCCTTCAGCTTCTGCGCCTGCTCGTACTTGTACTTGGAGTAGTCGAGGACGCGGCAGACGGGCGGGCGCGCGTCCGGAGCCACCTCGACGAGGTCGAGATCGCGCTCCTGGGCGTACGCGAGCGCCTCGGACGTCTTCACGACTCCGATCTGCTTCCCATCCTCACCCACAAGACGGACCTCGGGCACGCGAATCCGATCGTTGATCCGCGTCTGGTCCCGTTCGGGCGGGCGCCGGTCGAACCTACGAGGGACCGGCACTAGTCGTGGTGGCGGCGAGACGTCAAGCGGCGCCGGGCCGTGTGTGATGAGACAGTTGGATCAACGAGGCCGAGTATAGCGGCGTCTACCCGCGACGTGAGCGACTTTCAACCTCGGATTTCAGCCGTTCGATGAACGCGTCGACGGCCACCGAGCCCGCGTCCCCGCGCTTGTGTTCGCGCAGCGCGACCTCGTCGGACTGCTGCTCGCGATCGCCGACCACGAGCATGTACGGGATCTTGCGCAGCTCGGCGTCGCGGATCTTGCGGGCGACCGATTCGGTGCGGTCGTCGAGCTCGGCCCTCAGCCCGGCGCGGTGGATGCGGGTACGGACGGTCTCGCCGTACTCGATGTGGCGGTCGGCGATCGGCAGCACGATCGCCTGCACCGGTGAGAGCCAGACCGGCAGCTCGCCGGCGAAGTGCTCGAGCAGGATCCCGATGAAGCGCTCATAGGACCCCATCAGCGCGCGGTGGATCATCACCGGCTGGTGCTCGGCGTTGTCGGCGCCGGTGTACGTCAGCCCGAACCGGTCGGGCATGTTGTAGTCGACCTGCACGGTGCCGAGCTGCCACGAGCGGCCGAGCGAGTCGGTCATGTGCATGTCGATCTTGGCGCCGTAGAACGCGCCGTCGCCGGCGTTGAGGTCGTAGTCGAGGCTGCGGTCATCGAGCCATTGCTTGAGCGCCGCCTCGCTCTTGTCCCAAAGCTCGTCAGAGCCGATCCGCTGCTCGGGGCGCGTCGAGAGCTCGAGCCGGACGTCGAGGCCGAAGATCTCGTATGTGGCGAGCGCGAAGTCCATGCACGCCCCCACCTCCTGCTGCACCTGGTCCTCGGTGCAGAAGATGTGCGCGTCGTCCTGGGCGAAGTGGCGTACGCGCAGCAGACCGTGCAGCGTGCCGCTCGGCTCCCGGCGGTGCAGCAGGCCCGGCTCGGAGTAGCGGACGGGCAGGTCGCGGTAGGAGTGCTTCTGGAGACTGTAGAGCTGCGCGTGACCCGGGCAGTTCATCGGCTTGAGCGCCATCGCCCGATCCTCGTACTCGGTCACGAACATGTTCTCCGCGTACTTCTCCCAGTGACCCGAGGTCTCCCACAGCGCCCGGTCGTACAGCAGCGGCGTCTTCACCTCCGTATAGCCGCGGTCGCGGCCCATCTCCCGGCTGAGCGCTACGAGCGAGTTGAACACCTCGGTCCCGCCCGGGAGCCAGAACGCCGCACCCGGCGAGACCTCCGAGAAGGTGAACAGGCCGAGCTGCGGGCCAAGCCGGCGATGGTCGTTCGCGCGCGCCTTCTCGAGCCGCTCGAGATACTCCTCCAGGTCCTTGTTCGAAAAGAACGCCGTCCCATACACGCGCGTGAGCATCGGCTTGCTCGAGTCCCCCCGCCAGTACGCGCCGGCGACCGACTGCAGCTTGAACGCCTTGATCCGCTTCGTGCTGGGGGCGTGCGGGCCGCGGCACAGGTCCGTGAACGGACCGTTGCTGTACAGCGACACGGTGTGGACGGGGTGGGCGGGATCCGCATTCCGGATCAGGTCCTCGATCAGCTCGACCTTGTAGTCCTGGCCCTCGGCGACGAACTTCTCCAGCGCATCGCCGACAGAGACCTCCTCGCGGGTGAACGGCTCATCGGCGGCAATGTGCTCCCGCATCCGCTGCTCGATCCGCCCGAGGTCGTCCTCCGACAGCGAGACGCCGTCCGGGAAGTCGAAGTCGTAATAGAAGCCGTTCTCGATCGGCGGGCCGATCGAGATCTGCACGCCCGGGTAGAGCTCCATCACCGCCTCCGCGAGCACGTGCGCCGTGTCGTGGCGGATGAGGTCGAGCGCCTCCTCGCTGCGCTCGGTGACGATCTCCAGCTTCCTCGGGCCGGCGCCGTTGCCTTCGGTCATCGTTCGGCCGCCGTCGCCGGTTGTGGCGGTCGCTTCGACCAGCGGTCGACCCAGGTCGCGGAGCTGGCCGTCGACCTTGACCGCGAGCGCCGCACGCGCCAGCCCAGCCCCGATCGCCGCGGCGGCATCCGCCCCGGTCGCCTCATCCGGCAGCGCCAGCACAGTCCCATCGGGGAGTTCGAATTCCATCAGCGCTCGGATGCTAGTGCAGCGTTCCAAAAGACCCTTGATGCTCCAGCGAGTGGCTCGGCGTGACTGCGCGGGCCCCCTGGACCAGCTCGCTGGATGCCGACCGGGCTGCAGCCTCGAGGCCGTCAGAGCGCACGGGGATCTTCGGAACGCTCCACCAGCCAGTGGGCCGACCGGAAAGGCTTTGCCCGGAAGGCGAGGTCCGGGTGCCGTCAGGCGAGGACGCAGGATCCGAGGACTGGCAACGCAACGCGGGGATCCGGGGACGAACGCTGGCGGTCATCCGGGCCCGGATTACGGGTGGAACGTCTCCGGGAGGTCCACCAACCGCGCGCATCCACGCCCGGGCCGTCCCACGCTACATTTACGACTCCCGGACGATTAGCTCAGCTGGGAGAGCGCCGCCTCGACAAGGCGGAGGTCGCTGGTTCGAGCCCAGCATCGTCCACTCCGTCCGGTAGGCACTGGGGATTCAGGTCGTGCCACTTCGCCGAGGTGCCTCATCAGTTCTGAGGCCGCGCCTACGCGAGCACGCTGACAAGCGTCGCGTCCCGCTGCGAGAGCTGAGCGCGGATCCGCTCGACCGTCTCGGGCGGCAGGCGGCTGTCGCGGCCTATCGACGACCGACACGGGTTTGCCGGGATGATCAGATCGGCTCAGTCGAGGGTCGATCTCGAGTCCGAGGAGCTGTCAGATCTACGCAAGCGTCTTCCGCGCGACCCTCCAGGTCCACGCCTTCATCTACGAGCACACGGACGGCCTGATCGGCCACCGCCTGCTCGGCGTCCCCTGCCTGATGCTCCGCGCCACTGGTCGCAGGACCGGTCAGACCCGCACGAACTCGCTTGTCTACGCCGCGGAGGGCGACCGCTACCTGGTGGTCGCCTCCAAGGGCGGTGACCCCAAAGCCCCGGCCTGGCTGCTCAACCTCCGCGCCAAGCCGCAGGTGGAGGTCCAGATCGGGCGCACGCGCTTCCAGGCGACCGCCACCGAGATCGGCCCAGACGACCCGGACTACGCCCGTCTGTGGAAGCTCGTCAACGACAACAAAGCCAACCGGTACGACGCATACCAGAAGAAGACCACGCGGCCGATTCCAGTGGTAGCCCTGAGCCGTACAACCTGAGAGCACCCGAGCATACAGCGGCGACTTCGCGGTAGCCCAGAGCGATCGCAGGCCGGGCGCCTGCGAACACGCTCTTCATAGAGGGCGGTCGGCTGATCACACGCGCAAGCAGCCCTGGACCGGGACCGTCCGCGGCGGGCCGCGCCTTAGGATCCCGGGGTGATCCATCCGGCGTTGCCTTCGCAGGGAGCCCTTGAGGAGGTTCGGCGCTTAGCGGGCCGTTGGCCACGATCGCGTCCGCGGTCAGGCTCGAGGGTGGTCAGCATGCGGCCACGTGGCGGGTGGACACCACCAGACCTGCCCGGACAGTCGTCGTTCGCCTGTTTCCGGCCGGTGACTCGGCCGCGGCCCACGAGGCGCAGGTGTTGCGGGTGCTCGACGGGCTTGGGGGCCTGGCGCCCATTGCTGGGAAGTGACCTTGAGGGCCGATCCGCCGAGCCGCGGCCAACAACAGCAGCACGAACCGGCCCGGTAGCCGCGTATGCAAGCCGATCGCTCATCGAGGCGGTCGCGACGTCGGAGCGCGGTTGTGGCGTCGCCGGCTGGGGGGGGCCGCCCGCGATGCCCCACTGCGTTTGTGGGGTTGTCGGAGTCCTAGCAAACTGTGAGACTGCGGCCGCATGGGTTGCTTCATCGCACTGATCGCGCTCTTATCACCGCGGCTCGCGCTCTTTCTCATCTGGATCTTCAGCGATCTCCTCAGCCGCGCGTACTCGAGCTGGATCCTCCCGCTGCTCGGCTTCTTGCTACTGCCTTGGACGACGCTCGCCTACGCCGCTTTCTGGGACTGGGCACCCGGGCACCACCTGAACTGGAGGTGGATCTTCGTGGGCCTGGCCTTCCTGATCGACGTCGGCTCCTACGCAGGCGGACGACGGGCGCGGTCTGCTCGTGGCTGAGGGCTCCTTCGCCCCGATCCGCGGGACGAGCGATTCGGTGGGGCGCCCAATAGTCCAACCACAGGCGAGGCGTCTATCGGGACCGCCCGGCGCGAGAACATCGCCGATCCGGGCGCTCGCTCGGAGACTCCGCCCTACACGCGAACTAAGTGCTCCTTTGCGTAAATATGGTTACGTATTAGCGTCCGGTTCTGGCCATAGCGTCCGCGGCATCCTATCCTCTCGCGAAGGGACGGAGATGCCGCGCCACAGCCCGTATCTGATCGAGTTGACTGAGGAGGAGCGCGTGGTGCTGGAGGTCGCTGGCGCGCTCGTATACGTTGCCGTATTGGCAAGTGACGAGGGCCCAGATGGTGTTGATGGCTGCCGATGGGATGCGCAACGACCAGATCGCCGCCCGGTTGCGTTGCGGTCGCGATGTCGTTTCGCAGTGGCGCAAGCGGTTCTTCGAGCAGCGTCTCGCCGGCCTCGAGGACCGGCCCCGGCGCGGCAGACCGCCGGCTTTTCCCCCCACAGGTACGTGCTGAGGTCATCCGGCTCGCGTGCGATCGCCCGGCCGACGGCCAGGTCCCGCTCGCGC
>Ga0335069_10017389_pt1 | contig 10024 bp, 7 predicted proteins | sample Lox_Sample_11_FD_206714 | JGI IMG/M metagenome (GOLD analysis project Ga0335069, IMG submission 206714) | Soil microbial communities from Loxahatchee National Wildlife Refuge, Florida, United States - Lox_Sample_1.1 | ecosystem: Environmental > Terrestrial > Soil > Wetlands | place: USA: Florida...
TACGTAGCTTTTAAGCCGCTCGAACATGCCCCAGGGGTCTTTTGTCGAGATTTCCTTTCTCACATCGAAGCGGCGAGGATGACGTACTCCGAGCTCCGTCGTGGACACGCGCTTTCGTTCATTGCTTTCCGGCAGGTGCCCTGGCACCACTACGGTCTTCTGGCCCTCGAACAGACCCAGCTCTCTTCGCGCTCCCCCTATCTTGACAACGACCTCGTACGGGCGGTTTTCCGCACGCCGGATTCGGCCATTGCTCAACGCGACATTTTCGCAGACAACCGACTTTGCGTCCGGTTGATCGCCGAGGGAGACTCGGCTCTCTGGCGGATCCGGACTGACCGCGGTTTGGCCGGTGCCCAAGGACGTCTGAGCGCGGCGGTCTCCCGGAGTCTGCTCGAGTTCACGTTCAAAGCCGAATACGCCTACGATTACGGCATGCCCCAATGGCTGTCCCGGATTGATCATTTCTTCGCTCCACTGCACCTAGAGCACCTTTTCCTCGGCCGGCACAAATATTACCATTTCCGCGTTTGGTACCGCGATGCGCTTTCCAAATACGTGCAGGAAATGCTTCTGGACTCCCGAACCCTTTCCCGGCCTTATCTTGATCCCAATGCGCTCGAAGCGCTGGTGCGCCGCCACCTGAAAGGCGAGCGCAACTACACCACGGAGATCCACAAGGTGCTCTCACTGGAACTTGCTCACCGTCTGTTTCTGGACCCGCGATGATTCTTTCGCGGCGCGGCTTGTCTCTTTGGGGAGATGGCAACCCGCGCTCCTGGACGGATACGCTGTGATCTTGCTAAAACGCGGATAGGCTCAGTCCTGTCCTCCGAAATTCGTTAAATGCCTCCAACGGTAGCCTCTATCATTTTCGCCATCGGCATCCTCGGCCTCTTCTACCTCGACCGGGACGAGGACTCGCGGATGTCCAAAGCCCTTTGGATTCCCGCAGTCTGGCTTTTCCTGATAAGTTCCCGCGGCGTGTCACTCTGGCTTGGGATGGCGCCGAGCTTCGATTCGGTAGACGTCTATCAGGAAGGAAGCCCGATTGACCGGGCTGTTTTTGCGGTACTGCTGATTCTCGCTCTGGTGGTGGTCATAAGCAGAATGGAGCGAGTGGGACCGTTGCTGCGAAAGAACGGCTTAATTCTGTTGTTTTTCGCGGTTTGCGCCGTGAGCATCCTCTGGTCTGATTTTCCGTTGGTTGCTTTCAAGCGATGGATCAAGGCTGTCGGGGACCTCGCGATGGTCCTCATCATTCTGACCGAGCCGGATCCAATAGGCGTGCTGAAGCGATTGATCACTCGCCTTGGTTTCATTCTGTTTCCGTTGTCGGTTCTCCTCGGCAAGTACTACCCCGACTTGGGCAGAAGATTGACCAATGGCTGGACAGCAGAGATCACCGGCGTCGCGATGCAGAAAAACAGCTTAGGTGCTATCTGTATGCTGTATGGACTTGGCTTCCTTTGGATGCTGTGTACGGTGTATCGCGACCGGGCGGATCCTAACCGCACGCGCCGGCTCGCTGCTTACGCAGCTATTCTTGTGTTGATAGCGTGGTTGTTAGCAGAGTGCAATTCTACGACGTCCATCGCCGGCCTTGCCATGGCGGGGGGCGTGATGCTCATGGCAAGGCGGCCCTCCGTCGTCCGCAAGCCAGCTGTGGTGCATGTACTCGTTCTGGCTGTACTTGCTGTCTCGATGTTTGCCATATTCATGGACAGCGGTGGTGCTCTCTTGAGTGAACTGGGAAAGGATCCGACCCTTACGGGAAGGACCGAAACTTGGAAAGTGCTACTCAGCTTGCCCGTGAATGAGTGGGTCGGAACGGGATTCGAGAGCTTTTGGCTGGGAAATCGGTTGCAGAAGCTGTGGGATGCTTATCCGAATTTCTACATCAATGAGGCTCACAACGGCTACATAGAGGTTTACCTGAATCTCGGATTAGTCGGTGTAAGCCTTATCGGTCTTCTCCTGTTGACGGGATATCGAAGGATCATCGCCACGTTCCGTCGGAATCCGGAGCCGGGGGCCTTGCTGCTGGGTTTTTTTTTGGCGGTGCTGTTCGAGAGCTTTACCGAGGCAGCCTTCAGAATAATGTCGCCTGCGTGGATTTTCTTGCTTCTGACCAGCATTGCTGCCCCGCAAGTCGATGCACTTGAGGCGCTGGCGCAAGCGGGGAACGAGTCCGCTGAATGCGGGAAATGGATCGGTGCGGAGTCGAGAGGGCGAAAATGGGGATGGACCGATTAATCTGAGCTTCGCATTTCCCGCGTTAGTCGCTTGAGGGCTGCAACACAGACGGCACTCCGGCGGGGGTTATCAACCTTAGTACGGTGCTCTCCTCGGTTCACGTGGCTTCACGGCAGCGGCGAGCGCCACCCCGGTCTCTCACTGAACAAGCACAACAGACTACACGAAATTAGTTGCGTGCGGTGGCGTTAGCTGGACGGCAAGTGAAAGCGCCGAAATAACTCGGAGAATTCATGAGTCGGTTACGTATCTTACTGCTCGCGCCAGATGCCAGCCCCGAGAGCATCTGTGGCCCGCTCATTGGCTATTCCCAAGCTATAGCCCTTGCGCGTCTCCATGACGTGACCATAGCCGTTCGCTCCTCCCGCGAGGAAGCGTTGCGGCGCAGGCAGGGGTCGCTTCACTCCGTCGAGGTGATTAGGCTGCCCCGGCTTGAGCGCATCTACGCTTGGTGCCTCCGCTGGATTTTCAAAAACAACTACAACAGCCACTATTTACAGGCCTTCGAATATCCGTTTTCTATTGCTTTTGAGTGGCAGGCCTGGCGGCAAATGCGAGCGCGGATCATGGCCAGCGAGTTCGATATCGTGCTGCGACTCTTACCAGTGGTGACGGTCATGCCTAGCCCCTTTGCTTTCTTTCTGCGGAGCGGTCCCGTACCTTTCGTGATCGGGCCGATGAATGGCGGTTTGCCGTGGCCTCCCGGTTTCAGTCAGGCCGAGAACCAGAAGCAATGGATCTCTGGTTTAAGGAATCTGTACCGGTTTCTGCCTTTTGCTCGGTCCACCTATCACCGCGCGGCGGCAATCATAGCAGGTTCCTCTCAGACTTATGCGGAACTTGCCGCACATCGCGAAAAACTCTTCTTTCTCCCGGAGAATGGCGTCAGCCACTCACTGTGTTCCGGTGCCACGCGCAGTTTGGAGCGTGACAGTAAGCTTGAGCTGATTTTCGTCGGGGCGTTGGTTCCCCGGAAGGCCTGTGATCTTGCTTTGCGGGGGGCTGCTCCCCTTCTGCGAGGAGATTTGGCACGCTTTACGGTGGTCGGTGATGGACCGGAGCGGAACCGCCTTGAGCAGCTTGCGAGATCCCTTGGAGTCGAGAAAGCTGTCTTTTTTTGTGGCATGCTCAGCCATGACGAAGCCATTCAGCGGCTGCGGTCGGCGGATGTGCTGGTGTTTCCGTCTATTCGCGATTTCGGCGGGGGTGTAGTCTTCGAGGCCCTCGCAGTCGGGGTCGTACCCGTGGTTGTAGACTTCGGCGGACCCGGAGACATCGTCCACCCCGAGGTTGGGTGTAAGGTGCCTCTCACCAATGAGGCCGACGTAGTGTCGCAAATTGAAGAGATTCTACGCGGCTTCGCGCAGGATAGGGACCGTCTTGAGCGGTTACGGCAGCAGGGCGCGTCCTATGCGCGGGAATGCTTAAGCTGGGATGCTAAGGCGCAGACCCTCACCGCGATCATGCGATGGGCCTTGCGGCAAGGTCCGAAGCCAAACCTTCCGCCGCCAAAGATGCTACGCCTGGAGCGTGCGAGGCGAAGCGAGAAAGCGTGAAAAGAACAAGACTACAACATCTCTAGCGAAAGTATCTTAGCGCAGCCGAGAATCGCGGTGCGACCATGATCCAGTCATGGAGCGGCCCCGCGTCCTTCCGATTCCGGGGACACGACGAATTCGTGTCGTGCCTGATTCAAATGCGATTAGATTCGCTAGATGCACGGAGCACTCACATGGAAATAGTTCTCCCAAAACGACGCTTTGCGCTGCTTCGTCGGACCCTGCGTCGATACATGCCTGACTTCTACGGCTGGATGCTCGAAAATGCAACGTTGCGGCGCGTCTTCAGTGTTATTAAGGGAGAGCAGAAGATCATCTTAGGAGACGATCCTGCCCAGATATTCACGACCATCTATGAAACCGACTATTGGATAGGCGATGAATCCCGCTCGGGTGGTGGGTCTAGTCTTTATGCTACGGAGAGGATCCGACAAGCGATTCCCGCCTTATTCTTGAAGTATAGGATTCGCTCGGTATTGGATATTCCGTGTGGTGATTTCTTCTGGTTCAAAGAAATGAAACTGGATCTCGACAGCTATATAGGCGGCGACATCGTGGTTCCGCTGATCGCATCGGTCGCCGACAAATATACATCGCCTACTCGGTCATTCCGCGTCATGGATTTAACCAAAGATGTGCTGCCGGATTGCGACCTCATTCTAGTGCGCGACTGCTTTATTCATCTTAGCTTTGAATTGATTTTCGCGGCTCTGAGAAACATCACCCAATCGAACATCCGGTATTTGTTGACTACCCATTTCGCCGATGCCGCAGCGAACGTGGATATCGAGATCGGCTCGGCCCGCACACTCAACCTTTGCGCGCCTCCGTTCAATTTTCCGCCGGCTCTGGAGCTGATCGATGACTATGCACGGGGCATTTCGCCACGCCAACTTGGCTTGTGGCGGGTCGATGACCTGCGTAATGCCGCACCGATCGGTGATTTTTCCTGTGCATGGACGTCTCGGGGCAAAGCGATAAGAAGCGACGGTGAAGAAGATCGTGCTCGTACTAAACTGACAACCGCTTCGGCTGTCGATGATGATTGACCGCCCCAGCTCCATCAGCAACCCGTACGCCGGATGGCTGCAGACAGTGACCTTCTGAGTCGCTTACTACACGAAGGCATGTCCTAAGCTCGGGAACACTAAGTTGGGATGCGAAGACGCAAACTCTTACTGCGATCATACGATAAGCTTTGCGGCAAGGTTTTACGCCTTCCTCCGCCAAAGCCTGTTTCCATCGATTAACTGCATCAGGAAGTTTGTTTTAAAACCCGCACTGCCGATTAGCTGTTGGGATCGTGCTACAGGCCCCGAGACCCAGGCCCTTGGTCTGGAAAGCCTCGGAAGACGTTATCTTCTGAAACCTAACGAGTCCTCTTTTGAGGGAAGTTAACTCTCAGCACGGGAGAGAATTGGAAACAGGAGGAACAGTGAACGCTAAAGTAATTAGCTGGCTTACGTTAAGATCTAACCCTCGCATCACGACGTACCGCGGGCTCACGGAATGTGCAGCAGCCGGTCTTCATGCTTTCGCTTTTCGTCTGTTCAGCAAGCACGTTCCCCCAGACGCAACTGTGCTTGACTTGGGCAGTGGCGACGGCGCTTGGGCAAAGCGACTGCACGACGCTTCATATAAAGTTACCGCCTGTGATGTGGAGGTCCGGACCAATCGCGGTTTCCCGTACCACAGGGCTGACTTGAATGCCAATTTCAGCGAAAACTTCCCACATGGGTATTACGACGCGATCTCGTTCATAGAAGTTGTCGAGCATCTCGAGAATCCGCGACACGCCTTCCGACAGATCAGGGCCTTACTGAAAGATGGCGGGCTGGTTCTGGTATCAACACCGAATGCATCGGGTCTCTACTCGCGGGTTAGGTTTTTCTTCACCGGAGAGATGGCAATGTTCACTGACGCGGCGTACAGCGTCGGACCAGGGCACATTACGCCCCTTACGGTTTGGCAACTGGAAAAGGTTTTCATGGAGAACGGATTTTCAATTGTCGAGCGCGCGTTTCACGACATGACCTTCATCCCTCCTAGGTCCCTCGGCGATTTCGCGAAGATCATCGCTTGGGTAGTCTTCCGACCGTTCATGTTCGGTGCTGTTGGGGGACAGAGCATAATTTACGTATTGAAGAAGGACTCCTGAGGTTTGCTTTGGTTCAGGGCTGAAGAAGTGCGATCATGCTAGTTAGGCAGCTCGTCAACCTTTGTGATCACAGCGGGAAACTGCCGACGCTGCTTGGCCTGAACCAGGTTCGCCAACGCCAATCCCCGGCCTTCGCCATGATCTTCAGCAAGCGAGCACCGGCTGATCTGTTATGGTCAGCTCGACCTAAAGAATGATCCCATTTGACGCCAGCGGCGACTTCCGCCCTGTAGCTGAAGACAGCGACCTACGACGCCTTGCCGTTCGAGGCGCTGCAGCTACGGTACTCGCTCAGGCGCTGACGCTGGGGGCCCAAGTGGGCAGCACCGTAATTCTGGCCCGGCTGCTGACGCCCGCCGATTTTGGCGTGGTGGCCATGGTCACAACGTTCAGCCTCCTTTTGACGAACGTTGGCCTCAACGGACTCACGGAGGCCCTCATCCAGTGCAAGGAACTAGACCGTTACACCGCCAGCAATTTGTTCTGGCTCAACCTAGGCGCCGGGCTAGTTCTTGCAATCGTGTTAGCCGCCTCCGGCTCGGTCCTGGCGCGCCTTTACCGAAATCCGCTGGTAGCGAATGTTGCGATCGCGAATTCGCCGGCGATCTTCATTGCCGCAGCCTCTACCATACACTTAGCTCTCCTAAAGCGGGCTATGCGATTCGCCGGCCCTTCCGTCAACGACGTTGTCGCCCGCGTTGTGTATGGCGTTGTCACGATCCTGCTGGCCTTGAGAGGCTGGGGGTATTGGGCGCTGGTTGCGGGACTTGTCGCATACGCGCTTAGCACAACGATCGGGGCTTTGTGGCTCTGCCGATGGATTCCGAGCTTGCCACGGCGGGGAGTGGGGACGTGCTCTATTTTAAAATTCGCCGCAAAAGTCTATGGGAGGTTCAGCGTCGATTATTTTACTAGAAACTTCGACAATCTTCTGGTTGGCTGGCAATTCAATGCGGCGGCCCTTGGATTCTACAAGAAAGCTTATGACCTGTTCGCGCTTGCGGCCAGCCAGCTTATCTCGCCGCTCCACAATGTCGCTTTGGCAGCGTTGAGCAGGCTGAATCAGGACCTTCCTCGCTTCAGGCGATACCTCGCCAATTCGCTTGGGATCGTTGCATTCGTTGGCATGGCGGCGGGCGCCGATCTCACCTTAATCGGCAAGGATGTGGTGCGCCTGGTGCTTGGACCCAAATGGTCGGAATCCGGCAGGATCTTCGAGCTATTCGGACCGGGAATCGGAGTCATGCTGCTCTATAGCACCGTAGGCTGGATCCATCTCTCCATCGGGAAGCCGGGGCGCTGGCTTCGCTGGACGCTAGTCGAATCGGCTGCTACGGCTTTGTTATTTATTCTGGCTTTGCCGTGGGGACCCACAGGCGTCGCTGCAGCCTGGAGCGTGTCCTTTTGGATCCTTTTGATTCCCGCCTTCTGGTATGCCGGCCGACCAATCGGGTTTGGTGTTTGGTCTCTGATAGCCGCAGTCTGGAGGTATGCTGCCGCTTCGCTGCTAGCGGGCTTAGCAACTGCCACCATCGCCCCACGAATCGCAATCTCGGATTCTCCGACGGGGGCCGGGGCTGCGCTGGAGGCCATCATCATCATTTCAGTACTGTTTGTCACGCTTTACCTAGGCGCGGTCACCGTGCTGCACGGCGGATGTGCTCCCATCCGCCAACTGGCGAATCTTTTGCGGGAGCTCACCTCAGAGAAAATAACCACGGGTTCCGCTTCGGCCGTGGTCACCAGGTGCACGAGTGCCACCGATGCGACTGACAGGAGTCCGCACACAGTTGGAGAAGGGCAAAGCTGCTCCCCCCAGCCGGAGCGCCAGATCGGGCTGTGCCCGAAGACTCTCAGGCACGGCGGAGACTGAGAAAGCTATGTGTGGTATAGCGGGCATAGTCGGTGCCGCGGAGGACTGCTCCCAGAACCTTGTGGATATGCTCTGGGCACAGGCCCACCGAGGCCCGGACGGATTCGGAACCGTCACCTACGAAGGCGGAGCCGCCGGGGCGGTGAGGTTGGCGCTCGTGGACCTGAGCGAGCGTGGCCTTATGCCCATGTGGTCTCCGGATCGCAGAGTGGCCATCGTGTTCAATGGGGAGATGTACAACTATGTTGGGGAGCGCGAGCGGCTGGCGGCCCGGGGGTATCGCTTCTCATCCGCCACGGACACAGAAGTGATTCTGGCGCTCTACTTGGAGCACGGCCTCAGTTTTGTCGACCACATCCGCGGAATGTTCGGACTAGCCATTCTGGATTGGCGCGAAAGCACCCCCGGCAGCCGCCCGACGCTGGTGTTGGCAAGGGACCATTTTGGCATCAAGCCGCTGTATGTGACGTGGCCTCAGGGCCCTGGTGGCCCGCTGGTTTTCGCCTCAGAAATCCGATCCCTGCTCGCTTCAGGGCTGGTCCCGAAAGAGATCGACATGGAAGCGTTGCAGGACTTCTTGGCGATCGGCTTTGTTTTGCAGCCGAAAACCATTATAGCCGGGGTGGAGACGTTGCAGCCCGGTTCACTGATGCGGATCACGCCGGCGGGGTCGATCGAGAGAAGGACTTTCTGGAGCATTCCCCCCTTCCAGCCCGTTCGTGAGACCTTCCAAGAGTCGGCGGAGCGACTTCGGTCCGTCCTCGAGGAGAGCGTCGCTCTTCATGCCATGGCTGATACTCCGGTCGGTGTTTTCCTTAGCGGAGGTGTCGACTCGTCGGGCATCGTCGGGTTAATGATCAGGCAGAATCCGCGGCTTAGGACGTACTCGTTGCGTGTTACTGACTTCCCGCAGTCCGAGGAGTCCGCGCAAGCCGAGACTTTTGCGCGTTCTCACGGGTGCGAGCACACCACAATGGAAGTCAGCGGCCGAAAGGTGCTGGAACTCTTGCCCCGGTTTGCCGCAGAGCTCGACCAACCCTCCACGGATGGGCTTAATACTTGGCTCATTTCCAGGGCGGCTGCACGTGACGTGAAAGGAGTTCTCTCGGGGTTAGGCGGGGATGAATGGTTCGCGGGATACCCGGCCATCCTCAGGATGGCGAAACTCGCCTCTCTCTCCTGGAGGCACCGTTTCTGGATAGGTAAGCTGGCCGGGGCTGCCCGGGGTTTAGTGCGCAACAGCCACTTGGACAGTACTTTGGAGCGAGTTGCTGCCCTCGGCCAGCCGCTAGCCACTTGGGTTTACTATCGCCGGGCATTTGGATATGTGTGGGCCGGGCAACTAGTGAACGGCGCCGGGCTGAAGCGTGACGGCTACCAGGAAATCGAGCGCATGCTCGCCGCCGTGAACCGGGAATGGCGCAAGGAGTCGATTGTCGGCTTGGCCTGCCTTATGGACGTGGACGTGTACATGAGAAGCCAGCTCCTTCGCGATTCGGATGTCACCAGCATGGCCAGTTCGCTGGAACTGCGCGTGCCACTCGTGGATCTGAAAGTGGCCGAGTTTTCGAGGTCGTGCGCGGATGCTTACAAGTTCAATAGGAAGGGAGCCACAGACAACAAATACGCGTCGACCGGCGCCAAGCGAGTCCTGATCAAAGCTCTAGGGGACGTGCTACCTGCCGATGTAGCGCACAGGCCAAAGCGGGGTTTCGAGCTCCCTTACACCAGATGGGTTGAAACCAGCTTTGAGCCGCTCCTGCGGGAGACCTGTTCTCGCCGAGCGCTGGCGGAGAGGGGCTTGCTGGATCCAGACCTAGCGGTCAAGCTGGCCTTGGGCAAATCCGCTCGTGGCCTACAGTCACCGCCGGCTCTAGCTTGGCCGCTGATGATCTTAGAATTGTGGTGCCGGGCGGTGATCGACGCACCATCGCCGAGGGACGGACACCCAACCGGCACGGCGATTTCACTGAGTCAAATGCCAGGCTCGAGAATCGCCGTCACGGTCGCCAGGGGGGGGCGATATCTTGCGCCCGACGGCAGGCGGCTGCATTGGGCGCAACCGCGCGGCGGCGACGGTCAATAGACGTTCACAATGCGCAGGCTCGTCGGAGGTGCAGCAGCGGCCGCCGCCAAACTGGCGCCGCTACTTGGCTTAGACGGGATCAGCCCCTGCCT
>Ga0335069_10017390_pt1 | contig 10023 bp, 9 predicted proteins | sample Lox_Sample_11_FD_206714 | JGI IMG/M metagenome (GOLD analysis project Ga0335069, IMG submission 206714) | Soil microbial communities from Loxahatchee National Wildlife Refuge, Florida, United States - Lox_Sample_1.1 | ecosystem: Environmental > Terrestrial > Soil > Wetlands | place: USA: Florida...
GTGCTGTCTTTGAAGATCTTGAGCCCCAGGGTTTCGCCCCGGGCGGCCAGATAGTTGTCGTGGTCAAACGCATAAACCCGGTAGGTGCCGCTGGTCGTCACCGTCACCAACTGCGTCGAGTCAATCCAGCCAAGGGTGCTTTTGAACCAGGGGTTAAAATCCGTCTGCTGGCTGTTCGCGTAATTGGCGCCCATGGTGTCGAAGTCGTCCCCGTACTCCACGCTCGAGCCGCTCGGGCTGATCGGATTCCCATCGCTGACCTGCCAGAGATTGCCGTGCCACAGTCCGTAAGTGTGGCCCAACTCATGCGCGATGACCCGGAAATCATACTCGCCGTTGCACCAGATATCCGGTCCGCCGACCTGGGCCATGCCCCCATACGTGATCTTGGATCCGGAAATGCCGCTGAGGTTGGCAAAGACCACGATGATCCGGTCGTAGTTGGTCAGGGTGTAGTTGGCGGCCGCCGCGGTCTGCGCATCGGAATGCAACTGGTAATCGGCGCCGTTCGTGGCGTAATAAGCCGCCGCCTGCGGCAGGCGATAGACCAGGGCGGTGACAGTGTTGGTCACGCTGGTGAGCTGGAAGGAACTTTTCAGATAAAACGGGCTGATCTGCGTGTCGGACAGGTTCTGAATCGTCGCCGCCGAGTAGGGAAAGTTGGTCAAGTCCGGGAAATCCACGCGGATGACCAGGACATTTTTGCCGCCACCCGTCCACGGCGTAGTCAGATCCAGCGGTTGTGCCTCGCCGGAAGCGCCGGAGTCGTCGCTGTCCTCCATAATTGCGGTTGCCGTCCGCAAGGGGTGGGGGCCGAGGCCCGTCTCGGCCGCTTCCAGCCGGGCTTCGACGCGCCGGAGTTGTTCGCGGGAGGCAAAACGGTAAAGCTGGTCTCCCATTTGGCCCAGGATCAGCGGCAGATTGGTCGCCTGCTGCGCAGTGCTTCGCAGGTCAACCATCGGCCGGGCCGGCGTCGCAGTCTCATCCGCCTCGAGTTCGCGCAAGGCATCCTCATGCACCGCCATCACGCCGTCGATCGCCACGCCGTGGAGTGGAATGCCGAATTTCGTGGTTTGCCCCAGCCGCCGGCCATAGACCCAAGCGCGGTAAGTTCGACCGTTGAGCCGGACCAATCTCTGGATGGGTTCCACCGCGGGCCCGTTGGTGGCGCGCAGGACCCCGAGCACGGAGAAGTCGCCGATGCCCGAAACGCGGGGTTCCAGTTCCGCCAGAATCTCCCCGGGCAATTGGTCGCGGACGGGCGCCGGGACCGCCGCGGCCAGCGCCATTTCGGGGTCGCGTTCGATCAAATCGGCCAGCAACGCGCGCCGCTGTTTTGCCAACCCCACGCCTTCCGCCACCAGCCCGGCTCTTGCCGCCGGGCTGGCGGCGGCTTGATAGCGACCGGCCCAGGACTGAAAAGCGGCCAGCTCGGGCCGGGGCTGTTCCCGTCCCCATGCCGATGCGTATGCCGCGGGCTTCGCGCTTGCCGGCGGTGCGGGAGTCTCACCGGCGTTCTGGGCGTTCAAATCGAGGTTGGGCCAAAGCAGGGAGCCGACCAGAACCAGCCAGGCAGGTGGAACCCGGCTTGAATGCGTTTTCATAGGCCAGACGGGTTGAAATACGGTGTGGCCTGATTGTCCACCTCGGACGGGGAAAAGTGAAACAAAAAAGGTTAAATTTCCAAGCGGTTGATCCGGCGCCGATTGAACCGGACACACTCGTCGTATTTCACGCCCGTGCCCCCGAAAATATCCAGCGCCGAGCCGATGGTCAGGTCGATCCGGCCCCGGCCCAACCGGGTGACCTCCTCGAGATCCGTCAACGAGCTGGCGCCGCCGGCGTATGTCGTCGGGATCGGTGTCCATTGGCCGAGCTTTTCCACCAATTCACGGTCGATGCCCCGGCACAGGCCTTCCACGTCCACCGCATGCACGAGAAACTCGGCGCAGCTTCCGGCAAGCTGCTTTAATGTCTCCGGTGCGATGGCCGTGTCCGTGAACTTCTGCCAGCGATCGGTGACCACAAAGTAGCCCTCGACCCTCGACCCTCGACCCTCGACTTTCTTGCGGCAGCTCAAATCCAGCACCAGCCTTTCCTTGCCGATGGCCCTGACCAGTTCGTCCAGCCGGCTCCAATCCACGCGCCCTTCGCGAAAAACCCAGCTCGTGACGATGACATGTGACGCCCCGACATCGAGCCAGCCGCGGGCATTCGCAGCATTCATGCCGCCGCCGATTTGCAACCCGCCCGGAAACGCGGCCAGCGCGGTGCGCGCTTCGGCTTCGTTGCCAGGTCCGAGCATGACGACGTGGCCGCCAGCCAGTCCATCGCGTTTGTATAGTTCGGCGAACCACGCAGCCGGGCGGTCGGAGACAAAGTTCGTGCGCGGGCCGTCGGCGCCGAGGGTGCCGCCGACAATTTGCTTCACCTTGCCCTCATGCAGGTCTATGCACGGACGAAACATGCGTCAATTTATGATTTACGATTTACGATTGACGAGAATTTTCTGGCTCTGCGCAAGTCGATCCGCGCTAGCTGGAAGTTTGGGGTGCGGACATGTCCGCGTCCCGCCTCGCGGGACGGCCGCGTGTCGCCGCACTCCAAATCCGCAATTCGCGATCGACAGTCCGAGATCGAAAGGCCGCGCTTGTCAATTTCCAGCAAAGGAATTATTGCCGAGATATTAAACGGAAACCGCTCAACCAATTTTTCCACATGGATTATACAAATTAGATGATGCTGGTGTCTATAAAAGTGAACCGCAACTGATGAGCCAGAAGCCTGCCATAATCCTGCTAATCGCGCTGGTCTTGATTGGTTCTGCCGGTTGCAGCAAAGACAAAGCGTTCCGTGAAGCCATCTACAGCGGTGATGCGGAGACAGTCCGGGCGCTGCTAAAATCACATCCTGACTTGGTTTCCAGCAGAAACGATTTCGGCAGAACGCCGTTATTTGTTGCGGTTGAAAAAGGCAATATGGCAGTGGTGGAACTCTTGTTGACCAATAGGGCTGATGTGGACGCAAAGGACAACCGTGGTACAAGACCTCTGCTTGTTGCATCGCTTCTCGACAATCTGGAAATGGTGAAGTTGTTGTTAGCGCGCGGTGCCGATATCAATGCCAGAGGTGACATGGGTATGACGCCTTTGCTTTGGGCGACGATAAACCGTAACAAGAGCATGATGAAATTACTCTTAACGAACGGAGCCAATGCAAATACCACGAACAGTGAAGGCTGGACACCTCTGCACATGGCTGCTCATGATGTGAAAATGGCAGAATTGCTTCTAGCCTACAAAGCTGAAGTCAATTTCAAAGACAGAAATGGCCAAACTCCATTGTTTTACAGTGGTCGTCCTTCTTCTGCAGAATTATTGCTGGCCCACGGTGCAGATGTGAACACTAGTGATAACGAAGGCGATACACCTTTGGGAAAGGCGGCGGAAGAAGGTTTGATAGATGTGGTGAAATTGTTGCTGGCAAACCATGCTGAAGTTAACGCCAAAGGTGTCCACGGCGGAACACCTTTGTATTGGGCTGCGCTTTCCGGACACAAGGATGTTGTTGAAATGCTTTTGGCTAACAAAGCCGATGTGGATGCAAAAAGTAACGATGGAAGAACGCCTTTGTACGCCGTAACGCTTTGGGGACATGCGGATGTCGCCGAAGTCTTGCTGGCTCATGGGGCTGATGTGAATGCCCGGGATAACCAAGGACGGACGCCTTTGCATGGGGTGGCCTTATCGAATTGGATTCATCGCGATGTGGCTGAAGTGCTGTTGGCGAACAAGGCCGATGTCAACGCCAAGGACAATGAAGGCAAGACACCACTAGACTTGGCGGCCGCCAACGGTCACCCGCACTTGGTTGATCTTTTGCGCCAGCACGGCGGCCACGAATAAATTTGTTGTTTCTCCAGCACGCTCCCGCTTCCCGCCTCGACAAATCGCCGGTATTTCCTACATTATCGGCAAGGTGATTTCGTTTGGGGTGGTTGAAACATCCGCGTCAATCGTAAATCGTCAATCGTAAATCATAAATGAACCAGCCATTGGTCATTGCCGGGAGGACGTTCCGTTCGCGCCTCATCATGGGCACGGGAAAATTTTCCGCGCCCGAAGCCATGCGCGATGCGCTCGCCGCCAGCGGCGCGGAGATGGTCACCGTCGCCCTCCGCCGGGCCGACTTGAGCGGCAAAAACGATCCTTTTGCGAATATCCTGGAATTCATCGACCCCAAAAAATTCCTCCTGCTGCCCAACACGAGCGGCGCCATGAACGCCGAGGAAGCCGTCCGTTTGGCGCGCCTGTCTGCTGCCGCCGGTTTGCCGAAATGGGTCAAGCTCGAAATCCATCCGGACCCGCGCTACCTGTTGCCCGATCCGGTGGAAACGTTCAAGGCCGCTGAAATTCTGGTGAAGGATGGTTTCACTGTCTTGCCTTACATCAACGCCGACCCCGTGCTGGCCAAACGGTTGCAGGACGTCGGCGTGGCCACCGTCATGCCGCTCGGCTCCCCCATCGGCTCGAACCGCGGCATTCAAACGCGCGACCAAATCCGCGTCATCATCGAACAGGCCACGGTGCCGGTGGTGGTGGATGCGGGCCTCGGCGCGCCAAGTCACGCGGCGGAAGCCATGGAAATGGGCGCCGACGCCGTGCTGGTGAACACGGCTGTCGCGGTGTCCAGTGACCCGAATCGAATGGCGGCGGCATTTAAAATGGCGGTCGAGGCCGGTCGCGCCGCGTACGAATCCGGCTTGGCGGCGCAGCAGGAAACCGCGAGCGCCACCAGCCCGTTGACGGCATTTTTGGATTGATTGAAAACCACTAATCCGCGCTAATCATCGCTGATGCTTCGAAAAGATTGGCGCCGATTAGCGGAGATTAGCGGTTAAAAATTATGAGCGCAAAAATCCTGTCGAATTCGCGGGCGCGGCAAATCCTGAAAGCCGCCGCCCGAACCCGCGTGCTGGTGCTGGGCGACGTGATGCTCGACCAGTTCATCTGGGGCGCGGTCTCGCGCATCTCGCCGGAGGCGCCCGTGCCGGTGGTGGAGTTCGAGCGCGAGAGTTTCATGCCCGGCGGCGCCGCCAACGTCGCGCGCAACCTCACCGCGTTCAACGTGGCCGTGGAAATTTTCGGCGCCATTGGCACCGACGAGGCCGGGCTCCGCCTTAAAACCCTGATGCGCCAGCAAAAAATCGGCTGCGGCGGCCTGGTGGCGCAGGCCGGGCGGCATACCAGCATCAAAACCCGCATCGTGGCGCACAAGCAGCAAATGGTCCGCATCGACCGCGAGACCCGCGATGGACTGGATGCAAAGCAGACCAGCCGCCTGCTCGCGGCGTTCAAGGCAAATCTGGCCGGGGCGGACGGCGTCATCGTGGGCGATTACGGCAAGGGGGTGGTGACCCAGCCTTTGCTGAACGAGATCAAAGTCCTGTGTCGCGCCCGCGGCCTCTGGCTCAGTTTCGATCCCAAGCCTGTCCATCGGCTGAACCTGAGCGGTCTTTCTCTCATCACCCCGAACCGCAAGGAGGCGTTTGAGCTGGCCAATCTGCCGGACGAAGCGCGCCACGCCCATCCGCTGGCGGATCACAACCTCCTGCTGGCTGCCGAACGGCTGCTCAACGAGTTGCGGCCGGCAGTGCTGCTGATCACGCTCGGCGAGCTGGGCATGCTGCTCTGTCAGCGCGGGCGGAAACCATTTCACATTCCCACGGTGGCCCAGGAAGTGTTCGACGTGTCCGGCGCCGGCGACACCGTCATTGCCATGTTCACCCTGGCCATCGCCGCCGGCGCGTCGCCCCTGGAAGCCGCGGTTTTGTCCAACCACGCCGCCGGCATCGTGGTCGGCAAAGTCGGCACCGCCACGACCAGTCCGGAGGAACTGGTGAAAAGCTTTGCGAGGTAGGGACCGTGCGCCGCGCGGTCCGGACGCCGCCGCGCGGCGTCCCTGCCATCGAGAAATGAGCACTTCCAAAATCACCGTTGAAGCCATTCGCGCCATGAAACGTCGCGGCGAGAAAATCGCCGCCCTCACGGCGTATGATTATCCCACCGCGAAGCTGCTCGACGAGGCGGGCATCCCGCTGATTCTGGTCGGGGATTCGGTCGGGATGGTGGTCCTGGGTTATCCGGACACCACGCACGTGACGATGGCTGACATGGAGCATCATGTCCATGCGGCGGCGCGGGTCAAGCCGCGCGCGCTGCTCGGGGCCGACCTGCCGTATCGCAGCTACGAGACCGAGGCGGAGGCGCTGAACAATGCCAAACGTTTGGTGGCCGCCGGCGCGGCATTCGTGAAAGCTGAGGGCGGACGGGCGATCCTCCGACAGGTCCGGGCGATCGTGTCCGCGGGGATTCCGTATTGCGGGCATCTCGGCATGTTGCCGCAGCACGTGCTGGAGGAGGGCGGCTATCATGTCAAAGGCAAGAACGAGCCGGAGCACCAGGCCCTGCTGGAGGATGCCCGGGCCCTCGCCGAAGCCGGAGCGTTTGCCATCGTGCTGGAATTGGTCGCGTCGCCGGTGGCCGCGGAAGTAACCCGCGCCATCCCCATTCCCACCCTGGGCATCGGCAGTGGCGGCGATTGCGATGGACAAATTCTGGTGACCCATGACTTGATTGGCTTGTTCCCCTGGTTTACCCCGCGCTTTGTGAAGTCCCGGCGGCAGACGGGCGCGGAAATCAAGGCGGCGGTGACGGAATGGAAGCGGTCGCTGGAATAGTCGGATCAACCAGGCTGTGACATCGTCCTCGCCCCCGATCCTGGCGCCGGAATTCCGGAACCGGGAAATCATCCCGCGCGTACAACTTTTCGCTGTTGCCAGTGTTCAGGAAAGGTAAAATCATTTCATATGGATTTGGACTCACTGATTGCCGCGGCGGCGGCCAACGGCGCGAGTGATTTGCACTTGGAGGCGGGAATGCCGGCGGCCGTGCGTGTGCGCGGCGCGCTCCAGGTGACGGGTGAGCCCATCGCGCCACGCACCCTGGCGGACATCGCGCGGCGGGTCATCGGCGAGGAACAATGGCCGGTGTTTCTGGAACGCCGATCCTATGATTTGTCCAAAACCATCCAGGGCGTCCGTTGCCGCCTCAACGTTCTGCAAACGGCGCGCGGGGTGGGGCTGGCGATTCGATTGCTCGCCCCGTTTCAGGCCACGGTGGAGAAGCTCAACCTGCATCCCGACCTCAAAAAACTCGTCAAAAACACGCATGGCCTGATCCTGGTCAGCGGTCCGACCGGCTGCGGCAAGTCCTCAACCCTGGCGGCGCTGATCCAGGAAATCAACCTCACCGAAACCCGACACGTTGTTACGGTGGAAAGCCCCATCGAATATGCCTTCCGACCCCGCCGCGCTTACATCCGGCAACGGGAGGTCGGGCGGGACACCCCCAGTTTCGAGCAGGCACTGCTGGATGCGTTGCGCGAGGACCCAGACGTGCTGATGGTGGGGGAGATGCGCGACCCGGAAACGATGCGCCTGACGCTGAGCGCCTCGGAAACCGGCCATCTCGTAGTGGCCACGGTGCATTCCGCGACCTGCGCCGAAGCCCTGCAGCGCGTGGCGTCAGCCTTTTCTCCGGAAATTCAAGGCGCCGTGTGCGCCCAACTCGCCGATTGTCTGGTGGCCGTCATCTCGCAGCGGCTCCGGTTCCGGCCCGACCTGAATATCCGCGTGCCCGAATGTGAAATCCTGGTGGCGACGCACGCGGTGAAGAACTTCATCCGCACGCGCGAGTTTTTTAAAATCATTTCCGCCATCGAAACCGGCGCCGACCACGGCATGTGGAGCTTCCAGCGGTATGCCAAATGGCTGGACACGCGCACCAATTTTTATGTTCCCGGCCGGGATGCCGAACCGCCGGACAGCGAGCCGGCCGAAACGTCCCCGGCTGACGCACCGTTGCCGCCCATCGCCGCCGCTCCCAAAATCGAAAAGAAAGGTGGGACGACCAAACCGTCTGCGGGAACGCCGGCCGGCCGTCGCATTGAAATTGAGCCGGTGGAAGGCGGATTCGGCAAAATTCTCAAAAAGCCGGAATCATGAGTGGTCTAGCCAAGGCCTTATCAATCAATGCCGCGCTCGGGTTGCTGCTCGCCCCGTGCTGGACGGGTTGTGTCACCGAAGCGCAGGCCAACGCCCGCGCCAAGGAGGCATATCTGGCCGGGCAGAAAGCGGCGTTGGCGTCCATTGCCGGGGAGGGAAAAATGGTTGTGATTGTGGGACCGGTGGAACATCCCAACGTGCCGTGGGTGGAGGGGTTGACCCTGGCTCAGGCGGTGGCCACCGCCAATTACATCGGGCACCGCAACCCGCGGCATATCGCCATCAGCCGCGAAGGCGTGGATATTGCCATCGATCCGCGCGACCTGCTCAATGGCCGCGTGGTGCTGCTTCAGCCAGGCGATACCGTCAAAATTCGGGAATGAACCAAGGGGATGGACAGGCTTGCGCCCCTCCGCCTTCGACCTGCCCATCGGCGTTAAGTACTGACTCCCAAGAATCTTCGGGAGTATGTACTTAACGCAAACGACCTGCCGCGCTGGCATTGCGAATGGTTTGGATAATGCGAATGCTTGGAGTTTTCGGTTGCCAACCTTCGGGGTCTGCGGCCTGAAATTGCCAATTTGCGTGATCGACATACTCCCGAAAATCTTTTTGCTTGGACAGCAAATGTCCAACCCCCTCTGACAGGATGTCGCGCAACGAAAGGTTCAATATGACAAATGCGACAATCGAACAGATGGAACTCGGCTTCAACGGTCTGCGGCCCCATGCCCGCGCAACGGGGCGCGCCGGGCGCATCGCCCGCGCCGGCTGGTGGTTTGCGCGGATGCGGGACATCGTGGAGCACACCATGGAAGTTCCGGGCGCCCCCCGTCCGGAACAAATCTGGATTCCCGACGCGACCCGGGAAGTGGAAGTGTGATTCGTATTGTCGATTTACGATCTACGATTTACGCGGTTGGCGAGATCGGGCGGTGACGCGTAAATCGGAAATCCGATATCGTAAATTGAGCGGTTCTTCGCTCCCGCTTGGCGGGACTCCGTGTTCCCAGGCGGCAACACGGGCGCGCCGGTTATTTCCCCACAACACCCGGATAACCGGCGCGCACAAAATCTCGAAGGATGGAAATCTCCGCTTCACCCGCGACGGTATGCTCCTTCCTGAACTCATGCCATTCGATCTGCAAGCCGGCCGCCTGGAGCAGCGGAATTTGCGGACGCACCCGGTCGATGGGAATCAGCGGGTCCAGGGTACCGTGGGTCATGAGCACGCGTTGCTGACGCGCGACGGGCGAAAGTTCCCGCAACAGTTTTTCCGGCTGGCAAACCCAGCCGCTGATGCCGACGATGCCGGCGAACCGGTGCGGATAGCGCCAGCCGACATCCAGGGACATGAGACAGCCCTGTGAAAATCCGCCCAGGGTGATCTGTTCGGCCCTCCAGTCCCGGGTCCGCAAATCATTCAACAAATCAAACAGCAGTTTCCGGCTGCGTTCCACCCCCGGGGCCATGTCGCCATTAATGTCAAACCAGGAGAACCCGCCAAAGTAGTCATCCGGCGCGTTGACGAGCAGGTAGTTCAACCACGGCAGATTCATCACCTCCGGAAACCAGCGCCAGCCGTCCAGGCTGTCACCCAGGCCGTGCAACACCACCATCAAGGGCCGCGCGCCGTCAGGACGGGATTCCGCGGCCGGAAGCAGTTCACTCTCCAACATAAATCTTGAAGCATGTTGGCCGGACGAGACTCCGTCAATTCCCAAACGGATGTGGTACCGTCCCAACTTGTGCCGCGTTGGGCTTCCGGCTCAACGGTCGAGCCGGAGGATCGGTTCTGCAGCGGCCAAATCAGGACCACGCCACACCATCAGGCCGGAGCAAAGTGGTGGCAGGAAAACCCGATCAGGTCCCATTGGGTTTCGATGGGTTACTGATTTGTCACCGCCGCTTTCAGTCGCGCCGCCTCCGCGTCCGCCCAGTCCATCAACGCCTGGCAC
>Ga0335069_10017391_pt1 | contig 10023 bp, 6 predicted proteins | sample Lox_Sample_11_FD_206714 | JGI IMG/M metagenome (GOLD analysis project Ga0335069, IMG submission 206714) | Soil microbial communities from Loxahatchee National Wildlife Refuge, Florida, United States - Lox_Sample_1.1 | ecosystem: Environmental > Terrestrial > Soil > Wetlands | place: USA: Florida...
CCTGCCAATCCAGCCTGGCAGCAGTTTGAAAACAACTTCCATGCGTTCTCCGTCGCTCTCTTCCAGAACCCGCAAGACATAGATCATGAAGACGAAAACAACAATCGATGCGCATCCGCCAATTAGGATCCCCATCACTGGATCGAGACGAAGCGCAATAAAGTAAGCACAGAGGGAGGCCGTCACGCTGGCAGCTGCAACTTTCGCCATCGTAACCCAGGCGAGCCTCACATCATACAGTCGGATACAGATCGCCCACATCAGTCCCACGGCGGTGATCTGCGCTGCGCCGCTGCCCAGGCAAGCACCCACTGCACCGTAGTGGGGAATCAGCAGCCAAGCTACGCCAATATCGACAATGCCGGCCAGGATGGTGGCGGCGATTATGTAGCTCTGGCGTTCAGTGCTCTGCAGAAGGCTTTGGGCCGGACTCATGAATGCTTTTGGCAAACACAGCAACGGTGCCAGACTCGCGACCATCGCCGCACCTGCATACTCTCGGCCGAACAGAAGAAGCAGAGCCGGTACCGCCAACGACGCAGCGATTATGTGAAGAGGGAGCGCGGCTAGCGCGAGGTAGCGAACGGTAGCCGCAGCCATGAATGGGAGCCTCGATTTGTCGCGCCCATATTGGGCGAGAATTGTGGCATTCGTAGCCGCGCCGAAGATGGTTGATCCGAGGAGTAGCCGCTCAGCCATGCTGAATGCGACAGAATAGAATGCTACCTGCCGGATGTCGGGGCAGAGGTTCTTCAGGAGCAGCACTTCAGATCGATCCCAGACGATAAGTGCGGCGACCGTGCTGGCGACGCTCTGCCAAGCGAAAGAGAACATTCGGCCGTACAACGCAACAGGCCGAGGGTGCGTGGCTTCCCATGCAAGCACGTATTTCGCGGTGGGAAAGATGCGTACCAGACAGTCGACTGCTCGCATGACGAGTATCGTGGCTCCGACGCCTAGCACGCCCCAATGACACACAACCGTTGCCGTAATCCCGACAAGAAAGGCCAACGTCGAAAGCACTGACGCGGGCACATTTCTAGAAAGTTCTTCCATAGCGACATTCGCCTGAGCCGAAATGGTATTAACCATTCCAGGCCAGATGCTCAGCACAATCAGGAATGAAGCCAGTTTGTACTCGGCTGGTGCGTCCCTCAGTACCCAGAAGGCTAGTGCTGTTGTCGTGACCGTGGCGAAGACTACCTGAAGAGAGAGGGTGCGCAAATAGATAGATCTTGAAGTCCCCCGGTCCCCCATTCCCAGAAACTCAGCCATGTATTTCTGGGTTGCAGAGGCAATCCCAATCCCGCCCAGCGTGCTCACGACTGAGGCGATGTAGTTCACATAAACGATGTAGCCGTTCTTTGTTGGGCCGAGCGATCGGGCAATCAGGATGGATGTCACAAACGTGACGAACGCCGAGATGGCGCTCTCCAAGCCATACCAGCCCGCATTGCGTGCAATTGTCTTTGTATTCGACATGCCTATAGACGCTCTACCTTAGTTGCACTTGGCGTAGGCCGATCTGAACAGCTCCGCGGGAGTCACAATGGCCACTTGTACTTAACCAAGACCTTGCAGCGCGACACGTGCATCTTTTGCCGCGGGAGAATCCGGCGCGATCGCGATGGATTTCTTCAGATGCGTGGCCGCATTGCTCTTGCTGTTCAGTTTGCCGTACACCATACCCAGGTGGTACTGCATCGTTGCATTGTTTGTGTCCGATGCGAGTGCGTTCTCCAAAAGATCGCGTGCGAATCCATAGGCTGCCTTATGATAGTAGGCCCATGCCAGGGTATCGGCTGTATTCGGCGAATTCGGCATCCCGCGCCGCGCAATCTGAGCAAGCGATAGAGCGACATCAGGGTTATCGCCCCGTTGCAACATGATATAGGCCAAATTATTCGCCGCCAGCGGCTGCTGCGGTTGAATCTGCAGGGATTTCCTATAGTACTTCTCTGCTCCCAGTTGGTCTCCGCTCGATTCCTCTAAGGTTCCAAGGATGGCAAAAGCTCCAGCATCGTTGGGGTGTTGGCTCGACCACCTTTCCCAGCTGGCAATCGCGTTGGAGGTCTGCCCGCGCAGAATCTCGACTTGCGCAAAGAGCATCATCGCCTCGGAATCGCCTGAATTGATTTGTAGAGCCTTCTGTGCCGTCACTGCTGCCTGGTCCAAGTCTTTGTTTTGAAGTTGAAGCCTAGCCAGGAAAACCAAAAAGCTACTGTTAGCCGGGCACTTGGCAATCTGAGCATTGACTCGAGCCAGGGCCCTCTCTGGCTGCTTTTGAAAGAGGTCGTAACTGAGGAGGAGCCGCATGGCCTCGACTGAATTTGGATCGTTTTGCAATGCCTGCTCAAGCAACGTTGCAGCCTCTGAACGGCGCTCCTGTGCGAGTCGGATTCTTCCGAGTTGTAAATACGGGAGAGCATTCTTTGGTGCGAGGGCCATCGCGGTCTTCAGGTCGGTTTCTGCCTTGTCGAACGAATTCCGACTCATCGCGGCAGTGGCCCGCCAGAGATACCCGTCGGCAACCTTAGGAAAGGCCGCAATCGTCTTGTCCGCGATCTCGGACAGCATATCCATATCTCCACTCTGCGCCGCGATCGTAGCCAGTTGCTGCCGCGCATCTAACCGCGATGGATCGAGAGTCGCCACCTGGCCGAAGCTGGTTCTTGCTTGTGCGAGGTCGCCTTTCGCCAAGGCAGCCTTGCCCAACCAGAATTGAATGAAAGGATCTCTCGGATAGTCGTTTGCGGCTTTGCGCAGGACTGTAAAGGCTTCATCGACCTTGCCCGAGTTGAGCAACAGAACCCCATTGAGAGCGGCAATTTGCGGATCTCTGTTATCTTTCTTCATCAACTGATCAACTACTTTCGCGGCAGTTGCGAAATCTTTGACCTGAATGAGCGTCCGGACATACCCTTCCTGGACCGCGACCTCCTTAGGGTGCGATTCGGCCAGCATCGCAAACTCAGCTCGAGCTTTTTCGAACTCACCAGTCCGTCGGTAGTAATCGGCCAGCGCAGTCACCGCCCGAGGATTGTCTGCGAGTTCAATCGCAGCTTCTCGCAGCACGGCTTCAGCCTTGGGCTCATTTCCCTCGCGAACGAAAATCTGCGCCAGGCTCTCTCGTGCCTCGAGGCTCTTCGGGTCGGCAGACACCGCATCCCTGGCAGCCTGTTCGGCTTCTGCCCAATGACCGCTGCCGGCATACAATGCTGCCAGCAGGAGTCTGGGATTCACAGACTTCGGATCCAGCATTGAAGACTTCTTCAGTTCACTCTCGACCGAGGAAGTTTTGCTCGGATCACCGGTTTCGATCAACGCAAGGTTTTGATGAAATGATGCACGATTCGGGTCTAGCTCCAAGGCACGCTGGATTTCAGTCAGCGCGTCTTCCTTCTGGCCGCTCTTGAGTGCGATGGCGGCAAGCAATGCATGCAGATCGGGGTTGTTGGGCTGGGCCGCCATCACTGCGTTGGCTTGTTCTTGCGCTTTGTCGACCCTGCCGCCTATAAGCAGGAGATTGCCAAGATCGAGACGTGCATGAAAGTTCGTGGGCTGTAAATCGACAGTACGCCGGAACTCTTCATATGCCGAACCGACTTGTCCAAGGTGCAGGTATGCTTGCGCCAGCGAATAATGTGCGTTGGCAAAGTTCTTGTCAATTTTTATCGCGTTCGCATATTGAATCGTGGCCTCCTTATACTTGCCCTCCTGACTATAGCGCTCTCCGCTTTCAAAGTATTTCTGCTTCCTCACGCTTGGATCGAGGAAACAACCGGCGAGCAAGATCGATGGGACCAACAGACCGAAAATCCAGATCGAGGCTCGCGGGCGCACCATATTCGTCGACCCACTGGGCGGAAAGCAATTTGCCGTAATCGGACTATTCATAAATAAGTTCACCTCTTTTTTGAGTTCGGTCTGTTACTCTCCCAGCAACTGCAATCAGAAAATCATTTTTCATGACGCACCCAGCGCCGCTAATCAGGAACAAACTGCGGCAGCGTTGGGAACAATTGCGCGGCAAACATCTCAGCACGGTTCTTTGCCGCAGCGTAGCCTGCAGCGGAATTGGTGCTGATCGGAGTAATGATTCTCACAAGTGCCCCGTCGGTACGATTCAAGCGCATCGCATCGGCTACCAAGAAGAATTTAGCCATATACTCATTGGCTACGCTACGACCATGCGCGTCGTACCAGTAGATTACAAATTGCTTTTGGGCGCCTTCTGTAATGATGTACTCGCCGACGCGATGCGGTTTTGAAGTCACATCCCGCAAATCGAGATAACTTGATGATTCGAAAGACCATCCAGCTCCCGGCAGACAGTGTTTTGGAGAGTGAATCGTTGTGCCTGTCCTTTGAGAGGGAAAGTAGCCGATGAAGAGTCCGACCGGGGAAGTCCCGCCATCGCGGCTATAGATCCGGGACAAATAGTCGCCTTGACCAAGGGTCTCAAGCGTCTCCGCGTCGATCGGCAGGTCCTTTCCATTCCACCCCGCAAAACTCTCAGGAAAGGAAGACAAGGCCTCACGCGGAACCTGGACTTCGGAACTGCCACGCCTATTCACCCATACGGCTGTAGTAGCCAGAAGGAACAATGCAGTCCAGTAACGAAGGTTGTTCATGTCTCTCGCCTCCTCATCGGAAGATGAGAGATAAGCCGATGCATGACAACGAGACATCCTATGGAGACGATAAAGATCACCCATCCTGAAAACTCGTGAAAGAAGTCGACGGCTTTATCGGGGTCCCAATACTGAACACAAAGTCCCGTTCCGAGGATTCGCGCCGCATTCGCGACGATTGCAATCGGAATGCTGAATAAGGCGAGCGCGATCCGCCGCGATCGGGATACTTCCATGAAATAGCCGTACAAAACCGAGAGAGTGAAGAGGCTCATGAGCGAGCGGATACCGCTGCAAGCTTCAGCAACCTCGAGGTTCATCGAAGGTAATTCGATGATGTTCCCTTCCCGTAAAACTGGTACCGCAAACAATGGGAGCAACGCACTTGCGGCTCTGGAGGCGAGGTTTTGCAGCGGCAGAGTGATCTGGTTGAAGACGATGGCGGGTATTGGAATCGCCAGCAGGAGCAGTAGAAGTATAAAACGGAATTCCTTGCTGAGTTCCCACCCACCGAAAGTGACAAGCAAGCCGGCCAGAACGATAATTAGCGAAATTCGGGCCAGGTACAGCTCTGCGCCGTATTCGCCCAACAGCAATGTCCCCAACCCCAGGCCGATCAGTGGAATCCCGCCCCAGGATGGCGTGCTCTTGATCGCACAGATCGCATCCTTCTTGACCCAGACGAGGTATGCGGCAAATGGAGGTACCAGGAGGCCGTGAGAAAAGTCCGGTATGTGCCACCAATCGATAGCCAGCTTCCACAGAACGCGGTAGTAAAGCCCCGCGATCGCTATGCCTATCAGCGAGATACGCCAAGACTTCCAAGCGATTTCGTGAGAAGCATGGCTCACGCCGGTCGACTGTTCCTTTGTGGGCCGAATGGGCATATCTAGGCCTGCTATCCACCGCTACGTAGCAATCGGAATGCCGAAATGTCCGCTGCTCGAATCGGGTCGGTCTCTGTGAGGAAAACGGTCCTAAGGGAATCGGAAGTCCCAGAGGAGTGGAAAAGAGTTTCCACTTTCAGTGGAAATGAGTCTCCCATCCAACCATAACCACAGAGCCCCTCCCCGATCCAACCGTTTTCCAGAAACCTAAAAGCTATAGTTCGACAGAGGATAAGTCGGCGAAATACCACAAAAGTGGGTATTTCTTGTGTTTGGAACTGGTGTTGCATTGGTTAAATTGAAGAAGTTACTCACCATGACACTGGCCGACCCGAATCACGACACAAGGCGACCTCTCGCGTCCGTGGGCCAAAGCGATGCCCAGGTTCAGCTGGCGATCAAACGCTTAGCAGGAAGCGACTGCCCCCTCTTGCTCCTGGGCGAACACGGCGTCGGCAAGCGCTATACCGCCGCCCAGATTCACGCCCGGTCCCACAGGTCACGAGAATCCTTCAAGGAGATCCGTTGCGCGGATCTCGATGCTCGGGGCATGCTCTCTGTTCTGTCAGCACGAGGCACAGTCTACCTGGTGGAAGTAGCGGACCTTCATCTCTCGCTTCAGGAACGGATCGTTCGCGACTACTTCGCAACTGAATCGTCACGAAACTGCCGCCTCTTATTCGGATCGAGCGGGGAGCTTTCCGATGAGGTCAAATCAGGGCGCATGCGCGAGGATTTCTACTACCTGATTTCAGGCGTGACCCTTCGCATTCCTCCATTGAGACAAAGAAGAGCCGAGATTCTGACTCTCACGGAGATGCTCTTGACCCAATACGCAAAGCAGTTTGACCGCCCGAAACCGCCTCTCTCCGGAGAGATTGCCTATTTCCTGATTCACCATCCATGGCCCGGCAACGTGAACGAACTTCAGACGGCGATCAAGACGCTCGTGGCGATCGGCGACGAGACGATATCGCTCGCGGCATTAAAGGCTGCCGGGCCCGGGGGAAGGCCGAATGGACACAGGAAGAGCCGCTCGCTGAAAGAAGCCACCCGCTGCGTGTCGATCCAGGTGGAGCGCCAGATGATCTCCGAGGTCCTCGGATCGACAGGAGGAAACCGCAAGCGTGCGGCAGATGAACTGGGCATTAGCTACAAGGCCCTGTTGTACAAAATCAAACAATTCGGCGTAGAACCCGCCTCCAAAGAAAGTGGAGCTTCCTTATGATTCCGACCAGACTTCTAGGTCTCATGCTGGCTGGCGCCACCCTGACTTGCTTGACCCAGAGCAGAGAGCCACGTGCGAACGCCGCCCACTTGGGTTCGGCCAGCCAGTCTCCGACCCCTCCGCAGGCACCGCCAAATGCTCTTCAAGACGCAAATGCCTACGTGATCGGCGCCGATGACGTCCTTAACGTTACCGTTTGGAAACAGCCAACTCTGTCCGGATCCATCTTGGTCCGTCCGGATGGAAAAATCTCGATGCCTCTGGTGAACGATATACAGGCGTCGGGCCTCACCACACTGCAACTATCCGAAGCGATCACAGCAAAGCTCAGAAAGTTCATCCAGGACCCGAGTGTCTCCGTCGTGCTTAGTCAGGTTCACAGCAAGCTTGTCTATTTGCTCGGCGAAGTCAACAAAAAGGGATCGATCGAACTGACTCCCGCGATGACACTCTTGCAGGCGATCTCGAGCGCCGGCGGCCTCACGGACTACGCCAACAAAAAGAAGATCTACATTTTGCGCACCGAAGCCGGGAATCAGACGAAGATTCCAGTTCATTACAAAGAGGCATTGAGAGGGAAAAGCGAGTTCAATTTGGTTCTCCAACCCGGTGACACGATCGTCGTCCCGTGAGGCCCATATGAGATTCTGCCTAAAACTCGCTATGATCGGTATCGCCGCATGCCCTGCGGTTGTCGCGCAGGTGGCGCCTTCTGCCACCACCGGGGTTGCAGAGCTTCGCTATACGCTTCGCTACGCGCAGCTTGCGCAATTTGGCGGTTACCTCGGCGATTGGCAGACGTTCAGCCCTTCAGGCGAACTTGCCTACTCGAATGGCGCTCACGGGCACCCGCTTGTGCTCGATTATGGCGGCGGCTATGTGGGCACCGAAGGAGGCATAGGTTATTCGACAGGAGCCTTTCATCACCTCGAGATATCCCAAAACTTCGTTCTGCCCAAATGGAACTTTTTGGTTAGTGACGACACGAGTTACCACCCGCAAGCCCCAACGATGGGCTTTTCTGGAATCGCAGGGATCGGAGACACGACCGGTACATCCGGGACCACAACCTCACCCGGTCAATCGATTCTGACGCTCAGTACGCATGTTCTGGAGAGTACGGCTATCGGAAATCTGCACCATGTTCTCAATCCGCTAATAACTCTGAATCTACAAGCTAGTGACGATCTGCTGCGGTATCCGGGCGGCAATGGGCTGGATACGAATGCGCAAACGGCCGGCGGCGGAGGCAGTCTTCGAATCGATGCGCGCGAATCGATCAGCGCGAACTATCTCTTTTACCGCTTTAGCTATCCGGATTCCGGTATCAGCTTTAGGGCAAATTCCGTCCTCTTGGGAATTGAACGTTCATGGAATCGCCGACTCAGCACAAGCGCTTCCGGCGGTCCGGTCTGGATTGGAAGCTCTGTGCATAATGCCATACCCACTTCAATCCAATTCAGTGCGCAGGCCGCGGTCAGTTATCATTCCCGATCCACTTCCTTGGGTCTTGCTTACAATCGAGGCGCTTCCGAGGGTTCCGGCTATCTGGTAGGAGCAGAGACGGATACGGTTTCAGGGAACTACTCCAGGCAGATTGGGAGGAAACTCACCGCCGGGATCACCGGCGGCTATAACCATACGTCCGGACTCGAGACGACATCAGTGATTGAGAGTACCTTTGCGGGCGCACAAGTCTCGCGTCCGCTTGGCAGATATCTGAGTATCTTCGCAAGCTACTCGGCCTTGGATCAATGGTCGACAAACTCGCTACCAACCAACTTGCTTGCCCAGGTTGTGCAAATAGCGAGTTTTGGCCTCACTTATTCACGGGGCACAAACCCGAAAAGATAGTCAGGAAGGAGCCTTATGCTCGGACATCGCGAACTTAGCACAGAGGACTATTTAGGGATACTGAAGCGACGCCTCTGGCTTGTTCTTGGCGTATCGGTCGTCTTCCTTGCGATAGGGATTGGACTGACCTTCATCATTCCCCCACAGTTCATCTCACAGACCCTCGTGATCGTGCAGCAGCAAAAGGTCCCCGAAGACTATGTTAAGCCCGTCGTGAATGAGGACCTTAACGGCCGGTTGGCCTCTATGAAGGAGCAGATCCTCAGTCGATCACGTCTTGAACCGATCATTGAGCGGTTCTCCCTGTTCGAAGGCGGCAGACGAACGATGGATGATCGCGTAGAACTGACCAGAAAGGCCATTAAGGTTGCGCCGATTCCCTCCGGCCTCGAACGAATGCCGGGATTCTACATCTCATTCAAAGCACAAACTGCGCGGACCGCGCAGCAGGTTTGTGCAGAAATCACTTCTCTTTTTGTCGCGGAGAGCTTAAGTGCGCGCGAGCAGTCCGCCGAAGGAACAACTGCCTTCCTCTCACAACAAGTGGCCGATGCAAAGAGAACCCTCGATGAGCAGGATTCGAAGCTGGCAGCGTTTGAGCGGAAATACCTGGGAAGGCTTCCCGGACAGGAGCAGTCGAATCTGGGTACGCTGCAGGCGCTCACGACGCAGCTCGATGCCGCGACGCAGTCACTGAACCGCATGCAGCAGGATGAAACATTCCTGGACGCCGTTGTGTCCCAGCAGGCGAATGAAGTTCAGCGTCCGGACTCACCCACTGTGACTCCCGTAGAAACTCTCGAATCTCAGCTGAAAGCGTTGATTGCCCAAAAGAAGGAACTCGAAGCCGTTTACACGCCGGATTATCCAGATGTGGTGGATGTAACCCGTCAGATCGCCGAGAAGGAAAAGGAAATACAGGCGGCCTCCGCCCATGCACCTTCCAGCTCAACGACGCCGACCCGCACCGTTCGTGCCGACACACCGCAGCTGCAGCAGTCACGGGCGCAGCTTCGCGCTCTACAACTATCCATAGCTTCGCAAAAGCAAGAACAGGCCCGCCTCAATCAACAGGTGAAAGCCTATCAGGACCGCATTGCGTCCAGCCCCGAAATCGAGGCCGAGTTTAAACAAGTAACACGCGATCACGATACGGCGCTTCAGTTCTATAACGCTCTGCTGTCCAAGATGAATGAATCATCTATGGCAACGAACCTTGAACGTCGGCAAGAGGGGGAGCAGTTTCAAGTACTCGACGCAGCCAATCTTCCTGAGGAACCTGCTTTCCCCAACCGCCGAATCTTCGCTGCCGGAGGGTTGATCGGCGGCCTATGTTGCGGGGTTCTCTTGGCGGCCCTGCTTGAGTATCGTGACAAATCTCTGCGCGATGAGAAGGATATTCTTCACTTCACGAAACTTC
>Ga0335069_10017392_pt1 | contig 10023 bp, 9 predicted proteins | sample Lox_Sample_11_FD_206714 | JGI IMG/M metagenome (GOLD analysis project Ga0335069, IMG submission 206714) | Soil microbial communities from Loxahatchee National Wildlife Refuge, Florida, United States - Lox_Sample_1.1 | ecosystem: Environmental > Terrestrial > Soil > Wetlands | place: USA: Florida...
TACGGCAGCAAGGTGGTCCACATCTCGAGGGCCGGCGCGACTCCGACGAGCTTCCAGTTCGATCCGCTGGATCAGGCGGTCGAGCGGCTCTGGTTCGCGGGCGTCACCGTCGTCGCGGCTGCGGGCAACTTCGGCGACGGGAGCGCAGTCGACATGTCGGCGGCTCCCGGCAACGACCCGTTCATCATCACGGTCGGCGCTCTGGATCAGAACCAGACGTCCGATCCGACCGATGACACGGTCACTCCGTGGTCGGCGTACGGCTACACGGCCGACGGGTTCTCGAAGCCCGACATCGCGGCACCCGGTCGCTACATGATCATGCCGGTCCCGATGGGGGCGACGATCCCCGACACGGTGCCGGATCGGGTGGTCGCGCCCGGCTACATGTGGATGTCCGGCACGTCGTTCGCGGCGCCGGTGGTCGCGGGCGCCGCGGCGCAGATCCTGGCCCGGCATCCCGACTGGACGCCGGACCAGGTGAAGGGCGCCCTCATGTTGACGGCGGCGTATCTGCCGAACGTCGACGGGCAGTCCGCGGGCGTCGGCGAGGTCGACGGGGCCATGGCTGCAAGCCTGGACTTCACCCCGCCGAACCCGAACGAGAACCTCGACACGTTCGTGTCGAGCGACCCGAGCACGGGCCGGCCGGTGTTCGACTCGGCGGCGTGGGCCGACGCGGTCGCCACCGACGCGGCGTGGAGCTCGGCGGCGTGGAGCTCGGCGGCTTGGGCAAGTGCCGCCTGGGCGAGCGCGGCCTGGGCGAGCGCGGCCTGGAGCTCGGCGGCATGGAGCTCCGGCGTCTCCTCGGCGATGACGAGCCTCGCCACCTACCCCGAGGCCACGTACACACCGTAGGGAACGCGGTGACAGAGAGCAGTGAGCGCAGTGGCGGCCTTCGGGCCGCCACTGCTCGTTTGAGCGCTCAAGGCCGTTTCGTCGGAGGCCGATACCCCGAATGGAGGACGGGCCCGTCCTCCATTCGGTCACGTCGATGAGACTGCGGCTCCATCTGCCCTCGAGCCGGCCACCACCGCGGTGGTCTCTCGTCGTGCTCGCCTGCGCGGTGGCCGCCGTCCTCTTGCTCGGACGCCCCACGACGACCGCGGACGCCGGTGTCGGCAACTACACGACCTTGTACCCGTCCGGGGCGACGTCGACGATCCTCTCGGCTAGCGACACGCTCGTGACCGCCGCCGGGCCGGGGCAGCCGGCGAAGCCGACGGCGACCCCGACGGGCACCGGCCCGCTCACCTCCGGCACGTACAACTACGCCGACACGGTCGTCGATCCGACCGGCGGCGAGACCGCGGTCAGCCAGACCTCCCTCTCGGTCACGACCGCGAACGGCAAGTCGGTCCAGGTCGGGAACCTTCCGACCGGCGTCAACGTGTGGATCTACCGCCAGCTCGGCAACGGCTTCTTCACGCGCGTCGCGGAGCTGCCGAACAACAGCTCCGCGACCTACACGGACAGCATGGACAACGCGACGGCGGCCTCGCAGCCCGTCCTTGCCCAGGCCCAGAACCGCGTTCCGATCGGGACGCTGATGTCCGCCCCGCCGCCGGAGTACGACGACTTCTCGCCGGGGGTGTACGCGCCTCTGTCGGGAACCTTCGGGCAGGACACGAACTCGCTGACGACGCCGAACGGCAAGGGATGGATCGTCGACGGGGAGGGCGGCGTGAGCTTCGCCGCGGGTACGTGGACGTTCCAGGCGAGGTTCATCGCCCCGGACAACCCGGCTCGCGGCACGGCACACATGACGGTCGGCATGTGGAAGGTGACGGTGTCGGGAAACGCCATCACCGGCTCGACGCTGCTCGTCGACCCGAGCTGCTCGGGAGCCGTGCCGTGTGGAGAGAGCGGGACGAACTTTGTCGGCGGCACGGTCGCGTCGCCCAAGCTCGTCTCGGTCGCGGTGAGCCTCGCAGCGTTCTCGCTCCAGTCGAACCAGCACCTCTACGTCGAGTACTTCCGCCACCAGACGTCGGGCATGACACAGGGCGCCGGTCTCGGGACGATGCTCGCGTACGACGGAACGAACTCCTCGATCACGCTCCCGGCGGCGACGCCCATGCCGGACGCACCGGCGATCGTGTCGCCCTCGCCGGCCGACGGGGCGCGGTCGAGCGTTGCCGCCCCGACACTGGCGGCGCGGTACTACGAGTCGGACGGCAACAGCGGGACGGTGACCTTCCGTCTTTGCACCGATGCGAGCTGCTCCACGACGTACGGGTCCCCGTACACGACCTCGTCGCTCGCGAGCGGATCGACCGGCACCTGGAGCCCCGGAACGCTCCCCGACGGGACGTACTACTGGGAGGCGACGGCCACCGACTCGCTGGGCAACGCCTCGGATCCGCCCGCGTCGACGATTCGCAGCTTCACCGTCGACACGACGGCGCCTTCGGCGCCGCCGCTCGTCTCGCCGACCGCCGGACTGAGGACGAACAACACGACGCCGACGCTGACCGCGACCTACAGCGACACTCCGGCAGGAGGGACCGGAACGCTCTCGTTCCAGCTCTGCCGCCAGATGCCGCTGCCGGTGACCTGCAGCGGCCCGGGAACGGCGTCAGGCGTCGCGAACGGCGCGAACGGAAGCTGGACTCCGTCGAGCCTGCCGGACGGAACGTACACCTGGCAGGTGCAGGCGACCGACGAGGCGGGCAACGTCTCGTCGTGGTCGAGCACGCGCAGCTTCGTCGTCGACACGAACCCGCCCCTGCTCACGAGCTTCAGCGGTCCCTCCGACGGAGCCTTGCTCCGCACCCTGCCCTCGCTCAGCGGGAAGTGGGGAGCGAACGGCGACAGCGGCGACAGCGGCACGATTAACGCCCAGCTCTGCTCGGACAACACCTGCAACACGGTGGTCTGGAGCGGCTCGTCGGCGAGCGGGCTCGCCGACAACGGCACGGGCAGCGTGACGCCGGGCGTCGCGGCCAACGGCACGTACTACTGGCGCGTCCAGGCGCAGGACGCCGCGGGCAACGTTTCCGCCTGGTCGTCGCCGATCACGAGCTTCACCTGGGACGACACCCCGCCCGCGACGCCGACGCCGAGCCCGGCGATCGCCTCCCGCGTCGCGGCCGCCCCGTCGTTCACGGTCCCGTACTCCGACCCGCAGTTCGCGGACAGCGGCGCGGTCACCTTCCAACTCTGCGCGGACGCCGGGTGCTCGTTCGTCCTCCAGAGCACCACCCAGACGAGCGTCGCGAGCGGGACGAACGCGACCTGGACGCCGTCGTTCCTCGTCGACGGCCTCTACTACTGGAAGGTCACCTCGACGGATACGGCCGGCAACCAGGCGACGGCGAGCGGCAGCTTCACCGTCGACACGACGGCGCCCTCGGCGCCCTCTCTCGTGTCGCCGGCGGTCGGCGCACGGACGAACACCACGACGCCGGCGCTGACGGCGACCTACAGCGACACGCCGTCGGGCGGCACGGGGACGCTCTCGTTCCAGCTCTGCCCGCAGAGCGGGCCCTGCACCTCGGGGAGCGCGTCCGGCGTCTTGAACGGCTCGAACGGGACGTGGACGCCGCCGTCGGCGCTCGCGGACGGGACGTACACCTGGAAGGTGCAGGCCACCGACGCGGTCGGAAACGTCTCGCCGTGGTCGAGCACGCGCAGCATCGTGGTCGACACGAACCCGCCCGTCCTCGGGAGCGTCAGCGGCCCGGCCGTCGGCGCCGTGCTGCACACCCTGCCGTCGCTCGGCGGGACGTTCGGCGCGAACGGGGACAGCGGCGACAGCGGGACGATCAACGCCCAGCTCTGCGCTGACGCAGCCTGCACCTCGGTCGTCTGGAGCGGCTCGTCGGCGAGCGGGATCGCCGACAACGGCACCGGCAGCGTGACGCCGAGCGTGGCGGCGAACGGCACGTACTACTGGCGCGTCCAGGCGCAGGACGCCGCCGGCAACCAGTCGGCGTGGTCGACGATCGGGGAGTTCGCGTTCGACACGACGCCGCCGTCCATGCCCACTCCGAGCGCGCCTGCCGACGGCGTGCGGCTGAACCAGCCGCCGAGCCTGAGCGCCACGTACGTCGACCCGAGCGCCGGCGCGGGCGAGAGCGGCACCATCACCTACGAGATCTGCCCGACGAGCTCCTGCACGACGCCGCTCGTGACGAGGACGTCCGGCTCCCTCGTCTCCGGCGACTCCGACAGCTGGGCGACGAGCCTCGGCGACGGCACGTACTACTGGCGTGTCGCCGCCCAGGACGCCGCGGGGAACGGTTCCGCCTGGTCGGCGACGAGGAGCTTCACCGTCGACCAGACTCCGCCGAACGCCCCGGAGCTCGCGATCGCGCCGCGGAAGCGTGTGCGGACGTCGCCGGCGCTGACGGCCAGCGTCTCCGATCCGTCCGACCCCGGCGACTCCGCACGGATCTTCGTCGAGGTCTGCGCCGATCCCGGCTGCGCGTCCGTCCTCGCAAGCGGCTATTCCGGCACGGTCGCGGACGGCACGCTCGCCGGCTGGCAGGCGCCGGCGCTCGCCGACGGCACGTACTACTGGCGCGCGTTCGCAGAAGACGCCGTCGGCAACCAGTCCGGCTGGTCGGCGACGCGCAGCTTCCTCGTCGACGACTCGGCCCCCGCCGTTCCGGTCGCGAGCGGCGCGAGCGAAGGGGCCGTCGTCAACAAGATCCAGCTTGCCGGCGTGTTCTCCGGCTCCGACCCGGGCGAGACCGGCACGCTCGAGTTCGAGCTGTGCACCGACGAGGCGTGCACGTCCGTCGTCGTCGGCGGCTCCGCCGGTCCGGTCGCCTCCGGTGGAAGGGTGGTGTGGACCGCGGACGCCGCGGCGCTCGAGGACGGCGTCTACTTCTGGCGGGTGCGGGCGAAGGACGCCGCCGGCAACGTGTCGCCCTGGTCGCCGACCCGGAGCCTGACGCTCGACGACACGCCGCCGGGGCCGCCGCAGGACTTCCGGGCGCGGATCAGCGGACGGACGCTCACGCTCACCTGGCGCCCGCCGGTGAGGTCGTCCACCGTCCACGGCTACGCGCTCATCGTCAACGGCAGGAAGACGAAGACCTTGACGGCGAAGACCCGCAGGATCCGCATCCACCTGAGGCGCAACGACAGGCGCACGTTCGCGATCGCCGCCGTCGACCGGGCCGGGAACCTGAGCGACGCCACGCGGACGGTCGAGATGGTCGGCCCGCGGCTCTCGGTCAAGGGGACGCGTACGCCCGCTGCGTTCCACCACCGCTAGGGCCGCGGCGCCGCGCAGACTGCCGGCGCGCACGTACCCTGGAGGCATGTTCCTCTTCAGCAAGCCGGCCGCCGTGGTCGACCCCGGCGACGCCCTGCCGGGGCGCGATGAGGCGATCGAGGTCCCCGACCGCCACGAGGTGCTCGGCACGCCGCTCGTCCCGCCCTTCCCCGAGGGCGACGAGCGGCTGATCGTCGGCATGGGCTGCTTCTGGGGTGCCGAGCGCGTCTTCTGGCAGGCCCCCGGCATGTACACGACCGCCGTCGGCTACGCGGGCGGCTTCACGCCGAACCCGACCTACCGCGAGGTCTGCAGCGGGCTCACCGGCCACGCCGAGGTCGTCCTCGCCGTCTTCGACCCGGCCGCGGCGGGCATCGAGGAGATGCTCCGCCTCTTCTGGGAGAACCACGACCCGACGCAGGGCATGCGCCAGGGCAACGACGCCGGCACGCAGTACCGCTCGGCGATCTACTGGACGACCGAGGCGCAGCGGGCCGCCGCCGAGGCGTCGCGCGCGACGTACCAGGAGGAGCTGAGCCGGGCCGGCTACGGCGCGATCACGACGGAGATCGCCGCCGCCGGGCCCTTCTACTACGCCGAGGACTACCACCAGCAGTACCTCGCGAAGAACCCGAACGGCTACTGCGGGCTCGGCGGCACGGGCGTCTCCTGCCCGGTCGGGCTCGCGACGTCCTGAGAACCGTCCCGCAGCTCACGAGGAGGAGTCGATGAGAGGTCTAGTCGTTGCCGGAGTCGCCGCGGCGGCACTCGCGATCGCCGCAGGCTCCGCGCAGGCCGCACGCACGCCGCAGCAGGCACGCGGCACGGGCGCCGCGAGCCTGGTCAAGACGATCAACGTCGCCGCGTCGGAGTTCAAGTTCGTCCTCAGCGCGAAGAGCGCGAAGCGTGGCGTCGTCATCTTCAAGGTGAAGAACGTCGGCAAGCTCGGACATGACTTCGCGATCGACGGCCGGAAGACGAAGGTGATCTCCCCCGGGAAGTCGGCGACGCTGCGGGTCGTGTTCCTCAAGAAGGGCGCCTACCCCTACAAGTGCACCGTTCCGGGCCACGCGGCCGCCGGGATGAAGGGCGTCTTCACGATCACGTAGCTCAGCCGGTCGAGCAGGACACGAGCGGCCGCGGGCGAACCCGCGGCCGTGGACACCGTCACGTACCGGGCCGCCCGCGCGCGGCAGCTCGTCGGCGTCGGCTTCGGCCTCGTGATGCTGCTGATCGGGCTCGCGATCGAGCCGAAGCTCGCCGGCTGGGTCGCGATCGCCATCGGCGTGATCGGGCTCGTCGCCGGCCTCGGCGGGATCGTGCCGGGCGCGGCGTACGTGCGCTACTCGCCCGACGGGTTGACGGTGAAGTACGCGTTCCTGCCCGCGCACACCGTGGCGTGGCGGGAGATCGCGGCGGCGGAGAGCCGGCTCGTGCCGCTGATCCGGCACAAGGTGCCGTCGCTCGTGCTCACGTACGAGCCCGGCTTCACCGGGCGCCGCGTCGGCCAGCGGCTCGACGGCGAGCACACCTACGTGGCGAACTTCACGCTCGAGACGAGCGAGGACCTCGCCGCGAAGGCGAACGAGTACCGGGCGCGCTACGGCGCCGGCGAGATCGAGACGACCGAGGCCTAGAAGCCGCGCGAGACGACGACCTCGCCGCTCGAGCGCCGCGTCGGCTCCGAGAGCAGCGGGAGCACGTGCTCGCGCATCCACGGCCCGCCGACCTCGCGCGTGATCCGCTCCTCCGTCTCGAGGTCCGGGAAGAAGAGCACGAGGATCACGTGCGTCTCGTCGGCCTGGACGAGATGGAACGCGAGACCGCCCGCGTCGACGAGCGCCTGACCCGCCTCGCGCGCGACGTCGAGCACGTCCTGCGTGACCGGCCGCTCGAACACGAGGTGGTTGACGACGATCCGCACCGCTACCGAGTCCAATCACGGCTCGCGAGCCCGCCCGCGGTTTCGCCGCCGTCCATCGAGATGACCGCGCCGGTGAGGTACGCGCCCTCGTCGCCCGCAAGGAACGCGAACAGGCCGGCGATCTCCTCCGGCCGCGCGTGCCGGCCGAGCGGGATCTTCGCGTCCGTCGCCACGAGCATCTCCGGCGTGTACTCGGCCTCCTGCATCCGCGTGAGCACGTAGCCGGGGCAGACGGCGTTGACGCGGATCGCGGGCGCGAGCTCGAGCGCCATCGTCCGCGCGAGCAGGATCACGCCCGCCTTCGAGGCGTTGTAGTCCGCGTAGTACGGGTGGCCGACGAGTCCGTTCGTCGACGCCGTCATCAGGATGACGCCGCCGCCGGCGCCGTGCATCCGCCGCGCCGCGCGCTGCGCGCAGTGGAAGACGCCGGTGAGGTTGACGTCGAGCACGCGCCGCCAGTCCTCCTCGCGGATCTCGAGGAACGGCCGCCGCACGGAGATGCCGGCGTTGGCGACGAGCACGTCGATTCCGCCGAGCAGCTCGTCGACGCGCGCGAACGCGCGCTCGACCTGCAGCTCGTCGGAGACGTCGCAGAGCAGCGCAGCCTCGAGCCCGTCGATGCGCTCGTGCGCCGTCTCGATCTCCGCCTCGCCGACGGCGAGCGCCACGACGCGGCCGCCCTCGGCGATGAAGCGGCGGCTCGTCGCCTCGCCGATGCCGCTCGTGCCGCCGGTGACGACGACGCGCTTCCCCTGGAGTCCGTTCACGGGGCGAGTCTATGGTCTGGCATGAGCGTCTTCAGCCCGGCCGCACGCGTCACCGACCCGGACGGTCGCGAGTGGGAGATCTACGCGTACCGGATCCAGCTGCCGCCGCGGGGAGAGCCGGATCCGGGAACGAGCGGCGACATCGAGACGGGCCGCGGCATCGTCCCGAATCCGTTCGACGGGATCTTCTGGCTGCTGGGCCGGTTCCTGATCATGCTGCAGCGCCTCTTCTACGACCTCCCGCGCGCAGCGCTCGCCGCGCGCCACTCGGACGAGTGGACGATCGAGGCGGTGACCGAGGTGCCGCACAAGACGACGTACACGTGGAAGACGACGGGGGAGTACCGCGGCCACGTCGTCGCGCAGGTCGAGGCCGGCCTCGCGTACGGCGAGATACCGCGGCCGCGCCACGCGACCTTCGTCGGCGTCGAGGGGTAGGTGCCCCTTCCGGCAATACATGCCCGCTAGACGGCATTACCGGAAGGGGCACTCCCTACTGCAGCCGCTCGGCGAGGTAGCGCAGCGCGAGCGGGTAGCGGTACTCGATCCCGCTGTGCGTCGCGTCGAACAGCTCGTAGAAGACGTCGGTGACGCCGATCGCCTCGAGCGCGTCCCTGAACGCGGCGGCGCCGAGGTCGAGGAAGAACTGGTCCTTCGTGCCGGCGTCGATGTAGATCGCGCGCAGGCCGCGCAGCGCGTCGGCGTGCCGCTCGGCCATTCGCACCGGGTCCCAGGCGAGCCAGCGCTCCCAGACCTCCGGCCGCAGCGTCCCCGAGTCGAGGTCGAAGGGCAGGTCGACCGAGCCGTCGTCGTTCGCCGAGTAGCAGGCGGCCATCGCCCACGTGTTCAGCAGCGGGAAGTCGGTCTTCTTCGCGAACGCCGGCCGTGAGCGGAAGTCCTTCCAGAACCGGTCGAACGAGCCGTCGTAGTCCCTGAGCGCGCGGATCGCCTCGCGGAAGTCCGGGATGTAGCAGTGCTCGAACAGCGCGTCGCCGGCGTGCGTGGCCAGCCCGCCGAACAGGTCGGGCCGCAGCATCGGCGTGATCATGGCGCCGTAGCCGCCGCTCGACTTGCCGCTGATCCCGCGGTGCCCCGGCTCCGCCAGCGTCCGGTACCGCTCGTCGACGAACGGGACGACCTCGTCGCAGAGGTACGTGTGGTAGCGGCCGACGGCGGGGGAGTCGACGAACTGCGAGCCGCCGTACGACGTCCAGGCGTCGACGAAGACGACGAGCGCCGGCGGGCACCCCTCTTCGGCGAAGAGCCGGTCGACGAGCTCCGTCACGGTCGGCCGGAACGCGGCGCGGTTGCGCCACATGTCCAGCTGGCCGGTCAGGCCCTGGATCAGGTAGATCGACGGGAACCGCCGCTCGGGCTCCGCGTCGTACGCCGGCGGCGCGTAGACCCAGAGCGGCCGCACGTGCGGGTCGCCGAGCTTGTTCCCCCGCAGCGCCTCGCTGGCGAGCTCGAGCTCGTCGAAACGGCCCGCGGAATCCCTCGACCACGGCTCCACGACGCCGATTCTTCCACTCGGAGGTCGGCCGCCGCCGCTACAGTCGCCCCGTGCGGCCCTTGTCCTTCGTCCTCGTCCTCAGCCTCGCTCTGGTCGCCGCCGGCTGCGGCGCGCGCAGCAGCGCGCCGTACACGGCCGCCGGCACGGTCAAGTGCCTGAAGAGCAAGGGCTTCACCGGCGTCACCACCAACCCGGTGAAGGTCGGCTTCATCGCCGGCGTCGCCGACAACGGCGGCATCCTCGCCACGGCTCCCGGCGGCAGCAACGTCGTCACGATCGCGTTCGCCGGCAGCACGGCCGGCGCCGCCGACACGGAGACGGCGTTCAAGGCGCACGCCACGCCGTTCTACAAGAAGCACATGGGCGACATCATGGAGTCGCAGCGCAACGCCGTCCTCGTCTGGCAGACGTCGCCGACGCAGCAGCAGATCGACGCTGCGCTCGGCTGCCTCGGCTCCTAGCGCTCCCTCGGTACACTCAGCACATGGCCGAGTACGGGACGATGCGGGTGAAGAGCGGTCTCGCCGAGATGCTCAAGGGCGGCGTGATCATGGACGTCGTCAACGCCGAGCAGGCGAAGATCGCCGAGGCG